>ERZ779668.303-NODE-303-length-15380-cov-2.56254_pt1 | contig 15380 bp, 12 predicted proteins | sample MGYA00511101_ERZ779668 | MGnify/ENA primary metagenome ERZ779668 (study PRJEB29588, sample SAMEA2155636) | human gut metagenome | biome: human gut; feature: human-associated habitat; material: faeces | place: Denmark | collected 2008/2010 ...
TCACTCCTCTTGTTAAGGCTACTCGCCAAGTAGCAGTCAGTTTGGCTACTCGCCAAGTAGCGTACTTTTCTTCACCCTACTTTCGGCGCATAATTATACACACTCTCGAAACAAAGTTTGTTTACGGTTGAGAGTTTTTCTAAAGAGAAACTCTTCAAGTATATTTGCGTAGTCTTGATAGATTTATGCCCTAACAGTTCACTGATCATCTCAATCGGTACGTTTTGCTCCTTCAAGGTCGTGGCGAAAGAGTGACGAATCGTGTATGAGGTAACCCGAGTATGAATGCCAATGGATTCCGACAGTATTTTCAATCTGCGGTTAAAACCTCCTAATACGGTATTATATTCCTTGTAGGCATCCTCACCGGTCTTCATTCCCTCTAAAAAAGGAAACAGATAGGGCGAATCCTCGGTTGTATCGGCTGCCAACTCATTCAGCAGCCCTTGTGCCTCCGCTGGGATCTCCACCTGTATAAGGGATCCGCTTTTCTGCCGATAATAAGACAAGATCCCTTCCTTGATATCCTCCTTTCGCAAATGCGCCAAATCTACGAAAGCCATCCCGCAAAACAAAAACATCAGGCAAAAGGCTGATTGGGTCCTCTTCTGTTGCGGATCTGTCACCGGGCTTGTCATCAGCAAGCGTAAGCTTTCCGAAGGCAACGCCTTTTTACGTTTACTCTCAACCCCCGTAAACACATGCTTAAACAAATGAGGAATATAGGCAGCCTCACCCACCTCTACCGCTAAATTATAGATGTGACGAATCCGGCGCATATAAGTAGATACCGTGTTACGAGCACATCCCTTGGCCAACAGCCAAGATTGATAACGCAAAAGTGTATCCCGATTAATATACGCATAAGGAATCTCTTCCCGGCCACAAAAACATTTAAACGACCTCAACGCATCTTGATAACTCTTCGCCGTGGAATAACGCTTTTTCTCACGCAGGCAGGTGATATACGTAAGTACACCCACCACAAAATCATTCTCATTCATACTTTATCTCCTTAAGAATTAATACATAAAAAAATCCTCTATCTCTCGTTTACACAGGAAAGATAGAGGATCTTCATAAAATCCTTAAAGAAATATATTATTTTCCGGCTTTCTCAGCAGCAGCTTTCTTATTGATCTTCTTCTTCTGCAACTCGTAAGCGATCGGAGTAGCGACGAACAAAGTAGAGTATGTACCGATAATGATACCTAATAAGATAGCGAACGTAAAGCTTCGGATCGTGCTACCGCCCAAGATGAAGATACACAATACAACCACCAACGTAGTCAATGATGTATTAAATGTACGACACAAGGTAGAGTTCAACGCATCATTGATCACTTGATAACGATCACGCTTCGGATACAAAGCGATCGTCTCGCGGATACGGTCGAATACAACCACGGTATCATTGATAGAGTAACCGATAATCGTCAAGATAGCTGCGATAAACGTCTGGTCTACCTCCATTGAGAACGGAAGAACCTTCCATAACAAGGTATAGAAAGAAATGATACACAATGTAGTCGTAGCAACAGAGGCGAACGCACCCACAGAGAATGACACATCACGGAAACGAAGCAGGATATAAGCGGCCATACAGATCATGGCGAAGATTACCGCTAAGATAGCGCTATTCTTGATATCGTCTGCCATGCTAGGACCCACCTTCTGCGAACTCTGTATGAAAGTAGTCGTGAACTCATCTAATGTAGTTCCTTCCGGAAGTAAGGATTTCACGCCCTCAAACAATTTATTCTCGATCTCTTGATCTACCGTAGGATCGTTATCATTGATCTTATAGTTGGTAGACACACGTACTTGATCAGCTGTACCGATCTGGATAACACTAACAGAACCGTCTAACTGAGCGTCCAGCATATTACGAACATCGTCAGTCTTCACCTCTTGATTGAAACGGATCACGTAATTACGTCCACCCGTGAAATCGATACCATTATTCAAGCCGATCGTCATAAAAGAGATAGCACCTAAAACGATGATTGCCGCCGGAATTAAATAACCGACTTTGCGAGCACCCAAGAAATTGATCTTCGGGTTTGTCAACAAGTCTTTCGTAATAGAAGTCGTGAATGTCACGTTCTTCAATTTATCTTTCGCTAACAATGCCTCATAAACGATACGAGTCAAGAACACGGCTGTAAGGAATGAAGCGAACAAACCGATGATCATCGTCGTAGCGAAACCACGGATAGGACCCGTACCGAAATAGAACAATACGATACCGGTAATGATAGATGTCAAGTTTGAGTCGAAGATAGCGGAGAACGCATTGCTGTAACCGTCGGCGATAGCCTTTCCTAAAGACTTACCGGCACGAAGTTCCTCTTTCGTACGCTCATATATCAATACGTTAGCATCGACTGCCATACCCAGCGTCAACACCATACCGGCAATACCCGGCAAGGTAAGAACGGCTTGGAAAGAAGCAAGGATACCCATCGTGAAGAAGATGTTCAATACCAAAGCACCGTCGGCGATCAATCCCGGAATCAATCCGTAGAATGCGCACATATAAACCATCAACAGCACCAATGCCAAAACGAAAGAAATCACACCGGCATTGATAGCCTCTTGTCCCAAAGACGGACCAACGACGTCTTCTTGAACGATATGTACGGAAGCAGCCATCTTACCCGATTTCAATACGTTCGCTAAGTCCTTCGCCTCTTCCGGTGTAAAGTGACCGGTGATTTGTGAACGACCTCCCGTGATCTCATCGTTTACGTTCGGAGCGGAATAAACCATCTCATCCAAAACGATAGCGATCTGGCGACCGATATTCTCTTTCGTCAAACGAGCCCAAGCCTTAGAGCCTTCGGCATTCATAACCATGTTAACCATTTGCTCTGAACGACCGGCTTGTTGCATAAAGTCAGCGTTAGCATCTGTTACTACGTCACCACCTAAAGCGGGACTTCCGTCACGGTTCGTTACCTTCAAGGCATATAACTCAAAGAACTGCTCTTTATCATCGATCGCCTTTACACCCCATTTTAAAGCCAAGTTACGAGGCAATACCTCTTTCACTTGTTTCATGTTCAGGTATTCGCTGATCTTCTCCATATCTTTTGCTTGAGCGATACCTACCGTCGAACCCGGAGACAACTGACCGTTGTACTGGCTAATCTGCAATAAAGCAAATAATGGATGTTGCTTAGCGAACTCTTCCATGCTTTGATTAGCTTCCGTATCTTTTTTATCTTGACCGAGCTCAGCCAACAAAGAATCGGCCTCACTTACATTCGCATCAGCGGCATCAGCGATTTTCTCAACATTATCGGTAGCAACAGAATCAGCGGAAGCCTCCTTACTTAGGATAGTAGCCAATACATTATCAGCGGCAACCAATTGTTGATAGATTTCCGGCAACTTATAAGTTTCCCAGAATTCCAAGTTAGCGCTACCTTGAAGCAACTTACGAACACGTTCCGGTTCTTTCACACCCGGCAACTCAACCAAGATACGACCCGCTGTCTCCAAACGTTGGATGTTCGGAGAAACCACACCGAAACGGTCGATACGAGTACGCAATACGTTGAATGAGTTATCAATCGCACTCTGCAACTCTTGTTTCAAAACAGAAACAACCTGAGCGTCTGAGCTCTGGGGCGTGATTTTATCTTTTAACTCGAATGTACTGAAAATAGCGGAAAGACGTGCGCCGCTATCCAACTTCTTATACTCCTCAGCGAAAAGGTCGATGAAATCTTTTTGGCTAGTCGCTTGATGCGCATAAGCTAAATCCAACGCCTTGTTGAAATTCTCGTCTTGGTTGTTGTTAGACAACGAACGGATTACATCCGCCACGTTCAACTCAAGGACAACGTTCATACCGCCCTTTAAGTCAAGACCTAAACTAATTTCCATTTCACGGCATTGCTTAAGCGTATAGCCTAACCATACCTTCTGAGTAGATAGTGAGTCTAAATAAGCACTCTCTTTCGCAGGATCTCCACCCGCATACTCAGCGGCTTTACTGTTGTAATGTTGCGTCACGAACGAGAACGACAAATAGAACAAACAGACAAGCGTAAGTAACACCGCGAAGACCTTTACAAATCCTTTGTTTTGCATCTGAATCTTAGGTTTATGTTATTACATTATTTATATTCGTTTTTTCACAGGGTGCAAATATAGACTTTTTTTCTTTGATAAAGAGCAATTAGTATAATTATTTGTCACGCTCATAGTTTATTTCAAACGCAAATGTATATCTTTGGGGCTAAAATAATAAGGAAAATATACCATGAAACAGTTATTATTCGCTCTGTTATTTATCCCCGCCCTGCTATTCGCACAAGAGGATCAACACTATCTGGCAGGGGCCGTTCCGGTTGCAGACGGTAAAGTCGTTTTTACCCGAGAGATTAATGCCCCCTCTTTAAGCAAGGCACAAATCTACCAACAACTATTAAAATGGGGACAAGAAAATTTTAACACAAAGGAAAGTAGAGTAGCTTATCAAAATGAGGCAAAAGGCGAGATCGCCATTATCGGAGAAGAATATATAGTATTCTCCAGCACAGCCTTATCCCTCGATCGGGCGATGATGAAATACCGTATTATCATTGAATGTAAGGAACATGCTTGTACCCTGCAACTTGCGGGCATCCGATATGAATATAACGTGTCTTACCAGAACGAGCCGGAGAAATACCTAGCCGAGGAATGGATCACGGACGAGTATGCCTTGAATAAGAGCAAGACGAAATTGAACCGTATCAGCGGTAAGTTCCGTAAGGCCACGATTGACTTCGCGGACAAGACGTTCGATAGCGCAACCAACACATTAGGCGCACAGTTGCTGACAACCGCACCGATAGAACCAGTATCCGCTCCGCAACGGGAAACACGAGCTGTGGCACCGATGGAAGGTTTCGTAGCGTTCCAAGCTGACAAAATACCTAGCACGATCCTCCAAATGTTACCGGACAACGCTTTACAAATCAAAGCCGTAAAAGGAAATACGACCGACGCAAACGTTGAATGGAAAGGCATAGGCAATATGTTCGGTAAAACGATCAGTACAATCTCCATATCCAAAGATAGTCCTGCTTATAAAGCGATTGGCAATAACGATGTATATCGATTATCCTTCTCCAAGCCCGGCACATCTGCCGATGCGCCATGGATTATTATCGAGTGCCGTAAACAAGGCGAGACCTCCGAAGGACAGCAAACGATGTTAATCGGCGAGATTACGAATGTATGGATCAAATAACGAAAAAGAGAGTTGCATTTATGAAAAAGATTCTATTATTAATATATATGATGTTCCCTGTGCTAGTCATGGCGCAGGGGCATAAAGGCGAGGTAGACGAATGCGCCCCCATGAAAAACGGGAAGGTATGCTATAGCGATGATGTAGAGATCGAGAATACCTCTAAACTAGAAATATTCAACGCTATTAACGCATGGGCTAAGAAATCTTATGGAAAAGATGTCTTCTTATCCAACGTAAACTCGAACAAGAACAAAGGGACCATCTTCGTAAGCTCTAAGGTTGAATTATTGTTGAATGATACAGACAAGACTATCATTAAATATAAAATGCGTATCACCTGCTTCGACAACCGGTACACGATCGAGGCGAGCGATATCGTATATCAATATGATCCGCTAAACGATAAAAAGTACAAGACCTATAAAGCGGAAGATGTAATCGCCAATAATGGGGATAGCAATACGATAGCGCTGATCAAAGATCCTAAGCTATTCTGTAACGCTACCTTCTTCTTTGTCGAGAACTTGTTCGCCGACGTATTTGACGCTGCGCAGAACGCAGAATCCGAGTGATGAAACCCTTTTATTCAAGTTTCAAATAACACCATAACGGGTAGTGGTCTGAATAAGCGACCTTATCCACGGAACAATTCATAGAGGTCATGTTCGGGGAATGCAGGATATTATCGATACGGAACCAGAAGAAATTTTGATTATAGGTAATGCCCATTCCCCGGCCAGACTCGGCAAAGGCATCCGTCAAATCCCCTTGGATCGTACGGTGCGCATAAGAAATAGGCGTATCATTAAAGTCACCGCATACTAAGACATAATCTCCTTTCGCGTTCTTAATCTCTTTTGATACCGCTTCCGCTTGCTTAGCCCGAATCCGGAAAGCAGGTCCTAGCTTTTGCTCGAACGCTCCTTTCAAATCGTCCAACCCATCCGAGCTAAAGCTCTTTATAAGGGATGAATAACGGGTCCGATCCTCCATCGTCAGTTTAAACGATTCCAAATGGTTATTAATCAAGGTCAACTTCTTTCCCTTGATGTTCACTTCATGTACGGAAGAGCCGTTATAATCCGAATCGTATTTCACCATCCGGGAATTCGACAGCGGATATTTGGAGAACACAGCGATGCCGAAACTCTGGAATTTCGTGGAGCTTTGATAAAATACAGAACGATAAGGATACATGCTCAACGCATCATAGATCTTAGAGGCAGTAAGGCTCTTCTCTGATTTAGCCGTGGCATATTCCTGCAAACAAACAATATCCGCGTCCGAGTTAGCGATATATTGGATAATCTTGTTCGGAGCTATCTTCGTATGATTCTTGTACCCAAAAGCCATCACATTATAAGTCAGCACCTTCAGTACCTCTTCCCGAGGGACATCCTTATGCGAGTGAAACGGAAAATAGCGTTTCACGGGACCCCAACATAACAAGAAGGAGAATATGCCGATCAATAAGAACTTCCATTCCCATAAGAACAGCCAATAGATAATAAAGCAAAGATTGACTACACATAAGACTGGAAAGGCTAATCCCAGATAAGATAACGTCATACTCGTCTCAGGAGACACCCGATCCGAGTAAGCCGAGACTATCAACAACACGACAGCCACCACATTCGCTACGACAAATAAGAATTGAAGAAAAATCCGTAGAGTTTTCATAAGTATCTGTTATTTCTTACTGGCGTCGAAAAGTCGCTTTTTCTCTTCAGCGGAAAGGCTCTCATAACCGGAACGTTTCAATTTATCCAGTATAGTATCTAGATCCACCGACTCCTGATGTTTGCGTGCGTTATACTCATAATCCGTTTCGTTACGTTTATAAGTCACACGCATCTTCGGTTTCCGTTTGCCCAAATTCACGAACCAGTCGATCAACCGATTCATCGGAGCGGTCAAGTCCTTTCCATTACGAATACGGGAAGCGAACCACATACCAAACAAAGCCCCGCCGATATGGGCGATATGTCCTCCCGCATTATCAGAAGTCATCGCCAACAAATCGATCACCAGCGTAAAGATAGCCAAATAAATTAATTTGATCCTTCCGATCAAGAATAAATTAATCTCCAAATCCTTCCGGTAAAACGACACGGCGAAAACGATCGCCATAACAGATGCCGAAGCCCCCATCAAATAGCTAAAAGAAGCCACGTTCTGGAAATAAGGGAAAATATTATAAGCAAGGACAAACAATACCGCACCGGCAAGACCTCCCAATATATACAAGCCTCCCAACTGCCGCTCACTGAAGAAATTCAAGAACAATCCCCCGAACCAATACAACCAAAGCATATTGAACAAGATATGCAAGAAGTCAAAATGAGTGAACATATAAGTAAACAACGTCCACGGACGGAAGAGCAAGCCGGTAACTGCAAATACTGCAAAAAAGGTACCCCTTGCACATTAAAGAGCATAAACAATACGCTGGCCAAACGTATCAAGATAAACAAGCCTACATTTATATATATCAGTTTCGACAGGATATTACCCGACTGAAACATACGCTTCAAATTAGTAAAAATACCGTCCATTGTCTGCATCTTTCTTTTTCCAATAACGAATTAGGAAATAACCGAATAACATACCCCCCAAATGAGCGAAATGCGCTACCGTATCGCCACCAAAACTAGCCACACCCATAAATAGTTCGGCAAGACCATAAAATATTACGAAATATTTGGCTTTAATCGGGATCGGTATGAACATCAAGTACAAAGGAACATTCGGGAAGATCATCGCGAATGCCAACAAGATTCCGAATACGGCACCCGAAGCGCCAATGGTCACGAAATAATTCAAGAACTCGCTTTTGCTGATAATCTGGGCTCCATTCAAGTTTATCATGTCTTGGCTAGCGAAGATCACATCCCGCAAATTAAAGAACCATACCACCTCTTGTACCAAACCGGCGCCTATACCCGTCACGAAGTAAAAAATCAAGAAACGTTTGGGGCCCCATACGTTCTCCAATACCCGGCCGAACATATAAACGGCGAACATATTAAAAAACACATGCGCGAACGAATGGGTATCGTGCATGAACATATAAGAAACGATCTGATAAGCCTTGAAGTCGGTAGCACCCGGGAAGTGAAGCCCTAATAAATCCACCAAATCGATGCCGACTTTCGGCAGTGCAAGGCTGGCTACCCAAAATAGCAAGTTTATAATGATAAGATTTTTCGTTACCGGCGGGATACTATTCAAGAATCCCGAATTTGTCTGATTCATCATATACTACGTTAATTTAGCGGCAAAGGTAAATATATTTTAGCCGTTTTTGCCCATAATAATACTAAAACATATGTAAATCGGTAAAAAAAGTAGGTTTTTCTTTTGTGATATTTCAAAATAAAACTACATTTGGAGCCGTCTATCGGTTATCATAGTTTTGTTTAATATATTAACAGTCAAACCATCATGAACAAATCAGAATTTATTAGTGCAGTCGCTGAAAAATCAGGTCTCAGCAAAGTGGATGCTAAAAAGGCAGTAGAAGCTTTTGTTGACACAGTTTCTAACGAATTAAAAGAAGGCGGTAAAGTCGCTCTACTTGGCTTCGGTTCATTCTCTGTGTCAGAGAAGGCCGCTCGTAAAGGTGTTAACCCGAAAACTAAAGAAACCATTGAAATCGCAGCTCGCAAGGCCGTGAAGTTCAAGGCTGGTGCTGAATTGAACGAGCTAATCAAATAAGAAACACCATTATTCTCTATAGAAGAAGGATACGATGCAAATTGTATCCTTTTTTTGTGTACCTTCGCGTGCAAATAAAATCCGAATTATAGTTAGACGAATATGGTTATCGAACAACAGATTACCGGAGCTATCATAGCCGGCATCAAAGAGCTGTACGGAGCGGATGTCACCGCTAGCCAAGTGCAGTTACAAAAAACGAAAAAAGAATTCAAGGGGCACTTGACCCTAGTCGTATTCCCATTCCTTCGCATGTCGAAGAAATCTCCGGAGCAGACCGCTCAGGAAATCGGTGAGTACTTGTTGAGAAACGAGCCAGCGGTAGCTGAATTCAATGTAATCAAAGGATTCCTTAACCTGACGGTCGCTTGCTCTTGCTGGATCGATTTACTGAACTCGATCAATGAGCAGCCCGCTTACGGTATCATTCCGGTTACCGAGCAGTCGCCTTTGGTTATGATCGAATATTCTTCTCCCAATACAAATAAACCGCTTCACTTGGGCCATGTCCGCAATAACTTATTAGGATACAGCTTATCGAAGATCATGAAAGCGAACGGTAACCAGATCGTAAAGACGAATATCGTAAACGATCGTGGTATCCATATCTGTAAATCCATGTTGGCTTGGCAGAAATGGGGAAATGGAGCTACCCCAGAGTCTACCGGAAAAAAGGGCGACCATCTGATCGGTGACTTTTACGTATTATTCAGCAACAAATTAAAAGAGGAGACCCATGCGTTAGAAGCGAAAGGCCTTACCAAGGAAGAAGCCGAGGCTCAATCCACCTTGATGGCGGAAGCCCGTGAGATGCTTCGTAAATGGGAAGCCGGAGACCAAGAGGTGCGTGCGCTTTGGGAAATGATGAATAATTGGGTATACGCCGGGTTCAACGAGACTTATAAGATGATGGGCGTAGATTTCGATAAGATTTATTACGAGTCTCAAACGTATCTGGAAGGAAAAGGTAAGGTGATGGAAGGCCTAGAGAAAGGGATTTTCTATCGCCGTGAAGACGGCTCCGTATGGGCTGATTTGACGAAAGACGGGCTGGATGAGAAATTATTGCTTCGTGCGGATGGAACTTCCGTCTATATGACGCAGGATATCGGTACCGCCAAGCTGCGCTTCGACGATTACCCGATCAATAAGATGATCTATGTGGTAGGGAACGAGCAGAATTATCACTTCCAAGTATTATCGATCTTATTGGATAAGTTAGGCTTCGAGTTCGGCAAAGGATTGGTCCACTTCTCCTACGGAATGGTAGAGCTACCGGAAGGTAAGATGAAGAGCCGTGAGGGAACGGTCGTAGATGCCGATGATTTGATGGCCGAGATGATCAGTACCGCACGTGAGATTTCCCAAGAATTAGGGAAATTGGACGAGATGACTCCGGAAGAGGCTGAGAATATCGCCCGAATCGTAGGTCTTGGCTCCTTGAAATATTTCATATTAAAGGTAGACCCTCGCAAGAATATGACGTTCAACCCGAAAGAGTCTATCGACTTCAATGGGAATACGGGACCATTCATCCAATATACCTACGCCCGTATCCGTTCCGTATTGCGCAAAGCGGCGGAACAGGGCATCGTATTACCGGAGCAGTTACCGCTTACTTTCGCCATTTCCGAGAAAGAAGAGAACCTGATCCAAATGATCGCCGATTATGCGGAGATCGTGAAAGAGGCAGGTAAGCTATACAGCCCGGCCTGTGTCGCCAACTATATTTATGATCTGGTAAAGGAATACAATCAATTCTATCACGATTTCTCCATCCTTCGCGAAGAGAATCCGGAATTGAAGAACTTCCGTTTAGTCTTATCCGCCAATGTAGCTAAGATCGTGAAATCCGGTATGGATTTATTAGGCATCGAGGTTCCGGAAAGAATGTAACGATAGAAGATGAACATAAACGAGAAAACAAGAAAGGCTCTCCTTCGATTTCAACAAAATGAAATCACGGAGAGCCTTCTCTATACGCAACTCGCCGCTATCGAGAAAGATCCAAGCAACAAGGAAGTATTACTACAGATAGCGAATGACGAGAAAGGACATTATACGATCCTGAAAAAGTATACGGGGCAAGAGATCTCCCCGAATAAATTACGTGTCACCAAATACTACTGGTTGGCACGTATCTTGGGGATTACTTTCGCCATTAAGCTAATGGAAGGTAGCGAGGAAAGCGCCAAGAATGATTACGCCTCTTATGATGAGTATCCGGATTTGCAACAAATCGCACGTGACGAGGATGAGCATGAGCAGAGGTTGATCGCCTTGATCAATGAGGAACGGTTGGAATATATGGGTTCTGTCGTACTGGGGCTAAATGACGCTTTGGTAGAATTTACAGGTGCTTTAGCTGGCTTTACCCTTGCCTTGAGCGACTCTAGATTAATAGCTTTGACCGGAAGCATCACTGGAATAGCCGCCGCATTATCCATGGCTTCCTCCGAATATCTATCTACCAAGTCCGAGAATGGAAATGAAAACGGGAAACATCCCGTCAAGGCATCGATCTATACGGGAATAGCTTATATCTTTACGGTAGTCGCCTTGGTCGCTCCATTTATCTTTATATCGAACGTATTAATGGCTTTAGGGCTTATGCTCATCATAGCGTTGAGTATCATCGCCCTTTTCAACTATTATTATTCCATAGCGAGAAGCGAGAGTTTCCGGAAGCGTTTTACCGAGATGGCAGTACTTAGTTTTAGCGTGGCCGCATTAAGCTTCTTGATCGGATATGCGTTAAAAGAATTTACGGGCATCGATGTCTAAAAAATCATAGTTATGTTTTGAAAAATTCATAGTTATGAGTTTAGTAAATCATAACTATGAATTTTTAGAGCTATAATCAAGCCTTTTTCCGTGTCGTACGTTTCTTCGTCGCAGCAGGTTTTTCTCCCGCCTCGGCGATTATCTTCTGGCATTCCTCCAAGGTCAAGTTCTCTGGTTTCTCTATCGTCTTAGGGATTCTGTAATTCTTTTTCTTATAAGAGATATAAGGGCCGAAGCGACCATTCAAGATCTCCATTTCCGGATCCTCATCGAACTTCTTGATAAATCGTTGCTCATCTTTTTGTTTTTTTGCCTCGATCAACTCGATAGCTTCCTCGGCTGTTATCGACAAAGGATTCAAGCCCTTCGGTATGGATACGAACTTTCCGTCATGACGGATAAACGGGCCAAAACGTCCGACAGCGGCAACCATGACCTTACCTTCATATTCACCAATCGTACGGGGTAGATCAAACAATTTCAAGGCTTCTTCCAAAGTAATCGTCTCGATAGACTGCCCCTTCATCAAGGTTGCGAACTGAGGTTTAGGAGCCTCTTTATCCTCTGGGTGCGCCTGCCCGATCTGTACGACTGGGCCATAACGACCGATCTTCACGAAAACAGGTTTGCCGCTCTTCGGATCGATACCCAATTCACGCTCACCCACTTTATGCTCCGTACGGACAGAGGCTGCCTCTTCCACGATCGGATGGAATAGTTTATAGAATTTATCGATCGCATCCGTCCATACCATCTCGCCTTCCGCTACGGCATCGAATTCCTTCTCCACGCTCGCCGTGAAGTTATAATCCATAACGCCTGGGAAATACTCCATCAAGAAATCATTCACGACCGTACCGATATCGGTTGGCATCAACTTATTCCGGTCCGCCCCTACGATCTCCGTCTTTTGGACTTCCTTGATCGTATGCTGAGCCAAGGTTATGATATTATAAGTACGCTCCGTTCCTTCCTTATCCCCTTTCACGACATACTCTCGATTCTGAATCGTCTGGATCGTAGGCGCATAGGTAGAAGGACGACCGATTCCCAATTCCTCCAAACGGCGAACCAAACTTGCTTCCGTATAGCGGGGAGGACGTTGCGTGAAACGTTCGGTAGCGACTATATCCTTCATACTCAATACCTCGTTCAAGGTAACCGGAGGAAGAAGGCCGTTTTCCTGTTCCTTCTCATTCTCGTCATCAAAACTCTCGCGGTACACCTGAAGGAAACCGTCGAAAGTAATGACCTCACCGGTAGCCACGAACTTCTCTTTCTTGCCGCCGATGCCTACGGAGATCGTCGTACGCTCCAACTCGGCGTCCGCCATCTGGCAAGCGATCGTACGTTTGCGGATCAATTCGTATAATCTCTTTTCCTGAGCGGTCCCGCTTATCTCATCATTGCTGATATAGGTCGGACGAATCGCCTCGTGCGCTTCTTGCGCTCCCTTGCTCTTGGTATGATATTGACGGAATTTATAATATTTCTCACCGTAGGTATCCAAGATAGCTTCTTTTGCCGTCCCCAAAGCCAAATCACTTAAGTTCACGGAGTCAGTACGCATATACGTGATCAATCCGGACTCATACAGGCGTTGGGCGATCATCATGGTCTGCGAGACCGAATAACCCAACTTACGGGCGGCCTCCTGCTGCAAGGTAGATGTCGTAAAAGGAGGGGCTGGTGTTTTACGCACCGGCTTTTTCGAGATATCATCGATCGTGAAAGAAGCGTCCTTGCAAGATTCAAGGAATGCCTCCACCTCTTCCTTATCTTTCAAACGACGGTTCAGCTCCGCCTTGAGGATTGTCGTACCATCCGGCAAGATAAAGCTAGCGATCACACGGTAGGCGGCCTCCGAGACAAACTCGTTGATCTCTCGCTCCCGCTCTACGATCAGACGTACGGCAACCGATTGCACGCGCCCTGCGGATAAAGCCGGCTTCACCTTACGCCAAAGAATGGGGGATAGCTCGAAACCCACGATACGGTCTAAGATACGACGGGCTTGCTGCGCGTTCACCAAATCGATATTGATATCTCTCGGCGTCTCGATCGCATGTAATATAGCGTTCTTGGTAATTTCATGAAAAACGATACGTTTCGTATTCTCAGGTTTCAATCCTAATACCTCATATAAATGCCAAGAGATGGCCTCTCCCTCCCGGTCCTCATCGGAAGCCAACCAAACCTGCTCGGCTTTCTTGGCTTCGTTCTTCAATTCGGTCACGAGTTTCTTCTTATCAGAGGGAATCACGTATTCCGGGGCATAATTGTGTTCGAGGTCTATACTGAAATCTTTCGTTTTCAAGTCGCGGATATGACCATAGCTAGACATAACCTTATAGTCCTTTCCGAGGAACTTCTCGATGGTTTTTGCCTTGGCGGGTGACTCCACTATTACCAAATTCTTTTGCATATCTATTTTTTGCTGGTTAGAAATCGGGTGCAAACTTACACAAATAATTAACGTACGCAGTATATCGATCACTAAAAAAGCGTTTTTTCCTATACATTATATATATAGTCATGCGTTTCTATTTACCTTCGCGGGACAAAATCAAAAAGCTATTCAAAAATATGGAAGAGATAAAGCGACTTATTTCAGAGAATAAACTAGAAGAAGCGATCCGGCTCTTGGACGCTTACCTCACGGAGCAACCGAGATCCGACGAGGCTTGGTTTCTCCTCGGAAAAGCTCATTATAAACTAGGCAACGTACGCCTAGCCCTCAACAGCTACCTGCAAGCGATAGAGATCAATCCGGAAAGCCCGGCACAAGCGGCCTACGATATGGCGATCAAGGTGCTGGATTTTTATAATAAGGATATGTACAACCATTAAGAAGATGATGAACGGCCCCCGGAGTCGGAACGGTATCGAAGCACATGGCGACCCTAGCCGCATAACCCCAAAGCTAAGCGAAACGCACGGCGACCCCCGCCGCACGACTCCAAAGCAAAGCGAAACGTATGGCGCCCCTCGCCCCCCACTTCGCTACCGTTCCGACTCCGGCGGCGACTATTATTTACCAAATAAGCATAGTATCCCAATTAATTCCTACCTTTAGCCACTGAGGACAAACAATAAGTTAAACCTTAAATAAAAAAAAATGGGAACATACACGAAAATCAAACCCGCGGGCCTGACTAAATTGAACAACGCAGAGTACACAAACTTCATGAACGCCTTCTACCGGCTGGCGTTCGCTGCCGGAGGGGGAGGTGGTGACTCCGAAAGCCCCGACGAGATCAGTCTGGACAATAACCCGCTAGGCATCACCGACGCGCAAAAGACGGCCTTCGAGAAGGAGCTGCCCCTAATGACCGACCTCGTGAACCAATCCCACATCAGCGACGAGACCGCCCAGTTGCTAGACTTGGACAAACAACGCGACGACCTCGTGGTCTATCTCACCACCTCGGTGTCGCAAATGAGGAAAAGCCCCATCGAGGCGCAACGCACGGCGGCACAGACTGTCTACAATATTATCAAACCCTATATCGGCATCTATAAATCGGCCAACCAGCAAGAGACGGCGCAGATACAGGGTCTTTTGCTAGATCTCGACAAGGAGGGGGTTCCGGCGCTGATACAGACATTGGGGCTGAAAGAGATACTA
>ERZ779668.320-NODE-320-length-14645-cov-1.4536_pt1 | contig 14645 bp, 10 predicted proteins | sample MGYA00511101_ERZ779668 | MGnify/ENA primary metagenome ERZ779668 (study PRJEB29588, sample SAMEA2155636) | human gut metagenome | biome: human gut; feature: human-associated habitat; material: faeces | place: Denmark | collected 2008/2010 ...
TATTACTACTCTAAATAACCTGGCAGTCCTGCATATTATTCGCGTCGTGGTGGTCACACTGGGAGCGTGAGAAAGGTTGTGTATGTGTAGTTGTACATATAAAGAAATAATTGAAAGCCTTTCTCACATGGTGAGGAAGGCTTTTTCAATAAGTATAGGACGTTATAGATTTAGAATAAGATGAAGAATCAGTTACGCAGTTCGTTTAGCACACAGGGTCGCCGTATGGCAGGAGCGAGAGCTTTATGGGTAGCTAACGGCATGAAAAAAGAAATGATGGGCAAGCCCATTATAGCCATAGTAAATTCGTTTACACAGTTTGTTCCGGGACATACCCATCTGCATGAAATAGGTCAGCAAGTGAAAGTTGAGATTGAAAAACTGGGATGTTTTGCAGCAGAGTTCAATACAATTGCCATTGATGACGGAATAGCTATGGGACACGATGGTATGCTATATTCACTGCCCAGTCGTGATATCATTGCCGACAGCGTGGAATATATGGTGAATGCTCATAAGGCGGATGCAATGGTGTGTATCAGTAATTGTGACAAAATCACTCCGGGTATGCTGATGGCTGCCATGCGGCTGAACATACCGACTGTTTTTGTATCGGGTGGTCCTATGGAGGCAGGAGAATGGAATAACCAGCATCTTGATTTGATAGACGCCATGATTAAATCTGCTGATGCATCGGTCAGCGATGAGGATGTGGCTCAAATAGAAGATAATGCGTGTCCCGGCTGTGGATGCTGTTCAGGTATGTTTACGGCTAATTCCATGAATTGTCTTAATGAGGCTATTGGTCTGGGACTTCCGGGTAATGGCACTATTTTGGCAACTCATGCCAACCGTACTCAGTTGTTTAAAGATGCGGCTGCTCTGATAGTGAAGAATGCTTATAAATACTATGAGGAAGGAGATGACAGCGTGTTGCCACGCAGCATTGCTACTCGTGATGCTTTTCTGAATGCCATGACATTGGATATTGCAATGGGTGGTTCCACCAATACTGTGCTCCATCTTTTAGCTATCGCCCACGAGGCGGAAGTAGATTTCAAGATGGATGATATTGATATGCTTTCACGCCATGTGCCTTGTTTGTGTAAAGTAGCTCCGAACACACAGAAATATCATATCCAGGATGTGAACCGTGCCGGCGGTATCCTTAATATATTGGGAGAATTATCCAAGGGTGGTTTGCTGAAAACCGATGTGAAACGAGTGGACGGTCTGACATTGGCGGGAGCTGTCGAAAAATATAATATATGTAAGAAGGAAGTGGATACTGAAGCAAAACGTATCTATTCAAGTGCTCCGGGAAACAAATTCAATATAAAGCTGGGTTCTCAGAATGCTGTTTATAAAGAACTGGATACAGATCGTGCCAATGGTTGTATCCGTGATTTGCAACATGCTTATAGTAAGGACGGAGGTTTGGCCGTTTTGAAAGGGAACATTGCACAGGATGGTTGCGTAGTGAAAACAGCCGGAGTGGATGAAAGTATTTGGAAATTCTCGGGACCTGCCAAGGTGTTCGATTCGCAGGATGCTGCTTGTGAAGGTATTCTAGGAGGAAAGGTAGTCAGCGGAGATGTTGTTGTTATCACTCATGAAGGTCCGAAAGGTGGTCCCGGTATGCAGGAAATGCTTTATCCTACTTCTTATATCAAATCCAAGCATTTAGGAAAAGAATGTGCTCTGATTACCGACGGACGTTTTAGTGGAGGAACCTCGGGATTAAGCATCGGGCATATTTCTCCCGAAGCTGCAGCGGGTGGTAATATCGGAAAAATAGTGGATGGTGATATAATTGAAATCGATATTCCGAACCGCAGTATCAATGTGAAACTGAGCGACGAAGAATTGGCCGGTGACCCGCGACCGTAAAGTTCCTAAAAGCTTGAAGGCATACGCTAGTATGGTAAGTTCTGCAGATAAAGGAGGAGTGAGAATCATTGACTAAATTAGAAATTAAAAATTGAGAATAAAAAACAGTTTCGTTGTCATCGACCAGTTGTCCGGCATCGTATTTTTTTGAATCTCAATTCTCAACTAAACAATTATGGCAAAAGAAAAGATAACAGGAGCAGAGGCGATGATGCGTTCTTTGGAGTATCAAGGAGTAAAAACTCTTTTCGGATATCCCGGAGGTTCTATCATGCCTACTTTTGATGCTTTATATCATCATAAAGATACATTGAACCATATATTGGTCCGTCATGAACAGGGAGCTGCCCATGCAGCACAGGGATTTGCCCGCGTATCCGGGGAGGTTGGTGTCTGTTTGGTGACTAGCGGACCCGGTGCGACAAATACCATCACCGGCATTGCCGATGCTATGATTGACAGCACGCCTATTGTGGTGATTGCCGGGCAGGTAGGAGCTTCTTTTTTGGGTACGGATGCTTTTCAGGAAGTAGATCTGGTGGGCATCACTCAGCCTATTACCAAATGGAGTTACCAAATTCGCCGTGCGGAAGATGTAGCTTGGGCTGTAGCCCGTGCTTTCTATATAGCCAAAAGCGGACGTCCCGGTCCTGTTGTTCTGGACTTTGCCAAGAATGCACAAGTGGAGATGGTGGATTATGAACCGATGAAGCTTGATTTTATCCGTAGTTATGATCCGGAACCTAATCCTGATAAGGAATCTCTTCAGGAGGCTGCCGAATTGATAAACAATGCCCAAAGGCCATTAGTGTTGGTAGGGCAGGGGGTAGAGTTGGGTAACGCGCAAGATGAGTTACGTGCATTCATAGAAAAAGCCGATATGCCTTGTGGCTGTACTTTGCTGGGACTTTCGGCTATACCGACTTCGCATCCTTTAAATAAAGGAATGTTAGGTATGCATGGAAATCTGGGGCCCAATGTCAAGACTAATGAATGTGATGTGTTGATTGCCGTAGGTATGCGCTTTGTAACCGGAAAATTAGATACATATGCTAAACAGGCAAAGGTGATTCATTTGGATATTGACCATTCTGAAATAGACAAGAATGTAAAAGTGGATGTACCCGTATTAGGTAATTGTAAACATACGCTAGCTATGCTGACACAACTTATCCGGGAGAATAAACATTCCGAATGGATTGATAGCTTTGCTGAATATGAAAAGACGGAATATGAACATGTTATCAGTAAAGAAATTCATCCTGTTGACGGGGCGTTGAATATGGGTGAAGTGGTGCGTGCGGTGAGTGAGGCTTCGAATAATGAGGCCGTACTGGTGACAGATGTGGGACAGAACCAAATGATGGCTGCTCGTTATTTTAAATACAGTAAGAACCGCAGCATCGTAACTTCAGGTGGATTGGGAACAATGGGATTCGGTCTTCCCGCTGCTATAGGCGCTACTTTCGGTTGCCCGGATCGTACTGTATGCGTATTTATGGGTGATGGCGGTTTGCAGATGAATATTCAAGAATTGGGAACTATCATGGAGCAAAAAGCGCCGGTAAAGATTATTTTGTTGAACAATAACTATTTGGGTAATGTTCGTCAGTGGCAAGCTATGTTTTTCGGTCATCGTTATTCATTTACTCCGATGTTGAATCCGGATTACATGAAGATTGCCGAGGCATACGAGATTCCTGCCCGTCGTGTCATGAAGCGCGAGGAATTGCAGGATGCTATCCATGAAATGCTGGCTAATGACGGGCCGTTCCTGTTGGAGGCTTGTGTGATAGAAGAGGGAAATGTATTGCCGATGACACCTCCGGGAAGCTCGGTGAATCAGATGTTACTGGAATGCTAATTTAATAATTATGGATAAGACATTATATACATTAATCGTTCATTCAGAAAATATCGCCGGTTTGCTGAACCAGATTACGGCTGTGTTTACTCGTCGCCAAATCAATATCGAAAGTCTTAATGTTTCTGCGTCTTCCATCAAGGGAGTGCATAAATATACTATTACTGCTTGGACCACCCAGGATGTGATAGAAAAAGTGGTGAAGCAGATTGAAAAGAAAATAGATGTTTTGCAGGCACATTATTTTACTGATAGTGAGATTTATCAGCATGAGATTGCTTTGTACAAGGTTTCTACTCCTGAATTTCAGGAGAATCCTATGGCATCTAAAGTTATCCGCCGTTATAGTGCCCGCATTGTAGAAGTAAATCCGGTTTTCTCTATTGTTGAAAAGAATGGAATGAGTGAGGAAATTACTGCTCTTTATGAGGAGTTGCGCGGATTGGGATGTGTGTTGCAGTTTGTACGTTCGGGACGTGTGGCGATTACTACCAGTTGTTTCGAGCGTGTGAACGAATATCTGACCCAACGCGAGGAAAAGTATCGCCAGCAAAAAACGGAATAATGATGAGTGAGAATAAAGTAGGAACATACAGATTTGTGGCAGAACCCTTTCACTGTGATTTCAGTGGAAAGTTGACTATGAGTGTGCTGGGTAACCATTTGCTGAATTGTGCCGGCTTTCATGCTGCCGACCGGGGATTTGGAATTGCTACACTCAATGAGAATCATTATACATGGGTACTTTCTCGTTTAGCTGTAGAGTTAGAGAATATGCCTTGTCAATATGAGGGATTCAGTATTCAGACATGGGTGGAGAACGTGTATCGCCTTTTTACAGACCGTAATTTTGCAATTTTGGATAAGGAAGGAAAAGCTGTCGGATACGCCCGTTCCGTATGGGCGATGATCAGTATGGAAACTCGCAAACCTGCTGACTTGCTTACGCTTCACGGAGGTAGTATCACTGATTATGTATGCGATAAGGAATGTCCTATAAGCAAGCCCGGTCGTATTAAGGTGACAGAGAAAACTCCGGTTTCTGAATACCAGACCAGATATAGCGATATTGATATCAATGGTCATGTGAACAGTATTAAGTATATAGAACATATTCTCGACCTGTTTCCTATGGAATTTTTTAAGGAGAAACGGATTAAACGTTTTGAGATGGCTTATGTAGCTGAAAGTTATTATGGTGATATATTGAGTTTCTACCGCGAGGAAGTGGGGGAGAAAGAATATGATATAGAGGTGAAGAAGAATGGCACAGATGTTGTCGTTCGCAGTAAGGTGATATTTATTTAGAATCTAATTTTTAATTTTTAATTTATAATTTAAAATGGCACAATTGAATTTTGGCGGCGTTACAGAAACTGTAGTTATCCGCGATGAATTTCCTTTGGAAAAAGCACGTGAAGTATTGAAAGATGAAACAATCGCTGTGATCGGGTATGGTGTACAGGGACCGGGGCAGTCTTTGAATCTCCGGGACAATGGTTTCAATGTAATCGTTGGTCAGCGTCCGGGAAAAACATATGAAAAAGCAGTTGCTGACGGATGGGTTCCGGGTGAAACTCTGTTTGGTATTGAAGAGGCTTGTCAGAAAGCGACTATCGTAATGTGTCTGTTATCTGATGCAGCTGTTATGTCTGTATGGCCGACTATCAAACCTTGCTTGACTCAAGGCAAGGCACTTTATTTCTCTCATGGCTTTGCCATTACTTGGAGTGACCGTACAGGGGTAGTTCCTCCTGCTGATATTGATGTGATCATGGTAGCTCCTAAAGGGTCGGGTACTTCACTGCGTACCATGTTCTTGGAAGGTCGTGGTTTGAACTCTTCATACGCTATCTATCAGGATGTAACCGGCAAGGCTTATGAACGTACTATTGCATTGGGTATTGGTATCGGTTCAGGCTATTTGTTCGAAACGACTTTCCAGCGTGAAGCAACTTCTGACTTGACTGGTGAACGCGGTTCTTTAATGGGGGCTATCCAGGGATTGTTGTTGGCTCAGTATGAAGTATTGCGTGAAAACGGACATAGCCCTTCTGAAGCGTTTAATGAAACTGTAGAAGAATTAACCCAGTCATTGATGCCTTTGTTTGCTAAGAATGGTATGGACTGGATGTATGCTAACTGCTCTACTACTGCTCAGCGCGGTGCATTGGATTGGATGACTCCGTTTCATGATGCTATCAAACCTGTAGTTGAAAAGTTATATCACAGTGTGAAGACTGGCAACGAGGCTCAGATTTCTATCGATTCTAACTCTAAACCCGATTATCGTGAAAAATTGGAAGAAGAATTGAAAGCATTGCGTGAAAGCGAAATGTGGCAGACGGCTGTAACCGTACGTAAACTTCGTCCTGAAAATAATTAATAGTTAGTATTTAGTATAGAAAGCGGGGGTGCGATGAGGCATCTCCGCTTTCTTTTATATATATTAATGTTAGTGGTATTGTTTATATCATGTGTAGTCGCTAATTTTGTGAAAACTTGACTTAGACATGAATAATAGATTATCACTTTTATTAATAGGGTGCATATTTCCCTTTCTATCTTTTTATGCACAAAAGAATATGAATCTTCCACCATATTATCCCACAGTAAAAGGTATTACGGATTATGCTGTGTGGCAGCTTGTATATCCGGATTCTTTATTAAAGGCGGATATTGCAGGTGAAGCAGTGTGTACACTCCGCATTGATAGTTTGGGTATTGTCCGTAATAAATATATTGAAGCCACTCATCCTTTGTTTGCCAAGGCGGCCGAAGATGTGATTGAGGGGATGCGTGAATGGCAGCCTGCAAAGAAAGCGGGTAGAGATATAGATAGTACTGTAGTCTTTCATATTCCTTTTAATCCTGATATTTACAGTGACCGCATTTGGCGGCAGCAGCAGGGTCTGGAATCTTGCAGGGGACAACTTGTCGATTCCATGCCTGTCTTTCCTGATGATATTCGTAGTCTTGTTATGGGAAATATGGGTTGGCCTGATGATAAAGTGGATAAAGCCGTTGCTATTTGCCGTTTTACGGTGAATGAAAACGGGGAGATTATGAATATCCGTGTGATAAAAGGCACTCATCCGGCTTTTGATAAAGAGGCTATACGTATTCTTTCTAATTTTCCCCGGCTGATTCCTGCCATGAAAAACAGCAAACCTGTGCCATATGATTATTTTTTGACTATGCGTTTTTGGAAAGAGGATCTGGAACATTATTTATTGTATAGGGAATGTGCACAGGAAGATTTGGAAAAGACCACTTGGGAGCCTTATAGATACTCTTCTTATCCCGGTGGTACTGTTGCTTTGACGCAATTTATAAATTCTCATCTGAAAATTACTCCCGAAATGAAGGCTACGGGAAAGCAGGGACGGGTGATTTATAGTTTCAATGTGGATATAGATGGTTCAATGAAAGATTTTCAGCTGGTGAGAGGACTTGATCCATTAATGGATGCCGAAGCATTGCGGGTACTTCAATTAGTGAATGAAAAATGGAGTACGGGGTATTATTTCAATTCAAAGAAATGGTATCGGGAGTTTTATGTGAATCAATTCACCATTCCCATTATTTTTAGTTGGTAGCTTATACATATTGCTACTTTGGACTTGAGATTTTGATGTTTTGACAGTTTTTGGAGTCCACCTGTAACATTAAGGAGGATTACCGTTCTTGAAGGATCATTTTGTTCTTCGGTCAACTTTCGGAAGTATCTCTGACCTGTCAGTTTTTCGATACAGGAACTTCGAGCATGTATGCCCTCATGCCCTCATTGTGCGTATAACAGGCTAATTATAAATTACTTATGTATTGATGGTAAAAATACTTGCTCTCACTTATACTCTCATGCCCTCACTACGTTTTGAAGTTTCTTTTTACATAACATGCTTGTTATCAGTTATGTATATTTTTTACAGGCTGTTTGTGTTTGATGCAAAGTAGGACATTTTCAGGCTTTTCTATCGTAAGAAGTATGCATGAGAAGGGTTTCTACGAAATGAGGCTTACGATGGAATTTCCGGCAGCGGTAAAAAAGATCAAGACGTTTTTAAAAAAGCTCTTGTTCTTTTTTAAAAAGGCGGTTATCTTTTTTTAAAAGCTCTTGATCTTTTAAAAAAACGTCCTGTCACCAACGGCAGGAAGAATATAAAAACAGGCTGTACCAATCATTTGATACAGCCTGTTTTTATATTTATAGGATTATATACTACAGATTAGAAGTACAGATAACGGTCATCTTTCACTTCAGCTTTTTTGTAGAGGTCATTGATGAAACTGCTAGCATAACGTCCTGCCATATTAGACAAGTTGTTTTCTTCGTTTTTAGCATCAAATTCTTCTGCACTTTTTTCTTTGTTATAAACCTGAATCATGTAAACACCTGCATTACCCTTGATAGGACCAGTTAACTTGTTTACTTCAGCTTTGCTTGCATAAGCACCTAAAGCTGGTTCGCTGGCGCGAGTTACTGAAACATATGCCGGAGCAGAGAAAGTGATATGTTTTACAGAATCGCTAACTGCATTTGCCATATTTTTCACTTGGTCAATGCTGTTTGCACCTTTCATTTCAGCTATCAGTTTTTCAGCTTTTTTATCTTTGATGATTTCTGCTTTCAGCATGTCGGCAACCAAGTTGATATTACGATATCCGGCAGGATTAATCTTTTCAAGAGCAACTACCATCAGGTGATCGTTCTCACCACATTCATACAATGGAGACACTTCACCTTCTTTGGCTGCAAAAATCCATTTCAACGCTTCACGGGTTCCTTTTACACCACCCACACGGTGTTCTGCGCTACGGAAATCAGCACGTTCTAACAAGCGGTATCCGCTTTCTTCTGCATTGGCAACAATCTTATCCATTGTAGTGTTCTGCGCTACGAATTGGCTGAAATCATTGTATGCCTTGTTGTATGTTTCTTTGCTGAATTCAACCGGACGTTTAATCACTGCAACTTTATATTTATCTTTCATGGCTTTTTTATCCAACACTTGAAGAATAACGTTAGCTTGTCCGATCTGAAGATTGCTTAATTCTTTAACATTAGAGTTAATCAATGTGTTGATGTATTTAGCATTGTCAGCATCTAATGCAGCACCTTCATAGTTGCGTGCAGTCAACCAGGTTGCTTCACCTGTCTGACCATATTTTTTTGCGATATCAGCAAAGTCAGCTCCATCTTTCAGTGCATTGAAAATACTATCGGCTAAAGTTGCGGTTTTAGCAGCATCTTCAGCATATACCTGAATTTGACGATATTGGATTGAATCGGGAGCAGTCTGCTTGGCAATAATTTTAAAAGCATTATATGAATCATCTGCCTGATTATAGTAAGGACCATATACTTCGTTGATAGTTACAGAGTCCAAACGAGCAACTACATCATTAGGATATACAGTCTTGTTGATTGCAATTTCAGAAAAAGGAACAACAGAGCCGGTGGAACCGATGAATGTGTTCATGTCGGCAGCGGTACCTAGCTGGTTGGCATATTCGGTTACTTCATTTAATACTTCTTTGCGATCTTCTTCAGATGGAGTTACCAATACATCAATGTATTTGATATTACGAGTTTCAACCGGCTGTTCGAAAGAACTTTTTTTCTTGTTATACAGATCTTTGATTTCGCTGTTTGAAACCGTGATAGTTGAATCGCTGATAGAAGAATAAGGAATTGCAGCCAGTAAAACGTCTGATTGTTCAGTGCGTGATGTAAACGCATCTTCAGCTGCAACCGGATTTGAGATCAATGATTTTGCAATCAGGTTCTGATATTTTTCAGCTAAAGTAGATTGGATCAAAGTCTTTTCAATAAAATTCCAAAAAGCTCCCATTTTTTGATAGTATTCTACATATTGTGCAGGCATTTTGCTTGCATCCAGGTGAGCGTAATCTACCAGGAATTTTTTCAGCATATCTTTGTCGAAAGCACCGGTTTGCGGATTGCGGAACGGAGTTTGCATTAATAAGGGGTTAGTACCCTCCTCAATGATTGCTTGAACTTCAGCTTTGCTGACAGTCAGTCCCAATTTTGCAGCTTCTGCTGCGATTAATTGGTTATTTACGTAAGATTGCCATACTTGGTCTTTCACTTGAGTCAGTTGGTCGTCATTTAATGCAGAAACACCTTGTGTCAATTTAATGACTTCTGTGTATTCGTCTACCATTTTTTGATACTCTTGTGCTGTAAGTGTTTTTCCATTCACTTCACCTACGTCTTGTTTACCCTGATGTGGTTGGAGAACCTTCCATGCGTCTCCGGCAATGAATGCGAAGAGGGCAAGTCCGATTACAACGACCAACAGAGGGCCTTTACTTCTGATTGTTTGTAATGTTGCCATTTAATTTTACTATTTTTGTTTATTGTTTTTTTATACTTCATAGATTTAGCGCACGAAGATACAAAAAATGCAGCTTACAAGCTATTTTATTGTGAAAAAAATCTGTTATTCGATTACTTTCAACTTTACTAATTCAATTTTGGTTGCTGTTACTTTAATTATTTTGAAATGGAATTTATCGAAAGTGATCTCTTCATGCATTTTGGGGAAGCTTTGGTATTGGTGCAGGATGAGTCCACCGATAGTTTGGTAATCATCATTTTCCGGTAGGTCAAGTGAGAACAATTCATTGGCTTTTTCTATTTCCAGACGTCCGGAAAGGATGTATTCATTGTCACCGACAGATTTGGCTATGTAAGAAGTCGTGTCATGCTCGTCTTCTATTTCACCGAAAATTTCTTCCACTAAATCTTCTAGCGCCACGATGCCGGATGTACCTCCGAATTCATCGACTACTACAGCTAAGGATTTCTTTTGCTGCATGAATAGTTTCATCAGCTTATGCGCTCCCATCGTTTCGGGAGCAATAGGTAGTTGGCGTACACTCTTAGTCCAGTCTGTCTGTTCACGAAACATTTCAGAAGAATGGATATAACCTATAATATTATCAATGTTTTCTTTATAGACAATGATTTTACTGATTCCGCTTTCAATGAAGCGGGCTTTTAGTTCTTCTATGGGAGTTCCATATTCTATGGCAACAATTTCGGTTCTAGGTACCATACAATCCCTAATTCTGATATTCGAAAAATCTAGTGCATTTTGGAATATCTTGACTTCGGTGTCTATGTCTTGTTCATTTTGAACATCTTGTATACTGCTTTGAATAAAGTAATCTAGATCGACTTTGGTAAAAGCTTTTTCATTGGCTTCTTTATTTGTTTTAATGCCTATAATGTAAAGTAATATATTGGATATTCCCGAAGCAAACTTGCTGATGGGATAGAGCAAGACATAGCAAATGTAAGTGGGAACTGCAAAAATATTCAGAGTGAAATTGGGATTAATCTTAAATAAGGTTTTAGGCAGGAACTCTCCTGTGACCAAGATGATTAATGTGGAAATAATTGTTTGGATCAGTACTAATAAAAAGTGGTTGTCTATCAATCCTGCCAGCAAGTTTTGTTCAATGACTTGTGCCATCAATATACCGTAAATGACCAAAGCGATGTTGTTCCCTACCAACATGGTAGAGATAAAATTGTTCGGATTATGAAAGAAGATGGAAAGTATACGTGAATTTATGCTTTGGCTGTTACGATCCATTTCAAAACGTAATTTATTGGATGAAACAAAGGCTATTTCCATGCCGGAGAAAAAAGCGGAAAAAGCCATTGTGATAAGAATTTGTATAATAATACCCATAATAGTGAGTGAATTAGCGTATCGAATCAGTTCTGGTGCTATTTGCAACAGCTTTTGTACTGTCTGCTGGTGCTGTATCTTCTACAGTGAAAATACCTGTGTTATTATAAATTTGATATTCTGTCATTTGCTGGTTGGATTCAAATCCATAACCGGTAATGATTTTGTCTTCTTGTTCAATGCGGATAAATTTGTCAGAATAGACCCTTTCCTGTCCCAAAAGAGCAGGTCTGTGTCAAATTTGTCGCCTCTTTGGCTGCGGATATGCACATTGCTTCTCAATTCCCAAAGTTTCTTTTTCTCGTAGTAATAGGCTGTATCGGCTTTTATGCTGGCATCAATATGGAATAGGGAATCAAACTTTTCCAGATAAACTCCTTTTTCAAAAGCCCAATAAGGAGGGTTCTTTTTATCATAAATTTCCCATTCTTCTGTGATAATTTTGTAGCGGGTAATACCGGAATCGGATATAAGGGTAGTAACCCCCAATGTTTTCATGCTAGGCAATGAATCTCTTTCTGTAATGGCTTCCGCCAGATTTTTTTCGCCTCCTGAGCATGCTGGGAATAAAACAAACATAACAGTTGCCCAAATGGCAACTGTTATGTTTAGAAATATAAAGTGTGATTCTTGTTTTTTTTCAGACGACATAATTATCTGATAGTTGTTGTTTCACCAATCCATCCACCGATTGTAACAGAGTCACCTTTCTTCAAGCTGAGGAAGAACAAGTCTGCGTCTTTAGGAGTATGGGCTGCATAAGTACCAATTAGTTTATTTGCTTCTTCAGCAACACTAGGATCTACACTTTTTGCTTTCTGTAATTTGTCGATAACAGCAAAATAAGTACACTTGTTCAATGCGGCTTCATCACTCCAGTTAGGGCTTGATGCATACATATTAGCAATTAAAATGTAAGGCTTACCATTGTTTCCATCCAATGAGATTGACTTCAGCGCATATTGTTTTGCCTTGCTCAACTGTTTTTTGCTGAATAAAATAGCAGCGGTTTTGTATGCATAGTCGGCTTTCTTTAATGGGTCTTGTTCTAAGTTGATAGCCTGATCAAAATAGTCGATACATTTGTCCATATCACCTTTCTTATAATACATGTATCCGCAACCTACAGCCGTTTCTGCTGTCGGTTCGATGGCATGTGCGGCTTCAGATGCAGCAAAGTAAGCTTCCTGTTCTGTACAGTTTAGCATCTGCATTACAGAAATAACTTGCTTCAGATAATCCAAATTAGTTTTGTTTTGTTCAACTTTCGGAGCATAGATAGCTTGTAGGTTGTCGCAAGTCGCTACACCACTGTTAATGAAAAATGCATCGATATTGTCTTTTGCCACTTTCAATAATTTTTTGTCATTTTCCTTTGTAGCAGCTTTTAAAGCTCCATCAGCAACTCCTGATGCAAACAAGTAATCCTGAATGAATTGTTCTTTGTATGCTTCATCACTCTTCATTTTACGGGCAGCAGCATCCATGAATTCTTGTAATACAAAATAGTCGGAATTTTCTTTTTCAAGTTCAATGGCTTCTTTGAACATGTTGTATGCTTCATTCATGTCCTGTCCACCCATTGTGAAGTAGTCATGTGCCTTCATTCCGATAATTGAACCCTTTGTAGCATCTCTTTTAACCAACTTGTTCAAATCGTCCAGATATTGGATACGCTGGTCGTGAACTTTCATCAGTTCATTGAAGTATTGTTTTTGCTTAGCTGCATCTTTTTCACCGGCTATTAAAGCACGAAGAATTTTTGCACCATTAGTATAAGTACTTACTTGAGCTTTGGGGGCTTCTGTAAATACGCTCATCCAAGGAGTATAGGCGTCCTTGAAATTGTTAGTTTTGACATACTCAGTGTAAATACTGATATTTTTCAAGCATCGGATACTGTCTTCACCATGTCCGAATCTTGATCCGTCTGACGCTCCGGTCTGAGCGAAAGAAGCTGTTGTACCTAAGGAAAGAACGAACAGCGCTGTTACCATCTTCATTTTCATCGTATATAAATTTAGTTGTTGTTATTTATTTGCTTCTCTCCATTTATCAATCCACTTTCCATTTCATGAACCAACGTTCATTGAAAGTGAGCCCGATATTGATTCTCAAATAGTTCTCTTCCATTAATCCTTTAAATTTAGGACTGACTTTAATGTATTGTCCGGAAATGTTCAGCATAGATTTACTTTGGAACATGGGAAGTCCGAAACCTACACTGACGCCATATTCGCGTGCACCGTCTTGAAAACTGGTTGCTCCTGTGTCCGGATCAGTATAGCTTACCTTATTATAAGGAGTTGAATAATAAGCTCCCATACGGTAACGGATACGCTTCAGATAGTTGTGGCTGATATAACTTGGTACGAATCCCGCACCAAAAGCTATTTTTGTGCGGTTATTCATTTCCACACTTTCTTTGTTGAACTTGCTCCAAGTCAGATCGGCTGTATTCCATTTTTGTAAAGTATAGTCAATCCCAATCGTCAGGCGGTTGTCATATACATAAGTAAGACCTGCACCAAATGTATGTGGCATTTTAAACGGGTTGGGAATAGTATCGCCAGTTTGTGACTGTACATAAATGGAACCATTACTTTCCGTACCTGTCTGATGATATTTATATGCATCTCCGTGCAAGGTATGTCCCAGTGTATAAACGGCACCTACATTTATTGTGTTTTTCTTGTTTAACTTATAAGTATACTGTAAACCAAAATCCAATTTATAATCACTGATGGAAAATTTGTCTAATTTGATACTACGTGTATCTGTCGCTCCAATAGCTGTCATGGATTGATGGGTAATGTCTCCATAAAGATATGAAAAATTTGCACCAACAGACAAATTATTAAATACTTTATAACCTAATCCTACAAAAACCTGATGAAAGCCTCCGTCGCCATTATAAGATTCGGCCCACTTTCCGTTATTGTCTACATCCTCAAAATCATGTGTTTTGGAAATGTTGTAACCTACTGTAGAAAATGGAAGAAAACCAACTGTCATTCCCATTTTTTGCCATAGACGGAATTGCATGGCCAAATAGTCAAAACTTGAGTTTTTAGCATTGGTTTTTACATTACCATCCTTGAAGTTCGCATTTTGAAGAGTCATTCCTGCATCGAACAAGAATGTCAATGAATCGATGGCTGTAT
>ERZ779668.340-NODE-340-length-14083-cov-2.5494_pt1 | contig 14083 bp, 10 predicted proteins | sample MGYA00511101_ERZ779668 | MGnify/ENA primary metagenome ERZ779668 (study PRJEB29588, sample SAMEA2155636) | human gut metagenome | biome: human gut; feature: human-associated habitat; material: faeces | place: Denmark | collected 2008/2010 ...
ATCATACAGCTTGATCACCACCGCCGTAATCAGCATGATCGGCGATGTCACAACAATCAGGATCAGCGAACATACTACATCGATAAACCGTTTTGCAATTCTCTGTTCTACGCTCAGCGCATATTCTCTCGTCAGCAGAATCGGCGTATCAAACAAGTGCAGCTGCTCGCTTCCCTTTACCAGCACATCCGGAATCTTCGGCATCATATAAACGCGGATCGAATGGCTGTAGCAATATTTGAGCAGCACGTTTCTGTCCATCGTATGAATATCCCAGAGAACGACCGCGTCATACTTTCCGACCTCGCGGATCACCGCATCGTACCCCTCTTTGATGTTCATGCACTTTGCAACATGATATTTATCCTTCCGTCCTGCAAATTTCCCAAGGATATCCTCTACTGGGCGCTCACCGTGCACCAAAAGCAGCTCCCGCGGAGGAAACGCGCGACGGTAAATCAGATTGCACAGCCAGCCCCACAGCCCTGCAAACACCAGCTGATACAGCATCATCGACACCATATGCCCCCCGCCGATGATAAACCAGCCATACATCAGGGACAGCTGCGCATAGCTGATTACATTGACGCACAGAAGGGAAAACAGCTGAGACAGGAAAATATCCAGCGGTTTCAGATAGCCGATTTTAAGTGCTCCATAAGTATTGGAAAAGAAAAAGAGCAATATGAAATACAGAGCAACAATCAGCAAATGACCGTTTACATTAAAACGGTTATGTGTTTTCCATGCAATATGATGATAATAATAGGCGAACCAGTCGTGCGCATAAAAAGCAGTCAGCACGCACAGCCCAATCAACCCAAGCGCCAGGATAATCAGCCGCTTGACAGAATCGTTTTTCTTCATCTTCCGTTCTCCCGCTATATTCTTCTCCACACAGCGCGCACCGCCCACATACAAAAACATGCTGCGCTTGCGATCACCGACATTTTTTCCTGTTTCCGGTAAAGTCCCCAGATTCTTGTAATCGCCCGGAGCTTGTTCGAGGAAAGGGATTTTTCCGGTCTTCTGTAGATCACCAGATTTTCCTTTAACCCGTAAGCGACGTGTCCGTTTCTTAAAATCTGCCACCACATCGCCGTGTCCTCGCTCGGCACGTCCGGCATCTGCAAAAGCGCCTTGTCAATTTTTTCCCGGTCAAACAGCACCGTGCTTGTAAAAATGACCGTCCGGCTGAGCGCTTTCTGATAAGTCAACTGATCGGGAACCCGCACGATTTTGCCGGTTCCGACCGCATGCTCGTCTCCAAATTCATACGAGCAAAATACAAAGGCTGCGTCTTTTTCCCGCAAAAAAGCCATTTCTCGTTCCAGCTTGTCCACCCGCCAGATATCGTCCGCATCCATAAATGCGAGATAACGTCCATTTGCATGTGCTGTCCCGAAATTTCTTGCATTTGCTGCGCCCTTTACCCCGTCCGTCTGGGAAAGGAGCCGAATTCGCGCGTCTTTTCTGCAGATTTCTGACACAAGACCTGCGCTCCCGTCCGTAGAATGATCGTCTACCACCAGCAGCTCCCAGTCCGTCCATGTCTGGCGGCGAACCGATTCCAGCGCTTCCTCCAGATACGCCTGGGCGTTAAAAACCGGCATCACAATGCTGATCAGGTTCTCATAATTCATTACAGTTCTTCCTTTACCAGATAAATCGGACGCTTTTTCACTTCCAGATAGGTCTTGGACAGATACTGTCCCACGATTCCCAGGCAGAAAAGCTGCACGCCGGAAACCAACAGAATAATACATACCATCGACGGCCAACCGGGCGTCGGATCATGGTAAATCAGGTTTTTGATAATCAGGGCAATGATCGCCACAAATGCTATAATGCAGAACACAACGCCCATGATAGACGAAATTGCCAGCGGCACTGTTGAAAATGCGGTAATTCCATCCAGCGAATACAAAAACAGCTTCCAGAAGCTCCATTTTGTCTCGCCGTGGGTGCGTTCCACGTTTTCATACTCCAGCCACTTCGTTTCATAGCCGACCCAGCCGAAAATTCCTTTCGTAAAACGGTTATATTCGCACATCGAAAGAATCGAATCCACAACCTGTCTCGTCATCAGGCGATAGTCGCGTGCGCCGTCCACGATCTCCGTTTTGGAAATTTTATTCATGATGCGGTAAAACATCCTTGCAAAAAACGACCGGATCGGAGGTTCGCCTTTTCGGGTCACACGTCTTGTCGCCACACTGTCGTAGCCCTGCTTAATGTAGGAAAACATCTCCGGTAAAAGGGACGGAGGATCCTGCAGATCAGCGTCCATCATCACGACATAGTCCCCCTTTGCTTTCTGGAAGCCCGCATAAATTCCTGCTTCCTTGCCAAAGTTGCGGGAAAAGGACACCAAATGCACCCGTTCATCCTTTTCGTGAAGCTTCCGAACCTCCGCTGCGGTATTGTCCTTGGAACCATCATCAATATAAATAATTTCCAGCTCCAGTTTTTCCTGCTCCAAAAAAGCGGAATTTTTCATCATTTCCTCATAAAAAATCGGAACGTTTTCCTCTTCATTATAGCAAGGTACGATTACGCTCAGTAACATGTTTCTCTCCTGTAGTTGCGTCCATTCTTATCTTGTCCGCAATTCTCGCTATGTATTCGCTGTTTGTCGGCCTCGGCGCGCCCGTCTCCCGGCTGAACCCGAACAGATCCTCAAACACCTCCGGATTGCCCCGTTCCCAGGACACCTCCACCGCGTTTCGGATCGCGCGTTCCACCCGCTGAAGCGTTGTTTTGTAACGCCTTGCGATCACCGGATATAACAGCTTCGTCACGCTGCCAACCAGTTCCATATCCGAGACAGCCAGCAAAACCGCCTCCCTCAGATAATAATATCCCCTCAAATGCGCCGGAATTCCAAGTTCCAGCATAAACGCCGATATCTCCCGCTCCGTTTCGAGTGTTTCTTTCCATTCTGCAGCCATTTCTGATTCCTCCTCTGAGTCTTTTTTCCGCACCAACAGTGTGACCGCACTGTGAACATTCTGCCGCTGCTTTCTACTTTATTCTAACACTCAGATTTTGGAAACCAAACGGAAAACGGTCGTGATATTTCGCGTTTTTTCGCCGTTTAAAGCCGTTCCGTCCTGCCTTCTTTTTCCAGCGTCTCAACGACTTCCTTGACGCGCTGCGCCTGATCGACAGGGCAGACCAGAATCGAATCCCTGCCCTCTACGATGACCAGGTTTTCAACGCCGACTGCGGCGATCAGCTTTTTACCGCCGTATACAACGCAGTTTTTCGCATCCAGAAGCAGCGTATCGCCGGAGCTGATGTTACCGGCAGCATCCCGGGTGCGCACTGCATCCAACGTATCCCAGCTGCCAACGTCGTTCCAGCCGAAATCTCCTTCCAGCATCAGAACACCCTTTGCGCGCTCCATAATGCCGTAATCCACGGAAATCTTCGGGATGGTCGGATAAATCTCATGCAGAACCTCCTGCTCTTTTTCTGTGCCGAGCGCTGCCCCGATCTGTTTCAGACAGGCGTACACATCCGGCAGAAGTTCTTCGAAATAGTGAAGAATCGTGGAGGCTTTCCAGACAAACATGCCGCTGTTCCACGCATAACTGCCGGATGCCAGATAGCTTTTCGCCGTTTCCAAATCCGGTTTTTCCACAAATTCTTCTACCTTGCGCCATACTTTTCCAACCTCTTCCACGCTGCGGATATAACCATAGCCGGTCGAGGGAAACGTCGGATGAATCCCGATCGTCACAAGTGCGTCCGTCTCTTCCACTGCACGAACCGCTTCCTTCATCACGCGGGTGTATTCCGCCTCATCGCGAATATAAGCGTCCGCCGCAAAAATGCACATCACGCCGTTACCGTATTTATGCAGAATTTCCATCGCCGCATAACCGATACACGCTGCTGTATTACGCGCCGCAGGCTCTGCCAGAATATGATCTGCCGCAATTCTGCCTGCTGTACGCTCCTTCATCATCTTTGCCTGTGTCTCATTGGTCACAATAAAAATGTCCTTCTGATCCATCAGGTCATGCTGTCTGTCGATCGTCTCGTTAACCAGAATATCTTTGCCGGACAGGTTTAAAAACTGTTTCGGCTCTGCCTTTGTACTCAGCGGCCAGAAACGGGTTCCGCCCCCGCCTGCCATAATTACGCCATAGGTTTTCATGTTGTATTTCCTTTCTGAAGTGCTGCGCTTCCGTCAGCCCATTCCATGCATTTTTACAAATCCTTTTCGGCTTTTTCCGGATCGCTTCTATTTTGCCGGATCATTTCGGCTTTTTCCGGAAGCCGTTCCGAATCGAGTTGCCCCGCAGCTCGATATCCTGTACGATTGGGGATGACGGGAATTTGTTATACCCGATCTGCCCTCTGTCCGTCGGCACATAGATCGTCACACCATCCACCTCGTACATCTCTGCAGATCCATCTACATAATCCTGCTGCCACAGATAATACGGCTCATATGCCAGCTCCCGAACCATCTGTATCAGATTATACCCCTTATAGGTAAAAAATGCTACCAGCAATCCTACAAATGCCCAATATCCGGCATTTTTCAACCATTTACGCCCATTGTGTCCCTGTTCTGAACCAGCCAGCTTTTCCGCCGCCATACAATACAGGCTTCCAAACACCGTCAGCGGCAAAAACAACACATAAAAATATCCGTACCGCACCAGCGGTGCCCCAAGCTGCCAGAAGAAAAAACCGACCACTGCACACAGCTGAAGCAGGGAAAAACACAAGGGCGTAAGATGTGCGACTCGGCGGGCGGGCAAGGGTGCGCCGATTTCTCGTTCAGACACAGCACTACCCGCACGGAACGCAACCGCCGCCCGGTCTGCTCTGACTGCGCGCACAGCTCCGAGCACCGCCAGCACTGCACTCACCGGGATCGCTGCCCAGCCTGCCAGCACCAGAAGCTTATCGAATCCAGCCTGCGCTGCAAACCAGTTCGGCAGCCACTGCTTCAACGGCTGATCCAGCTGATAAACATTGTAAATCTCCCGCGCATACGCCTGGATTTCCTTTGCGTCGCTGTTCGCATAGCCTTTGGAAATTTTCCAGTCTACCGGAAACCAGTCCAAAAACGTAAACGGATAAAACAGCCAGCCGGAAATCAGCACATTCCGCGCCAGATACGGAAATGCAATCAGAAGTCCCAGCGCAATATAGCCTGCAATCTGCAGCCATTTTTTCTGCCTAAGCAGCAACACCGCCGGATACAGAACCAGAAGCAAAATTACCGCTGTGGACAGCTTCACCGTCGCCGCATACACCAGATACAGGCTCAGCAGCGCGTAAGGCACAGTTTGCTTTTCCCCGATGGGACAGTCCCTTTCCTGCTCCCACAGTTCCACCCAGGTCATTATTACCCAGAATAAAACCAACATTGCAAAATAATCGGACGCCGGGGAAACCATCTCCCGGAACACTGCTATCAGATAAAAGATCCCGCCGATAGATAAAAAATCCGATATTCGCACTTTTTTTCGTTTCCAAAATGCCATAAGCCCTGCCGCGCATTTACACGCGCACAGCAGCGCAAAAAATCCAGCCACGCAGTGCATCGGCCGTCCGATCAGCCACGTCTCGCTAAAGAAGGCGCTGAGTGCAAAGGAAGCGCTGTTGTAACCGAACCGGCTGTGCAGATTCGCAAGACCCGGCACAACGCCGTACTCTTCGATCCATCGAATTGCCTGTGCATGATACAGTCCCGTATCGTAGTGCATATAGCCCCTCGACGAGCCGTATGCAAATAAAAGCGTCAGACCGGCATACAGCAGCCAGACGGCTTTGTTTTTTTTGCGCCAAAGGCTTTTTGAGTTTTCAAGCCCTTCGTCGCTTCTTTCCGTTTTTTTCTGACATGCCTGTGTTTTCGAAATTTTGAAAAAATCCGCCAAATCCCGACGCAGCAGCATTCCGCCGATGACCGCAGCAAAAACGGCAATCAGACTTGCCCAGAAGCCAACGCCGGCAAACAGGCTGAAATACTCTGCATACACATTCAATACGAGCAGACCCGCCATCATATAGGTTACTGCGCTATGAATCTGACAACCGCCCTTTTTTCGAAACGGTGCAAGACACGCAAAGCCCATCAGAAACGACAACGTCGCCATATACGCCCATTCCATTAAAATCATTATCATAATTTTGATACCCCTGTCTGATGCATTAAATGTACCATTGCCCCCATTTCATGTCAAGGAAATGGAGGTGCTCCATTTTCCGGGTAATTTTCTTGCTTTTTTCCCTCACTGACACTAAACTAAGTCCATATACAGATCAAAATCATTCATTGCTTTCCAGGAGGACTCCCATCTTATGACAAATATAATTTCATTCCAGAAGCCCGGTATCACTCGGATTACTGCAGCGTTTTTTGCAGCCTTTGCACTATGCGATATCGGTTCCATCCATCCGGCAGATATTTTTTCTGTCCTGATCTTTGCAGGCATGCTCCTCCTTTTTTCTCCAACGCTGACGCAAAGGCTGACGAATATCGGAGCAGCTTCTTCTGTGCTTCCGCGCCATTTTTATCCAATATGCAGACTTCTCGCAGTTCTCTACACCTTATTTTATGCAGCAGCAAAGCATGCTGAACTGTCCGGCAGCTTTGACAGCCGCATATTCAGGCTTGCATTCCTGGCGGCTGCGGTTATCGGTCTGTATTTTATATTCTTCCGATTCTGTGAACTGTCCATGCTGTTTCTTGCATCCAGACAGCAGCGGCGTTTTGCCCAAAACACTTTGCAGCAGCCTGACGGTGCATGTCCTGTACCCCCAGCCATATCTGCAGCGCATGCCCTGTCCCGCAAACAGAAGCTGCTCTGTTACTTCGGTCTGCTCTTCTGCTGGCTGTTCTGGTTTCTGTACCAGTTTCCCGGTGTTCTGACCCCGGACAGCATCAGCCAGTTTTCCCAGGCTACCGGCCTGATCCCGTTCAGTAATCACCACCCGATCCTGCACACGCTTTTGTTCTCCCTGTTTTACCATATCGGATTTTTTCTGACCGGAAGCATAAACACCGGAATCGCCTGTTATGTATTGTTCCAGATGTGCACTATGGCCGCTATTGAAACCTATACGCTATCCCTCCTCGCAAGATCAGGCGCTTCACGCCTCTGGCTGATTCTGTCTTTTTGTTTCTGGGGGCTCGTTCCATTTCACGCAATTTTTGCCGTAACCGTCTGGAAAGATATTCTTTTTTCCGGATTTATGCTGTTATATCTTTGCTTTTTATATGAACTGCTCTGCAACCCGGATAACCGTCCGGACATTTGGGCAGGGCTTTCCCTTTCCGGCTTTTTCGTCTGCACCCTGCGTTCAAACGGGCTTTATATCTTCCTGTTCACCCTCCCGTTTGTTCTGTTCGCATTTCGCCGGACATGGAAAAAAATGTTTGCCGTGCAGGCCGGCATACTCCTTTTATCCCTGATCATCACCGGCCCTGTATACACTGCCTGTCATGTTGAGCGCGCTTCCTTTACAGAATCCCTCTCCATTCCTCTGCAGCAGATTGCCTGTGTCGTTTCTAACGGTCGACAGCTGAGCCCAGAGCAGGAAATGCTCATCGATGATGTAGTCGATACTTCCCTGATTCCGGAGTATTACAATCCGGTGATCTCCGATCCCATCAAGGCACTCGTCTCCTACAACCATGCCGATGCGATCATCCGGAATCCTTCAAAATATTTCACCCTCTGGATTCAGCTCGGTATTTCTTACCCGGGCGACTATCTCCAGGCCTTTATCGATCAGACAAAAGGATACTGGTTCCCCGCCCCGGCTGCTTTACGCACGAATGAAGGGATTTCTCCGAACGAAATCGGACTTTCCTGGCCGCATCTTCTGCGGGGTCAGTTTCCGGTCAAAATCAGTGAAATTCTTTTAAAGCTTCCTGATATGCTTCCGGTTTACGGTATTTTGTGGAGCATCGGCGCGTACTTCTGGGCTGTCCTGTATTTTGCCGCATATCAGTTTTTATACGGACAGCGGCGGTTTCTCGTGCTCTTTGTACCGTTTATCGGAACTGTACTTACCCTGCTTCTGGCAACTCCTGTCGCCTCCGATCTGCGCTACGCTTATCCGCTCATCCTTGCCGCACCGTTTTTCATTGCGCTGCCGTATTGCCATCTTCAAACCTCCCGTCTGCAAAAATGAGATGGGAAACGTTGTAAAACTGACAAAAAAAGTGTAAAATAAAAAATCAGGGGATGGCATTTTGCCTAATTTAGTTTCCAAAGAGAAAGAGGTATTTTATGGACTTTTTTAACGCACTGATTCACAACACGGTTTTTATGTCCGCAGTTACGGGGTGGTTTGCTGCACAGGTCATCAAAACAGTGATTTATACCTGTATCACCAAAAGCTTTGATCCGGAACGTTTAGTCGGAAGCGGCGGCATGCCCAGCTCCCATTCCGCCACTGTCTGCGCACTCGCAACCGCATCCGGAATGCAATACGGCGGCGGCAGCTTTGAATTCGCCATTGCCGCTATTGTAGCGATTATCGTTATGTATGATGCCAGAGGGGTGCGCCGGGAAACCGGTCTCCAGGCACAGGTCATCAATGAAATGATGGAATTCTGGGAAAAGATGGGGCAGCCGATCTCCTACGAAGAAAAGCTCAAGGAATTCGTCGGCCATACCCCTTTACAGGTGTTTGTCGGCGCGCTGCTCGGCATCCTGATCGCCGTATTGTACGGCCTGTTCCTCGGTTAAATCTTTATCTGCTTGCGCCTTCCTGCAGACAACTTTCGTGTCTGTAGGAAGGCGCATCTGCGTTATAACGTTTTTTCCCGTAAAAATCTGCCCTCCTGACACAGAATTTTCACAGTTATTCTGTATAGTGATAACTAAGAAATTTGATGGAGGACATAAAATGAGCCAACAAAAAGTAGACCGTTATAAACAGGAAAAAGCGCATCGCAAAGAACGTCTGGAGAAGGAAAAGAAACGAAAAAAGCTCCTTCGCATCTGCAGTTATTTCGTACTTGCAGTAATCGTACTTGCGATTGCTTTTGCAATTTACCGCCACTATACTCCCAAGACAGAGACGCCGGCAGAAACAGAAACCACTGTCGAAAGCGTAATCGAAACAACTACAGCTGAAGAAAGCACCGCAGCCAAAACAGAGGACACAGATACGGAAAGCACCTCTGAAGAAACCGCTGATATAGAAAGCGCTGCAGAAGAAACAGATGCGGCTGGCACGGAAAGCACTGCAGCTGATGGGGAAGCAGCCCAGGCGGAAAGCGCTGCTGAGTAAAACGATTATCATGAAAAAACTCCCATTTCCGGTGACAAATGGAGAATGATTCCTTCTTCATTTGCCACCGGAACGGGAGTCTTTTTATTCCTGATAATAGCATGCTCACAGAGCATGCATTACTTTCTTGCTATCAAATACAGGTCACAATACAGCAGCTCTCTGATCTTTTCCATCTTCACATCACCGCCCATTCCATCTGCAACGGCCTGCAGCGCCTCCTCAGTCTGCTCCATTCTGGAAACATATACAAGCACCTGATCCGCCTGCCGGATTGTATCATCCTCCACAGTCGAAACATCTGCAAGGCTCGCAAAATAAATTTCATCATACTGCATCAGCTCCAGTGAATCGTCCCAGATCATCCAGGTCAGGTTGGGATTATAAAAATAAACGACCGGTTTCTCTTTATGCTCCTGCGCAAACGCGATGCTTTCTGTGTCCTCTTCATAAAGAAACAGCACCCTTCCATCCGCCAGCCCTCGAATCTGTCCTGTTGCCAGCACCAGAAATACCGCCAGAAGCACATAGCCGGCTGCTTTATCGTGCACGGACCGTTTTTCCGGAGCAGATGTATCTCTGGTATCGCTGATTTTCCCCGCAGCGCTTTTTACAGCAGTCCCTTTTCTCATAGTCAACACGAAAAGCTTCTGTCCGAGCAGTACAAATATAACCATCATCAGCAGCAAAATCAGCCCGTAGACCGGAATCTGATATCGGTTCGCTTCCTCCGCCGTCAGGAGCGCTGTTTTGGTCACGACAAGGAAATAACCGAGTACTGCTGCCGCCGGAATCCAGAAAACACGCCGTGCTTCCCAGAATGATTCGCGGAAAGCGTCAGCCTGCCGGTTCGAATTTTCCTGCGCGGCTGCGTACTCTTCTGTCTGTTGCCCAGATTTCTGCGCGGCTGCGTACTCTGCTGTCTGCTGCCCGGATTTCTGCACAGTCGCAGCGACAGCTTTCCCTCCGACTTTCATCCGTCCAATTCCCCAGACCGTCAGCGCCATCAGGACAAGCAGCAGAACAAATCCGTACAGCATCGACCCGAAGGCATATTCATTGAGTAGTCCTGCAAAGAACCGGAATCTTCCAAGCGTATTGCCGAGGTCGAAGAACGCACCCATCGCTTCCGTCCCCCGGTATCCCCGAAAAATATGGCTCAGACACGCCGGATAGCTGACTACGGCAAGTACCATCGCTCCGATCACAGCAGTCGCATAAATGAGGCAGTCTTTCCATTTCTGCCCCCAGCTTTTCTGCTCTGCACGTTCCAACAGCAGATACAGCTCCATCGCCGCTGCCAGGAAAAACAGATAAACAGCAAAATAGTAATGCGTCAGAAAACCAAGATAAACAACCGCCATCAGCGGCAGATAAAAGGAAAACCCGCGTTTTCTCTCCTGCAGGCTTTTTACATGCAGCCAGGTCACGAGCAGAATCCACAGAGCCAGAAGCATATACATTCGAACCAGCATAACGCCGGAATAAACCGCCGGGTTAAAACCATACAGAAGGCACACTCCGAAAATCATCACTCGCGTAATACGCTCCGGAACGTCCACCGCCGTTACACAGGTCTGCGCTTTCCCATCAGGCACAGCCGCCGCGCTCGTCAGCGCACCCGTCACAATCCGCCGCGTCAGCTTCGCCAGCACACTCCAGCTCAGAACGAAAAGCACTATATTCAGTCCAATTCCTGACCATTTGCTGAACCTTCCGGGAAACAGCGAGCATACCGTATGCAGCAGCAGATAGTAAAACGGCGGATGCACGTCATAGGTCTGCATGCGCGTAACCGTCCCATACTGAAACCGCTGCCCCGGCAGAACCCGGAATTCGTCCGCAATCTCGCTGCCCGGCTTCCACTCCCGGTCGGTCGGCACCAGACCGATCGACACGTTGGAGGAATAATAGGAATAATATTCATCATAATGGAACCCTGCTTTTTTACTTCCAAAATAGAAAATCGCAATCAGCTGCACCAAAAGCAGCATACCAAGGATCAGATACCAGTTTCGTTTCTTCACATTCCCTCCTGCCCGCAGACGCAGATTTACGTTCTGCAGTTCTATCATACGTTGTTTTTTGATAAACATTTCTTTTTATAATAGTACCATGTTCTATTTTAATTTATTTTTCTGCATAACTCAAGGAAGCATTCACACAGTTTCGTAAAACAATAGAATGCACGCTCTGCGAGCATTCTATTGTCATGAATTCAGTTCGTCCATGCCATTCTGCAGACACGTTCGAAGGAAGCAGAATAATTCGTGGATATAGCCTGTATCCCGACTATCTTCCACCTTTCAAAGAACTCTTAAAGGATCTGAGTGAGGCTTTATCGTATACAGGAATAATTAAGATTTAATATCGTTTTATGTAGTGACAAACCAATTTTGCTACGCTATAATTGTTACAGTTGTGTGACGCAGAGACGCTTCACACTTTTTCGCGCGGGCAGTTGGACATCCTGTGTATGGATTTCCGTTTCCCGCATTCGACGATTTATAAGAAAGAGAGGAACCAAAATGAAGAAACTGGCTGTATTTCTGCTGACCGGTCTGACATGCGCATCCATGCTGTTCGGCTGCGGAAGCAAAAATGACACCGTAGAAACCGTTCCGGTAGCTGAGGTGCAGGAAAGCACTGCCGCTCCTGCTGAAACAGAATCTGAGACGGAAACAGAAACCGTTGAGGAGGATGTTCCTCCGGAAGAAGGCATGGTAAAAAGTGACCTGACCGGCGAATGGATCAGCGGCGATCTCGCAGATCAGCGTCCGATCGCAGTTATGATCCCCGATGAAAATGCAGCGCTCCCGCACTACGGGCTTTCCAATGCTGATATCCTGTATGAATGCAGCGTAGAAGGCAACATGACCCGTCTGATGGCTGTTTTCAAGGATTGGAAAAACATTGAACGCATCGGCAATATCAGAAGCTGCCGCGATTATTATGTTTACTGGGCAAAAGAATGGGATGCAATTTACTGCCATATCGGCGGTCCGTTCTACATTCTGAACGCGATCAATGATCCTACTACCAATAATATCACCGGTGCTGTTCTGGCAAGCGACCCTTCCCAGAAAAAAGGTCTGTATGACGCAGCCTTCTACCGCACCAGCGACCGTAAAGCTCCGCATAATGCTTATACAAGCGGCGACCGTATCGACAAAGCCGCTCAGGCCCTCGGCTATTCCGAAACCTATACTGAGAACTATCAGAGCGATCACTTCAAATTCGCTTCCACAAGCAATCCGAACACGCTGGAACAGTACGGAAGCAGTGCAATCCCTGCAACCAAGATCGATCTGGCAGGCGCTTACCCGATTACCAAGACCTATTTCGAATATAACGAAGAAGATGGTCTGTACTATCGCTTCCAGGGTATGCAGAAAGGCGACCAGAAGCATATGGACGGCGCCAATAACAAACAGCTGGCATTCAAGAACGTTTTAGTTCAGTTTGCTTATTATGAAACCCGTGATGCGAAGGGTTATCTGTCTTTCCAGTGCCACGACGACACCAAAGACGGCTACTACTTCACAAACGGCAAGGGTATCCATGTAACCTGGAAAAAGACCAGCGACTTCGCACCGACCAAGTTCTATGACGACAACGGCAACGAAATCGAAATCAACCCCGGCAAGACCAACATCTGTGTAGTTGAGCAGGGTAAATCCATTGATGCGGAATAATTTGTTCTGACATATCAATCGCCCTATCCGGCAGGTATTTTTTAACTGCGGATTGGGCGATTTTTACTTTTTATTATTCTTTCAAGTCATTTCGGACAGATCATGTCGACTTTTTCAAGTTACGTTTTACTGAAAGACAGAATCCACTTTTAAAACCATTTCCAGTGTTCCAAGAGCGCTGCTATCTCTAGTGACCCCATCTGAAAACTATCATCGTCCGCTTCCTTCTGATGATTTAAGAGTTTTTCTACCTCTGATGTAGTCATCAGAAGATCATCAGCAATCTTCTCTACGCTCTCGCCCCGCTGGTATTTTCTGGTTACGAGATCAATTCGCCATTCTTTCAATCCCTTTTCCCATCCAACTTTCCATCCAGCTTTCCATCCTTTTTCCCATCCAACTTTATAAGCTTCCAGATAAAGTTCTTTTGATCTGTAATTCAGTACTGTTCCTCCCATAACTTCCGTGACCTTCCTTTCCATATTTTCGTATTTTGCTGTCTGTTTTTCCACAACATTGTAGGGACAGCTCGCATAACGCTCCGCCTGTGACTGGCTTTCAGTCTGCATAAATGCAGAATTTTCCCAAAGGATGCTGTCGCACTGAAAAAATTTATTGATGCAGATGCGGCAGCCATGCTTTAAGCCTTCTTAAACTTCCTTCTGATGATTTAAAAGTTTTTCTACCTCTGCTGTGCTCATCAGAAGATCATCAGCAATCTTCTCTACGCTCTCGCCCCGCTGGTATTTGCCCGCTGCAAGGTTCGCAAGACCTTGTTCGATTCCTTTCGCCAGAGCTTCCTGATAAAGTTCTTTTGACCGATAGGTTAATACCTTTCCTCCCATAACTTCAGCTACCTCCTTTTCCACATTTTTATATTTTGACGCCAGTTTTTCCACAACAGTACGGGACAGCTCGCATAGCGCTCCACCTGTGACTGACCTCATGCGTCCGTTTTTACATTCCTGATCCAGCATTTCTGCCACCCTCTCGTATTTTCTTCTCAGTTTTTCAAGACGTTCTTCATCACTGCCGATCTGCGACAGTTCTTTTTCATACCAGAAGATATAAAACGGAATCAGCATCCATAGACGCCGTTCAAAAATATCCTCCAG
>ERZ779668.342-NODE-342-length-14027-cov-2.19654_pt1 | contig 14027 bp, 10 predicted proteins | sample MGYA00511101_ERZ779668 | MGnify/ENA primary metagenome ERZ779668 (study PRJEB29588, sample SAMEA2155636) | human gut metagenome | biome: human gut; feature: human-associated habitat; material: faeces | place: Denmark | collected 2008/2010 ...
CTGCCGGGGTGACGGACAGCGTCCGGCCATCGGTCGGGGCGGTATCGAAATCCAGTTCGATAAAGCCGCTTACATAGGTGCAGAGCGCGTTCGCTTGCAGGTGGATCCGTGCGTTATCCCCGAACGTGATCGCGTCCGGCGAGGTATTGTCGTTTTTAAAGGCTGAGCCACCTGTTTTACTGATGACATGTATCTCTCCGTCCAGATGCATCCGGGCATTCTGGAAGTTGGAGATGGCGCCGATGCTGAGCGGCGCTTGGGCATAGACCGTGAGCGTACCCGTGCCCGCGGGAGATCCGTTTAGGATACCTTGGCTTATCTCCTGCGCATCGGCTACGGTCAGGGTGAGCGTGCCTAAGTTATAGATGAGGTCGCTCATGATCTCGATCCGGTTCTCCCCCTCGATCCGGAGGGTCGGTTCCGCGCCGGCCTTGATATAGAAGAGCTGGTTGAAACTTGAGGTTATGACGGCGTCTTTCAGCGTCAGCGCCGGTGGGTTGCCGCTGTCGGGATCGGCGGAGGTGAGTACGCTGTCGGAATCGGTGGAGGGGTGTATGACGAACTGCCGGCCTACCTCGGGCATCGTGCCGGTGATGGTACCGTTGAAGGGGGTGCCGGTGGTCGGGGCCTGCGTGTCGGATGCCCCTACTTTGTACACCCACGTGCCGTTTAGGTACGCGAGGTTGATGTACCAGTTATTGTTCAGGGTGCCCGGCAGGGTGGCAAGGTCGAGTGCCCCGGGAGGGTGGCGATCAGTGTCGCGACACTGATCAGCAAGGCGAATATTCGCCTTGCCGGTAGGTGGATGTCATGTAATGATGTTCTCATGTTCTATGTGTATAATAGGGTTTATAAATCGGTTGTTTTTTCCGGCAGGTCCGGTAGCCCCTGTCCGGCAGGCTTGGCAGCCGTTGTCCTCGATGCTTGGCAGCCGTTGTCCGGACATGCCGGACAACGTTGTCCTCAGATCTCGTCCGGACTCTCGCTGTCGCCCCCACCGCCTTCTCCTACGATAAGGATGATGGGGAAGGTGTAGGTGCGGGGCTCTTTTACGTTACGGCTTCCGCTGTATTGCGTGGTGAGGCTCACGGTGTACTGCCCGTCGGCCAGCGTCGGCATCTGCACGATCACCTGCGAGGGCGAGTTGGCGATCACCACGGGTGCCTTCATCGGCGCGGCCCCTTCGGTGGTGGGGGTGAGGTAGACACCGATGGAGGGATCATCACCCTGTATCTTCAGGTTCACGCCACCCAGCACGAGGGCTCCGCCGGAGCTGAGCTGCCCGTTGATGGCCTTGGAGGTGGAGTCGGTCACGGTATTGATCACCGGACCTACGGCCGCCACGCCGTTCACCACCACCTTCACCAGCTTGAGGGTCTCGCGCAAGAGCTTGCCCATGGTGTAGGTGATGCCGAGGGCGTGCTTCCCGGGTTCGAACTGCGCCTTCTCGCCCTCGAAGGCCCCCTGCACGTTGACGAGGTATTGGCCCACGCCGTCCACCACGCTCTTGCCCTCGGCGATGGCCTGCACCTTATGGCTGTCGGCCATGTCGAGGATGTTGAGGATCGTGCCGTGTTGGTACTCGGTACGCGCGGCCACGATGCGGGCGGCGATGTCCGTGTTATACAATGTCCCGGTGATGTGCGGCTTGGCGGTGTAGTCGCCCTTGCGCTCGGTGAGCAGGTTATCGTACAAGTCTGTGTTGAGAATGATTTGTTCTGCCATGGTATTCCTTTATTAAGTGATTACTGCCAGCAAAGAACGGGGTTCGGGGTAAGAATGAGAGGACAAATCCGGGAAAAAAGAGGACAGATCTCGGAAAAATGCTCATTATTGCGCCTGCCGCCGGTATTGGGCGGGGGTGACTCCCAGTATTTTCTGGAAGATACGCGAGAAGGTGCGGGAGCTGGTGAAGCCCGCGCCGACAGCGATCTCTTCCATGCTCCGGCTGTCGCCCGGCATCAACAGCTCGGTACGGGCGTGGTTCACCCGGTAGCGGTCGATGTATTCCTTGAGCGTGATGTTCAGCTTGTCCTTGATGGAGGTGGAGAGATACTTCTCGTTGGTACCGAGGGCACGTACTAGGTCTTGCCGGCTGAAATTCGGGTTGAGGAAGGGTGAGGAGCTGGCCATATAGTTGGAACAACTCGTCCTCCTCGATTTCCAGCAACCCGCCGATAAGATCCTCTAGGTCCATCCGGTTGGGATCGGTATCGGCGTCGGCTTGCGGGGCGAGGTTGAGCCGTAGGTATAGTTGGTCGTACGTGTAATGGTAGTTGGCGTAGTGGATCGATACCGAGGCGTAGAAGAGGGCGAACACGAAGTTGACCGCCGTGTTATAGTAATTATTCGGGAAGAAACAGAGGCTCACGGCGGCGATACCCAGCGCCCATAGGAAGGCACGGGTTACCCAGCGCAATTCCAGTCGCTCGGGTGATTGGGGTATCTGTTTCAGGTTACCTAGATAGATCGCCCGCTCCCGGAAGAAAAAATGCGTATAGCCCCCTAGCTGGACAAGGTATACGAGGCACGTGAGCGTACGTATCAGCAGGGGCGGGTTCCCAATATTATCCCACCATACGTCGAAACGATACGTATGGACATCCTCCCGGAAGAGACAAGCGATCGTGTAGGCTACGGTAAGCGCGATCGTAGGCATGGCGTGGAGGAGGATATTCCTCCGGGTCACGTTCTTTCCCCTGAATAAGAGGGTGAGCAGGAACGTGAACAGCAACGCTTGCGAGGCGCTGATTAGCAGGATGGGGAAGTAGAACAACTCCATGATGGTTCGCTCGTCCGTGCCGGAAGACAAGATGAAGATATGCCCTATGCCTACCAATGCCGAGGCCAAGGCGAGATACTTGCAGGCCGTCCGGTACTTGGGGATCGTGCTTTCCCGCAAGGTCTTCAGCGACAACAGCAGTCCGCTGACCAGAAGGCAGGTAAAGGCTACGATCCCTGTCGAGGCTAAGTAGAGTAGGTGGTCGTTCATGTTGGTTCGCTATTGTTTTTTCAAGTCCGGATAGCTGATTCGGGTATGGAACATGGTTTTCAGTTTGTCTACGAATACGCTCTTTATGGTCTCCACGTCCTTGAAGGTCAGGGGAGCGCTCTTTAGCAAGCCGTCGGCGATCTGCCCGTCGATGATCTTGTTCACCAAGGCGCTGATACTCTCTTCGGTATGTTCCTTCAAGCTGCGGGAGGCGGCTTCCACGGAATCGGCCATCATCAGTACGGCGGTCTCCTTCGAGAAGGGATTCGGGCCGGGGTAGGTGAATAGCTCGTCGTTAATCGGCTTGTCCGGGTATTGGTTCTTGAAAGAGTTGTAAAAATACTTCGCCTTGCCACGTCCGTGGTGCGTACGGATGAAGCTGATAACCGCCTTGGGTAACAGGGCCTTCTCGGCGATCTTCACGCCCTCGGTGACGTGGCTGATGATGATCTGCGCGCTTTGGTCGAACGATAACTGGTTATGCGGGTTCACGCTCGATTGGTTCTCGGTGAAGAAGACGGGGTTGCTCATCTTCCCGATGTCGTGATAAAGGGCGCCGGTACGTACCAGTTGGGCGTTGGCGCCGATCTTGGCGGCCGCCTCGGAAGCGAGGATGGATACCTGCAAGGAGTGCTGGAACGTGCCCGGGCAAGTCTCGCTAAGCTTCTTCAAGATCGGGTTGTTGATGTTGGACAGTTCCACCAGCGTGATGCTGGACACGTATCCGAACGTCTTCTCCAACATATATACCAATACGTAGGTGAACATCAGCAGGATGAAGTTGATACCGAAATAAAGCATCATCATCCAGTTGATCTTGTTTAAGTTCGCCTCTTGATACAACGTGAGACTGAGGTAGCAGGCGGCGTAGGAGATGAAGATGAAGACGGCGCAACGGATCAGTTGCGAACGTTCGCTCAACTCCTTCAAGCTGAACGTCACTACCATACCCGCCACGATTTGCAACAACAGGAACTCATGCGGGAAAGGTACCATCAACGAGCAGATCAGCACGATGATAAGGTGCGTGAAAAGCGCCGTCCGGGAATCGAAGAAGGTACGTACTACGATCGGTACGATGGCGAACGGCAATATATATACGTTGAATAATGCGTAGGTAACACATAGTTCCGTAAGGATGCAACTCACGAATATGCAGAGGATCAAGAATAGTACGTTCTTCCGGTTATGGAATATCTTCAAGCGGAAAGACCATAGGTAGAGCCAGAAACAGAACATTAGCCCGAAGACGAGCACGAATTGTCCGGCCAATATGATGCCTTGCGTCTGCGTGCCCCCCGTCTTGGCCTCGTGTATGGCCTTTAGGGAACGGAGCACGTTGTAGGTATGGTTGTCGATGATCTCGCCCCGGTCTACGATACGCTCTCCGGCTTGTACCATACCGTTAGCGATAGATACGCTCTGTAGCATATCCTCCTTGATCTTGTCGGACATGTCGGCGGCATAGGATATGTTCTCGGTGAGGTAGTTATTGATGTCACACGATTGCAGGATCGATTTGTCCAGCCGCGGCGGGCAGTTGTTGATAATGAACTCGTAGGCGGTGCGCACGGTGAAGAAGTCGCTCACGTAGCGAGGCTGTGCGACGGCGTTCTCCAAGAGGTTGACACGGGAGTATTCCTCTTTCCGTAGCTCGTCCAGATCCTGCGACGAGATGATACCGTTCTTGTATAAGTTGATCAGGCTGCTCTCTATATACTGCATGTAAGCGGGGGATACTTTGCTTCGCAAGTTATTGCCGTTATTGTAGTTGGCACGCAGTTTCTCGACCTCTTGCTTCTGGATGTCGGGGTTCATGCGGTAATAAGGCTCGAACTTACGGAGTACGCTGTCTTTCTCCGCTTTTACCTCGTCGTCGGTCTTGTAGATCGGGAAATCGCTCGGGGCGGTGAGTAATCCATATCTCCAAGGCTTGCCCTCATAGAACTGATAACGGAATTTTCCCTCCCGAGGGAAGAAGTAGGCGATAAGTAATGCGGTCACCACGAAGTAGACCACGGTCGGTATATTGTAATTCTTCTGTTTCATATAGATTCCTTTTTGCGTCCGAAATATACGTAAAAAACTTCACTAAGCGGAAAAAAAGGCGTACTTTTGCCGCATTATTATAGAATGTAAGTATTATGACTCAAAGAAAAGTAAGAGTACGCTTCGCACCTAGTCCTACGGGGGCGCTGCATATCGGAGGTGTCCGCACGGCTTTATACAACTATTTATTCGCTAAACAGAATGGCGGTGATATGATTCTCCGTATCGAGGATACGGATTCCCAACGCTTCGTTCCCGGGGCGGAAGACTATATCATCGAGGCCTTGACTTGGCTGGGTATCAAGTTCGACGAGGGCGTGAGCTTCGGCGGCAACTACGGTCCGTATCGCCAGAGCGAGCGTCGTGAGATCTACAAGAAGTATGTCGATCAATTGCTGAACGATGGCCATGCTTATATAGCGTTCGATACGCCTGCCGAGTTGGAGGAGAAACGGAAGGAGATCGCCAATTTCCAATACGACGCCTCTACCCGTTCGCAAATGCGCAACTCGTTGACGCTTTCTCAGGAAGAGGTTCAGAGCCTGATCGAGTCAGGTCATCAGTACGTAGTTCGTGCCAAGATCGAGCCGAATGAGGATATCCACGTGAACGACTTGATCCGTGGCGAGGTCGTTATCAACTCCTCTATCTTGGATGATAAGGTATTATATAAATCGGCCGACCAATTGCCTACTTACCACTTGGCGAATATCGTTGACGACCATTTGATGGAGGTTACCCATGTGATCCGTGGTGAGGAGTGGTTGCCGAGCGCACCGCTTCACGTATTATTATATCGTTTCTTCGGTTGGGAAGATACGATGCCTAGTTTCGCCCATCTGTCGTTGCTGTTGAAACCGGAAGGTAACGGTAAGTTGAGCAAGCGTGACGGCGATCGTCTGGGCTTCCCTGTATTCCCCTTGGAATGGCACGATCCGAAGACGGGTGATGTTTCATCGGGCTATCGTGAGAGTGGCTACTTCCCCGAGGCTGTCGTAAACTTCCTCGCTTTGCTGGGCTGGAACCCGGGTAACGATCAGGAGGTGATGAGCATGGATGATTTGATCCGTTTGTTCGACCTGTCTCGTTGCAGCAAGAGCGGCGCTAAGTTCGATTATGAGAAAGGCAGATGGTTTAACCACCACTATTTGCTGGAGAAGAGTAATGCGGAGATCGCCGACCTATTCTTGCCGATCGTGGAAAGCCATGGTATCCAGACTACCCATGCTTATGTAGAGAAAGTGGTCGGCATGATGAAAGGCCGTGTCAATTTCGTGAGTGAGTTATGGGATCTTTGCTCTTTCTTCTTTATCGCCCCGACGGAGTACGATGAGAAGACTCGCAAGAAACGCTGGAAGGAAGATTCGGCTGTTCAATTGGGTGAGTTTATCGAGCAATTGCGTGCCCGTGAGCCGTTCGACGTAGAAGGTACCGAGAACGAGTGCAAGGCTTGGATCGAGAGCAAGGGATATCATTTGGGGAATATCATGAACGCCGCCCGTCTGGCCTTGGTTGGCGAGGGCAAGGGCCCCGGCATCTTTGATATTACCGAGGCTTTAGGTAAAGAGGAGTCTATCCGCCGTATCCAACGGGCTATCGAGATATTAAAATAATCATGTACAGTTTAGCAATACATCTCTACGCTTTTGTAGTCGCTTTGATCTCGCCTTTCCATAAAAAGGCGAGACTGATGCGATTCGGGCAATGGAAAACAAATTCCATACTTCGTGAGAAAATCGACCGGAACGCTAAATACATCTGGTTCCATGCCTCCTCGCTGGGCGAGTTCGAGCAAGGGCGTCCTATGATCGAGAAGATCAAGGCGGAACATCCGGAGTATAAGGTGCTGCTGACTTTCTTTTCTCCATCTGGCTATGAGGTACGGAAGAATTACAAGGGAGCGGACGTGATCTGCTACCTTCCTTTTGATACGCCTTTCCGGGTGAAGAAGTTCCTGAATCTGGCGAATCCGGCGATCGCCATATTTATCAAGTACGAGTTTTGGGGGAACTATTTGCGTGAGTTGCGGAAGCGGGGAATACCGGTTTATATCATTTCCGCTATATTCCGCCCCGACCAGCTATTTTTCCAATGGTTCGGAAAGCCGTACCGGAAGATGCTATCTTATTTTAATCATCTTTTTGTTCAGGACGAGCGTTCGATGAAACTCTTGAACGAGTTCGGCATCACGAATGTGACGGTGACCGGCGATACCCGTTTTGATCGGGTGTTGGATGTCCGTAAGCAAGCTCGTGAGCTTCCGTTTATCGAACGTTTCTTGGAAAGCAAGGAAGGTAAGAGGCCGATCGTGATGGTGGCCGGCAGTTCATGGCCTCAAGACGAGGCGATCTTTATCCCTTATTTCCATGAGCATCCGGAGATGAAGTTGATTATCGCCCCGCATGAGATTCACCGGGAACATCTCCTTTCTATCGAGGCGATGCTAAAACGTCCGTCCGTCCGTCTATCGGAGGCGCATGAGGATGATCTGGCCGATAAGGATTGCTTGATCATCGACAGTTTCGGACTCTTATCTTCCATTTATCGCTATGGACAGATCGCTTATATCGGTGGTGGTTTCGGAGCGGGTATCCACAACACGTTGGAAGCCGCCGTTTATGGGATGCCGGTCTTATTCGGTCCGAGATACCATAAGTTTAAGGAGGCGAAGGATCTGATCGCCGTAGGTGGTGGTTTCTCCATCACAGACGATTCCTCTTTCCGAACGAAGATGGACGAGTTATTGACCGACCCGACAGCCTTGGAAACCTCCGGGCAAGCTGCCGGTGATTTTGTGAAAAACAGTGTAGGAGCGACGGATCAAATCTTGCGACAAATCCATATCCGTTAATAGATAAAGCCGGGTTTGCTATTCGAGTGATTGTATGCCCAGATTCTTTTGATATAGCAATGGAATACGGATGAGATAGATGTACGGATTGGTAATTGAACGATTTGCGTTGTCTATCTCATCCGTGTTTTATTTTAATCCTCTTCAGCGAACATCGGGTCCCAAGCGGGAAGGCGAGTCGGTGTTTGTTTCAAGATCTCTTTTACTTGATCCGTGATGTACTTCTTGTTGACTACCAGACGGAACATATACTCATTAAACCATTGGTCTGTCATGATGAGGTGGCCGGCGTTCGCTCCGGGGCCCCAACTATTCTCAACCATCCATTTCTTCGGCTTTCCATTCGCGTCGAGGTCAACAGCCATCAAGGTCATGGCGTGTGAGGAACCGCTGGCGAATGTCTGGATACGTTGTTTCTTATCCATGCCGAAAGTCGTACCCATCAGTGAACCGTAATCGTAGAAGTTTACATCCAGAATACCTCTGTCACGATCGAAGAACTTGCCCACGTCGCAAGAGAAATACATCATGGTGCTGTCCTTGATGGAAGCGATAGCCATTTGTTTGATATCCTCGATCGGAAGGTTTACGTAAGTCCAGTTCTTTCCATCGTAAGCGTGGCGGTCGTAATCGATCTCATACAACTTATAATAATCGCGGCTCGGATCGTTCATCAACATGACATAGTTGTTTTTCAAATCGTCCCCGATATATTCTTGGAAGAAGGACTGAGGCGTATATTCCTTCGTCTCTACCGGATTCCCTTTAGCGTCTTTGCGAGTCCACGTGAATTTCGTAGGCGGCTCTCCCAAGTTCAATACGAGCATACGGTAAATCGTACCTAGCATCTCGGTCTTCTTTTTCTCCAGATCCGCTACGGTCGTGCCTTTGGTCGTAGACAGGTCACGAAGTTGCAAGCCGTATTCTTTCAGCTTTAATCCGATCAGGTTGCTCATGCGTCCGGTACTGTTGCTACTGTTGGTCTCTACCATGACCTCGGCGGGAACCACGCCATACTTGGTCAAGATATCGGAGACACCCGTGAACTGCCCTCCGTCTCCGATCGGGTTCTTGAACAGCCATTCCACCATCTTGTCGTCCATCGGTTTCAGACGAGTATCGATGATGCCCTGTAAGAAAAGGTTCGCTTTCTCCAATTGATCCCAGAAGAAAGAATAATTCTGGGAGAATTGAAAGTCTCCCATGTCATATTTGGCGATGGCCTGCGCACGGAACACGTTCAATCCCGTGAAAAGCCAGCAACGGCCCGAGGAACGTTGGTTGGAGATCCCTTTGCTCTCTACCTTATTGGAGAAGTAAGTATCCAAATTGTTCTTGCTCTCCCCATTAACGGCAAGCTTGTTGATGTCGTTATTGGTGATCGCGTTACGGATCGCCTTATCGGTCGGCGTTCCTTGATAAGACTGTTTGATTTGCTGCAACATCGTGGGTGAGATGCCTCCACCACTTTGTTGTCCGTGAGCCGATAGCGTGATGCCTAAAGCCAAGGCCGCTATCCATAAATTCTTTTGCTTCATGATATTTTAGTTGATTAATAAATTGTGTTATTTCTTTTTAGGCCATACCAGACCGTCTTGCCGGATATTCCATACCGTACCGTCTGGTGCGGGTAGTGATATCTCATACATGGAAGGTGTCGTATGTATTTCCAGTTGATTGGCGATCTCTTGCGGGCATAGCTCGTTTGCCTTCAAGTCGTTGATGTTATCGGCATAATGTCCGAAGGTCGCGGCGAACTCATTCTGACGGTAATATAAATTACGCAAGATCCATTTCGTCTCCTCCGAAGGATGTTTTACGAAAGGAGTCTCACCTTCTCCCGCAATCTTATCCGATATTTGAACATAACCCCAGTATTCGGGCATATGGATATTGATTACCCCGGTAGGCGCCCATACCCAGTTGTACTCGCGAATCTTATCCTCTCCTTGGATAGGGACTTTCACGTATTTACCGTCTTTCAGGTCCGTTGTCCATTCCACACGAGAGAAGTTCACACGGATCTGCTCGCCGATTTCCGGCTTTTCTTTTCCTCTGTCCATTTGGAATACGGAAGTCCAAGGAATGAATACCTCTACGCTCCATGATTTATCCGTGTCTTTCGGGTTATTCAGCGTACCGTCCACATAAACAGCGGATTTCATTCCGGTAAACTCCCAGTTATTCAATACTTGCGGATTATCCCGATAGGGGCGGGTTAAGAACAAGTCCCATTCCGTACCCAAGGCGTTCACCTCGTACTCCAGATAATTATGGGTGTCGTTCGTAGGATTCAGGAAGATCTCGAAGTCGTTGTCGTGGAAGATCACGGCGTCGTGTTCCGTGATGGTCGCCCATACGTGCGGCTCCTCCATAAGGACGGCGAAGTACATTCCGTTATCATCGTAAGTCATCTTGGCCCGGGTCTGGAAGTGAGGGGCTGGGCGTTTGTCGCCTTCGATATCTACGAAGTCGCTGGTCCAAGGTATCGCGTCCCATTCCCCGGGAGAAAGCTTTCCGTCGATCTTGATAGGAGCGGGGGCCTTGTAGCAAACATACGTCGGCGGATTGAACGGTGGTTGCGGCATATACGTGATGTCTGGCTTTTGCGTACTGGGTTTCTGTGCGCAAGAAAGCAATAGGAGTGCCGCCAATGGCGCTGTCGTTAAAATCGTTTTTCTCATGTGCGTTTATTTTTAGATCGTTTGATAAATAGATTCTTATTGAAGTAAGTCCATCGCCGCGTCCAACCATGTATTTATATCGTCCGGATAATGTTGATCGGCGGTATAAGTATCGCTGCGTTTGTGCCCGAGTCTTACGATCACGGCGTTCTTTTCCGGGAGCGTGAAGACGTATTGCCCCAAGATTCCTCTCATATAAGGGATCTTCATCCCTTTGTAATCGAGAATCCAGTATTGGAATCCGTAACAATGGTTGGGTTTGCCGAGATCCTTATAGACAAGACGGGTATCGGGGCTTGTCGCTTCCGCCAGATAAGCGGGAGAGATCAATTGCCGGTCATCCCATTGACCGTTGTTGAGTAATAATTGTCCGAAGCGGGCGAAATCACGGGCGTTACTGTTGAAACAGCAATAGGCTTTTTCCATGCCGTCCTTCCGGTCGAGGCTCCAAAGGGCGCTTTCCTCGGCGTGCATCGGAGTCCATAGTTTGCGGGATACATAATCGCTGAGTTTCTCCCCGGTAGCCTTCTCCACGATAAAGCCCAGCAGTTGTGTCACGCCGCTTTGGTAGATAAAGTTTACGCCGGGCTCGTCGATCTCTTTCATCCCGAAGGCGATTTCCTGTAGGTCATCGCCATAATACAACTGGGTGGTAGGAGAGAAAGGAGAGCTGTAAGCCTCGTCGAAATCCACGCCGGCGCTCATGGTCAGCAAATGGCGAAGCGTTAGGGCCTTTCCGTCGTATCCCTTGAATTCCGGGAAAAAGTCGCTTACCGGTTGATCGACATTGCGGATAAATCCATCGTCGATAGCACAGCCGATCGCTAACGAGACGATGCTTTTCGCCATCGAGAAGGAATTGCTATGCGATTCCGGGGAATAATCTTCCCAATATTGCTCGAATAGCAGTCGATTGTCTTGGATGATTACATAGGCAACCGTACCCAGCTCCTCAAACCGGGGAAGATAACGCTCTGGAATACTTTTCGTATTGTAAGCTTCCGATAGTTCCCAAGGGCGGGGCGAACCTGCTTTTACGACCCGGTTCTCGAAAATCGGATATTGATCGATCTTGGGTAACAAATGGATAAGGGCCCTACGTAGATAATAATTGGAGGGTAACGCCAGATATCCGCCTATTCCCAGCATAAAAATAAACACTATCCATCCCACTCTTCGGGACAAATAGTGTTTATTGGCTGGAACCCTATTATTTGAATCATTTTTCATGTAACCCTTTGGTTGTTACTTTACAGATACAAATATATGGTTTATAATTCAAATAATCAAATACATGCTATTATTCTTTATACCAAGAAGAATACATATGATAGTTCTTGGCTATCTTTTGGTTGATCTCCTTCGCTTGCTCGGGATCTACCTTCTTGACGAACTTAGCGGGAACTCCGGCGTAGATGCTGCCCGGCTCGACGATCGTCTTGCTTAATACTACGGAACCTGCGGCGATGATCGCTCCCTCGCCTACTACGGCGTGATCCAATACCACGGAGCCCATTCCGATCAAGGCGCCATTGCAAATCTTCGCCCCGTGGATCGTTACGTTATGGCCGATGGATACATCATCGCCGATCTCGATCGTCGATTTCTCATATAAGGTGTGAAGGACGGAACCATCCTGTACGTTTACGCCGTTGCCGATGCGAATCGAGTTCACGTCGCCACGAAGCACGGTGCCAAACCAGATACTGCAACCTTCACCGATCTCTACGTCACCTATAATCGTGGCGTTGTCTGCTAAAAAAGTGTCTTTACCGATCTTCGGGGTAAAGCCACGAACGGATTTAATTAATGCCATTTTTAGTTGTTTAAATTTCTGTTGTTTTCTCTTTCAGCCAAGCTTTCTCCTCCTCGTTCAAGAACGGGCTGATCTTGTCGTAGACCATTTGGTGGTACTTGTTCAGCCAAGCGTGCTCACGGACAGAGAGCATGGGGATGATAATCAAGCTCGTGTCGATGAAACAAAGCGTCAGCGTATCGAATCCTAGGAATTTCCCGAATTCCGTTTCGCTGTCCTCACGTACCAAGATCATGTTCTCCGTACGGATACCGTATTCGCCGGTACGATACATGGCCGGCTCGTCGCTGATCACCATTCCGGGCTTCAAGGTCACCGGGTTCTCCTCCATGCGGATGCTTTGGGGGCCTTCGTGTACGTTTAGGCAATGGCCGATACCGTGACCGGTTCCGTGCAAGTAATTAATGCCGGAATCCCATAGCGCCTTACGGGCAAGGATATCGATCTGAGAGCCTCGTGTTCCAGCGGGAAACTTGCTTTTCGCCAAGCTGATCGTACCTTTCAATACACGGGTGAAATCCTTTTTCATCTGCTCCGTCGGCTCTCCAAGGGCGATCGTGCGGGTGATATCCGTCGTACCGTCCAGATATTGCGCACCGGAATCGATCAAAAGCAATCCCTCCGGTTTCAAGGTCGCGTCCGTCTCCGGCGTAGCGGAATAATGAACGATCGCTCCATGCTCGGCGTAACCGCAGATCGTGCCGAAGCTATCCATGATGTATTGCGGTTGTTCCGCACGTAAGGCTGTCAGCTTCTCGGCGGCGCTGATCTCTGTAACTTGGGCTCCTTCCGCCATTTTTTTCTCCAGCCAGATATAGAATTTTGTCAAGGCGACGCCATCTTTTACCACGGCGTTTTGGAATCCCTTGATCTCGGTCTCGTTCTTGATGCTCTTCAAGTGATTGGCGGGGGAGATCCCTTCCACGATCGTACAGCTTCCCGGGATCGCATCGTATAAGGAGACGTTCGTCTTGTTCATATCCACGAATACCCGGCTGTTTTCCGGTAGGCGGGACAGATACCTCTGGATCATGGAGTATTCGGCCAGCGTAACCCCTTCTTTCTTCAAATGCTCGGTGATCTCGGCGGTCAGCTTCTCCGGCTTGATGAAAAGCACGCTCTCGTCCTCCGATACGAAGGCGTAGCTGACTACGACCGGGTTATAGGTCACGTCCGTACCCCGGATATTGAATGTCCACGCGATCTCGTCCAAGGCGGCGAGGATCAAGCAATCGGCGCCCTCGCTCCGCAACTGGTTATTGATTAGGTCTAGTTTCTCGTGCACGGAGGCTCCGCTTAATGCTTCCGGCATCTCGAATATCGGGTTTCCGGGAACGGCGGGACGGTCCTTCCAGATACCCTCGATCAGGTCGGCCGAGGTATCCAGCTTGATTTCTTTACGGCTTAGTTTATTTGCCAAGGCACTCGCTTCGGCGGCGCTATAGGTTTGCCCGTCCAGCCCTACGGCCTGTCCGGCGTGTAACTCATGCAAGAGGAATTCCGTGATAGACGGTGTCTCCGGAAGCGCCAACTTATAGAGTTCGATACCGGAACCTTCCAGTTGGCTGGCCGCTTGCAGGAAATACCGGGAATCGGTCCATAAGCCCGCCTTGTCCGCGGTGACCACGATCGTTC
>ERZ779668.360-NODE-360-length-13747-cov-1.59093_pt1 | contig 13747 bp, 10 predicted proteins | sample MGYA00511101_ERZ779668 | MGnify/ENA primary metagenome ERZ779668 (study PRJEB29588, sample SAMEA2155636) | human gut metagenome | biome: human gut; feature: human-associated habitat; material: faeces | place: Denmark | collected 2008/2010 ...
GTTCCGGCTATATTCATATCATCAGGCGCGAAGGACTATTTCCCCTGCGGTGTCTTTTTTCTCTGCAGCCCAGATTCCGGCGGGTATGCCGGTAACCATTACCCAGCCGATGGCCCATACCGCCAGATGGAAAGTAATGGGAAACCGGCGGAGTATTTCATTCAGTACAGGTTTCTGTGTAAGATAAGACACGCCCAAATCTCCGTGAAGCGCATTCATAAGCCACCGCCCATACTGGATCCATACAGGCTGATCCAGTCCCATAGCATGGCGCAGCGCATCCAGTTCTTCCGCTGTCGGTTCCGACGTGCCGTCCATGGTAAGCAGCGCCAGCGCGGGGTCGCCCGGCGAAAGAACACCTAAAAGGAAGGCGACCAGCGTAAGTCCTATGAGGAACGGGATCAGCATGCAAAAGCGGCGGAGTGCATAGAGAATCAATTCTTTCATTCTTTCCCTGCTCCTTTCCGCCAATAGACTTTATCCAATGTAATTCCATAAACGGCTGCCTTGTAGCCGCCAAGCTCATGGCTGCAGACCGCTATATTTTGATCTTCCAAAAGAGGAACTAACGCCGGATCAGCCAGAAGCTCATCAAGTATTTCCGTATAGACAGTCCGACGCTCATCCAAATCATAGATCGTCTTTAATGCTTCAAAACAGGCATCCACTTTCGGATTGTTATAACTGATGCAGCTAGCTTTATTCGTAGCGCCCTTTGAAGCGAAATATTCAAAAAGGAGCGATGTTGGATCCAGGTTGCCGAGTCCCCGTGTTCCAATGGACAAATCATAGTCCCCTTTAGCCATCATTTTCCGTGAAGTCATCCCATCCACCATGACAATCTCTGCATCCAGCCCCAAAGGTTTCAGCTCCGCCTGGATAAATTCGGAAATCGTCTTGTAAGGATACCGCGCCATTCCGTACTGGGGCAGAAGGAATTTGACCGTCTGTCTTTTATCCCCCAGCACTTCTTTTGCCAATTCCTTTGCTTTTACGGGATCAAAGACAGGCTTCTCCACATGGCCGAAAGGATTGGTGCTGTTCAGAAAACTCATGGTAGGCGTGCCGAATCCGCGGAAATAGTATTTCACGATTTTTTCCCGATCCACCGCCAGGTTGACTGCTTTTCTCATGCGCACATCGCTGAAGGGAAAACGTCCTCCATTCAAAGTGAGGTAATGGGAAATCGTGGAATGGGCGGCGTTCACGGTAAAACGCCCGTCACGCTCCAATTCTTCTGCCATAATAGGTGCAAGTCCGCCCAGATCCAAAACGCCCTGTATTTCCCCCGACTTCATCGCCGAGTATCGGGCGTCGGACGACGTGATGGTCCGAATCCTGATTTGTTTTGCTTTTGCCTTTTCTCCGTGGTACCCGTCAAAACGCTCAATCACGGCGTAGGCGTCAGGCACCCGCTCCTTGATCATAAAGGGGCCCGTCCCTTTTGCCATACCCGTCCAGTCCCCTGTGGCGGAATCAAAACACCGGGGGCTGAACATGGCGCTTCCCCAGCCCGCCATGCGGTAAATGAGCATGGGTACCGGCTTTTCAAAATACAGATGAAGCGTGTTTTCATCATCCGCTTCCGCCCGGAGAAGCCCGGGATAAATACGGTCTGCCAAAAAGCCGTAAAACGTAGACGGGCGGTATCCCATATTCCGGTAACGGCGGAAATTTTCCAGAGCTGCCGCAGCATTGAACAGCTCGCCGTCATGAAAACGGACACCTTCTTTTAAATGAAATATCCATTCCGTCTTATCCGCATTGCTTTCCCAGCTCTCCGCAAGAACAGGCATTTCATGGCCGTCATCGGAAATGCCCACGAGAGGTTCCCATGTTTTCAATATAATGGTGGCATAGTACGGATCTTTTTCCCCCTGCACCAGATCGCGCGCCGCGGCAAGGACGATTTCCCGCTCCCCCGTTTCCGTTTTATGCCCGCATCCCGTACATATACTTGTCAGAAATAAGAAAATCAATCCGCACAGAAAGAGCCCTATCTTTCTCAAAATCTCCCCCCCCTTCTCAGTCCAAAACTCTTCTGCAGATAAAGAAAAGGGGCTGCCGCCTGCCCCTTCGCTTTATCATTTCTTAAAAATGCAGCTTCGCCGTAAAGCTGAATGTCCGCGGCAGGGAGAGATATACCTGGTTGCCTCTGGATACCTGCCAGTAGTCTTTATCAAAAACATTATTTACCATCAGGGACAATTCCGCAGGGATTTTCCCAAAATGTGTCTTATGGGTCACACCCAGATCAAAAATGGTGTATCCCGGTGCCCAGATTTTTTCATTCATGACCGGAGTTTTGCCCGTATAGATCGCGCGTCCCAGGATGCTCCACGCTTCATTCGGATTGTATTCCAGTCCGAGGACGGCAGTCCATTCGGAAGTTCCGTTGACACGGATTCCGTCAAGCGCTCCTTTAGTCGTCTTTTCCTGTTTCGCCGACATATGGGAGAAGCCGCCCAAAATATTCCACTTGTCAGCCAGTCTGCCGTTGATGGAAAATTCCAGGCCTTTATGGCGGGCCTGCCCGTCTTTCGACTGGAAAGGTTTCACATAGCCGTCTTTGTAGACGCTGATCAGGTTGTCCTGCTTGATATCATAGTAGGCCAGGGTGTAAAGTAAATTATTTCTTTTATACTTGACACCGATTTCATTCTGCTTCGTCTTCAAAGGCGGAAGAATATCGCCGAAATTTTCAAAAGTCGTATTTACGCCGCTGCCTGCGTCGAAGTTTTCCGAATGGCTGGCATAAACGGACATATGGCTGTTGGGCCGGTAAATGATACCGTACGTCGGACTCGTGTCATCGGTCTTTATGCGTTCGATATAGTTCAGCGTATTATCGCTTTTCCATTTATAGCCTCTTGATTCCGCTTCATGCTTGTGGATGCCAAGGATGATATCCCACTTGTTGTAAGTCATGTAATCAACAAGAGAATAACTCTTCACTCTTGTTTTATTATTCCAGCGGGTATCAAATTTCGTAGGCGCCGCCAGTGTCTGATGGATGCCCGTGTACAAATCCCCGGTACCGATCGTACGGAGCGATCCGTTATTATACGCGCTCTTTCTGTTTCTCCATGCCTGATTGTAAGAAAGCGTGATATCATGCTTCACGGCACCCGTATTATAGTGCGCCGTGGTACCTGCCTGCCAGTAATAATATTCCTGCGGCGTGGAACCCGGTTTTGCTTTTACGTCAAGCGTGCCGTCATTGTGGAGTGTATATCCGCTGCCTCCGTTCGCCATGACATTTTTATCCAGATCGTTCCTCTGCATGCCGAAGTTGAAAAAGCCGTCCCAATGGTCATTAAATTTCTGATCATGGTTGTAAACGGCAAGCCAGCCGTGAGTCGCTTTTATCATCCCGTCAAACCCGTAGTCATTCTTTCCGGAAGGAACAGCAGGCAGTTTGTTAACATCGCTGCTCAGGATAAACCACCGAAGACCGCGCTGGATATCCATATTTCTGTATCCGATAAATAAATTGTCTTTTGATCTTTCCGTAGTCCGGTCGATATTGGCAAAAATGCCCTGTCCGTTAATCTTCGTGCCTTTGACGGATGTACGGCCATTGAGGTTTTCCGTCATAATGCGGACACCCCATTCCTTCTTATTGCCAAAACGCTGTCCCCAGTCAAGATATTCACCAAAAAGCCCGCGTCCGGAAATTGTCTGGGTGTAGTCAAAAACACCTTTGTCAGGAGCGACTTTTGATTTCACACTGACGATACCGCCGGGATTCGTCGTTTCATACTGGACACCGGTACCGTAAATCCCTACGTTCGGTCCGGAAATCAATTCCAAAGATTCGATGGGATAAAGCGGCGTATTGAACTGGGTGAACACGCCGGGAACGTTATTCACATAAAAGTTGGTTCCGTTTGTACGGAATCCGCGGAAAAAGAAATCACCATGAAGAATAGATCCGGACTGGCGCACAGACGGCGAGTTTGCCAGAAGCGCATCCATCGGCTTATCAGGCCCCGTAAAGGTGTCCATCGACTTTTCCGTGAAATGCATCTGGGAAAAAGGAACATCCATCGTATCCTTCCCTGCCAGAAAACTTGTCTGGGATTTCGTGTAAACAAAATTGCCCGGCAAAACATCGCGCTCTTCATCACGGTTCCCGATGACAACCACCTCATCAAGAACGTAAGCGGCATCCGCCGCGCCCGCTGTGCAGATACCTGCAGCCGCTCCGACCGCGCCCATGACGGCAGCAGCCAATAATTTCTTTCTCATAAGATTCAAAACCATCCTCTCTTCAAAACAAATGAAATCATAAAGAAATAATTTACGGCTCCGCTTCCATTAAAACCACCGATGCAGGCTTCTGTACTGAAAACGAAAGCCTTCCAAGAAACAGATTTACTTCCCATGATTAAATTATTTTAAATAAATTATATCATTAAATAACTTTTATCACACTTCTGCTTTAAAAAACTATTTGTCTGTTCTTTTTTCATTTTAACTGAATCATACCTTATTGCAAAAGAAATTTGCCGTCTGCTCTCCCGCATCTGACGGCGTACCTTAATATTCCTCTTTATCTGCCTTACCGGTGCAGGCAGCAAAAAAGAACGGCGCATCCCGTACTGTGTTCCAAAAATCAGACTAAAAATCTAATGTCTGGACACCGGTACGGCGCCGCTCTTCTTTTTTAATTCTACGATTCGGTTTTGATTTGTATTACAGCTGAGGGGACGTCCTGCTTCGTCCCAGATCCGCCGTCATGACCAGATCCTCTTTCGGATCTCTGCCGCCGGTGGTGAGATAGCCGCCCACCATGATGCCGTTAAGGCCGCCGGAAAGCGCGTGGGCCTGCAGGCTTCTCAGATTGACTTCACGGCCGCCTGCCGTACGGATGAGGGCTTTTGGAAGAACAAAGCGGAACATGGCAAAAGTGCGGAGGATTTCCAAAGCGGATGGACGTTTATTATCATAAAAAGGCGTTCCTTTTACAGGATTCAAGATATTCAGCGGCACGGAATCAATGTGCATTTCTTTCAGCTTAAACGCCATTTCCACGCGCTGGTCCAAAGATTCGCCAAGCCCGATAATGCCGCCGGAGCAGACACGGATCCCTGCCTTCTGCGCCGTGCTGATGATATCTTCCTTGTCTTCCATGGTATGGGTTGTGCAGATTTCCGGAAAATAAGACGGAGACGTTTCGATATTGCAATGAATGCGGGTAATGCCCGCTTCCTTCAGCCGGAGCGCCTGCTCGGAAGAAATAAGCCCCAGGGAGCAGCAGACTTCGATACCTACTTCCTTACGGATACGCTTCACGATCGCGATAATTTCTTCAAACTCATTGGGATTGTCCTGATTACGGCCGCTGGTAACAATGGAGAACCGGACGGCGCCTACCGCTTTTGCTTTCTTTGCCGCTTCGATAATCTGTTCTTCCGGCAGCAGGCGGTATACCTTGGCGCCTGTCCTGTACCAGCCGGACTGGGCGCAGAATTTGCAGTCTTCCTGGCAGTGCCCGCTTCTCGCATTGATGATGGCGCAGAAATCCACGGAGCTGCCGCCAAATTTTTGACGGATTTTATCCGCCATGGCAAGAAGCAGCATGGTGTCTTCATCTTTTGTACGAATGAGCCTCCCTGCCTCTTCCGGCGTGATCTGTCCGCCATCCATGACCTTTTCCGCCAAGCGGATAATTTCCTGACAAGCACTTTCCATAATAGAACTCCCCTTTTTACGGAATCATTCCGTTTCCTTTATTGTTATCTCGGATTCAAGTATAAAATAAGCAGTTTCTTCTGTCAATTGTTTTTATGTTATAAGTTTACAATATGTTTTCGATATTCATTCCCGGAAATTCACACACAAAAAGCCCGATTTTCACCGGGCTGTTTTACCGATTACCACTCCCACCGGTTCCCGTATTCTCTTTTTGCCAGTTCCGTATATGTCCTGACGAAATCTGTCTTTGCCTCCGTGTATCTGTCCCTGTCATAAGGATACCGTTTCCATAAAAGCAGTTTCAATGTTTCATATTCCTTCGCGACGGCAGGATGCATCTGCAGATAAGAAAGGAAGTACAATTCATCATGATCGCAGGGCAGCCGGATATGCAGATGATACACTTTCTCCGCAAATCCCTTTTCCGTGTACCCTTTATTCATGGAAATGCGGTTCTTTGAAGTGTTCATGCAGAGCCAGCCGTTATTTTTCAAAATTTCCCATACCTCTGCCATTCTTTTTTTATCCGGTACTTCTAACAGGATATCTATGATATTTTTGGCCCAGATACCGGAAACAGCCGTACTTCCGATATGGCTGACGCGCTTTATCCGCCCTGCATCCAGCAAAACATCCAAACGATCTTTTTCTTCCTTGTACCAATCTGCCCATTCTTTTTTATAGGGTACAAGAAAGATGGGAAAGAGCTGCCACAATTCTTCCAAACTCCTGTCTTCCAGTCTTTTCTCCATACATTCTCCCTCCATTTTCTCCAGCTTATTATAAACAGCCATGAAACGCAAACTGTTTATGGGCACATAAAAACAGGCCACGATAATGGGGGATTATCATGACCTGTTCCAAAGATGGACGGTACCGGGGGAGTACCGCCCGGAGAGAAAGCATGAATAAACTTTTCAGTATTCCGGGAATATCTTATACATCATCTTCAGTCAATCTGGATACGATGGGGTGCTTTTTCAATTTCCTGCGGGAGTTTCGGCAGTGTAATCGTCAGAATCCCGTCTTTCAAGCCTGCCTTGATGCCGTCTTCTTTGATCCCTTTCACATTGAACTGGCGGCGGAAGACAGAGCTGGAACGTTCACGGCGGATGTAATGACGGTCATCATCTTTTTCCTCCGTCTGTTCCTCTTTCTGAGCGGACAGGGACAAAATTCCGTTTTCATAAGAAATACTGATCTGATCCTTGGTGAACCCGGGCATATCACAGGTAATTTCATAGAAATCTTTTTTATCCTCAATATCCACCTTGGGTACAGACACATAGTCTTTGTATGCAGCCGGAGCATCACTGAAGAAATGATCCAGCGCCGTATCACCGAAAAAACCATCAAAAGGAAGTAAACCACGCATAATCAAAACCTCTTTTCTTTCTTTAAAATATTTATAACATATCTCAGGAGTCCATCTTTTCTTCCTGACAACTGTATTATATCACATTTAGCACTCATGTCAATAGAGTGCTAATAAATATTTTGACTTTTTGATTATTTTTTTATCATGGATATTTCCCCCTGCTTACTCCATAATAAAAGAAATGAAATTCACCATGAAGGAGGCTCGCCATGAAGGAGAAGACAATGGAAACAATAACGGTGGAAGAGCGGGCGGCACATATTATAGACATGTTCCACCGCATAACGGTCCATCACACTCTCTGGTTCCGTGAAGCAGAGCACCAGCTCGGTTTTGAAAAGGCGCTCAATGTCATGGACTACGCCTGGAAGCAGACACGAAAGGCGGCAGTTCGTCGTTTGGCGGCGCAATTTCATTTCCCTGAACAAGAGGGCTGTCCCGCTTTCCTCATCCGCCTTCCTAAAGAAGATCAGCTTTCTCTTCTGGACACCATCGCAAAAAGCTGGCTTGCCCAGGACGGCTTCTGGTTTCAGGGAGTGGAGTTTTCCTACGGCATCAATGATGCGAAACGGTGCAACGATTCTACATGGGCCCGGTTCTCTCCCTTTGAAGCGCACTCCATTAAAAAACTTCTTGGCATGGAAAAGCATCCCGGGCTGGAAGGATTGGCGCAGGCTTTAAACTTCCGTATGTACAGCCGTCTAAACAGACAGTCCGCCCGCTTTGAAGACGGTTCTCTCATCTTCACAATGGATAACTGCCGTGTCCAATCGGCACGGATGCGGAAAAATTTACCCGACTATCCCTGCAAAAGCGCCGGTCTTGTAGAATACGCCCGCTTTGCCGAAGGTATAGACGACCGCATACAGACAGAATGCATAGGCTGTCCCCCTGACGCCCACCCGGAAAGCTGGTTCTGTGCCTGGAAATTCACACTCAAATGAAATCGACTCCCTCATATCTTTCGCTGCGGCAATGAACAAAACTCTTCCATGGATTTCTCCAAACAAAAAGACCTCCGTCAAAAGAGGTCATTTTATATTGTCCCGTTACTTTCCTGTCATACAGGAAAGCGTCAGCATGCTTAACTTATAAATTTCCACTGCTGACCGCCGACTTGCCTTTCTTATTCTCCCATCTCCGTAAGGACTTTAGCGCATCTTGCGCAGACGTGTTCATGTTTCGGATCGGCGTTTACATCAGGAGTGCGTTTCCAGCAGCGTTCACACTTTTCAAGAGTGCAGACAGCAATGGAAACTTTCACCGTTCCGTCTTCAGAAGCAACGGCATTCTCAGGAGCGGCAGACAGATCGCCGGAAATCTTCGCCTGGGAAACGAGGCAGAAATCCGCCAGTTCTTTTTCCATGGCTTTCAGTGTTTCCAAATGTTCACCATCTGCGTAAATAGTAATTTCCGCGTCCAGCGGGTGGCCGATGACTTTCGCCTGGCGGGCTTCTTCCAGCGCTTTTGTCACAACGCTGCGGAGAGCAAGGCGCTTCTTCCACTTTTCTTCCAATGCTTTATCCAGGTATCTGTCGTTTTCCGCCGGCATATCCGCCATATGGACAGACCATTCTCTTTCTTCCCGATTCGGGAGTGCCTGCCATACTTCTTCGGCAGTAAAGCAAATAACGGGGGCTACCAGCCTTACGAGAGAGGTAAGGATTTCATACATGGCGGTCTGCGCACTTCTTCTCAGGAGGGAATCATCTTTTTCCGTATAGAGACGGTCTTTCAGTATATCCAGGTAGATGGATGACAGATCCACAGTGCAGAAATTATGGACAGCATGGTACATGACATGGAATTCATAATCCTCATAGGCTTTAAGAACGGTACGCTTTACCTGTTCCAGACGAAGCAGCGCCCAGCGGTCCAATTCTTCCATATCCCCATAAGCCACGCTGTCGGTCTTCGGATCGAAATCATAAAGATTCCCCAGAAGGTAGCGGAACGTATTTCTGATCTTTCTGTATACATCGCTCATGGATTTCACAATCTTATCGGAAAGGCGGACGTCTCCCTGATAATCGACGGAGGAAATCCACAAACGCATCACGTCAGCGCCGTACTTATCAATAATGTCCTGGGGCGCGACTACGTTTCCTACCGATTTGGACATCTTCCGTCCCTCTCCGTCCATGGTAAAACCATGGGTCAGAACAGCCTTATACGGCGCGCAGCCATTGACTGCCACACTGGTCAGAAGAGAGCTGTGGAACCAGCCGCGGTGCTGGTCGGAACCTTCCAGATACAAATCGCAGGGATACGCCGCGCCGGTCTCTTTCCACACCGGATGAGGGTCTTTTAGAACACCGTTCCATGTGGAGCCAGAATCAAACCATACGTCCATGATGTCTTTTTCCTGGTGGAAACGGCTGCCGCCGCAGTGGGGGCATTTGAAATCCTTCGGCAAAAGTTCTTCCGCCGGATGTGCCCACCATGCGTCGGTACCCTCTTTTTCCACGATTTCTTTCACGCTTTCAATCGTTTCGGGCGTGATCACATAATTGCCGCAGCCGTCGCAGTAGAAAGCAGGAATCGGAACACCCCAGGAGCGCTGGCGGGAAATACACCAGTCCTGGCGGTCACGAATCATATTATACAGACGGTCATGCCCCCAGGAAGGAATGAACCGTGTCTCGTCGACCGCTTTCAATGCATCTTCACGGAAATCATTGATGGAAGCAAACCACTGCTCTGTCGCGCGGTAAATGACAGGATTCTTGCAGCGCCAGCAATGGGCATACTGGTGGTGGAGGGACTTTTTGCCAAGAAGCATGCCTTCGTGGGCAAGCGCGGAAATACTCGGTCCTTCTGCTTCCCACACCGTCTTTCCTTCCAGAAAAGATCCGGCTTCCGCTGTCATACGGCCTTTATCGTCCACAGGACAGATCACTTCCTGTTTCAATTTTCCTTCATTTTCATATTTCTTATACACTTCAAAGTCATCCACGCCGTGGCCCGGGGCAGTATGTACACAGCCTGTACCAGCATCCAGCGTGACATGGTTGCCCTCAAGAACATACACGGTTCGGTTATAAGATGCCCAAGGGTGCATAAATTCGGCCAACTCCCATTCGGCGCCTGTCATTTCGCGGCCGGCAAACTCGTAATTTTCAATCTTGCAGTCCGCCAAAGCTGCCGGTGCCAGCTCCTTATTCATCAGATAGTACTCGTCGGCATCCAGATTATGCACCCATACATAGGTGAACTTCGGGTTGACGGAAATATACTGGTTGGCAGGAATGGTCCAAGGCGTGGTTGTCCAGATGACGGCAAAAAGCTTGGATTGATCTACGCCCTCCGGTCCGAGTCCTTTGATATTTTTCGCAGGGAACTTTACATAAATAGACGGGGACTTGCGGTCCTTATACTCGATTTCCGCTTCCGCCAGCGCCGTTTCACAGTGGGGACACCAGTAAACGGCTTTCTTTCCTTTATAGATGTATCCTTTTCTTGCCATTTCGCCAAAAACTTCTATTTCCTTGGCTTCCAGATGCGGATCAAAAGTAACGTAACGGTTATCAAAATCGCCGATAACGCCCATGCGGATAAAATCGGTTTTCTGGATTTCAATCCATTTCTTTGCGTATTCCAGACATTTGCGGCGCAGTTCAAGAACGGACATATTCGCCCGATCCTCTCCCGAATCTTTCAGTACGGCATATTCAATCGGAAGGCCGTGGGTATCCCAGCCGGGGACATAGTTTGCCATGTACCCCGCCATGTACTTGTAGCGGACAATAATATCCTTCAGTGTTTTATTCAGGGCATGGCCGATGTGGATCTTGCCGTTCGCATAAGGAGGTCCGTCATGAAGCACGAAGCGGGGCGCGCCTGCTTTCTTTCTTTTTTCTATTCTCTTATTGTATAAATCCTTATCTTTCCAAAGTTCCACAAACTGCGGTTCCTTCTGCGGAAGATTTCCGCGCATGGGGAATTCTGTCTGCGGCAGGCGCAGCGTCTTGCTGTAATCCATTCCATTTCCTCCTGTATGGTGTAAATAAAAAAATCCCGCCCGAAAAGGGGCGAGAATATTTCCCGTGGTACCACCCTAATGACCCAAAGGCCACTCGGCACAGTTAACGGTGTCCCGTCAGGGCATTTCCTCCCTAAAGCTCAGAAGTGATCCGTCCGCGCCGCCCGCCCCTTCTTTCACCGGCCGAAGGCTCTCTCTGCCGGGCGCTTACGCAAACCGTCTTCATCACAGCTCTTAGTATCTTTTGTATTGTACAGATAATCATGAATATAGTCAAGTCCGCCCGAACTATTTCCAAAGGAAAAAAGCGAAAGCTGCCTGTAAAAGAAAGAGGACGGGCACACCGAATTGAAATACGGCATGGCGTGTCTTATGGCGAAAAAAACGCATAGCAAGAAACGCGCCTGCCGATCCGCCCGCAGCGGCGATAAACAGAAGCGTCCTTTCCCTTATCCGCCGCCGTCCATGCACCGCTTTCCATTTGTCAAGACCGTACAGGAAAAAGGCGGCGGCATTTACGGCAAGAAGTCCTCCAAAAAGCAATTCACCTGCTGACATAACTCTTCCTTCATAACCTCTCCGCCGCTTTGACTCCCATGAGGAACGCCTTATCGCGGCTTTCTTTTCCCCACGCCCGCTGTTCGTGAGATAAATCGTGAAGTGTATCGGCAGTAAAAAGGATCTGGGCAAATACCTTCCCCCTGTATGCCGCACATGCCGCCAAGGCGGCGCATTCCATATCCACGACGCGGCAGCCGCCCGCCGCGCTTTTACCTTTTCTTTCGTTTCACGGAAAAATCCGTCCGTCGACCAAGTTACACAGCTTTCACAAGACACATGATTTTCCCGAAGCACTCCTTCTACAATATCCGCCGCCGATTCATCAAGTGTCACAAACCGTGCCGGCGGAAGATAATGGTACGACGTACCCTCATCACGAAGCGCCTTGCGTACGACAAAGAAAACATTTTCCGCCAGCTTTTCCAGCGCGCCGCAGCATCCCAGAGCTACCACTTTTTCCACACCATACGCATAGAGACGTTCCAGAAGCAGGACTGCCGCCGAAGCCCCCGCCGGTGCCTGAAGGATGCAGAGTTCTTCCTTATCCGCTTTAATCATCCACAGGGGAAAATCTTTTGTCAGAGAAACAAATGTCCCGACCTTTTCACCGCCCCGGGCAAAAGCAAACCTTTCAATCCGTTTCTCTCCAAGAAAAGCAAAAACCGCTTTCTTCGGCAGGTGCAAATCCATTTTTTCAAAATCCGGAGAAATGATTCCCGGTGATTTATCATACTCCGATAAAATGTTTTCCATTTCCCCCTCCTTCTTATAAAGCGCTCATTCCCCGTTTTTCCAAAAACTTCCTTTCCCTCCAGTCCGCAATCGTAAAGACCGCAAGAGCTGACCAGATAAAAGAAAAAGCAGACACCTGTGCACGGGTAAAAGATTCGCCGAAAAGGAATATCCCCAGAAGCAGGGTAATGGACGGAGAAATATACTGGCAGATCCCGAGAACATTCGCCCCTATGGAAAAGAGCACGAGAGGCGTCGCCGTCACAGCGCCTGCGCCGATAAGAAACACTGCTGTCCGCAGGTCATCGACAGTGAAATGTCCCATACCGTCATTCCCAAGAGAAAGTACATAAGCAAGAGCAAAAGGAAGAACAAAAAATGTTTCCAGCGTAATGCTGTAAAAAGCATCCAGATTCAATTTCTTTTTCACCGCGCCGTAGAGGGCAAATGTCGATGCAAGACCGACAGCAATCAGCGGAAACCTTCCCAACTCCCAGGTCATCACGCTGATTCCCGCAGCGGCAACGGCAATAGAAAACCATTTCATTTTTGACAGCCGCTCATGAAAACATACAACACCAAGAAGAACGCTCACAAGGGGATTCATGTAATACCCCACACTGGTATCCACCACATGGCGGTTCGTCACCGCCCAGATGAAAATGCACCAGTTTGCCGTAATAAGAAAAGATGCCAGAGCAAGGAGAGCACCCCGGCTTTTATCCGCCCAAAGATGCTTACATTCCTCCCAAAACGACACCATCCGTCCCATGAAAGAGAGAATCATGAGCATGAAGAAGAAAGACCAGATAATGCGGTGCGATAATATTTCATATGCGGAAACGGCAGACAGCTGATTCCAGTAAACCGGCAGAAGCCCCCACAGCAGGTACGAGCCTACAGCCGCTGTTAACCCCAGGTTTCTTTTTTTCATAGATGTACTTCCTTTTATTTATAATAAGTCATTCTATCACAAAAGAAAGGAAAAAAAGAAGAAGCGCCCCTGCCGGAAAACGCTCCTTACCATATCAGCCCGTTATTTTTTCTTTGCCGCCTCTTTCACCGCGTCAAAAACATCCATAAAAGGTACTTTATTTTTCTTCGCCAGTTTTTTCACGGTATCGTATTCAGGATAGGCCCGCGTCATATCCCCAAAAGTCACCTGCTTCACAGATGCTTTGCCGTAAACCGTTTCCACTTCTTTTTCTTCTCTATCTAAGACAGAGCGCCCGAGGGGATATTCGCGGATACCGATCGTCGTGGTTTCCGTGAAAATAATTTGTTCCAGCTCCTCCGCTTTGTCTTCCCCGCAGATCACTGTCAGTTCCCAGGCCGGACGCTTCTTTTTCATGAAAACGGGAGCATAGTGGACATCTTTCGCTCCTGCCTTGAAC
>ERZ779668.368-NODE-368-length-13408-cov-2.30308_pt1 | contig 13408 bp, 10 predicted proteins | sample MGYA00511101_ERZ779668 | MGnify/ENA primary metagenome ERZ779668 (study PRJEB29588, sample SAMEA2155636) | human gut metagenome | biome: human gut; feature: human-associated habitat; material: faeces | place: Denmark | collected 2008/2010 ...
GAAATCATGAAAGGAATAAATCGAATTCAATGGTGTAGCGTAGTCCTTCTGGCGTTCAGTCTGACGGCTTGTAAGGTGAAAAGACCTGAAACCGTCCTTCCGGATGCCAAGATGGAAAACGTGCTTTATGATTATCACATAGCCAAAGCTATGGGTGAAGAAGTGCCGTATAACGAAAGTTATAAGCGGGTGCTATACATTGAATCGGTTTTCAAGAAATATGGCATTACTCAGGCCGATTTTGACTCTTCTATGGTCTGGTTTGCCCGTAACCCGGAAGTACTTACCAAAATCTACGAGAAAGTGAATGTACGGTTGAAAGCCGAGAGAGACGGTATCAACCACTTGATTGCCCTGCGTGACAACAAGCCGAAAGAATCACTTCCCGGAGACAGTATCGACGTGTGGATATGGCAGCATATCTATCAGTTGACGGGTATGCCCCTGGACAACAAGATAACGTTTACGTTGCCATCAGACACCAATTTCCACGACCGTGACACGCTGCGCTGGAGCGTGCGCTTCCGTTTCCACAACGGTGCACCGGACAGCATACATGCTCCGTTGATGGCGATGCAGGTTCTTTACGAAAAGAATGACAGTGTCATCAGTGCCATTCGGAAAGTACAAGACACAGGTGTGGAAACGCTCACCTTGTTTGCCGATACTTTAGGAGAAATCAAGGAAATACGCGGGTTCATCTATTATCCGCAGCAGGAGACTCCACAGCCTTTGCTGGCAGACCGTATCTCACTGATGCGCTATCACGCCACGGACAGCTTGGTCATTGCCCCAAAGGACAGCCTTCAGCAAGCGACAGACTCCCTTCGCAAAGACAGTATCGGAAAACCTGAGAAATTGAAACCTCTGGAAATTCAGGAGCAGGAAAATACCACGACTCCCAGAACCATACGTCCCCGTCCGAAAGCATGAAACGCTACGCTTCCCATTTTCTGTTTCTTCCCGGGCATGGCTATCTGAAACAATATGTGGTGGAGATAGGTGAAGGACAATGTGTATCACGTATCTTCCCATTGACAGAAGAGGTGGAGAATACGGAATGGCTACCGGGAGTCATAGCTTTGCTTACGGAGGTGGAAACAGACTATCCTCATTTTGATACGTGCTGCAATATACTGACGGCAATCCCTCCGGTTATCGAGGAAGAATTGCCTTATTTGATTCCCTGGTTGTTTTTTCCTTTTGATTTTACTACAATGCAGCCTGGCGCCGGAACTCAGCGCAAACTACTGCTGTGGCAATAGCCACGTTCAATGACTCCGAGGTCTCACGGCTGGCGGGATAATTCGGTATGTATAGTTTGCGGTTGATGAGTGCCTCCACTTCTTTTCCGATGCCATTTCCTTCATTACCCATCACAATCAGCCCATTTTTCGAGAGCGGTTGTCCGTACATATTCTCTCCGTCCAGGAAAGTGCCGTAAACAGGAATATCCTTCAGTGAGCGGATGAACTCGGGTAGGGGAGTATAATGCAGTCTGACGCGTGCGATACCTCCCATCGTGGCCTGCACAGTTTTGGGATTATAGATATCCACCGTGTTGGGCGAACAGAAAATATGCTCTATCCCAAACCAATCAGCAAGGCGGACAATCGTTCCCAGGTTACCGGGGTCTTGCACATCATCCAAAGCCAGACAGAGGGAGTGGCTGATGACGGAAATATCCGTCTCCTCATCCGGCTGCCGGAACACAGCCAGCACTTGTTGGGGAGTTTTCAGCAGGCTGGCACGCGAAAGTTCCTCCTCCGATACTTCCGTGACATCCGTTACGGTGGAGAGAGGGCGGTTCCGGGAAAGCCATTCTGAAGTTGCCAGCAAGAACTGACAAGGAAAATGTCCCAACAAATCCCCTACGAGTTTAGGTCCTTCTGCCAGAAATACCTTGTCGGCCTTCCGGTTCTTTTTCTGCTCCAACGAGTGGATATATTTAATGCGATTTTTACTTAATGCCATAGGACACACATGTTATCATTTGACAAAAATACGTGATTATTTCAATATAATCAAAAACTCTGCACTCTTCCGGCGTTTTTTATTTCGGGAACAAAAAAATACAAGTATATTTGTAGCTGTTTATGCGCAATTAATGACTCGGTATGAATAAAGGTTTCCGCTACGCGATACTTACTACTATCGTACTTTTGTTGGCTTCCTGTTCTTCTACCAAATATGTGCCGGACGGCTCGTATTTGCTGGATGAAGTGCGCATACATACTGATAATAAGGAAGTAAAACCATCCAATCTCTCCATGTACATCCGCCAGAATCCCAATGCGAAGTGGTTCAGCCTGATAAAGACCCAGTTGTATGTCTACAACTGGTCCGGACGGGACTCTACACGCTGGATAAACCGTACATTGAGGAAATTAGGTGATGCCCCGGTCATATACAGTGAGGAGGAAACCAACCGGACCAGGGAAGAAATCACTAAGGCTGTGCAGAATATGGGCTATATGGGCGCCCTGGTGGAACCGGTACGCCAAGTCAAGAAGAAAAAGATGAAGTTGGTCTATAAAGTGACAACCGGCAAGCCCTATAAAGTTCGTACCTTGAAATATGATATCCAGGACAGTAAAATAAAGGAATACATGCGGCAGGATTCCGCAGTAACCTTATTATCCGAAGGCATGTATTTTGATGTCAATGTACTGGATGCAGAACGCCAGCGCATCACAAACAAACTGCTTCAGAATGGATATTACAAGTTCAATAAAGAGTACATATCCTATACTGCGGATACTGTCCGTAATTCTTATCTGGTAGATTTGACACTGCATTTGGCTCCATACAGACAGCATAACGAGGATACGCCGCAGAATCACCGGCAATACACTATCAATAAAGTGAGTTTCATTACCGATTATAATGTGTTGCAGGCATCCACCCAGAACAGCATCGAGGTGAATGATTCATTGCATTACAAAGGCTTTCCCATCTACTACAAAGACAAGCTTTATCTGCGCCCCAAAGTGCTGACCAACAATCTGCGCATCACTCCGGGAACTCTCTATAACGAGCAGAACGTGCAGCGTACCTACTCCAACTACGGACGCCTGCAAGCCCTGAAATATACCAATATCCGTTTTTTTGAAGTGCAACAGAGTGACAGTGCAAAGCTCAACGCCTATGTGATGCTGACCAGAGGCAAGCATCAGTCCGTATCTTTTGAGGTGGAAGGCACAAACTCTGCCGGCGATTTGGGAGCTGCCGCTTCGGTGGCTTTTCAGCACCGCAACATGTTCAAAGGTTCCGAAACATTCATGTTCAAGCTACGTGGGGCATACGAGGCTGTGTCCGGTTTGCAGAGCTCCTTGAATCAAGACTACATAGAATTAGGTGCGGAAGCAACCATCAACTTCCCACGGTTTATGTTTCCCTTTGTATCCAGCGATTTCAAGCGGAGGATAAGGGCTACTACAGAATTCGGATTGCAATATAACTACCAGATGAGACCCGAATTCACGCGCATTGTAGCATCTGCCGGATGGAGCTACAAATGGGGGGTACAACAACAGCGTTCGCAGCATCGCATTGATTTGCTGGACATCAACTATCTGTATATGCCCAGCATAGACCAGACATTCAAAGAGGATTATCTGGAGAAAGACGAGAACTACATCCTCAAATACAATTATGAAGACCGCTTTATTGTCCGCACCGGCTATAGCTATATCTACAACAGTGCCGGAAGAGCATTGATGAATAACTCCGGTATCGGAAATTCCTATACCATCCGCCTCAATTTTGAATCGGCGGGTAACTTGTTGTATGCTGTGGCAAAGCTCGGAGGAATGAAGAAGAATGCATCGGGGGAATACACTTTGTTGAACATTCCTTTTGCCCAATACCTGAAAGGCGATTTTGACTTTGCCAAGAATCTGGTCATTGACAACCGCAATTCATTGGCATTTCATTTTGGTGCCGGTATTGCCATTCCATACGGCAATGCAACAATGCTTCCATTTGAGAAGCGCTACTTCTCCGGCGGCGCCAACAGTGTGCGCGGATGGTCTGTACGTGATTTGGGGCCCGGTTCTTTCCCCGGCGATAATAACTTCATGAACCAGTCGGGAGACATCAAGCTGGATGCCAGCATTGAATACCGCACACGGTTGTTCTGGAAATTCAGAGGAGCCCTCTTTGTAGATGCCGGGAATATCTGGACAATACGGGATTATAAAGACCAGCCGGGAGGTCAGTTTGAATTTGACAAGTTCTATAAACAGATTGCCGTGGCATATGGTTTAGGATTGCGTCTTGACTTGGATTTCTTTGTATTGCGTTTCGACGGGGGTATGAAGGCCGTCAATCCGGCGTATGAGAAGAAAAAAGACCGTTATCCCATTATCCATCCTAAATTCAGCCGCGATTTTGCCTTCCACTTTGCTGTGGGATATCCGTTCTAATGGGAAGTGGAAAGGTGAAAATGGTTATTGGGCATCTATGCACCCAGCCATTTTCAACTTTCACCTTTCCATTTTCAACTTTTAATTAAAAGCGTAATAGCTGTCAATCATCGTCGCTTGACGTGCTGCTGCCACACCTTGGGCATCCAGCGTCACTGTCATTTCCTCACCGTTCGGAAGGGTCATTTGTGCAGTGCCGTCATTGTTCATTTGCAGCAATTCTGTGCTGACACCATCGGCAACAACATTCCAAGTATTCAACTCTTTGTTGTAAATGAGTTCCATAGAAGCAGTCTCACCTTCTTTGGTGATAGAATAGCCGTTTTCAAGTGTCTCTACCAGGTAGTCACCGTTTTCGCCTTTCACTTTCTTTACATCACCAATGCTGGCCATAGGGTTTGAACCACTCCAGAATTCGATGGAGTTGATGACCAATGCATCGGCCAGATAGCAAACGCCATATACCAGGATAATATTGAATGCCAGATAAACCAGTTCGTTTACAAACTTGGTACCAATACCTTGATTCCAGCTGACCAGTTTACTATGCAGTCCAAAAGAACCGATACAAGAACTGAAAAGAAACGAGCCGCAAATCATTACGGTCGCAGCCATCTTCAAATTGAACTTTTTCATAATCACTCTTTTTTATTTTACTGTGTTTAATTAGCTTTATAGCTCATCGAGTTATTTTAAGCATCCGCAAATATAGGATTTTTTACGAAAATACATCCTATTTGAGCTTAAAATCTGTTTTCAGTAAAACGGAAGTGTCTATTTACGAGCCTTTTGGAAAAGAGCTTTTCCTATCCAGCGGTCAACGGCAAACTTGCCCGGACCTATGATATACATCAATATGAACACTACCAGATACACAAAAGCCAACTCTTTCGTGGCAAACGGGTCATTGCCATGAATTACAAAAAAGGCAACAGCCATTGTAAACACCATTGGTATCATAGCCAAACGATAGAGAAAACCTATAATGAATGCCATGGAACATGCCAATTCACCAAAGATAGCCAGTCCTAAAGACAGCGGACTGCCTACACCCAGCGGGTCAGGGAAAACAGCCGACAGCTCTTGAAAGTTAGTCCACTTCTGGATGCCGTGGTTCATTAATAATATACCGAATACAATTCTTGCAATCAATAGTATAGCAGATGTTGCCGTTCCGTCCGGTTTGACAGGAAATAAAAGTCGTTTTAACATATTCATTCGTTTTTAAGTTCGTATATGAACTATAACAAATATTACTCAATAAAAGTTTACTCCCGCTTCAAGGGTTTGATGATAATCCGTAAAGACGGGTCATAGGTAAAGTAACTCCACATCCAGTCTACGAAGATGAAAAGACGGTTCTTTACACCCACAATACTCATCAAATGGATGAATAGCCACACAGCCCATGCCGGAAAACCGCCAAAACGCAGTTTCTTAAGCTCGACTACGGCATGATTGCGGCCAATGGTCGCCATGGAGCCTTTGTTTTGATATATAAACGGCTGCAACGGCAGGCCTGTTTCTGCACGCTGCAAGTTCCTTATCAAGTTGCGGGCCTGCTGGATGGCTGGTTGCACCACTTGCGGGTGTCCTTTGGGATACTCCTCAGAAATCATAAGGGCCGTATCCCCGATAGCGAAAATATTGGGATATTGAGAAAGACGGTTATAAGTGTCCACCTTCAAGCGGTTTCCCGGTCCATAGGCATCGGCAGGCAATCCTTGAAGGCTGTTTGCCTTGACACCGGCCACCCAGAATACATTTTTGGTATCGATGGCAGTCCCGTCATTCAATGCCAATTGATAATTCTCGTATCCCATCACCCGTTGGTTCAATTTGATTTCCACATCACGCTTCTTCAGATAATCGGTCACTTCTTTGGAAGACTCTTCTGAAAAAGCAGACAAGAGCCGGGAAGAGCCATCCAACAAGATGATACGCATCTCATTGATATTCAAGTCCGGATAGTCTTGAGGAAGGACAAACTTCCTCATCTCGGCCAAAGCACCAGCCAACTCTATTCCCGTAGCTCCACCGCCTACAATGGCAAAGGTCATCAGACGCCTGCGCTCTTCTTTATTACCGGTGTTCTGGGCTTGTTCAAAACTATCCAATATCTGGTTTCGGTTGAACAAGGCTTCCGAAGTATTCTTTAGTGCCATGGTCTGTTTCTCCAGCCCGTCGTTTCCAAAATAATTTGTGTTGCAGCCGGTGGCAATGACCAAATAGTCGTATGCCAGCGTGCCGATGGAAGTCTCCAGCAGATTGTGTTCCGGGAAGACTTGCTGTGCTTCACAAATACGTATATGGAAATGCTCTCTTTTTTTGAAGATTTTTCGGTATGGGAATGATATGGCACTCGGTTCAATACCTGCTGTGGCCACTTGATAGAGTAACGGTTGGAAGATGTGATGGTTATTCTTATCCAGTAAAACTATCTGAAACTTGTTGCTTTTCAATTTTCGTGCCAGCTTTAATCCGCCAAAGCCGCCGCCTACGATTACCAGTCGTTTCTGTCCCTCTTTATCGGGAATGTCCATTGCTGTTTTCATAATTCAATATCATGTTGTTCTTTGTAATATTAAAATAACAGTATAAATCGAGGAAAGTTCTATAAATGATGTAGTTAAAAAGAGTGAACCCCACATGCAATGTAGAAATGAACATTAAAAGAGAAAAATTGGAAACAAAAAGAACAGTAACATTGTTGTAATGAAGAACATAAAAACTAACTTTGCCACGGAAGTTTTCTACAAGTAAATGGACACTAAATTGACAAAATGGATATTACCAATATTGATGCTGATTACAGAAACGGCTGTTCATGCACAAACACACCTTGCAGAAGCAAAAAACTCTGTGGACTCAATTTCTACGTATCCGATAGACTCGCTTCCCAAGAAACGCAGTTTTTTCGGAAAAATTTTGAATTACTTCAACGATGCCAACAAAGAAAAGAAAAACAAGAAATTTGATTTCAGCATTATAGGCGGGCCTCATTATTCCAGTGACACCAAATTTGGAATCGGACTGGTGGCGGCAGGACTCTACCGTACCGACCGGAACGATAGTATTCTCCCTCCGTCCAATGTCTCTCTGTATGGGGATGTCTCCACAGTGGGATTCTATTTGCTGGGAGTACGTGGAAACCATCTGTTTCCCCAAGACAAATACCGGTTGAACTACAATCTGTATTTCTATTCTTTCCCAAGCCTTTACTGGGGACAAGGATATGACAATGGAGCCAATGATGACAATGAGAGTGAATACGATCGCTTTCAGGCGCAGGTTAAGGTGGACTTCATGTTCCGGATGGCACGTAACTTTTATATCGGTCCGATGACAACATTTGATTACGTGTATGGACATGACTTTGAAAAACCGGAATTATGGAAAGGAATGAAAGCGCGTAGCACCAACGTGAGCTTGGGGTTTTCCTTGTTGTATGATTCACGCGATTTTCTGACAAATGCCTATAAAGGATATTACCTACGGATAGACCAGCGCTTCAGTCCGGCCTTTTTGGGAAATAAATATGCATTCAGCAATACGGAACTGACGACCAGCTATTACCAGTCCGTGTGGAAGGGTGGGGTGTTGGCAGGCCAGTTCCATACTCTGCTGAACTACGGAAATCCGCCCTGGGGACTGATGGCAACATTGGGAAGTTCCTATTCTATGCGTGGCTATTATGAGGGGCGCTACCGTGACAAGTGTGCAATGGATGTCCAGCTGGAACTACGCCAACATGTATGGAAGCGAAATGGAGTTGCCGTATGGGTAGGGGCGGGAACCATATTCCCGAATTTCTCGGAATTGGAGGCCAGGCATATTCTTCCTAATTATGGTTTCGGCTACCGCTGGGAGTTCAAAAAGAGAGTAAACGTACGTTTGGATTTAGGTTTTGGCAAACACCAGACCGGATTTATATTCAATATCAATGAAGCTTTTTAGAGACATAAAAAAATGGTTCGACAATCAGGAACATTTGTTCTATCTGTTTCTGGTCATTCTGATAGTGCCCAATGTAGTGCTATGCTTTACAGAACCCATATCATGGACGGCAAAGATATGTAATATCCTGCTACCCCTTTCTATATATTATGCTGTAATGGCTTGGTCGAGAAACTGTGGCAGGACATTCTGGCTGCTATTTCCGTTCATCTTCTTCGGAGCCTTCCAGCTTGTATTGCTGTATCTTTTCGGTCAGTCCATTATCGCAGTGGATATGTTTCTGAATCTGGTGACAACCAATTCGAGCGAGGCGCTGGAACTGCTGGACAATCTGATACCTGCCATCGTTATTGTGGTAGTGCTCTATATACCTGCATTAATTCTGGCAACCATATCCATTGTACACAAACGCAGACTGTCCGAAGCATTCATCCGGCAAGCTCGCCGTCGCACTCTGTATGTGTTGTCTGCCGGAATATTATCCTTAGGCACTGCTTATTTGACAGATAACCGGTATGAGCCGAAATCCGAACTGTATCCTGCCAACGTATGCTACAACATAGCACTTGCTTTTCAACGGACGGCCCAGACGCGGAATTATCACAAGACCTCTAAAGATTTTACCTTTCATGCTAGAAGTACTCATCAGGCTGATGAAAGGGAAGTATATGTAATGGTGGTGGGAGAAACCTCACGGGCATGCAACTGGGCTTTGTACGGCTACGAACGGGAGACTAACCCGGGACTGTCGGGCATTGGCGGACTGACAGCTTTCAGCCATGTGCTGACAGAATCAAACACTACCCACAAGAGTGTTCCGATGTTGCTGTCACCGGTCAGTGCTTCCAGTTTTGATTCCATCTATTATCAAAAAGGGATTATCACAGCATTCAAGGAAGCCGGTTACCAGACCGCCTTTTTCTCGAACCAGCGCTATAACCACTCATTTATAGACTTCTTCGGCAAAGAAGCCGACACGTATGATTTCATTAAAGAAGATGTGGGGGATTCCAATTACAACCCCTCTGATAACGAACTGTTGAAACTGGTAGCAAAAGAACTGGGCAAAGGAGTTTCCAGGCAATTTATAGTTCTCCACACTTACGGTTCTCATTTTAATTATAAAGAGCGCTATCCGGCAGAGCAGGCTTTCTTCCTGCCGGACATGCCCGTTGATGCGGAAGTGAAATACAAAGACAACCTGATTAATGCCTATGACAATTCTATCCGCTACACGGATAATTTTCTGGTTCGTCTGATAGATATGCTTCAAGAACAACATGTCAATTCTGCCCTGATATACACTTCAGACCATGGAGAAGATATTTTCGATGACAACCGGCATCTCTTTCTGCATGCCTCACCGGTACCTTCCTATTATCAGATACATGTGCCATTCTTTATTTGGATGTCCGACAACTACCGGCAGAGATACCCATCGTTATTGGAGGCCGCACAAGCCAATAGGCAGAAGAATGTATCTTCCAGTGCCTCATTCTTCCAGACAATGCTGGAAATAGGTGGAGTGGAGACCCCATACCGGAATGACTCTTTATCTGTCACCAGCGCTCTGTTTATCGAAAGACCCAGAGTCTATCTGAACGACCACAATGAAGCCCGCACACTGGATGATGTCGGTATGCTCAAGGAAGACTTCAAGATGCTGGAAGAGAAAGGCATCAGGTAATCAGGGAAAGAGAGCAGGCTGTTGCTATTTTGCCCTGATTCTTGATATAAAATTCTGAATCACCGGATACATCTCCTCTACCGTATTCAGCTCCATGCAAGCCGTCTCCAACGGGCACCAGCCGGTCTTGTCACGGTTAATGATATGGGGAACCTCTTGGGCAAAAGTCGTTTCAATTCCTGCTTTGCACAGCAATGCCAGCGCAGGAGTGCTGATTATATCGGCATAGACCGTTTTAAAGCCTCCCAGTACCATCAAAGCAGCGGCACCTTTCCCTATAACCTTATCGGCAATGGCAGCCCCCTTCATAAATGCAGAATCTGCCTGGTACAAATCATACAAATCCGCTACTCCCCGTTGGGTGAAAGTACGGACTTCCTCCCGGTTCTTCATAACACAAGAGTATCCTCCCTTGTGCAGTATGTCAATGATACTCTCCATTTTATAAAGTCTCTTGTTTCAACTGTTCTACAAATTTGTCAATACGATGCAGTTCTTTGGGAATATCAATCGTTTGCGGGCAATGCGGAGAACACTGGTTGCACCCGGTACAATGGTCGGCCTGCCTCAGTTTGGGTACACTTCGGTCATATCCTACGAGAAAAGCACGGCGTGCTTTCCGATAATTCTCATCCTGGCTGCTTTCCGGCACATTTCCTTCATTGACACATTTATTGTAATGTATCAAGATGGCAGGAATGTCAATTCCATACGGGCAAGGCATGCAGTACTTGCAGTCGTTGCAAGGTATGGTGGGGTACTCCATCATCAAATCTGCCGTATCATACAGATACTGAGTTTCCTCTTCTGTGAGTGGTACCAATGGAGAGTAAGTACGGACGTTATCCTGCAAATGTTCCATATAAGTCATGCCGCTCAGCACTGTCAGTACATCCTGGGGAGAACCGGCATAACGGAATGCCCAAGACGCCACACTGCGTTCGGGTTCGCGCTGCTTCAGCCGTGCCACAATATGGTCGGGGACATTGGAGAGCCGCCCACCCAGCAGAGGCTCCATAATGACAGCAGGGATCTTACGCTTGGCCAGCTCGTCATACAGATACTCTGCCTTGAAGTTGCTGCCCGAAGCATGTTTCCAGTCCACATAATTCAACTGTATTTGTACAAAGTCCCAATGAACTTCACCACGGTCATGCATCTGCAAGGCATAGTCATAGACTTCGATATCTCCGTGGAACGACCATCCCAAACGGCGGATGCGTCCTGCTTCACGCTCCTTGACAAGAAAATCAATCATACCGTTGTCTATGTAGCGTTTGCGGAATTGCTCCATGCCACCGCCACCAATCATGTGTAGCAGATAGTAGTCTATATAGTCCACCTGCATATCCTCGAACGACTTACGGTACATGGCGATGGAACCCTCGCGAGTCCAGGTATCAGGATGAAAATTGGATAGTTTGGTGGCAAGATAGAACGATTCGCGTGGATGGCGTTTCAGAGCTATTCCCGTAGACTTCTCACTCCATCCTTGTACATACATCGGAGACGTATCGAAATAATTCACGCCATGGGCAATGGCATAATCCACCAGTTCGTTTACAGCATCCTGGTCTATCATTTCCCCTTTTCCATCCGGAGCAGGAACGGTAGGCCAGCGCATACAGCCATATCCTAAAATAGAAACTTTGTCACTCCCCAAACCAGGAAAACTACGATAGGTCATTTTATCCGTCGGAATGGGGCCCAATACTTTACTGCCTTCACTGCTTCCTTCCTTAGAACCACATCCATAGAGGGCAGCAGTAGATGTGGCGGTTGTAATTCCCACTATCTTCAAGAAATCACGACGGTTCATATTGTTTTTATGATGTTCTTCCATACTTATAGAAATTCTACTTTGTTATATAATTCGATGTCTTTCATGTCCTTCCACATAGATGGCACTGAACGGACGGGCCGGACAAAGATTCTCACATGCCCCGCAGCCGATACAACGCTCCACATTGATTACCGGAATCTTTGGAGAATCCTTGTCTTCAGGTATACTCGGCACCATTTGTATGGCTCCCGTCGGACAATGGCGTGCACAGTTGCCACACTGCACACCATCCGTCAGTGGTATGCAATTTTTCTTTACCCACACGGCATGCCCTATCTGAACGGATGATTTATCAGCTTTGGTTATCGGACGGATAGCCCCTGCAGGACATACCTCCGAACATTTTGTACATTCCGGTCTACAATAGCCGCGTTCGTATGACATTTCCGGTTGCATCAATTTCCTTAAGTCTGCAGAAGGACGAAGAACCTGATTGGGACATGCCGACACACAGAGCTGGCAGGCCGTGCAGTGTTGCGCCATATTGCGGGCACTCAATGAGCCGGGAGGAGTGAGGGGAGTGCTTCGCTCAGGAATCTTCTTATCTTCAATGGCTGCCAGTCCTCCGTCTACTTTCTTTTCCTGCGCTTTTAAAACAGAAGTGGCTGCAACCAGAGCCGTTGCTGTGAAAAAACTGCGGCGGGTTTCGTTTATCTGTTCCGAATCTGCCTTGCCCGCAGCAGGTTTACCGAAAGGATGATACTTGTAGGAAATGGCTCCATGCTTGCACTTCTCAATGCAGTTCATGCAAACCACACACCGGCTTGCATCAATCTGATGCTCCTTAAAGTTGATGCAGGCTGCCTTGCAGTTGCGTGAACAAAGACTGCATTGGTTGCACTTTTCCGAATCTATTGTGATGCGGAAAAGCGAATAACGTGAAAGGAAGCCCAAGACCGTTCCTACCGGGCAAATCGTATTACAATAGGTTCGTCCGTTGCGTCCGGCCAGAACAACAAGCACAGCCAAAGTAGCGGCAGCAATAATAAAAGTCGGCAGGCTCTTCAACCATACATCCGTTTCATAAAAGGCATAACTGTCTGCCCGTTCAGCCAGATAAGCAAGCAGATTGTTGCCCCATTGCCATATAGGTTGAAAAAGATTATTGGCAATACGTCCGTATGCACTATAGGGTGCAAGTAGAGCAGCCAATGAACCAATTCCGGCAATCAAAGCAATGATAAACACACCCAATACGCCATAGCGCAGCCAAGATAAGGCCGGAGAATAAGAGTAAGGAAGCTTCCTGCGTTTTTTAGGTTGCCGGCCCAGCCATGCCAGTATATCCTGAAATACCCCTAAGGGGCAAATCACAGAACAATAGATACGCCCGCATACCAAAGTGAGAATTACAAGAAACAATATCACTCCCACATTTAGCGCCAATACAGCCGGCAAAAACTGGATTTTGGCCAACCAGCCGAACCACCCATGCAACGTTCCCGTAAAATCAAGGAACAACAAGGTGATGAGTACAAAACAAATCATTGCAAA
>ERZ779668.382-NODE-382-length-13179-cov-1.75876_pt1 | contig 13179 bp, 5 predicted proteins | sample MGYA00511101_ERZ779668 | MGnify/ENA primary metagenome ERZ779668 (study PRJEB29588, sample SAMEA2155636) | human gut metagenome | biome: human gut; feature: human-associated habitat; material: faeces | place: Denmark | collected 2008/2010 ...
ATAAAATACACGCTTGTGCCAAACACTTTGCCGTCCATTCAGGGCCGGAATGGAATCGTCATGAGTTCAATGCGGAAAATATCAAACCGCGTGACTTGCATGAAACTTATCTTGTACCTTTCGAAGCATTAGTAAAAGAAGCAAAAGTAAAGGAGGTAATGTGTGCCTACAACCGTTTGGAAGGCAATCCGTGTTGCGGAAGTGACCGCCTGCTGATGCAAATTCTCCGTCAAGACTGGGGATATGACGGCATTGTACTTTCAGATTGTGGCGCTATTGACGATTTCTATCGGGAAAAAGGACACAAAACACATCCGGATGCTGAATCGGCCTCTGCCGCCGCAGTATTAAGCGGTACGGATCTGGAATGTGGTTCCAGTTATAAAGCATTGGTAGAAAGCGCTAAAAAAGGATTAATCAGTGAAAAGGACATTGATGTATCCGTAAAACGATTATTAAAAGCACGCTTTGAATTGGGGGAAATGGATGATCCTGACAAAGTGGAATGGACTAAAATTCCTTATTCAGTGGTTTGCTCGGCAGAACATGATTCCCTGTCACTAGATATAGCACGCAAATCAATGACGCTGTTACTGAACAAAAATAATATCCTGCCACTGAAACGCGGTGGACAAACCATCGCCGTCATGGGACCTAACGCAAATGATTCTGTGATGCAATGGGGTAATTATAACGGTACTCCCAAACATACGATCACCTTATTGGAAGGTATCCGCTCAGCCATGGGAGAGAATGACAAACTGATCTATGAACAAGGTTGCAGCTGGGTGGAGCGCTCATTAATCAGAAGCGTTTTCAGCCAGTGTACTTCTAAAGAAGGTCCAGGATTCTCCGCCCGCTATTGGAACAACAAGGAATATGAAGGAAATGCGGTAGCCACCGCACAACTTACCACACCGTTCCGTCTTTGCACTTCCGGAGCCACCGTATTTGCTCCCGGTGTGAACCTGACCGATTTCTCGACCGTCTATCAAAGTGTGTTCACCCCCCAGGAAACAGGAGAGGTTATTTTCAACTTCTATAGTTGTGGAGCTACACAATTATTGATAAATGGTGAAGAAGTAAAGAAATTCACCAACAAACATGGGGGCAGGGGACAAGCTTACGCCATGCATGCAGAAGCCGGCAAGCCATACGATATAGAAATCCGCTTCCAATACTTTAGTGGAGACGCACAGTTGAATTTCGATCTTGGATTTAAAGAAGAAGTCAACATTAAAAACACGGTAGCAAAAGTGAAAGATGCTGATATAGTTATATTTGCAGGCGGTATATCTCCAAGTTTGGAAGGAGAGGAGATGGGTGTCAATTTACCGGGATTCCGCAAAGGAGACCGTACTGACATCGAGCTTCCGGCTGTTCAGCGTGAATTGATAAAAGCACTCTGTGATGCCGGGAAAAAAGTTATTTTCGTTAATTTTTCCGGATCACCCATTGCCATGGAACCCGAAACCAAATATTGTCAGGCTATTTTACAAGCATGGTATCCGGGACAATCCGGAGGTAAAGCTGCCGCCGAAGTTTTGTTTGGAGATTACAATCCTGCAGGACGACTGCCCGTTACTTTTTACCGGAATATAACGCAATTACCTGATTTTGAAGATTATAATATGACAGGACGTACTTACCGTTATTTTAAAGGTGATCCTCTTTTCCCATTCGGTTATGGTTTGAGTTATACCACTTTTAACTATGGTAACATCAAACTGGAGCAAACGATTAAAGTAGGGGAAACTGCCAAAATTATTGTTCCTGTAACCAATACCGGTAATCGTGACGGGGAAGAAGTAGTACAGGTATATCTGAAAAAACAAGAAGATGCGGAAGGACCGGTTAAAACACTGCGTGCTTTCAAACGTGTACAAATTCCTGCAGGAAAAACAGTCAATGTAGAATTAGAGTTAACACCCAAACAATTGGAATGGTGGGACGCGCAGACAAATACCATGCGCACCATAGCCGGAAACTTCGATATAATGGTAGGGGGTAATTCTAAAGATGCCGAATTACAAGTAAAGACGCTGACACTGCAATAATAACTCCGAATAAAATAAATCAAGTCTGCGGCATTTTTGTTTTAAATATAGAATTTGACAAAAATGCCGCACTTGATAAAATAAAACATCAGAACAACTCAATCTGCTTATCTGCCTTTATTTGTTGCACAAAATAGTTGTCATGACTCACCACCAACAAAGTGCCTTGATAATCCTTCAAAGTTTCGGTCAATATCTCCATACTCAGAATATCAATATTATTAGTAGGTTCATCCACAATAAAAACATCGGGGGCCTGTGCACTCACCATAAGACAACAGAGAGAAAGTTTCATCTTCTCACCTCCACTCAGATAGCTACACTTCTTGTTCCATGTGGAAACAGGAAACAAAAAACGGTTGAGAATCGTTCTCAATTCATTTTCATACAATTCAAGTTGTTCCAATACCGACAAATCATTACGAATTATAGAATATTCCTGATCAAGATAAACGTACGTCAGCCCTTCTGCCTGTATCAAAGAACCTTGAGTAGGAGCAAGACTTCCGGTTATCAACCTCAATAAAGTTGTTTTACCACTACCATTACTTCCTTTCAAATGAATACGGTCACCACTTTTGATGGTAAACTCAAGAGGAGAAGACCACAAAGGATTTTCTCCATACGAATAATTCACACTTGAAGCTACGATAAGTATCTTACCGATATGCAAAGAAGATGAATTGAAATTTACTTTCATCGCCTTCATATCAGGTAAAGCTTTATGCAGTTCTACTGTTTCTCCTGCCAAAAAACGGATCTTATCAGCATGAACATCTCCTAAACGGACAGTACTTTTCTCAGCCTGATCCCTGAATGTATGCATTGCCATCTTTCCGACTCCTTTCTTCACATTTTGTTTTTTACCTCGCACATCATGCTTTTGTTGACGCTCCATTACCTCACGTGCCTGCTTTCGGGCTTTTTGTAATTGCTTTTCATTCTCCTTCAACCGGGTTTGCAGAGCTTCTACAGCCAATTTCTTCTGTTCTTTATAGAAATCGTCATTTCCAGCATAATAAGTGACACCTTTTGCAGTAAGCTCATAGGTAGAAGAAAGTAAATTGAGTAATGTCCGGTCATGGCTGACAACCAGTATCCCTGCTGCAGCAGTAGTTATAAAACGGTACAGCCGGATACGGCTTTCGTCATCCAAATGATTGGTAGGCTCATCCATCAAAATAAAAGCAGGAGAGTATATAGTAATTCCTGCTAGAAAAACTTTTGTTTTCTCACCGCCACTCAACAAATGCATGGGATAGGAGAGAGGTACTTCTGCCAACCCCCATTCATTCAAAGCAGCAACCGCTTTCTCTTCTATTTCCCAATCATCCGCCAAAGCCGTAAAATGCTCTATTGAAGCATCGCCCTGTAAAATGGCATGAAGTGCATATAACTTTCTTTCTATTCCCAATGCCCCGGCTACTGTCAAATGATTAAACTGACCAAAATGCTGTGGAATAGAATAGGGAATATCCGGACATATAATTTGTCCTTCAGAAGGTAATAGCTCTTTAGTTATCAATCGCATCAAGGTAGATTTTCCCGAACCGTTGTTTCCGATGAGGGCTACTTTTTGCCCTTTACTGATAGTAAAACTGACATTACTGAAAAGCACATCTTTATCCGGATGCATGTAAGTAATGGACTGTACATGTATACACATACTCTTTCTAAGAATTTTAAATATGAATACTGAAAAGTTCGTAGTTGGAATAAGAAGACAACTATTGCGCCACAAACGAAATTATTTCGCCTGCTGTCCCAACATAAAAACAAATAGTTGTATGGAAATGAATGTTTTAAATTCTCATCGGAATATTTTTAAATTTGCGAGGCAAAGATAGCAGGTTTATGGAACATAAAAAAATATTCCCCAATCTAAATGAATAGATTGAGGAATATCAGAATAAAAAATCTATTTATTCAAATGAAGGCAAAGTCACAGAGAAATGAGGATTCGGAGTATGCTGTGTTCTGATAATCTCTTTCATTTGTTTCACAATATCCGGATGTCCGGCAGCGATATCATGGTCTTCATGAATATCTGTAGCAAGATTGTAAAGGAAAGGAGTCCCTTTTTTCACTACCATCTTCCAGTCTCCCATACGTACACCAATCTGATCGGTTTCATCAAATTCCCAATACAAGAAATCATGTTTCTTCTGTCCTTCCTGCCCTAACAAAGTCGGAGCAAAAGAAATACCATCAAAATAATCCACATCTTTTTTCTTGTTAGTGTACTTCTTTACATAATTCTTCACACCTGCCAAGTCACAAAATGTAGGCATCAGGTCATAGAAAGCTAACTGGTGATCATTAACCGTTCCTTCGGGTACTTTACCCGGCCAACGCACAATGAACGGAATACGAATCCCCCCTTCATAACATTGACGTTTCAATCCACGAAGTTTGCCATCACGACCAAAGAAGGTAGGGTCAGCCCCCCCTTCTTCATGGGGGCCGTTATCACTGGTAAAAATCACAATGGTATTTTCGTCCAGTCCTTTCTCCTTTAATTTGTTCAAAACTTCTCCTACATAATAATCCAAGCGAGTAATCATGCCGGCAAACTGCGCATGGGTGTGTACCGACGGATTATATCTTGATCCTTCCTGTCCACCCCAAGTTTTATCTTCAAAAAACTTCTTTTGATAACCTGTCAGAATAGAATCTTCGGGCTGCGCCAGCTCTGCATGAGGAAGCGTATAAGTAAAAATACCAAAGAAAGGTTGCTTGCCATCCTGTTTATCCAACCATTTCATTGCTTCTTCATGGATCATATCCGCAGAATATTGCGGACGTTTGAAATAGTCCTTACCAAACATAGGATAGTTGATATTCTCATCCATCACTACACGAACCACTGCCGTATCACCAGCCGATTTACTATACCGGTTCAGGAAATTCGGATAATATAAATGAGCCTGAAACTGACAAATATAACCATAATATTCATCAATACCCCGTTTGTCCGGCGTAGACACAGATCCCTCATAGCCCCCTGCCCATTTACCAAACATACCGGTAGTATAACCGTTATCTTTCATTATTTCAGGTATAATCACATGACCGGGATCGTATGGATGTTGCCCCACCACGGCATATTCCTTATTATTTCCATACATCACAACAGGGGCATCGCGCCAGTACTCTTTGTTCCCACGTACTTCACAATGTCCGGAATGTTGTCCGGTCATAAATGACGCACGTGATGGAGCACTCACCGGACTACCGGCATACGCTTGTGTAAAACGCATACCTTCTTTAGCCATATTATCAATATTCGGTGTACTGATGTAGGACTGACCATAACACCCTAAATCACCATAACCCATATCATCACACATAATATAAATGATATTCGGTTTAGGAGTTTTCTGAGCATAAGCGCCTAATAGAGGAAATGCTAATCCACTGGTTAAAAGAAAGAGGTTTCGATTTTTCATATATTCTGTTTTTTACTGAATTTAATAATTACTACTCCTGCTATAAACATCGGCAATTTAGAGAAAATATCCTAGGCTGCAAAGCTATAGAAGAAAAAAATATCATTCACCTACTCTCGATAATAAGGATTCAATTTCACAGGAATAGGAGCATGAGTTTCTTGAATCCACTTCATCAGTTTCTGATAAAGTTCTCCTCGCTTTACAGGATTTGAACCTGATAGATCTTGTGATTCTCCCAGATCATTCTTCAAATTAAACAGTTCCATAGACTTATCTTCATAATGATATATCAATTTCCAATCACCTGAACGAATACTGGAATAAGGTTTTGCACGGAAATCTCTTCCCCCGTTTAAATAAGACTCCAAATAAGCCGGAAAATGCCAGAAAAGATCACGTTCCGTCTCATTATTATTTATAAGCGTAAAAATATCTTTTCCATCTAAGTTAGCAGGAATCTTACCCTGTGCCAAAGTAACAAAAGTTGGATAAAAATCAACTCCTGTTATTGGAACAGATGAACGGATGCCTCCTTCTATTTTACCAGTCCACCTTATAATCAACGGCACACGGCTCCCACCTTCATAAGGCATTCCCTTTCCTCCATTTAACGGATAATTGTCTGTCACTGGTTCCGAACCTCCATTATCTGAATAAAAAATGACTATTGTACGATCTGCTATTCCTAATGTCTTAATAACTTGGCATATCCTATCAACACTATCATCTAGTTTTTCAATCATTGCAGCATATATAGGATTCTTATGATATTTACCGGGAGTTTTATTACGATATTTATTTATCAATGAATCAGGTGCTTGCAAAACCGTATGTACGGCATGATGGGACAAATGTAAGAAAAAAGGACCTTCACTATGAGATTTTATAAAAGAAACAGCTTCTTCAGTCAACCGATCAGTAAGATATTCACCCAATATACCTTCTTCTAATCCCACATGACATTTACTTTTATCAGGCAGACAATAGGGATAAAAATAAGAATAGGGAGCTCCTGCTCTATTACCGCCCACATTCCATATAAATCCCTGTGACAAGGGTCCTGTACCGTCCTCATCATCCCCCAAATGCCACTTCCCGATATGACCACACTGATAACCCTGTTCTTGCAAAGCCTCGGCCATAGTCACAAAGTCGGCACAGACATCTTCTACATTGGGAATAGCTATATATTTACGTTTGGTACGATCACCACGGTCGGGAGGACTAACTGTATATACTCCATGGCGTGGTGTGTACATTCCTGTCATCATACAAGCACGGCTAGGTGCTGAATTGGCGGCTGCAGCGTAAGCATTGTCAAACAATATTCCTTCTGTAGCAAGACGGTCTATATTAGGAGTTTCATAATAATCACTGCCCATTACACCCAAATCCGTCCAACCTAAATCATCAGCCAAAATAAACACGATATTAGGTTTTTCTTTTGTAACTATATCGATAGAAAAGCTCTGTTGTATTCCTACGGTACACAACACTACAGTAGTCAATCCTATTTTCTGAAATCTCATTTTATTTCGATTTTTCTAAGTTTAAAAACCAAACAAGACCGTCTCCATACGTTATTCCGCATTTGAGACAGCCTCATTCGTATCACACTATAAATTACCAACCAGGATTCTGTTCCAGTTCTGGGTTCAATAATATTTCGGTAGTCGGTACTTGATACAAATAATATTTATCTAACCAACCTTTACCTTCTTTTAGAGGATCATTGAAAAGATACAAATTACCTTCCGTCAATGAACCGTCAGTTCCATCAGAATAACCAGTTTCAGGATTATATAAAGTCATATTATTTTTCATTGCCTCTTCTTTACTCATCCAAAGACCAGTTGCAGGTTTATTGAGGAACCACGGAGCCATACGCCAACGACGGATATCATAAATACCAAATCCCTCACCCATCAATTCTATAATACGTTCGCGACGAATTTCCCATAAGACAGGATCAACCAAAATACCACTTTCATTACCTTTAGGATAGTATTTTCCACGGTTAGGATCAAAACTATCATTAATGTCAGCAACCACCATTTTGACTACACCGGCACGATCACGCAACTTATTGATTGTTTTGTCTGCAACCCCTTGGTCAAATACTCCCAATTCAAATTTGGCTTCAGCTTCATTCAACAGGACTTCTTCAATTTTAAAAATAGGTTTGTCAGCTGTATTCAAATTACCATTATTAAAGCTGGTTTCCCAGTTATCCCAATTCTTCCATACATAGTAGCCTGAACGGCAAGTCACAAATGCTCCAGTACCTAATCTTGGTATTTCAGGTACAAGTGATGCACTCCAGTTCTGCCCAGGCAAACGTTTCATACCAACACCCGGGTTACTGCAACTTTCATTTGCTCCCATAATATCAATATATTCACGGTCTGCCGGATTGTCTGTATACGACCAGGTAGGATAGTCGCCTTTTCCAGATTTTACTTTATAAGGAGGTATAACCGTGTGATACAAACGCGGGTCACGGTCACGAAATACCGCATACATGTCCTTATTTCCATGGTAGCCCGATCCGTCAGCCAAAATCGGCTTGCCATTCTTCATCAAATAAAGATCTACCGTATTCTGGTTCATCTCCACATAGTGTGAAGAAGTATGTTCAATATAACTCATGCCCATAGGATTTATATCCTTCACATAAGATTTATAGAGAATGATACCTGGAACTTGTCCCAAATCCTCTGTTGTCCACATTTCACCATATCCGGCACCGGGTTGACCGTCTGTTCCTGTGTAAAGAGTAGGATAAGCGGCCATTAATAACTCGGATGCGCGTACACACTCTTGCAGATATTTTTCAGCATCACCCAATTCATGATATTTCCTCCATGTACCTTCACGTAATCCGAAACGCGAAATAACGGCACGTACACAATCTTGGTTAATCGTATTGTCCCCATCCTGTGATGTGAAATTTCCAATATTCTGTTCCGCCCATTGCAGACGTTCCAATACCTTGTCGGCTACGGTTTTTCTATCCACACGAGGTCCATAAGCTTCGGGAGAATCTTCCTGCAATACCTGGTCCACCCAAGGCACATCGCCAAAACGATCTATCAATTCCATATACCAAAAAGAATGAAAAAAATATCCTACTGCACGCCAATGGTCTTTCTGAGCCTCTGTCATACTAGAATTATCAATGTGTGAAAGCATGATATTGACACGGCGGATAAATGATTTAAAATCCCAGCCATTACCGGATGCTACACTGGCAACTGTCTGATAAGCAAATTCATTGTAGCCACTTTCATATTTTTGCTGAAAGTATCCTGCTGCCATATCGCCCTTATACTGTCCGTCTTGTCCGAATCCTTGTAAGGAAGTGCGAATAGTATTATTTGTAAACATCTCATAACAAGGCCACATAAAAGCCTTGAAGTTATCGTAGGAATTGAATGCATTATTCTCCGTCAAGTCTGTAACAGGAGTCTTTTCCAAGAAACTATCATTACAACTAGAGAGGCTGATTCCTGCGAGAATTGCTAAACTTATAAATAATCTTTTCATATACTCGTACTAATTTAAGGTTTATAATGTAAGATTAAGCCCAAAGGATACTGTGCGGAATGCGGGATAATCCCATTTCAGCGTTTCCGGGTCGATACCCTTTGGCAATGATGAGAACGTTGCCAGATTTTCTACACTGACAAAAGCACGTAACTGCGACAAAGATATTTTGGTAATCCATGCTTTGGGGAATGTATATGACAAAGTAACATTCTTGATACGCAGATAAGAAGCATCGGACAAGTACTTGTCTGACTGGCGGTAATTAGAGCCTTGGTTACCATAGTTGCCATAAATACGTGGGAACTCAGCATTAGGATTAACTGCTGTGTAATCACCATTGGCAGCATCTACCGGTTGCCAGTAATCACCCAAACCTTTATATAAAGGAATAAACTTAAAGTCAGAATATAATGGGAAAGTCAATGTATTGGCAATCCATTTATCGCGTTTACCGGTTCCTTGCAAAAAGGCACTCAAATCAAAACCTTTATAGTTTAATCCTAGATTAATACCATAAAGATAACGAGGAGTTTCATTACCAATCACTTTACGGTCGCCCGGATTATTCAACGTATTGTTGCCGCTGGAAATCATATTTGTCCCTCTTTCATCATCCATTAAATTCTTGAACTTCACATCACCCGGACGAGGATTATAGCCATCTATGCTTGGAACGCCATCCTTTAATTTCCATGAAGAAGTATCGACAAAATCGTCTACGGTATAATAACCATCTGTTTCATATCCCCAGATTTCGCCTAATTCCTTACCTTTATAAAACTCCCAAAATGTATATGTTCCACCCGTCAGCGCATTCGTCTTTTGGCTGCTTAATATGTAGGATGAGTTACTGTCATACTTCACAATCTTTGACTTGCTGTCGGACAGGTTGAAACCGACTCGGTAGCTCACCTTTCCAATCTGGTCGCGCCAATTGAAACTCAGTTCCCAGCCACGTGTACGCATATCTGCCGTATTCTGATAAGGAGCATCCGCACCTACTACAGCAGGCAATTGCACACCCGGAGCAAGCATGCCGTTCGTATTACGCTGATACCAGTCAAAAGTACCTGTAAAGCGATTACTGAACATAGAGAAATCAATACCGATGTCTAATGTCCCTACCTTTTCCCAAGTAAAGTTACGACTTACCAATGAAGGAATAGAAGTAATAGCGGTTACATAATTACCATTGGATATCCAACCATTGTATTTATTATTCACCGCCATAGTTGGAATAAATGAATAAGCAGGCACGTTCTGGTTACCAATCATACCATAAGAAGCACGTAGCTTCAAAGAACCTAACCAATTCTGAGTACTTTCCATGAATTTTTCCTGTGCAATGTTCCAACCGGCCGAAACAGAGGGGAAGAAACCGTAACGTGATTCTTTAGGAAACTTAGAAGAACCGTCATAACGTCCGTTTACTTCCAGCAAATATTTATCCTGATAGTTGTAATTCACACGGAAGAATCCGCCGCGAACAGAAAACTCATTATACTTGTCCGTAGCTTTCAATGTAGATGTACCCGAACCCAATGAAGGCACCTCAATAACAGCTTGTCCATAGGATAAAGCCTCCATTGTTTCCTGATAACTGGATTCTTGATTGAAACCTGCCATTATCTTAAACTGATGATTACCCAATGAGAAATCATAAGTACCATACAAGTTGATTGAGTTATAGTCGGTATATCTTTTCTTTTTTTGTAGATAGTCATTGGTCGGAGTCGTGTCTTTACCACCTTGCACAGTAGTATATACCACACTTCCCGTATACCAGCTATAATCATATATATTCTTGTCGAAAGTATATTCAAATGCTATTTCAAATCCCTTTAATGGCTTCAATATAGACTTCAGGAAAATACGAGGATTGTCATACAATGTTTTTTCTGGATTGGACCAACGTATCTGATTGGACGGAGTAAAGAAAGGTAATCCATCGCCTGCAGCAGAAATACCTTCCGGCATATTGCCTTCCGGATAGAAAGAAGCAAGACGAGTACTGTAAACAGCGCCCAAAGCAGACTTTGGCTCCATTCTTTTACTATGTGCATAGCTAAAAGTGGCTTCCTGAGTAAACCATTTTGTAACATTGGCAGATATAAATCCACTGACATTCATTCGTCTGTATTTATCCTTGTCAGTAATCAGCACACCGTCATTATCAATAAATCCGGCAGAAAGACGATAACGGAGCTTATCAGTACCACCTGTCATTGATATATTATGTGTATGCTGGAAACTAGTCTCAAGCATGTTCTTCACCAAGTCCTTTTCATTCATATAATAAACAGCCCCATCCGTATCTTTAAAGATACCATCGCCGACAGTAGGAATAGAAGACGGATTATTACGATATTGCTCCAAATATCCCATCCATTTGCTTACACTAGGCGAACCCATTGTCCAGAATTGATCTCCGGCTGCATCAGAATAGGCCTGCAAATATTCCATCAACGGTGCCTGTTCTGGCAAATTCATGGCAGTTGCAAAGGCAAAGTTATTATTATAATTCAGTTGGAAAGAAGTTTCTCCTTTCGGACGTTTGGTAGTAACCAAAATTACACCACCGGCAGCACGGGCACCATAAATGGCAGCTGAAGCAGCATCTTTCAACACTGTAACCGTTTCAATATCCTCAGGATTAACCATATCCAAGTCTCCTTCCACATTGTCAATTAAAATCAAAGGCTTGATAGCACTACCATAAGAACCATCATCATTTTTAATACCTACAGAATAAGCGCCACGAATCTGGAATGACTTACTTTTACCTGGAGCATTGCCATCACTAGACACAAACAAGCCGGGAACCGTACCTTGCAATGCATCAGCAGCTTGTGACAAAGGACGATTGCCTATCACTTCATCCATCTTGACCGAGGCAACGGCTCCTGTCAGGTTTGCTTTTTTCTGCGAACCGTATCCCACTACCACCACTTCATCTAAAGTTTCAGTGTCCTCACGTAATACCACCTGAATAGTTTTTGTATCACGTACAGTTACCTCTTGAGATTTATAACCAATATAACTGATTTGTAACTTCACAGGAAATTCAGAAACTTCTAAAGAAAATTTTCCATCAAAATCTGTGATACACCCGTTAGTAGATCCCATTACCACAACAGAAGCACCAATAACTGGTTCTTTTGCCACATCCATAACCAATCCGGTAATTGCATTTTGTCTTGATTGCTGGGGTTTATAAACAGAAATATGCTCCCCTTCCACTTTATAACGGATATTTTTCCCTACAAACAACATCTCAAGCACCTCTTCCACACTTTTATTTTTAACATCAATAGATACTTTCTCATTCATATTAATATCATTATTACGAACAAGGAAAGAGTAGCCGGTCTGTTTTTCAATCTCATAAAAAACCCGACTCAAAGCCACTGAACGCTGTTGTATAGAAAGTTTTGCCTCCTGAATAGGCAATGCGGCCATAGTGACATTTCCCCATAGTAGAAATGAAACTATCCATACAAGAGAGAGGCAATGCCCCCTACGAACTTTACAAAAGTTTTTTTTCATACTTAGAATTTTTAGTTAACAATTATTTAAGCATGTACTTTTCACAGTACTTTTTATCTATCAGTTACCGGTCTGTAATAACTATTGTTTTTCCTTTCTTTCTCCACATAAACTTATTATCCACATCTAAATAAGAAAGAATTTCATCCAAAGTCAGATTCGTATCTATACTTCCTGAAAAATATTCAGTATACACTTTCCGAGACTGCACAAGTATCTGTACATCATATTTTTTCCCGATTGTTTTCAAAATATCAAATAACTTTTCATTAACAAATACCAGTCTTCCTGTAGTCCATGCTGCTTGAGATACCGCATCTATCTTTCTCATAGACAATACCTTATTATAAACAGCTTGCTCATCAGGAGAAAGAAGAATATTCTTTTTAGCATCTGAAGTAGTGTAAACATTCACACTACCTTCCACAAGGCTCACTTTTATTTCCGCATCATCAGGATAAGAAGCCACATTAAATGTTGTACCTAATACTTTTATATTCAATTCCCCCGTATGAACAATAAAAGGCTTGAGCATATTTCTAGAAACTTTGAAATAAGCCTCACCTGAAAGAAAA
>ERZ779668.396-NODE-396-length-12827-cov-2.27905_pt1 | contig 12827 bp, 13 predicted proteins | sample MGYA00511101_ERZ779668 | MGnify/ENA primary metagenome ERZ779668 (study PRJEB29588, sample SAMEA2155636) | human gut metagenome | biome: human gut; feature: human-associated habitat; material: faeces | place: Denmark | collected 2008/2010 ...
AAATCAAGGAATTGATTATGATAAAAATAATACTGGATTTCCATTAGAAGTAACAGTAAATGGAGAAAAGAAAAAAATAGATGCAAATGGAAATATAATAGGAAGTATACAAAGTTTGAAAACAAAAGGAACAGTATTTAATGATACAACAACATTAGAAGACACATATGGAAACCAAGTAACAATACCAAAAGGATTTAAAATAGCAGATGATTCAGCAACAGAAGTAACAGGAGGAATAGTAATAGAAGATGCAACATATACAAATACAATAGGAAGCCAATTTGTATGGATACCAGTAGGAACTGGAGAAAATGCTATAAAAAAAGCGAATAAAGAAACAGTAGAAATAGAATTAGGAAGATATGATTTTACAAAGAATAGTGATGGAACTATAACAACAAGTGAATATTCTGGAAGTAATACAGAGGATACAACAGCAAGTCATAATAGTAGTCGTGAAAATGCTATTGCAAAAGATATAGAGAAATTTAAAACAAGTGCAAATAGTAATCATGGGTATTATATAGGAAGATATGAAGCAGGAGTAGTTGACTATAATTCCTCAGTATCAACAAGCAATAGTAATAATGAAACAAATTGGACAGGATATACAGGAGATAATATAAAATTAGTGTGTAAAAAAGAACAACAAGTTTGGAATTATGTAACACAAAATAAAGCATCAGAAGTATCAAGAAATATGTATGGAAGTGAAGCAAAAGTAACAAGTGATTTAATAAATAGTTATGCATGGGATACAGCAATAGTGTTTATACAAAAGTGTGGAACAGAAAGTAATAGTTCAACATATTCATATACTGTTGGACAATCATCAACAAGTACAAGTGCTCCACAAACTACAGGAACAAATATATTAAGTGCAACAAGTAAGGTAGATAAGCAATGTAATATATTTGATATGGCAGGAAATTGTAGGGACTGGACAACAGAAACTTGTAGCAATTCCGACAATCCTTGCGTTTATCGAGGAGGTAGTTGCTACTACAGCAACCGTTACACGAGTATTCGCAGCGGCTACAGTACTTCCAATGCTAGCAGCAACCTTTCGTTTCGCCCACTTTTATATTTGTAGAGCTGAACTCTGTGAAAACTAAAACTATAACAATAGAAAAGTAGTTTTAATATAGTGTTAATTAAATAAGAGTAATTAACGAATGAAATACGTTAATTAGAGAAAATTTTCATTCATTTTCAAAATACGTTTTAAAGAAACAATTGAGAATTTAATCATTTATTTTAATAAGAGTACACAAACAGGAAACAATTAAAAATGTTTTCTGTTTTATTTATATCTTGAGATTTATACCATAGTATGATAAAATTCTAGCAGAGGGAATAAAACATGAAAAAGAAAATAATAAAAAGTGTACTTGCCATATTATTAATTATAACTTTAATAATAGGAATGGTAATAATATATTATAAAACAGTAGATATAAAAACAGAAAATCCAAAAGAAATAGAAGAAATATTCAATGTAGAAATTAAAGAACATAGTGGAAGAAAAGTTTTTATAGTAAATCCAAAAGAGCAAAATAAAAGTGAACAAACAATATTATATATACATGGTGGAGCATATATGGCAGAAGTAACAAAAGACCACTGGGATTTTATAAAAAAAATAGTAGAAGATACAAATGCAACCGTTATTGTTCCAGACTACCCATTAGCACCAAAATATACATATAAAGAAGTATTTAATATGATGGAACCACTGTATAAAGAAATAGTAAGCAAAGTAGACATGGAAAAATTTATTGTAATGGGAGATTCAGCTGGAGGAGGTCTAGCATTAGCATTAGAAGAAAAACTTTCACAAGAAGAAATAGAAATGCCAGAAAAGACAATATTAATATCTCCATGGTTAGATACAAGACTAACAAATCCAAAAATACCAGAAGTTCAAAAAAGAGATAGACAACTAAACAAATTTAAATTACAAATAGCAGCATTAGGATATGCAGGAAAAGATGGAAAAGACAATTATTTAGTAAATCCAATAGATGGAGATTTGTCAAAATTAAAAAATATAACTATATTTACAGGAACAAATGATATTTTAAATCCAGATGTATATGTTTTAAAAGAAAAGGCAGAAAAATCAAATATAGAAATAAATATAAAAGAATATGAAAATGCAGGACATATATGGTTTATAGAAAAAAACAGTGGAGAAGTATTAACAAACAAAGGATATCAAGACTGTTTAGAAACCATAAAAAATCAAGCAGAATAGATAAAATTAGAAATCTTCTTAGGAAAGGAGAACAAATGAAAAAGGAAAAGGAACAAAAGCTATATTGGAGAAGGTTAGACAACTCAGCAAAAATATTTCCAATATCAGCAGGAAAAAAATATAGTACAGTCTTTAGACTATCAGTAGTTTTAAAAGAAAATGTAAATCCTAGAGTGTTGGAAAAAGCTCTTCAAAATGCGCTAGAAACGTATCAATCTTTTAAAGTTAGAATGAAAGCAGGTCTTTTTTGGTATTATCTAGAGCATAATCCAAAAGATCCAATAATAGAAGAAGAAAAAGAATATCCATGTCAATATATTAACCCAAAAACAAATAATAATTATTTGTTTAAAGTGACTTATTTTGAAAAAAAAATAAATATAGATATTTTTCATTCTTTAACAGACGGAAATAGTGGAACTATATTTTTTAAAGAAATAATTTATAACTATTTAGAATTGATGTATCCAGAAGTATTTCAAGAAGAAAGAAGAGTAAGAAAAATAGAAGGCTACGACACAGAAGATAGTTATATGAAAAATTATGATAAAAAAGCAAAATCATATATTTTAAAAGGAGAAAGAATTAGATTAGGTGCTGTTTCAGCTATACATGAAATAATTGATTTAGAAGCATTAAAGAAGGAAAGCAAAAAAAACGAAGCAACTATTACACAATATTTAGCATCAGTTTTAATTTATTCTATATATGAAGAAAATTATAAAAATAATAAAGGAAAAAAACCAATAAAGGTATGTATACCAGTAAATTTAAAGAAGTATTTTTTAAAAGACAATGTCAAACTTTTTCTCTTATATAACATTAGAAGCGGAAATGGAAAAAGACAATTTAAATACTTTTGATAAAATATTAGACTTTGTAAAAAAAGATTTTAAGAAAAGACTAAATGAAGAAGAAATAATGAAAACAATGTCAGCAAATGTTAAATTAGGAAACAATCCTATAATAAGAGCAGTGCCATTGGTATTAAAAACAATATTAGTAAGATTAAGTTATATTGAAATTAGAAAATATACAACAATCACATATTCTAATATCGGAAGAATCGGTATGATAGGAAAATACCAAGATTATATAGATTATTTTTTGATGTTAATTGCACCAGAATCAGTAGAAAAAATAAAATGTTCTAGTTGTACTTTTGAAAACAAAATGGTTTTTACTTTTACATCAATTTTAAATGATAATAAAATTGAAAAAAGGTTTTACGAGTTTTTAACAAAAAAAGGAATTAATGTCAAAATAGAAAGTAACGGTGTTTTAGATGATATATCCTCAGAAACTTAATAGTAAAAAAAGTAATTTAATATTAAAATTAGGAGTGGTGCTATCAGTTATAGTGGCTATATTATTAGTATTAATAAATAAATTAACAACTCCACAAATTCCATGGGCAGCCATAACAAATGGTGGAATTATTTATATTTGGATAGTTCTGTTTTATTCTATAAGAAAAAATATTAATATTGCAGGACATGTTTTACTACAAACTATAGCAATTTCACTATTAACAGTTTATATAGATTTTGAGCTACAATTTAAAGGATGGTCTATTAATATGGTAATACCAATTTTAGTTATTACTTCAAATATTGCAATGTTAATATTAACAATAGTTAGTCATAAACAATTTATAAAGTATGTAATTTATCAATTGATGATACTATTATTTAGCTTTTTACCAGTAATTTTCATAACAGAAAATATGGTTCAAAACAAGATTTTAAGTGTAATAGCAAGTGGAATATCTATAATAAATTTAATAATTAGTTTGGCATTATGTACAAGAGATGTAAAAGAAGTTATCATTAGAAAATTTCATATGTAAATATAAAAAATAGTTTAAAATATATAATTGCAAAAAAAATATAAATAAAAAACTTGAATAAAAATTGGTATAAAAACAAAGGTGATAGAAATGTCAAAAATATTGGAAACCAAAAGTTTAGTTATTAAGCAAGAAACAAAATTTGATAAAATAATAAAAGCAATATATCAAATATTCTTTAGAGAAGAATATTTATTTGAGATGGAATTAGAAGAATTAACAAAATTACATAGGCCAAATCCTACAAAAATAATAATTCCAAAAGAAATGAAGAGTAAAAAATAATTATATATAAAATATTTAGATATAAAAAGAGAAAGGATTAAAAAAAGTGAAAAACATAAAAGATTATGATTTAAAAGAACTAAAAGAAGAATTAGCTAATATAGGAGAAAAGCCATTTAGAGCAGAGCAAATATTTAAATGGCTATATCAAGAAAAAGTAAAAAGCTTTGACGAGATGACAAATTTATCATTAGAATTAAGAGAAAAATTAAAACAAAATTATACCATTTGTAATTTTAAAATATTAAGAAAACAAGAAGCGAAAGATGGAACAATAAAATATCTATTTGACGTACTAGACGAAAATGCTATTGAAACAGTATTAATGAGTTATCATCATGGATATAGTATTTGTGTATCATCTCAAATTGGATGTAAAATGGGATGTAAATTTTGTGCTTCAACAGGAATAAACTTTGTCAGAAGCTTAACAAGCGGAGAAATAGTAGAACAAATATTAGCAGTAGAGCAAGACACAGGAGTTAGAATATCAAACGTAGTATTTATGGGAATAGGAGAACCTTTAAACAATTATACAAATGTTATAAATGCAATAAGAATAATAAACAATCCAAAAGGACTAAATATAGGAGCAAGACACATTAGTATATCAACAAGTGGATTAGTACCAGGAATAAAACGTCTAGCAGAAGAAAACATTCAATGTACACTATCAATATCATTGCATGCCACAAACAACGAAAAAAGAAGTAGTATGATGCCTGTAAACAACGCATTTCCAATAGAAGAATTAATACAAGCATGCAAAGATTACATAGAAAAAACACACAGAAGAATATCATTTGAATATGCATTAGCAAAAGACAATAATGACAACTTAGAAGATGCAAAAGAACTAGTAAAACTTCTAAGAGGAATGAATTGCCATGTAAACTTAATACCAATAAACAAAATAGAAAACGGAAAATTCGACAAAAGCTCAAATGAAAACATAATGAAATTTAGAGATTACTTAAATGACCATGGCATTGTTGCAACAATACGTAGAGAGCTAGGTTCAGATATAGATGCAGCATGTGGACAATTAAGAAGAAAAAATTTGAGACAGTAGGGACAGGTCTCAAGTGTCTCATAAAAAGAAAACAACTATTGTAGAATAAAATTAAAAATGATATAATAACTAAGTAAAAATAAATAGGGAGACAAAAAATGTTATTAAAAGATATAAAATTACCATTTATAAATAAAATAAAAGTATATGCATTTGTTGGACCATCTGGAACAGGAAAAAGTTATAGAGCACAAATGATAGCAAGTGAAAGAGGAATAAGCTTTATTATAGACGATGGATTACTAATAAAAGAAAATGAAGTAATAGCAGGTGAATCAGCAAAAAAAGCAGCAACTAAGGTAGCAACTGTAAAACATGCTTTATTCTATGAAGAAAGTGAAAGAGAACCAATTATAAAAGCATTTAAAAAGTATAAACCAGAGAGCATATTAATATTAGGGACATCAGATGGAATGGTACAAAAAATAGCTGCAAATTTAGGATTGCCAGAAATTTCGGAAACTATATATATTACAGATGTTGCAACAGAAGAAGAAATGAAAACAGCAAGAAGAATCAGGGTAACAGAAGGAAAACATGTAATACCAGTTCCAACATTTGAAATAAAAAAGGATTTTTCAGGATATTTATTAGATCCACTTCAGATTTTTAAATCCAAAGGAAAAGGACAACAACCATACATATCAGAAAAATCAATTATAAGACCTACATTTAGTTATTTAGGAAAATTCACAATATCAGATTTAGTATTTAGGCAAATACTAGAATATTTAGCGGTCCAAACACCAGCCATTCATAAAATTTTAAAAGCTAGAGTAGATAACTTTGGAGAAGGTGTTAAAATTTATATGGAAGTAAGCATAGTATATGGATTTAATGTTGTAGAAGGATTAAATAAATTTAAAGAAAAATCAAGAAAAGAAATTGAAAAACTAACAGCGATGAATGTTGTGGAATTAGATGTAGTAGCTAAAAATATTTATGTACCACAAGAAGAGGAGGAAAAATAAATGGCATATATAGTTGCAATTGATGGACCAGCAGGTAGTGGAAAAGGAACAGTAACAGAGCTTGTTGCAAAAAAACTAGGACTTGTTAATATAGGTTCAGGCTCAGCATATAGATGTGTAGCACTAGAAACAATAAATAAAGGAATAGATTTAAAAGAGAAAGAAAAAATAATAAATTTACTAGATGAAATAGAAATTGAATTTAAAATGGAAAATTCAAAAGATATAGTATATTTAAATGGAAAAGACGTAACATCAAGAATTAGAGAAAAAGATGTTGCAAAAATAGTTTCATTTGTATCTTCGATAAAAGAAGTTAGATTCAAATTAAATGAAATATTTAAGAAATGTGCAAAAAGCAAAAATGTCATTATGGAAGGAAGAGACATAGGAACATATGTATTTCCAAATGCAGAAGTAAAAATATATCTAGATGCTACACCAGAAGAAAGAGCAAAAAGAAGATATAAACAAAATCAGCTCTTAGGTATTGATATGCCATATGAAGAAATTTTAGAAAATATAAAAATAAGAGATAAAAATGATATGGAAAAAGAAATAGGAGCATTAAAAAAAGCAGAAGATGCAACTTATATTGATTCAACAAATATGACAATTGAAGAAGTAGTAAACAAAGTAATTGAAACTATAAAAGAAAAAATGTAAAAAAACAATAAATCTGTATCAGGAGGAAAAAATGAAAGAATTTTTTAAAAAAATAGGTAGAGGAATTGTAAAAGGAGCAATATATATTTATTGCAAATTAGTTTATAGAGTAAAAGTAGTAGGAAAAGAAAATATACCAAAAAAAGGACCAATAATAATTTGTGGAAATCATAGAAGTTTTTTGGACCCACCATTAATAGAAGTAACATGTGGAAGATATACACGATTTTTAGCAAAAGAGGAATTAACAAAAAATAAATTTTTAGCTTTTTTAGGAGTAGTTTTTAATGCTATTTTAGTAAAAAGAGACTCAAAAGAAGTAGTAGCTATTAAAGAATCTTTAAAAACATTGAAAAATGGAGATTGTTTAGCTTTATTTCCAGAAGGTACTAGAAATGGATTAGAAAAAGGAGAAAAGGTAAAAGATGGAGTTGCTTTTTTTGCTGTAAGAAGTGGAGCAAAAGTTGTTCCATGTGGTATAAAAGGAGGAAAAAAAGGAGATTGGAAAGTTACAATTACTTATGGAAAGCCTTTAGATTTTAGTAAATACAAAGGAACAAAAGATAAAGAAACTTTAGATAAGGTAACAAGTGAAATTATGGATAACATTATTAGTTTGACAAAATAGAGAAAAAGGTGTATAATTTAAGAAGTTTTTAAGAGATAAAGACGTTTTTTGAATTAAAATCAAAAACGTCTTAAGTTATGTAAAAATCAATTAATAAGAACTACTAAAATTTACTATATGAAAGGAAAGAAAAAAGATGAACAACAAAAAAATAAGAAACATAGCAATTATTGCACACGTAGACCATGGAAAAACTACATTAGTTGATGCAATGCTTAGACAAAGCCATGTATTTAGAGAAAATGAACAAGTAGCAGAAAGAGTAATGGATTCAAATGATCAGGAAAAGGAAAGAGGAATTACAATTCTTTCAAAAAATACATCAGTTATGCATGATGATATAAAAATAAATATTGTAGATACTCCAGGACATGCAGACTTTGGAGGAGAAGTTGAAAGAGTACTAAAAACAGTAGATGGAGTACTTTTATTAGTAGATGCTTTTGAAGGAGCAATGCCACAAACAAGAGAAGTTTTGAAAAAATCTTTAGCATTAGGATTAAAACCAATTGTTGTTATAAATAAAATAGATAGACCAGGAGCAACACCAGAGAAAGTTGTAGACCAAGTAATAGAACTATTTATTGAATTAGATGCAACAGATGAACAATTAGATTTCCCAGTTGTATATGCTTCTGCAAAAAATGGAATAGCTAAAATGAATTTAGCAGATGAAACAACTGATTTATCTTGTTTATTTGAAACAATTATAAATACAATTCAAGCACCAGACTGTGATGAAGAAGGACCAGCTCAAATGTTAGTTTCTAATATTGATTATGATGATTATGTTGGAAGAATAGCTGTAGGTAGAGTAGAAAGAGGAATTATAAAAGTTGGAATGCCAGTTGCGATTTGTGGAAAAGAAGATAAAATAACACAAGGAAGAATTGCAAAAGTATATACACATGTTGGATTAAATAAAGTCGAAGTAGAAGAAGGAAAAGCAGGAGATATAATAGAACTTGCAGGACTTCCAGATATTAATATTGGAGATACAATTTGTGATTTTAATAATCCAGAAAAAATACCATTTGTTGATATTGACGAACCAACAGTATCAATGACATTTAGTGTAAATAATGGACCTTTTGCAGGAAAAGAAGGACAATTTATAACATCACGTCATATTCGTGATAGATTATTCAAAGAATTAGAAAGAAATGTATCTTTAAGAGTTAAAGAAACAGAAACACCAGATTCTTTTGAAGTATCAGGAAGAGGAGAACTTCATTTATCAGTATTAATTGAAACAATGAGAAGAGAAGGATTTGAACTTTTAGTATCAAGACCAAAAGTTATTTATAAAGAAATTGATGGTGTAAAATGTGAACCAATAGAATTGCTAGTAGTAAATGTACCAGATGACTCAGTGGGAACAGTTATTGAAAAATTAGGTAGAAGAAAAGCTGAAATGATAAATATGGAGCCAGCAGAAACAGGACATACAAAAATAGAATTTAAAATCCCTGCAAGAGGATTAATTGGATATAGAACAGAATTTTTAACAGACACAAAAGGAGAAGGAACAATGAACCATATATTTGATTCATATGAACCTTTTAAAGGAGATATCCAAGCAAGAGTAAGAGGAACAATAGTTGCATTTGAACCAGGAAAATCTGTAACATATGGTTTATATAATGCTCAAGATAAAGGAGATTTATTTATAGGACCTGGTGTAGAAGTATATGAGGGAATGATAGTTGGATTAAATTCAAGAGGAGAAGATTTGGCAATAAATGTATGTAAAGAAAAACATTTAACAAATACAAGAGCTTCTGGTTCTGATGAAGCACTTAGACTTGTACCACCAATTCAAATGTCATTGGAAAAAGCAATTGAATTCATCCAAGATGATGAATTAGTAGAAGTAACACCTAAGTCAATTCGTTTAAGAAAGAAAATATTAGATAGCAAAGAAAGAGAAAGAGCTAATAGGAATAAATAATTTTTATAATTATTATAGAGAAGGTGATTGAATTGGCAAATAGTAAATATATAAATAAAAGAACAGGAAAATATGGACCAGATAGTGGTACATACAGACGAGATCATTTGGCAAGAGTGATGCGGACAAATTGATCAAGAAATAAAAAATAAGGAACCTAAAAAGAAACCTCAACATGGGAAAAGAGCTGATTTTTTAGCACAGTATAAAGTAGTAGGATATGAAAAAGCTAAAGAAATAATTAATAAAGATTTTAAAAGAGAAGTTTTCAATGATGAGACATTAAAAAAATGGATAGAAGAAGAAAATGAAAAATAGTAAATAATAAGCAGATTAAAAGGCGGGAATAACCCGCCTTAGTGTTTGTGGGTAGATTTATTATAATTCTATAGGAAATGCATTTATTTATAATAAAATGATGAAGTTTTCTTAAAGAAGGGATTGATAAAAAGTGAATAAACAAGAAATAGAAAATATAAAACAAAAAGCACTTAAGGAGCATATTCCAATTATTATGGATGATACATTAGATGTGATAGCAAAATATTTAAAAGAAATAGAACCTAAAAGAATATTAGAAATAGGAACAGCTGTTGGATATTCCGCAATATGTTTTTCTGAATTTTTGGAGCATAATGGAAGAATAGATACTATTGAAAGAGATAATGAAAGGGTTAATGAAGCAAAAGAAAATATAAAAAAAGCAGGAGTAGAAGAAAAAATTCATATTTATGAAGGTGATGCGGTTGAAATATTACCTACATTAAACGAAAAATATGATGTGATATTTATAGATGCTGCAAAGGGAAAATATCCGTTTTTTCTAAAAGAAGCTTTAAGAATGATAGAACCTAATGGAATTATTTTTGCAGACAATATTTTGTACAAAGGCTATGTAATGAGTGATTATAATAAACATAAACAACGTACAGCTGTTAGAAATTTAAGAGAATATATAAAGGAAGTAAGTGAAAATCCAAATCTTGAAACTGAAATTTTAGAAGTAGGAGATGGATTAGCTATTAGCAGAATTAAATAAAAGAAAATAAATAAAAAACATCAACCTAGAGCAATTGTTCTAGGTTGATGAAATTTTTAAGAGATATATTACTCAAATGTTCTGAAAGTGCCACCGTCATCATCAGAAAAATTTTTAAATAATTCTGTTAAGACTTCAGGATTTTTTGCCTGTGATTTTCTTTGATAAAAAGCAGGTTCTAAATAATGAAACAGACATTCTTTTTTACTTGGAATATACAACATATTTTTTTCTGCATATATTATATATTCAGGTACAGATGAAAAATCTACTTCATCTAAAGAGTTAGGAATTTCAATATCTTTGCCATCGCGATTAATGTGAGCTGCTTCACCAGTTCTTGCAATTTCGTAATCTATAAGAGATTTGAATTGCAATTCCAAGTACCAACCAGGTAATTTAGAACTACCTAAAGTAATATGCTTTGCAATATATTCATTACTCATATTATAATCTCTATATCTAGAGTCTAATGAATATATACCAAACTCATTACGAAGAGCATTATCTCCCATTATGAATTTACAAATCGCGTCAGAAACATATCTTTGACACATAGCATCAATTTCTTGGAAAATAACACTATTTAATCTAGATATTTCTCTACTTTGCAAATCGTTTGAATTAGCACCAGCTTTAGCTTTTTCAGTTAAACTCAATGCTTTCTGACGTTTCATTATAAAACCATCTATTGAAAGATGTTTAGATTTAAACTCATCAGAAACATTGAGAATGACGAGTTTTCCACCATAGATATCAAAGAGACTATAATCATTAATATCTATTAAAATATCTGATTGAGTTTGCTTTCTAGCATAATCACTAGAATTTTTCTCAATCTTGTTCTTTATGCTTTTATCAGATTTAACTCGTGCTTTAAGCTCAATGTCAATGCCTGAAAATTCTTTTAAGACAGTGTTACCTAAAGCTACAATGAACTTTTGAGTAAACTCCCTATATGTCGGACTATTTTTTAAATTTTTTGCCCGTTGCTCAATAGTTGTCTTAGCACTATTAAATAAATTGTTAATGTTAGACACATTAACACTCCTCTCCTAAAAATTTATGTTATACTAAACACTTATTAATTATAACATAAAAGTGCAAAAAATAAAAGTTTTTGGGCTCAAGAGTTATTGACAATCTAAGATTTGGCTTATATAATTAATAATAAATAAAAAATAAAAGAGGTAATAGAATGAAAAAAGTAGAATTATTAGCTCCAGCAGGATCATTTGAAAAAGCAAAGATAGCATTTTTGTATGGAGCAGATGCAGTATATTGTGGAACATCATCATTGTCACTTAGAACAAGAGCAGATATGCAAGATAATGATTTAGAAGAGACAATAAAATATGCACATGAAATAGGAAAAAAAGTATATGTAACACTTAATATATTTGCGTGGGATGAAAAATATAATGAAATAATAGAAATGGCAAAAAAATTAGAAAAATTAAAACCAGATGGAATCATTGCAGCAGATGGAGGAGTAATAGATGTTTTAAAAGAATATGCACCTAGTGTACCAATTAATGTTAGTACACAAGCAAATTTGGTTAGTTTGCATAGTTGCAATTTCTGGTATAAAAATGGCGCTAAAAGAATGATTATGGCAAGAGAAATGAATAAAGAACAACTAAAATATATAATGGAAAATAAACCTAAAGACATGGAAGTTGAAATATTTATTCATGGAGCTATTTGTTTTGCATATTCAGGTAGATGTTTCTTAAGTGATTTTCTAGCATGTAGAAGTGCAAATTTAGGTGATTGTGCACAAAGTTGTAGATGGTCTTATAATTTATATGCAGAAGAAAAGAACAATCCCGGAGAATTAATGCCTATTGAAACAAATGAATATGGAACAAGCATTTTTTCATCTAAAGACTTATGTTTAATAAAAGAAATACCAGAAATTATTGAAATGGGAGTAGATAGCCTAAAAATAGAAGGAAGACTAAAAACAGAGTATTATTTAGCAAGTGTGATAAATGCATACAGAAATGCAATTGATGATTATGAAAAAGACCCTAAAAATTATGATTATACAAAGTATTTAAAGGAATTAGAAAAAGTAAAAACTAGAGGTTTAACAACATTTTA
>ERZ779668.397-NODE-397-length-12813-cov-1.69368_pt1 | contig 12813 bp, 8 predicted proteins | sample MGYA00511101_ERZ779668 | MGnify/ENA primary metagenome ERZ779668 (study PRJEB29588, sample SAMEA2155636) | human gut metagenome | biome: human gut; feature: human-associated habitat; material: faeces | place: Denmark | collected 2008/2010 ...
TTGAAGTTTGAGAATGGAGATCATCTAACGGTAGGTGGAGTGTATAAGGATTATCCACGGAATTCATCTGTACGGAATTGTATTTATCAAAAGATGGACCCGAAGGAAAACGCCCAAAGCTGGGGAAACTGGAATTATATTTTCTATATCCGTTTGGACAATCCGAAGAATGTCGAGGGGTTATTTGAAAATTTCAAGGCACATTTTGATCCTGCTCTAATAAAGGATAATAGTTTCTCATGGGGGGGATCTGGAATGACTTTCCGTATTAATCCGTTGCCTGATGTTCATTATACGACTGATGTAAAATATGACCAGACCCCGAAAGCCAGCAGGCAAACTTTGATGATATTATTTGCCATAGCTATCGTGATCGTGATAATCGCCGGAATTAATTTCACGAATTTCAGTACGGCACTTACCCCGATGCGTATTAAGAGTATTAATACACAAAAAGTATTAGGGGGAAAAGAATCTGTGATCCGTTTTGCTTTGATTTTAGAAGCGGTGTTAATAAGTATAATCTCTTATTTGTTAGGACTGCTATTAGTTTATATCGCGGGGAAGACGGAAATAGCCTCATTGATAAATGCCGATATTTCGTTATCAATGCATATCGGATTGGTTTTGGCTACAGCTTTTATCTCAATAGCTACCGGGCTTCTTGCCGGTATATATCCAGCATATTATATGACTTCTTTCCCACCGGCTTTAGTGTTGAAAGGTAGTTTTGGCTTGTCTCCGAAGGAACGTCAATTACGAAATGCATTGATAGGAGTGCAGTATGTAGCTTCTTTCGGATTAATTATTGGTGCTACATTCATGTATTTGCAGAATTATTATATGCAAAATACCCCTCTCGGTTATGATAAGGATGAGATAATTATTACGAATATGAATAACAATATCCGGAAAAGTCGGGATGCCTTCGCCAGCCAAGTGAAATCTTTCTCCGGTATCGAAGAGGTTACATATGCGGAGATGCTCCTTTCTAGTCAGGACCAATACATGGGATGGGGACGTAAATACCGGGATAAGGATATACAATTCCAATGTCTACCGGTTGAACCTTCTTTTTTGAAGGTGATGAATGTGAAAATATCGGAAGGTCGTGATTTCCGGGAGGAAGATAAGGCGAAACGTTATGGCACGTTTGTCTTTAACGAACGTGCCCGGACAGAATATGGGCTGGAGATAGGATCTTTAATAGATAGTATGGAGATTGTCGGTTTTATGCCGGATGTTAAATTCGCCTCTTTCCGTACGGAGGTAACGCCTATGGCCTTTTTTGTATGGGGTACTAATAATTGGGGAAACCAACCTAATTACGCTTATATAAAGGTAAAAGCCGGCTCTGACTTACGGGGGGCTATGCAACATGTCAAGACTACGCTTCAATCATTTGATCCGGAATACCCGTTTAATGTCCGTTTCTTCGATGAGGTATTGAACGGACTTTATGAGAAAGAGAGAAGCCTCAGTTCATTGATTACCTTATTTAGTTTAATCGCGATCTTTATCTCGGTGGTAGGGGTATTCGGTTTGGTCGTATTCGATAGTGAGTACCGGAAGAAAGAGATCGGTATCCGTAAGGTATTAGGCTCTACTACCGAGGAGATTATCGTGATGTTTAACAAGACATACATACGAATCTTATGTGTTTGTTTTGTTTTGGGGGCGCCTATCGCCGGTTATGTGGTACATCGATGGCTTGAGAATTTCGCTTATAAGACTCCTATGTATTGGTGGGTGTATTTGATCGCTTTTGCTATCATAGCGGTTATCACGATATTGACTGTCACTTTCCAGAACTGGCGTGCGGCGAATGAGAATCCAGTACATAGTATTAAGAATGAGTAGAAGATTTTTGTAGAATCATATTGCTGTTTTCATAGAAAAGTATGTGTCCAATAATTGTACAATGGTGTCCAATTATTGGACACTTCTGTTTTATGAATTGAGAATTAATTTATTGAATATTAGTTTGATATGTAGTTTGGCACGTTATTTGAATATTATTAGATGGATTTGAGTATAATAAATTAAAACAAATACAGCCATGATTAAGATCGAAGGTTTAAGTAAGTTTTTCCGTACGGAAGAGGTTGAGACAATTGCGTTGAACAAGGTTTCTTTGAATATCTTGAAACGAATGAATATCAGCCATCTTATTTAAGGAATACTCTTTTTGGGTCGATTTTAGTATCAATAAAATAGAGCAAGTTATGAAAACAATCATACACAATTTCATCAATGTATTAATACGTTTCAAGGTAGCTACCTTTTTGAATGTAGCGGGATTAGCGGTCGCTTTCGCTGCGTTTTTAATTATCATGGTGCAAGTAAGCTTTGAGCATAACTTCGATCGTTGTCATCCGAACTCGACCCGGATTTATCGGATGGGACTTTCTTTCCCGGATGGAGCAAGCATGATCCATTGCCGACCGTTGATAGAGGCGTTTATCCACTCTTCCCCGCATATTGAGGCTGGTACGTTAATCAATCCGTATATAGGAGAGATGTATGTGACTGTTACAAGAAAAGAAGGAAAGCAAGGTTTTAAGGAGACGATCATAACTTGCCATCCGGAGATTACCCGGATGTTTCAGTTTACGATGTGTGAAGGAGAATCTTCTTGCTTGTCGGAACCGGAAAAAGCCTTGATGCCCGAAAGTATGGCTCACCGATTATTTGGAAAGGAATCGGCAATTGGAAAGCAGATCGTTCCCGATGGTGGGATCTGGACGAAACCGGGCGTGAAATATTTGGTCGTAGGAGGTGTTTATAAGGATTTCCCGGAAAATACACAGTTGAAAAACGTGATTTATACAGAGATGTCTCCGGATTACGCACTGACGAATTGGATAAGTAGTAACTATTTCTGTTACGTGATGCTAGATCCTTCTGCCTCCCCGAAAGAAGTAGCTGAGAATTTTGATGCCCATTTTGACTATTCGAAGCAATATGGGGATATGGCGAAAGATATACATGCCGAGCTGGTCCCCCTAACCGATATTTATTATATGAACGAGGATTCCAGCGGAAGTTTAGTGAAAAGCGGTAGCGCGGAGAAAGCCCGGTTACTGATGCTGATCGCTTTTCTGGTGATTATTGTGGCGGGTATCAACTTCACGAATTTTAGTACCTCTTTGGCGCCTTTGCGCATCAAGAGTATCAACACGCAAAAAGTTCTGGGGAGTTCTGCTGGCATATTACGTGCTTCCCTGTTATTTGAAGCCGTGGGTATTAGTTTGCTTGCTTTCCTTTGTTCTTTGTTTATCGTTTGGGGATTAGGACATATGGGATGGCTGTATTTTGTGCAAGCGGATACGACATTGACTGCTTACCCCGGTTTAGTAGGTGGCTTAGCTGTATTATCTGTTATAATAGGTCTTATTGCGGGGATCTATCCATCTTTATATATGACTTCTTTCCCTCCGGCATTAGTATTGAAAGGCTCTTTCGGGCTTTCTTCCTCTGGGAAGAAGTTGCGTACGGCATTGATCGGTTTTCAGTTTATCGTTTCTATCGTATTGATTATATCAGCCATGTTCGTTCGTCAACAAAATAGGTTTATGCAAAAATATTCTTTGGGTTTCGACAAAGATCAGGTAGTAGTTGTCGAGCTGAACCGGAATATTATGCATGACCATAAGGATAGCTACGTGGGTGGATTGAAAGAATATCCGGGAATAGAGGATGTGGCGTTCTGTTCCCAGAAGTTTGGATCGGAGGATAGCTATCGTACGTGGGGAGGTGTATATAAAGAGCAGAGTGTTAATTTCACTTCTCTTTCTGTTTCTTGGAATTTCTTCAAAGTAATGGGTATTCCATTGATTGGGGGGCGGATGCCTACCGAGTCTGATGAGAGAGGTAACAACTATAGTTATGTATTCAATAGACAAATGCGGGATAAATGGAACATGGAACCGAATGATATCATGCGGATTCCATGGCTTGAGGAGGAATCGGCCGATGGTTCCGTCATCGGATTTATAGATGATGTTAAATTTACTTCCTTGCGACAAAGCGTCTCCGAATTAGGTTTTGTTATTAATGAACCTCGTTTGATGCTTTATTCTTTTATTCGTGTGAAAGCGGGAAGCGATATCATGGGCGTGGTGGATCATATCCGTAAGACAGTAGCCCACTTAGATCCCACATATCCTTGTGAGGTGGAATTTTATGATGAGATTTTCGATCATTTATATCATCAAGAACGGAATTTAAGTACGATGATTTTATTGTTTAGCTTGTTGGCTGTGATTATCTCTATTGTCGGTATATTCGGCCTCGTTATATTCGAGACCCAGTATCGCCGGAAAGAGATCGGTATTCGTAAGGTATTCGGGGCCACGGTTCATGAGATCTTGGTTATGTTCAATAAGATTTATTTCCGTATTGTCTGCGTTTGCTTTATCATAGCGGCTCCTTTGGCTTATTATGGCGTACGGAAATGGTTAGAGGGTTTTGCTTATAAAACTCCTATTTATTGGTGGATATTTGCATTCGCTCTATTAATTGTCTCCTTAATAACGATGTTTACGGTAACTTTCCAAAACTGGCGTGCGGCGAATGCGAATCCGGTGGATAGTATTAAAACGGAATAATAAATGAAACTATAATAAAATGAAAACGATTATTCGAAACTTTCTAAGTGTGTTGAGGCGGTTTAAAATGGCGACCGCATTGAACGTAGCCGGTCTTGCGGTTGCTTTCGCCGCTTTTATCGTGATTTTGATACAGATTAATTTTGAGCGGACTTTTGACCGTTGCCATCCTACGTCCGGGCGGATTTTTAGGGTGGACTTGACCATTCCGGGTACTTTCGGGACAATATTACCCCGTGCCTTTGTGGAGGCTGTCATCCAATCTTCCCCGCATATAGAGGCGGGTACATTGTTGACTCCTTCTTTTGGCCAGAATGGTGTTTATCTCTCGGTGGATAGAAACGGGCAACCGTTTGGGTTTAAGGAAATCGTGACAACCTGCCACGCTAGTTTACCGAAGATATTCGCGTTCCCGATCGTGGAAGGCGATATCGATTGCTTGAAAGATCCCGAGAAAGTAATGGTACCCCGAAGCTTGGCTGACAAGTTGTTTGGGGAAGATATCTCTGCGGTTGGTAAGACGTTGCGAGCGGAAGAAAATATCTGGACTAAATCGGCTAAGCTCTTTACGATTGGCGCGGTTTATAAGGATTTCCCGGAGAACACGCAGCTTCGGAACGTGGTCTATACGGCGATCGATCCGGATTATAATATCAATAATTTTAGCTCAAGTAACTGGGTTTGTTATTTATTGCTTGATAATCCTGCCATGGCAGATGAGGTTGCCGATAATTTCAACCGTCATTTTGATTTCAAGAAGATTTACCATGAAGGAGAACAGATCCGGCTCGTTCCGCTGACTGATATTTATTATATGAATGAGACGCAAGACGGTGGTACATTCCGGAGCGGAAACAAGGAAGTCACGGCCTTATTGTTCGGTATAGCCCTTCTGATCGTCATTGTCGCGGCTATTAACTTCACGAACTTTAGCACTTCTTTGACTCCGTTGCGAATCAAAAGCATCAATACGCAGAAGGTATTGGGTAGCTCGGATACTTTGTTGCGCAGATCTTTATTGATAGAGGCAGCCCTTATTAGTTTTATGGCGTGGCTGGTAAGTCTCGTTATCGTTTGGGGATTGGATTGGGCGGAAGCGCTACCTTTTATCGAGGCCGATTTGAGTTTGGTCTCAAATCTTCCGATCGTTTTCTTGTGTGGCATCGTAGCGTTGGTTATCGGTTGGCTGGCGGGTATTTATCCTGCTTATTATATAACTTCTTTTCCTCCGGCCTTGGTGCTGAAGGGCAGCTTCGGGTTATCTCCTTCCGGGCGTAAGTTACGTACGACATTGATTTGTGTCCAGTTCGTTGTTTCGATCGTGTTGATTATTGGGGCTTGCTTTGTGCAAATCCAGAATAGTTATATGAGGAATTTCTCTTTAGGATTCGATAAGGATCAGGTAGCTATCGTGGAGCTGAATGAGACAATGTACAATAAGCATCACGATACATATGTGAATCGCTTGAAAGAGAATCCGGGGATCGAGGATGTGGCTTTCGCTATGGAGAAAGTGGGCTCTAAGGACGGGTATAACACGAATGGCGGTAATTATAAGGGTAAGGACTTTCAGTATTTCATAATTATAGCATCTTCCAATTTCTTGCGGGTGATGGGGATTCCGGTTATAGAAGGGAGAGATTTCTCAAAGGCGGACGAGCTTTCGGATCATGTGTCTTATATATTCAATCGTACGGCGATGGAGGGGTTGGATATGCAAGTGGGTGACGCGTTCGATAGCTATTCTTCCGGTCATCTTGTCGGTTTCTCCGACGATGTGAAATTCACCTCGCTTCGTGGTGGAGAGGATAATATCGCTTTCTTGGTCGGAAACTTTGGTTATTCTTTGCCAATCTCTTATATCCGCTTGAAAGCCGGATCGGACATTCATGCCGTAGTAGGTCACATTCAGGAGACGATGAGAGAATTAGACCCTTCCTATCCGTTCAATATCGAGTTCTATGATGAGATCTTCAATCATCTCTACCGGAAGGAAGAGAACTTACGCAGCTTGGTGACGGTCTTCAGTCTGCTGGCGATTATTATCTCTTTGGTCGGGGTATTTGGCTTAGTGGTGTTCGAGACTCAATATCGCCGTAAGGAAATAGGTATCCGCAAGGTACATGGAGCTACGGTAGGGGAGATCCTGCTGATGTTTAATAAGGCCTATCTGAGGATTGTAGGTATTTGCTTCGTGATAGCGGCGCCGATCGCTTGGCAGGGCGTGAGGATGTGGCTCGAGGGTTTCGCCTACAAGACTCCGATCCATGGGTGGGTATTCTTAATCGCTTTATTGATCGTAACCGTAATCACGTTATTGACCGTGAGTTTCCAGAACTGGAAAGCGGCGAACGAGAACCCGGTAAATAGTATCAAGAGCGAGTAATCCACCATCCCATCTTCCACGCCAGTAGCAAGATCAGTAGGGAAAGGACCAAGCAGGCTAATAGCAACCAAACTCCCAATCCGTTTACGAAAAGGATGGGGACGAAGGTGATCAATAAGATCTCTATGGGAGCGATAGGCAGGTAAGCCATTGCGTAATCATCCATCGCTTTGCTGGAAAGTTTCGGATCGACGATCCGCAGCAAGGCGATGCCCATAGCCATCGTGCCGGTCCACCATCCCCAAGCGAAAATCATGCGCTCGAACCAAAAGGTCTTGGCTAATCTTCTTCCTAAGAAGAATGTTATGCACCAGACGATCGCCACGCCCGCTATGATGAGTACGATAAGCGGCAAGGCATATTTTACGATCACCCCTAGCTTGATAGACGCTACACCGCAAGCTACCAGCATATCCGTGAAGGAACTGCTCAGCCTCTGGGTCGTCTGTGGACAGATATATCTGGATATGGTTGTCGCGTCGAAGAATTTCTTTAATACTAATCCAATGATAAAGGCACAACTGAAAACAGGTAACTCCAATACCGGATAATACACCTTTACGGTTTGGCTAACCATATATCCCAAAAAAGCCACGACAAATACCAAAGCCACATGGAAAGTCAGCGTATCGATGGATATGGAGGAAGTCGTAGCTTCTCCGATGGAATCCCGCTTATCCTCTGGCAGCAACCCACTTCTCAGCTCGTCCGGGAGATCGTCGAAATCCGAGATAAAAGCGGTTTGTTTATGCTTGGCCGCCCATTTGACCATCAGTAAACCTCCGATGATCGAGCAAATAACCCCTACGGTAGCAGTAGTCATGCCTAAACTGCGAGCCTCGTCCCAGCCCAATCCCTCGAATGCGGACCCGATAGCGGCGGCCGCCATAAAAACCTGTCGGCAGCATAATGCCGAAAGCGTCATTCAGGTCCGGCCAGATCAGCTTGATCACGTACAATCCGAACAAGCCTACTAATGCCCATTGCAATAACATACCCACCTGAGCGTACGCCCACATTGGTCCGACTCGTTTTGCCACTTCTTTCATGGATACGTTCGGGGAAGATAAAGGCAACGCGCCGAACACCAAGGCGATAAGGATCGCCGCGTAAGTACCTAAATCATTGGAAAGCGGAATCCACCCCAGTCCATTAGGTCCGAACGCCAGTCCTAGCAAGCCCGCGATCAAGCTGGGCGGGATGAATAATTGTTGTACCAGTTTTACCTTGACTCGTATGAATTTGCCAACCAATAGAAGTATCGAAATGAATCCAAGATCCGTAAAGAGAGTCCAAGGGGTGAACTGTGTTAGGTCTATCATAGTAACTACTTACTTTATGTTCGTTTAAATATCTATTGTACAAATATATTTTATTCTCATGAGAAATACTAGAAATCCAAACGAATTCTATATCTCCATCTCCTTTTTACGATAAACGGAAGGAGAGCAACCCATAACTTTCGTAAACGTACGCGAGAAGTAGGCGGCATCCTCGAATCCCAGATGCGTGGCGATCTCATTCAACTTCATATTCGTTAGCTCGATATATTCACAAGCCTTCTGTATTTTCAAGCGTATGAAGTAATTCATGGGCGAGACCCCGGTCTCGCCAAAGAAGAGAGCCGAGAAGTGAGAAGGGGAATATTTGAAATAAGACGCTAATTCCTTCAAGGTAAGATTCTGCTGGATGTTCTCACGCATATAATGAATAACCCGTGCCGTGAACGGATATTCTTTTTGCGAGGGAATCATGATATGGCGGAATTGCTCCAGATAGATGAAAGAGGCCAGAAAATTGTAAAGGCACATGGAGGAATAAATCATATATTCTTTAATATATCCCATGGAGAAACTGCTATATATCTCCTCAAACAGCCGTAACCGATCTTGTAAACGGGAATATTCATTCGGCGAAATAGTGACCGGAACCGGATGCGACGGCAGGAATTGATCGCAAAGCTTCCCTTGGAAGTGTAACCAGTAAATAGTCCATGGATCTCCCTCGTCTGCCCCGAATGAGTAGGGGATACCGGGAGGGATGATGATATATTGGTATTTCTCCACGGTATATTGTTTACCGAGGATACGATACCATCCTTTTCCCTCCGTACAATAAATAAGCATGGCGTAGTCACAGCCATGTTCTTTTTGGAGAAAATGATATTTAACACGTGGGAAGAAACCTATCTTACGTACATATAAATTATTGATGAGCGGTTCCCTTTGATAGCTTGTCAATAGTTCCTCGGGCAAAGAGACGAGCCGTTCCCCCTTAAATCCTTCTTTTATCTTGACCATAATCTATAAATCATAAGATTGTACAAGTAAATCGGAACAAATGTAGTATTCCTTTCTGAATTATTGAAATAATTTTGCCGCCATAAATCATAATTTAATGCCATGAATAAAATTCTAGTTGTAACTTCTTTTGTATTTGTATCTTTTTTATCCTGTACGGGATTGACCGAGAAACAGCGATTGGCCGATCAAATATTGTCCGACACGGCTTTACATAAGGTGGATAGTATGGCTCGTGCGACCATTCGTAGTGGCTTTAACGCAGGGAGCGGTTATTCCCAGATATGGGCTCGTGATATGAATACGTTTATAGAGATCGCTTGCGAGGAGAGTGATCCACACGAACTGCGGGAAGCTATTTTATTGTTTTTCGCTCTTCAACAGCCGAATGATGAGATGATCGATGGTTATGTGCTGAAAGAAGATTTTACATGGTATGATGATACGCCTTATTATTCGAATGCCGCTCCGAAACATGTCGCTTTTAAGAATACGGTAGAGACGGACCAAGAGTCTTCCTTGATTCAGATCGTAGGTAAATACATTCGTAAGACGGGTGATCGGGAGATATTGAATGAGAAAGTTGCCGGGAAGACCGTTCTCGAGCGAATGAACGCGATGGTAGATTATCTGATGCGGGAACGATATAATGAGAAATATGGATTGCTTTATGGAGCAATGACCGCTGATTGGGGCGATGTACAGCCGAATGACGATTTCGGATGTGATATGAATGATTTGTCGGATCTGGCTATCGATGTATATGATAACGCTATGTTCATAATCGCTTTGGATTATTTGTTGGAAATGGCTCCTGATTCTCCGCAAGCCTCCCGTTGGAAAAGTCTGCGTGAGGGAATCGAGAGAAATGTGCGGGCTCATCTATGGGATGTAAAGCGCCAGAAGTTCATTCCTCATATTTATCCGGAGAAATCTCCGATTCCGGAAGGTTTTGATGAACTTGCCATTCATTATCATGGTGGGACGGCTATCGCTATAGAGGCCGGCTTATTATCGAAAGACGAGATACGTACCGTAAATGCCCAGATGCTTGAGAATGTTCGCCTGTCGGGTATGCCAAGCATTGGTCTTACCTTATATCCCGTGTATCCGGATGGTTTTTTCCATGGAGGAATGTCAAAGGCTTATCTGTATCAGAATGGCGGGGATTGGACTTGGTTTGGCGGTCGGATGATCCAGCAGCTTGTCGTTAATGGAATGGTTGAGGAGGCTTATGCGGAGATTCATCCGATGATCGAGCGTGTGATCCAAAATGACGGATTCTACGAATGGTATGGCAAAGGCGGTGTCCCCAGTGGCTCTGGTAATTTCAAGGGGTCGGCCGGAGTGTTATCTAAGGCGATTGAATTATTAAGGGATTGGGCAGAGAAAAATAAGAGTTAAATACAAGCGTGCAATATTAAATATCAAAAGAGATGAGAAAAAGTAATTATGATAAAATGCCGGCCACCGTTGTAGACGGTACCTTGTGGAAAGGCTGGGAATCGATACGGAAGCGATTGGCGGAGATACATGCGGAAACAAATGGATCACAAGTTTGGGTGGTGGAATGCTACCAAGGGGTTCATCACGAGGAGTTGATGCGTGAACTGCAAGCACTCGCGCCCGATCGTTTTATCAATACGCGAGATTTATTTAAATCGGCAGAAGATATAGAGGCGATGACCTATCCTTATCTGACGGATGACCGGTTGTTTGGCCGCCGGGCTCATTTCTCTTATACGGATTTCTTGGATGCGGAGAAGGTGAACGCCTGCCGGGAGTCCTTGCGTGATGGAAAAGGCTGGACAATCGTTTATGGCCACGCCGCCGCCGAGATCGTTCCCGCTCCGGACAAATTGATCTACGCAGACATGGCTCGTTGGGAGATTCAGATGCGTTCCCGTAGAAAAGAGGTGAACGGGCTAGGTGTGGAAAACCGGGAGGAAGCCCCGTCGTACCATTATAAGCGAGGATATTTTATTGATTGGATTGTTTGCGATAATCTGAAGAAGAAAGTCCTTCCCAAGGTCGATTATTGGTTGGATACCCATATCGTCGGAACACCTAAGATGATTTCCGGGGAGACCTTGAAAGAAGGGTTGGAGAAAACGGCGCATACTCCGTTCCGGGTAGTACCTTTCTTCGATCCGGCTCCTTGGGGCGGCCAATGGATGAAAGAGGTCTGTGATCTGGATAAAAAGCAAGATAACTTCGGCTGGTGTTTTGATTGCGTGCCCGAGGAAAATAGTTTATACCTGAAAGTTGCCGGAGAGCTGTTTGAGATCCCTTCCAATGACTTGGTATTCTATAAGACGAGAGACTTGCTGGGCGGGCCGGTCGAGGCTCGTTTCGGGCAAGATTTCCCGATCCGTTTCGACTTCTTGGATACGATGGGAGGAGGAAACCTAAGTTTACAAGTGCATCCGGTCACCCAATATATCCGGGATACGTTCGGGATTTATTATACGCAGGACGAGAGCTACTACCTGCTGGATGCTGAGGAGGACGCTACCGTTTATCTGGGATTGAAAACCGGTGTAAATCCGGACGAGATGATCGCTGCCCTAAACGAGTCCCAACAGACCGGAAAGCCTTTCGATACGGAGAAATATGTCAATAAATGGCCTGCTAAACGCCATGATCATTATCTGATTCCCGCCGGAACGGTCCATTGTTCGGGAGCCGGTGCCATGGTGCTTGAGATTAGCGCTACGCCAAGTATCTTTACGTTTAAGCTTTGGGACTGGGGCCGCTTGGGATTGGACGGACTGCCTCGACCTATTAATATCGGCCACGGTTCGAAAGTGATCCAATGGGAGCGGCAAACGGAGTTTGTCCGTAACCACTTGATCAACCAAGTGGAGATGGTCGCCGAGGGAGACGGATGGCGAGAGGAACGGACCGGCTTGCACGAGAACGAGTTCATCGAGACCCGCCGCCATTGGTTCACGGATATCGTGCCTCACAATACGAATGGAGGGGTGCAAGTGCTGAACGTGATCAAGGGAGATGAGTTGATCGTGGAGAGCCCGACAGGCGCATTCGAACCTTTCATCGTTCATTACGCGGAGACTTTTATCATCCCGGCTTGCGTGGGTGAATATACGATCCGTCCGTATGGATCGTCTGTAGGTAAATATTGTGGTACTATAAAGGCTTACGTACGTTTTAGGCAATAATCACCGTTTGCCATAGGCATTGCACTGCTTTGCCACTACTGATGGCACGATTGTGCCACTTCGAAGGCAAGGTTGTGCCACCTCTAATGGCAAAGTAGTGCCACTGCTGTGGCACTGGCGGGACCTCTTTAAGTAAAGAAAAGGAATATATGATGTACACAAATGACAATAGAATAGTAATGACATTGGATGCGGGAGGAACGAATTTTGTCTTCTCTGCCATCCAAGGTGGAAAAGAGATAGCCGATCCGGTAGTTCTTCCGGCATGCGCAGATTGTTTAGATAAGTGTTTAGGCAATTTGGTAGAGGGTTTTAAGGCAATTCAAGCAGGCTTG
>ERZ779668.407-NODE-407-length-12498-cov-1.79748_pt1 | contig 12498 bp, 7 predicted proteins | sample MGYA00511101_ERZ779668 | MGnify/ENA primary metagenome ERZ779668 (study PRJEB29588, sample SAMEA2155636) | human gut metagenome | biome: human gut; feature: human-associated habitat; material: faeces | place: Denmark | collected 2008/2010 ...
AAGTGTTTTGCTATGTGTATATAAAGAAACAGGAGAAACAACGGGACGTATTAATAAAAGCTCTTGATGTTTTTTTAATATGTCCTGTTGTTTTTAAAAAAGGGGCAGATGTTTTGAAGTTTCCTGTTGTGAAGTGTGAACACATACGGATGTATAGGCTGAAGGATATATCATGTTGCAGCCGGAAGATATATAATCTTACACCTGTAACATGATATATGATAGATGAGGGTTTAAGTAAATTCCCGGTTGAAACCGTTGGCTGTTGTTACCTTAAACTTTGCCATTTTGAGGTTCTTTCATTACGGTGAATTTTATTCGGGTGTTACAATTGCATGTGTAAAATAGGATATGCTTTACCTTCTCCATCCAAATCTGACCTTTTATATATGTTAAATCCTATATGTTTATAAAAGCCGACAGCTTGAATATTCTGCTCATTCACATCGACTTTTGTTACTTGTAAATTATCGATGGCATAAGTAATTAATTTTTTCCCTACTCCTGTGCCTCGATAATTGTTGTCAATAAATAGCATTTCAAGATTTCCTTCTGCAATTCCCATAAACCCGATTAAGGTTCCTTCTTGTTCAAATCCGAATAGATTGACATACTGGAAATATACCGGAAGTTGTCCCTTGTAATATATAAAATCTTCCTCTTTAAGAAAATCATGCGTACTCAATACAGCACTTTCCCAAATTTCCATCAAGCGTGGATAATCTGTAACTTTAATTTTTCTAATCATTATGGTTATTGTTATTTAATGTCGCAAAGTTAGGAATAAATATTCACTGAATCTATTTTTCATAAGTTTTGATGGCTGTGAAAGCAGGGGGCCGCATTCATCACGAGTGCAGCCCTCCTTGGTATTGTATTATTTATATTAAGGTAAAAAGAGAGAGTTTATTTGCCGTAATCATCGTATAACATCAGCAAATGTGACGAACTCCAACTGAAATGGGGAGCTTTTAACAATTCACCGGTGTGTGTGCCATAGTTTTCATGTATCGGTGCGCCTTCTTTCAAGCCTTGCAGACGGTCGAATACCTGGAGGGTGTATTCATCCGCCATCTTGTTATACCCATAATTGCGTAAGCCGCGGATAGCGAAGTAAGTCTGGTCCAACCAGATAGGACCGCGCCAGTAGCCGCGCGGATTGTACTTCGGATTGTCTGCTGCCACTGTGGGGAAGGGAATGTATGTAGAAAACTTGGCTGTATCGGTCAGCAGGGGCAGCATGGCTTTTACCTGATCGGCCGTGGCAACTTTTGTCCATAAGGGGGTGTATGCTTCGCATCCCGGTTCCTGTATGAAGCTTCCGTCTTTTAAGCGGCGATCGAAGAAGAAACCTTTTTCTTTGTCGAAGAAATAATCGGCTACCTGGCTGCTGTAATCCGGACCATCGAAAGTTACTCCCAAAATACCGGCGAACTTTTTCAATAACTTGCATTCCAAAGCCAGATAGGCATTCAGGTCAACACTTTCCTGATCCATGCTCCATGCATCCTCCGCACCGTCATTTTTCAGCATCTTGGCATCATCGAAACGGATGGCGTTATCCATGCCGCTTTCCCATGCTGCCGCTTCCAGTGTACTATCGGTGGAACCGTATTCACACATACCGTTGCGGTTATGGTCACGCTTGTTGTACCACCATTTGTAATAGGCCATCAATTGCGGATACATTTCGCTGATGAATGCCGTATCATTGGTATGGGTGAATATTTCGTCTACAGCCCAGGATACGAGAGGAGGTTTGCTGTCGCGTGCATTGTTCTCGGCAGGATCGGTGTAGATGCAGTCTATAATCATGCCGTCCGGTTGCTGGTAGTCAAACACGGCGCGGATGTTGTCTTTGGCAAGTTCAGGATCGAATTTTGCCAGGGCGGCAGAGAAACGCCAGGTGTCCCAAGCCCAGAATCCTACGAAGTAGTATGCGGCATGACTCGGAACAATTCCTTCGTGGAGCAATCCGCCACGGTGGGTACGCCAGTTGCTGATAAGTGTAACAACTGCTTTCACGGCGATACGGTCATACTCAGGTTTCATATCTTTGCGCAGAATCTTGGTGAGATAACCTTCCCAGCGTTCTTTGTTGGCTTTGAGCCCTTCCTGCGGATTGCTTAGAGCCAATTGCGCTTTCTGTAATCCGGCAGAAAGTTCTTTTTCTCCGGTATAGAAAGAAATGGCTACGTAGGTGTCGTGTTCGCTGCCATTGATTTTTGCCTGGTAATTATTGTCAGTGCCCTTTACGCTAACATCCGGGGTAAAAGTTAATGCTACAATCTCACCGGAGGGATGACGGGCGATGACGGTATTCTGGTCTGTTTGGACTTGTATCTCTTTTCCCCATTGGCTGGCAGTTAAGGAGAGTTCCTTTCCTGCATCGGAGTGAATGCGGAGCAATGCGGTAGAAGCATCTAAAAAATTCAAGCGTTGAATGATTTTACCTTCCTCCGAACTGGCCGAGAGATATAACTCACCGGGAAAATAACAGGTGGAGTCCGGAGTGAATACTGCATTTGCATCATCGTTATAACCTACGGTGACAGCGGATTGCGCCATCCATTGGCGCCGGTTCATGTCCAGACTGAACGGACCGCAGAAACCGTTCACCCAGTGATCTTTTTGCGGAAGGGTGAATCCCATCCAGGAACCGGCGTCTGTAAACCATCCCCCGCAACGTGTCAGTGTATCGGGGGTATAGGCTATATCCAGTATGTTATTGAATTCATATCTTTTGCCTGTGGGGGTGTTCTCACCGGCAGGTGTGCAGGCCGTTGTGAGACCTGCGACTACTGCTGTGAGAAGAATGATTTTGGTAAATTTATATTTCATGTCATTTCGTTATTATTTTAAAACCATTTCTTATGCGCTTTTTCAGCGGCATCGTCTTGATTGCTCAAAGGTTGCATGGTAAAGCTGTATTGCCATTCGTGCGGAGTGATGGTATATTCCGGATGTACTTGTGCTCCCCAGGTATTATCTCCACCTACCCCCATATGACGGTGGTCGATGTTTAACCATATCATGTCTTTCTTCATAATACTTCCACCATGACGGCGTTCGGTATTGAATGCCACATAGTCAATATCCTCCAACGGGAAATTCCATGCGCTGACATTCAGCGGTTCCTCACCTGTAATCAACAGGCCTTCCCCTGCTTTATTACGCAATGCAACCCATCGTACATCGGTTTTGTTGCCGGTTTCCTGTGCACGGACATACGGATGGAATTGTTCCCATACTGTAGCGGTATAGAGCCCGATAGGATAACCCGTCTTGCGGTCTGCATAGTTTTCTTGTGGTCCGCGGCCCAGCCAGGTCATCACATCGTATTCTGCCGGAAGAATCATACGCATACCTAGACGTGGCATTTCAGGAAGGGATTTGTTACCGGGTACAAAGTGCATACTTACTTTGACTGCTCCATTTGGTCGTACTTGATAGACGGTCTGCAAAGTTGATTCTTGTGCTTCCAGCTTATAATTTACAGTAACGGTTGCCAGTTGTTTGTTTGAATCTTCTTTCAGGTCGATACTTTGTAACTTGGCGTTCTTGCCTGCAAATTTCCAGATGCCGCAACGCTCCAGGTGGTTGTTGGCAACATCATTGTCGGTTAACGCACGCCAGAAATTGGGTTGCAAACCCTCTTTTATCAGATTCTTTCCATTATACAAGAGCTCTGTCATTTCACCATCAGCAGTAGAGAATGCGATACGGAAGTTCTCTCCTGTCAAGGTAATGGCATCCGGAGTACGTTCGGTATTTACAGTTTTGTCTACTAGTTCCCGGGCAGTCCATGTAGCATTCAGCAGCCGTTCTCCTTCCGGATTCAGTTGCCATTGCTCCATGGCTACCTGATGTCCCTTCGGAACTAATGGGGCTTCCTTTTTGGTAAATGCTTCCAATTTCAGGAAGTATTCTTTTCCATCGTTAGGAATCAAGTTCATCGGGATAGTGATGAAGGCAGAAGAACGGGCGGCCATAACCGGGAAATCCATTTCACCGCTTTGTACAGCTTTTCCGTCTGTTTCTACAGTCCAGTGTAGTTTGTAATCTTCCAAACCGATAAAATCATGCCAGTTAGTCACTTTAATTTGCTTGGTGGTAAAGGCAACCGGCTCAAAATGAATATATTGATATACTTTTTTCACTTCCCAGATGTGCGGATGAAGTGAACGGTCGGCAGCTACCAATCCGTTGGCACAGAAGTTGGAGTCATTAGGAACACCCACGAAGCCCATATCGCCTCCGTAGGCCCAAATCTTGTTTCCGTTCTTGTCTTTGATATCAAAAGTAGCATCTACCCAGTCCCATATGAAACCACCTTGCAACTGGTCATATTTATAAATCAAATCCCAATAGTCTTGCAGGTTACCTACACTGTTACCCATGGCGTGGGCATATTCACATAGAATCATCGGGCGTGCATCGCGTTGGTTTACATGGCGGCGGAGCGCCCAGACACGTGCATACATCGGACAATAAATGTCAGATTTGGCATCATAACCACCTCCTTCATATTGTACAGGGCGGGTAGGATCGAACTTCTTGGTCCAGTCATATAACGTTTCAAAGTGTTTTCCGTAGCCGGACTCATTTCCCATTGACCAAGTGACAATGGCAGTGATATTGCGGTCCCTCAGCACCATGCGGCTCATGCGTTGCATAAACGGTACTTCCCAATCGGGATTATTAGCTAGTGTGCCATCTTTATGCGCCTGCATACCATGGCTTTCAATGTTTGCTTCATCTACCAGATACAAACCGTATTCGTTACACAATGCATACCATTCATAGCGGTTGGGGTAATGGCAAGTGCGTACAGCATTCAGGTTGAATTGTTTCATCAACTGAATGTCTTTTATCATGCTCTCTACGGTGATGGTACGACCATGATGCGGATCGTGTTCATGGCGGTTTACTCCTTTAAACAATACGGCTACCCCATTTATCAGTTGCATGCCGTTACGCATTTCCACAGAACGGAAACCGAAAGGCTGTGTGAATGATTCCAAGGCTTTTCCTTGAGCATCGTAGGTGCTGACTACCAATGTATAAAGATTGGGTGTTTCGGCATTCCAAGGCAATATGGCCGGGAACAAGTGTTTCTGAGCGAATAAAGTATCTGTAGCAGAAGTTATTTCCTTTTTATGCTGGTAAATTACATTGCCTTTGTCCATAACCTTTACTTCCACGGTTCCTCCCGGATGAGGCTTGTGGAGTGTGATATCCAGATTAAAATCTCCGTCTTTATAACCATTTGTCAGACCGGCTACCAGTTTGAAGTCTTGTACACGGCTTTGAGGACGGGCATAGAGATATACATCGCGTTCAATACCGCTATATTTCCAGTAATCCTGATCCTCCAGGTAGGAACCGTCACTATAACGGAAAACTTTAACGGCCAGTTTGTTCTTCCCGGCTTTTAAGAACGGAGTAATATTGAAATGAGCCGGAAGACGGCTGTCTTCACTGTATCCTGCCAATTCACCGTTTACCCAGCAATAAAAAGCGGACTCAACTCCTTCAAAATCAAGGAAGATATCCATTCCTTTCCAATGGGCCGGTACGGTAAATTCACGTACGTATGCTCCTACCGGATTGTAATCGGTTGGAACATGAGGCGGATTGGCAGGGAAGGGGTAAGCTACGTCAGTATAGATGGGGGAGTCAAATCCTTGCAGTTCCCAGCTTCCCGGAACCTGTATGTCTTTCCAGCGTTTGGTGTTATACCTCATTTTATAAAAATCTGTCGGGCATTCCTCATTGTTTTTAGAGAATAAGAACTTCCAGGTTCCGTCTAGTGAAATGCGGCGTTCTGTAGCAGGGTTTACTGCAAAACGCTGGGCGGCAGGTAAAGCCTGTTGTTTCAGTGCATTGGCCTCATTCGTATAAGGAATGAAATGGGCATGGGCAGGTTCACGGTTTATTTCATTTATTTGTGGATTCTGCCAGGGCACATTTTCACCCCAGGCGGAAGCACAAACAAACAATAGTGTAAGAACAGTATGAAGAGAGTGTTTCATGGTTATTGTTATTTTAAATAGAACAGAAAAGAGTCACAAGAAAAGGTACGCTGAAGTCTACTACAAAGCCGTGAAATATAGAAACCACTACGAAACTTTGACCGGAATAGCGGGTGATGATGGGTAATGTTGTATCCATCGTAGTGGCTCCTCCGGCAGAAATAGGGGCTAGATTGCCAAACCAGCGTACTAGCAACGGGGCAAAAAGCAAAGTGATAATCTCACGTGTGATATTGGATAATAATGCAATGGTTCCCAACTCCGGACCTTTATATTCTGTAATAAAGATACTGGATAGAGAGTAATAGCCGAAACCGGCACCTACTGCCATACAGTCTGTTACTGAGCGGTGCGAGAGAAACAGACTGACCACTGCGCATCCTGCCAGTGTTCCCAATATGGTCATGACCGGTAGAAAGATCAGGCGGGGGTTTAATGAACGGAAATTACGTAAAGTCTGCGGATCATTACCTACACTGAACATTAACGCACACAAGGCGTAGAAACTTAGCTTACTTTGTGTAAAGTCGTATGGAATAAGGTGATATACCCCACAAAGAGCTCCCAGTACAAAGAATCCGACGATAATCAAACTTCCTTTCATACTTGTCCCTCCTTATTTCTTTTGTAAAGTACATACCATAAAGCCCATGCTGCTGTAACACTGCCCAGCACTGCTGCCAAGGTGATGACAATGGCTTCCAACCCTATAGTGTGCAGACCATTGATAATTTTCTGATTGCCGCCTACATCTATACCCAATAAAAAGAGTAGCAACCAAATAAGAACGGTGATGACTTTGTGTATTCCTGAAAGCTTCTGCTTGCGAAGCAGGAAGCCGAGGAGCATCCCCGTGAGCATTAATCCAATAATTGTAAACATATCTATGTCGTTTTATTTATAGGCAAAGATACTTCATTTTTAGATTACAAGGCGGTATCACTGTAGCGAAAACCGCCTTGTTGCCTAATTATATCTAACCAAAAAAGAAAATACTTATTTTAAGGCATCATTAGCATTCAGCTCTGTAAGAGGAGTGGGGTAGAATGAATTTTTGTCTTCATTGAAGCCTGTTCTTCCGGCAGCTTGCAGGGCTGAGGACAGTTTGCCCCAACGGCGGAGATCATACCAACGATAGTTCTCAAGAGGGAATTCAATCATGCGCTCGTGTTCAATTTGCGCGCGGACTGCTTCTTGAGAAGTACCTGTCATGGGTGGCATATCCCCGTGAACGCTTCTTACTTCATTGATTAAAGGAATAGCTTGTTCGGGATGTCCCTGTTCATTCAATGCTTCGGCTTTCATTAACAGTACGTTGGCATAACGCATCAAAGGAACATTGATTGCAGAATAGTTTTGGTTTAAACCTTCATAGGTCGAGGGCATGAATTTACGGAAGGCTACGCGTTCTTTGTTGTCGAACCAGTCATTATAGTCGTAGCCATAGACACGTCCGTTACCATCGTTATAATAGTCACAATTAAAAAATAATGTTGCATACATACGCGAGTCATAACGTCCTGTAGTAGCCGTTTCCCCTTCTTTTTTGAATTCACTAATCAATGTTTGACTGGGAAGAATCTCATCCCATCCCCCAAGTTCGGAAACACCGATCCATCGATGGAACTGAGTACGATAAGTAGCTCCGTTTGCAGAACTCATAGAGAATTGAATTTCAAAAATCGATTCTTTACTGTTCTTATTATCCCCGCTGAACATAGTGCTGAAATTATTAACCAGTTCATATCCTTTTACTTGGTTGAATGCTTCTATAGCACTGGCCAGATAAGAGTCTTTGTTGGTTGCCTCTTCATAGGCGCGTGTCAGATAGGCGAAACCAAGATATGCATAAGCAGAACCGCTTGTGGCACGGCCTACATTATCAGCGTCACGTGTTGCAGGCAGACTGGTTGCACGTTTCAAGTCTTCAATGATGAAATTCCATGCATCCTCACGGGAAGAAAGGGGCTTGCTTAATTCAGCCGGGTCAGTGATATATTTATCACGAACTATGATTTCTTTCCAGTTCAATAAAAGTTGCATGTGGTAATAAGCGCGGATAAAGTAGCCTTCATTGACCAATTGTTCGCGTGTTGCTGCATCTATATTCTCATCGGGTATTTCTGCGGTTTTTTCAATTACCTGATTAGCAAAACTGATGCCTTTATAGTAGCATTGCCAGTAATAACTGAACTGAGAGTTACCATTGGTGTAGGTATAGTTGCCTAATTCCACCCAGTTCGGGTAATTCAGAGCATCGCTTCCTAATTGGATAATATCTTCACGATAGGCTTCTACCGGCCATTTGATTTCCGGGAAAGACCACATGTCACCCGAATAAGTCATCAGGTAAAGTTGGGAGTATGCGGCGGCAAGTCCGGCTTCAGCATCAGACTGGTTACGCCAAAAACTGCTTGATGTCAACTGGTCAGGAGATTCTACCGTGAGATAATCGTCACAAGCGCTAAATAAACTTGCAATGCAGATACTTGCTATGTATAATAGTTTCTTCATTTTCTTATTACTTTAAAGGATTAGAATGTAAGTTGAGCTCCAACGGTGAATGAACGGGTAAACGGATAAATCAATTTATCAACACCGGTATTCAACACACTGGCACGAGAGAATTCAGGATCTATACCATCATAGCCTGTGATAGTGAACAAGTTTTCACCACTTACATAGAAACGCAGTTTCTCAATATAGAATTTCTGCATGAGTGATTTGGGTAAAGTATAACCTAACTGTGCCTGACGCAGACGGACAAAATCACCGTTTTCAAGGAATCTGTCTGATTCTTTCATGTTGCCGTTCGGATCTTGATATACTGCGCGGGGAACATCCGTATTTCTATTGTCAGGAGTCCATGCATTCAATGTAGACTTCAGCATATTTGATTTAGAGTTCATACCTTCATAGAAATATTTGTTTCCGTTATACAATTTGAAGTTCCATGCGCTGCCAAGTACGATTGAAAGGTCAAATCCTTTATAGCCGAATGACAGATTTAAGTTCGCTTCCAATGTCGGGATACCTGAGCCACAGTATTCTTTGTCACCGGCGTCTATGCTTCCATTACCATCTAAATCTTTAAAACGGATATCACCCGGTTGGGCATTAGGCTGTAATAATTGTCCATCCTTGTTTACATGGGCATTTACTTCATCCATACTTTGGAAGATACCGTCTGTTCTATAAAGATAGAATGCACCGATAGGTTTGCCCACTCTGGTTTCTGTCGGGAAATGCTCCGTTCCATATTTCAATCCTTCACCCTGAAGAACTTGGTCTACATCTGACAATTCAACCACTTTATTTTTGGTGGTGCTCATATTGAAACCGATATTGTAATCAAAGTCTTTTATAGCATCTCCCCAGTTTAATTCAAGTTCGAAACCGGTATTGCGTATCTTTCCGACATTCAGGGTGGGGTTAGTCATACCTGCTGAAGGAGGTAGAACTTTTGTTATCAACAGATCTTCTGTTTGGTTATAGTAGTAGTTTAATGTACCGGTTAATTTGCTGTTAAAGAAGCCGAAATCGAAACCAATATTTTTGGTATCCGTTGTTTCCCATTTCAAAGAACGGTTTTCCAATCCGCGAGCGATGCTTCCTGCCCATGCGTTATCACCGTTGCCTTTCACGTATCCTTGATACATTTCATTGTATGTACTAATCAGCGCAAGGAAGTCATAATATCCCAAAGCATTTTCATTACCCAAACGTCCCCAACTGACACGGAACTTCAAATTATTCAATGCAATGTCTTTCGGGAAGAATTCTTCCTGACTGATTCTCCAGCCTAATGCCACTGATGGGAAGCAACCCCAACGGTTGTCTTTACCAAACTTGGATGAACCGTCATAACGTACAGTTGCCTGTACCAGGTAGCGGTCATTATAATTATAGTTCAGTCGGCCGAAGAAAGAGGCGCGGTTATATTTCCATTTTGTTCCGCTACCATCAAATGTGCCACCTGCTCCTGCACCTACAGTTGAGAAAGATGGATCAAGAAATCCGCCCGGAATTTCACTGGTTATCAATTTTCCGTCTTCTACTTTATAAACAGTGGTTTTACCTTCTACCCCAACAGAATTCCATGTATATTTGCGGGCAGTCATGGAAGTACCTGCCATTGCATTGACGTTGTGTTTTCCAAATGTCTTATTAAAACTTAATACATTTTCCCATACATGTTCCTCCCAGTATCCTGTGGTTTCGCTATGATAAGGATAGTCACGTTTGGCTTTTGGGTCGGCAACATAGGCCGGAGTATGATAAGTCTGACGTTGGTGCTCACCTCTGTATGCATAGCTTGTCTTGAAATTCAGCCATGGGGTGAAGTTCATGGTCAAGGCAACATTGGCTGTGGTATGATATTTTTTGTCGGTAGATTTTTCATAATGCTGGTCAGCCATAACATTACGGTTACTGGGCAGATCGTCAAAGTCACTTAAGCCGAAGCCATACTCTCTTGTATCATCATAGATAGGAACAAGCGGAGAAATCATGTACATTTCTTTAATGGAATATTCGGGTTGTTTGCTATCCGTAAATTTGAAAGCGATGTTAGCATCAATATCAAATATATATTTGCTCATGTGGAGTTTCAAACGTGCATTATCTTGACGGTAATTGTTACCTAAGAAAATACCTTTTTCGTCAGCATGGTTATATGAAAGTGAATATTGAGCATTTTCAGAACCGCCACGGATGCTGAACATATAGTTTTGTGAAACACCACCTCTTAGCATGGCATCCTGCCAGTCTGTATCTATTCCTGTGTTTTTATTTACAAATGCGGGCATAGTAACCTCTGTATCATCTGGATACTGGTTCATGTAGTTCTGATACATTTGTTTATGAACACTTTTGTATTCTTCGGCATTTAGCAGTTCCAGCTTTTTGGCTACGCTTGTAAAGCTTACATAAGTGCTGAAATCAATTTTCATGTCACCCTTTTTACCGTTTTTGGTAGTTACGATAATGACACCATTTGCAGCAACCGAACCATAGATGGCAGCGGCTGCACCATCTTTCAGTACTTCCATTGACTGAATATCTTGCGGATTCACATTTTCAATATCACCGGGAAAACCATCAATGATATAAAGAGGTTGGTTGTCACCAAACGTTTTGACACCACGGATTTTAACCTGCACACCTGCACCGGCATTACCACCAGCCTTCATAATGTTTACACCTGCAATCTTACCTTGCAATGCTTCTGCAGGGTTGGTTGTGGTGCGCTTTACCAAATCGTCTACATCTACTGAGGAAATAGCACCGGTCATATCACTTTTCTTCATGGTACCATAGCCCACTACTACAACTTCATCCAGCATCTCAGTATCTTCTTTCAAAGTCACCCGGATGTTGGTCTTTCCGTTTACAGGGACTTCTTGTGTTGCATAGCCCACATAAGAAATAATAATAGTGGCTTTGGGGGATACGCTTAATGCAAAGTTACCGTCAAAGTCTGTGATGACTCCGTTGGTTGTACCTTTCTCTACTACACTGGCACCAATAATAGCTTCACCAGCCGGGTCTTTCACCAGTCCCTTCACTTGGATATTTTGTGCCATCAGTGAAGTTGCCAACAACAGGAAGGTAAAAAAGAATCCTGTCCTCACACATATTGAATATATTGTTTTCATAGTTGCTCTCTTTTTATTCTGTTATTTTCTTGATTGTAGCCCAAAGAATAGCTGTATCGAAGGTGATTTGCACCACACCGTCATAATCGCTTGCATAGCTTGCCACTCCACCACCTGCGCTTGTGGTATCTTCCCACCAGCCGCATCCAGTCGCATCACCCCAATAGCGGAGAACATATCCCCAGTCGGACACACGGGCTGCATAGTATTGGCGCGTACTTGAATAACTGCCGATTTGGTGCAAGGTAGAGGTATAACGATATCCGCCATCTCTGTAGCAGGCGTACCCCAATCGGCAAAATCACTGAAGCCACAGCCGGACACGGTGAGCGATCCTGTATAGGTTGTCGCTGAAGGTTCCAGTTTCCACATGCTATAAGTATGTGCCTGCAAATCAATCCAAACGCCATAATAACCTGACTCAGCAACCGTAACAGGTACCACATAACCATTGTTATTCATCAGTTTTGAATTAACATAAGGACTTACACCGAAGAGGTCACCGTCCATCGTCTTCTCCGCCGTAAAGTAGATTTGGAAGTTCGCCTTGTCTGCATAAATTTTTCCTTCATATTGGTACTCTCCCTTGCGGGTCATCGGTGCATAGTAGCCGTCGAGGTAGTCGTCAGCTTTCTCGGAAGCATTAACCACCCACATTACAGAGTAATCTTCGAATGGATCTTCCTCCTCTGCTAGCATAACAACAACCGTAGTAGTGACAACAGTTTCATTACCTCCGGCATCCGTTATCATCAAAGTGACAGGAAATTCTCCCGTAGTAAAATCAATAGTACGTTTCAATTCTC
>ERZ779668.420-NODE-420-length-12293-cov-1.84663_pt1 | contig 12293 bp, 10 predicted proteins | sample MGYA00511101_ERZ779668 | MGnify/ENA primary metagenome ERZ779668 (study PRJEB29588, sample SAMEA2155636) | human gut metagenome | biome: human gut; feature: human-associated habitat; material: faeces | place: Denmark | collected 2008/2010 ...
CCCGCCACTGCCGTTTCCTGCCGAGGGTCTATTGGGAGTGGCTCTCCTCCTTCCGCTTCCAGCCGGAGAAGGTAAGCATCCATCTGGACGAGGACCGGCACTTGAACATTGAAATCACGGACTATCTGTACAAGGCCACCCTTTACGAAGTCCCCCTGCTTTCCATCGTATCCGAAATAAAGAACCGTTCTTTGGGAAACGTGGCCGACATGGACGGCATACTCTGCAAACTGTCCGAAAAGGTGGCACTCTCCAACCGACACCAGCTGTATTTTTCGGAGTTCGGCACCCGGAGACGCTTCTCGTTCGAGGTACAGGACAAAGTCATAGACCGTCTGAAGGAAGCCGCCGAATACTGTACCGGGACTTCCAACTGCCACTTCGCCATGAAATACGGCATGAAGCCTATGGGGACGCATCCGCATGAATGGTTCATGTTCCACGGCGCACAGTTCGGCTACAAACACGCCAACTACATGGCCTTGGAAAACTGGGTGAACGTGTACGACGGTGACTTGGGCATCGCACTGTCCGATACCTATACCTCCGGCATTTTCTTAAGTAACCTGAGCCGCAAGCAGGCCAAACTATTCGACGGTGTACGCTGCGACTCCGGCGATGAATTCGATTTCACCGACAAGCTCGTTGCCCGCTACCGCGAACTGGGCATCGACCCTACCACTAAAACCATCGTCTTCAGCAATGCGCTCGATTTTGGCAAGGCACTCGACATCCAGGAGCATTGCAGGGGCAAAATCCGCTGCTCCTTCGGCATCGGCACCAATCTGACGAATGATACCGGATTCAAGCCCTCCAACATCGTAATGAAACTGACGCAATGCAAGATGAACGTCAACCAGGAATGGCGCGAATGCGTGAAGCTGTCCGACGATGCAGGAAAGCATATCGGCAGCGAAGCGGAAGTACGGGCATGTCTGTATGATTTAAGGCTCGGACAGCAAATAGAACCCCTATGCTGAAAACAGCTTCCCGGCGGTTAGCGATAAGTGCTTACTGTCTTTTCCTTTTGTAGGCAAACTCTTGCCATTTCTCCTCCGGCCAGTCCTGCCGCTGCATCTCCATGCGGGCCATGACGAAGAACAAGTCCGAAAGGCGGTTGATGAAGCGCAGAATATCCTCGTTCACGGGGTCTTGGCGATGGAGTGTCCACAAACGGCGTTCGGCACGGCGGGCCACGGTACGGGCAAACTGCAGTTGGGCTGATATGGGAGTGCCACCAGGCAAAAGGAAGTAGCCGTTGTCCGTCAGCAGGACGGTCATGGCATCCATCTCCTGCTCACAGCGCAGCGTGAGCTCTGCGGCAGAAAGCGGATTAGGGTTCACCACTCCCGAGGGAGTGGCCACATGGCTCATCACCACCATCAGTTCCCGCTGGACAGCATGCAGCAACTCCTGCCATCCATCTTCTGCCGCCAGCATGGAGCGCACGATACCAATCACGGCATTCAATTCATCAAGGCATCCGTTTGCCTCGATACGGATGTCATCTTTCGGCACACGCGCGCCACCATGAATACCCGTTGTTCCTTTGTCTCCAGTTTTGGTATAGACTCTTTTCATTCTCTATTTGATAAGGAACTGTACCCACTGCGGGATTTCCTCTACATATTGTTTGAAGAGGGTCCCGTTTACAGTGCGGAACAATAATCGAGGAATTTGATTTTCTATTGAATTATCGTAGACATATACCCTATCAACCAAGGATATTGCTTTGCCTATATTCAATAACGATTTATAATAACGGGAAATAATTTTGGAAATGGGAACTTCATGCCCTCCATTCAAATAGCGCTGTGTAATACGCCGTACATTTATCTCAGGATTATTTGTACAGACAAAAAAAATGCGAATAAAAAATCCTGCTTTTTTTGCTTCTTCAACAAATGCAAGTTTTTCGTCTGAGGAAAAGACTGTTTCAAATACAAAATCTTGCCTTTTCCTTAAACACTCATAACGCATTTTAGTCGCCAATTCTGCTGCCTTCAATACTGCAACGGGAGAATTCCAATCACCATATTGTTCTTGCGCTATATTATCAGGATTAATGTAAAGGCTATTTTCTGCCCATTCATTATGAAGCAGTTGCACTGTCGTAGAAGTTTTACCCGAACCATTCGGACCAGCTACTATACAAAGTGTCGGATTTTTTTCGTTCATCACATGGATATATCACTTACATTTTTAGCTCTATATGCTTTCAATTTTTCTCTCACCTCTTGCATTCTCCGCTCCAATTCTCTTTTTGCCTTGCGAGAACTTTCACGGGCCGCAACAGCCACTTGTTCCATCAAAGCATGCAGTTGTTCATCAGTAGGGTCTTCCAAAGAAGACAAGCGATAAGTATTCAGTTTCATAATCATAATATATTTAAATGAAAACAAAGATACTCCACTATTTCGAGAACACAAACGAAATTACATAAAATATCAATGCGCTATCCGGACTTTTTCATAATGAATTCAAACTTAGATTAGGACTATTTTTAATCAAGGAATGATTAAAATGCAAAAAACGGCCGGACATGCCATGCAGAAGTCTTATTATATCCTTGTAAGCAAACCCTTTCCCACTTATATAAGGGATCATCAATATGCCAGAGAAGCATCCAGCTTCTATCTTTATCATATTGAGAACTGCAACTGAAACCAAGTCTGTAGTTCACGTTAAACTGCGGTAACGATTTACCAACTTTGGATAACTGTCCTTCTAATTTATCTAACGTTTCCAGTCCCCACTTTTCGTCTTGTAAACCATTACCGGTATTGTGCCGAAAGTTTTCCGGAGATTTTCCACAAATATTCACCAATACATCAAACCATTGCCCTATGCTTGGCAGAAACCACGGACTACGTTCGATCCCATCCGGCACCTTATTGCTGTTATTGTAAGTTTTCACCAGATAAAAAGCACGACAGTCGCTTACAAAAGATGCATCACCCTCATGATTTGCCAGCATTTGTAAAGTTTCAGAGTACCCGTTCATGTTATTCTTAATTCTGCTAAAATCATGCTTTGACTTCACATCAGCTATTGATATTGTATCAATATCCGCTTCGATTAAATCCATCGGTCCCCAATTCCCTTCTTTCAAACTATCCAACATCATCACATAGGCATGATTCCATCCTTTTTTATTACACCTCTCGTCTGTCATCCTTTCCGGATCGCAAGTAATTACCATTCCGATAGCATTTTCATAATCATAGATTTTCCCATCTTCTTCCAACTTCCCGTTTCCGGGATGTACTTCTATTCTTTTATCGATTTCGTTCTGAAAGACAAAATCACCGGGATAAAGCTTTCTTTCTATACTTCCTTTACCGGGTACGGGACTAATAACCTTCAAGGTATAGCATTTTCCAGAAGTAAAACTGATGGAGCTGCCCGAATAATTTATCTTTATATTCGTATCATCTCTGCCATCGGTAGTCATATAGTTTCCGGTAACCCGTGCATTTGCTTGCGGCAGAACAATGGCACAATATTTCAAAGAATCTATCTGATATGGAGTAATACCGTTCAGACTCACATTAATAGCCGCCGAGTCTGTTCCTAAAACCCTCGATTCCCTATGGTAAACAAAGCCTGCTTTTTCTGGTGCAAAACAACCTACGTATACTTGCGGTTGCAACACAAGCAATGCAAACTGGTGTTGAAACAGCAAGTTCAGGATTATTCCGGAAGAATTGTCAATAGCAGGTACGCCGGTGGCAACCAACAAATCGCTGGCAATATGCTTTTCTGTTGTGGACTGGTCCTTCGCAGGTTGCAGTTTTTCATTCCCGGTCAGTGAAGCAATGGCTCCGTCCATACCTTTTGAGAGATCTATTGTGATATTCTTCCTATATGGATAGTAAGCGACATAACTCACTCCATCATACCAATAAAGTGTACCATTTCCCACCGGATTCCAACTGCCGCTTGACATATTGTAAACCAATTTGGCATTATCAATATTATCCATTATAGCACCGTCCTTTATGGCAAAAACACCAATCGAATCACCATCGACAAACTCCATTTTAAAATGTTCGTCCCTTACAGAGGTACGTGTAGAGGACTTTCCTGCATGGGATAACTCTTCAAAATCAGCTACTATAGCCCGGATTGTAAAGGGGACTCCCTCACAGCCCGTAGACCTTTTCTCTATCGCAAAGATACAAACAAATTTGGAATATAAATATGCAGAAATACCGGGACTTTTCAAGCAAAACATGAAAGGAAAAAGAAGGAAAGTCCAGCAGATTCAAAAGATGTTTTACAAGATTAGGCTCCACCGAACAAAGACATCACATCCATCTCGCCCCAATACAGATGTGTATAGCTGGCAATCAGGTTCTTATAACGAAAAATGGGAGTAGCGACCTTCTCTCCTCTGGCATTGAAAACCTGCACTATCGAGGGAGTAAGACTGTACGCACCACTTTCTTTTCCACCAGCTTCGGGCACAGCAAGCTGCGTATAATGGAATTCGTGTCCTTTAAGCCGCCATCCGTTATAGTCGAACCGACGGTATCCCAATGTCAGTTTCCTGCGTTTACGCTCGTTCGTGATGCTGAAAGGTAATACTCCCACCATCTCATTTCCGACATTGCTTACACTGTTCCCGGTGCTTCTTCCGTCTGTATCACTGCCTCCCCCGTCCGTATCCCCATCAGAAAGAACGGACTGCGAAAGATATATCATCCCCCCGCATTCTGCCAGCGTCCTGCCACCAGCCTCTATATAGCTGCGGATAGACTCCCTGGCAAGCCTTGCCCCGGCAAGTTCCTCCAGACGGTTCTCGGGATAGCCGCCGGGCAGATAGAGCAAATCCGTCTCTTGCGGAATAGCCCGGTCCTGCTCCGGATTGAAGAAAGTGACCGTGCCCATACAGCGCAGAATATCCAGATGCTCCGCATAGAGGAAGGAAAAGGACTCTTCGTTGCGCGCTACCGAGATATGCAGCTTCCCCGGCTCTGATAGTACCGACTTCTCCTCCACAGCCGCCGCAGGCAATGGAAGCCCGATTGTCGAGAGTAGCAGTTCCCAGTCCACATGTTCCTCCAGCAAGCCTGCCAGCATGTCCAGCCCCTCCGTCTCCTTAGAACGGCTGAAATCCAGCCCCAGATGGCGTGACTCCTGCTCCAGTTCCTTCCGTTTGGGCAGATAGCCCAGACAAGTCACGTTCAAGTCTTCACAGACCTCCTGCAGCATCCGGTAGTGGTGGGGTGAGCCGACACGATTGAAGATAACTCCCGCAATACGTATATCCGGACGGAAATTGATGAACCCCGACAACAAAGGAGCCATGGAATAGGCAGCCGACTTGGCATCGACCACCAGCACCACAGGAATACCCAAGAGCCGTGCCACTTCTGCCGACGAGCCCCGGTCGCGGTCGTACCCGTCGTACATCCCCATCATCCCCTCGACCACGGCAACATCAGCATCTGCCGAATAGCGTGCATACAGACTGCGGACATGCTCCGGAGATGCCATGAAAGTATCCAGATTGATGGAAGGACGGCCACATACCGCCTCGTGATACTTAGTATCTATATAATCGGGACCGCACTTGAAAGGCTGCACCTTCAGACCTTTCTTCACAAACAATGCCATCAGTCCACGACTGACGGTGGTCTTTCCACTGCCCGATGTAGGGGCGGCTATGAGAAACTGAGGAATGGAATCCATTATGAAGCTATCAAATTAAATATTTTCCTCCTGCAAAGGTAAGCATATCTCCGACAAAAGTTTTATCTTAGCTGCGAAAATAAAACATACCACCATGATAACCGAAGAACTTAAGAAACTCTACATCGCACATACCGGACACGAACCGGAACAGATTGACGAACTCCCCTCCTCCGGCTCCAACCGCCGTTACTTCCGCCTCATCGGAAGTCCTACACTTATCGGCGTCAGCGGAGAGTCTGTGGAGGAGAACCGCGCCTTCCTCTACATGGCAGAACATTTCCGCCAGAAAGGACTGCCCGTACCGCAAGTGTTCATCCGCTCCGAAGATGATATCTATTATCTGCAAGAAGACCTGGGCGACTCGCTCCTATTCAATGCCATCGAGAAAGGCCGCAAGACCAGCGTATTCGGTGAGGAAGAGAAACAGTTGCTGCGCAAGACCATCCGTCTGCTGCCCGCCGTACAGTTTGCCGGAGCCGACGGCATGGACTTCTCCTACTGCTACCCGCAGGCAGAGTTCAATAGCCGCAGCATTCTGTGGGACTTGAACTACTTTAAATACTGCTTCCTCAAGGCTACGGGAATGGACTTCCAGGAAGACCGGCTGGAAGACGACTTCCAGAAGATGGCAGACGTGTTGCTCCGTAGCAGCTCCGCCACCTTCATGTACCGCGACTTCCAGAGCCGTAACGTTATGATAAAGGACGGCGAACCGTGGCTCATCGACTTCCAGGGCGGACGCAAAGGTCCGGTCTACTACGACGTTGCCTCCTTCTTGTGGCAGGCCAAAGCAAACTATCCCGACAGCCTGCGCCAAGAGTTGCTGAAGGAATACATCGACGCCCTGCGCAAGTACCAGCCCGTGGACGAGGCTTATTTCTATGCCCAGCTTCGCCACTTCGTATTGTTCCGCACCATGCAGGTGCTGGGTGCCTATGGTTTCCGCGGTTACTTCGAGAAGAAGCCCCACTTCATACAAAGTGTCCCCTTCGCCATCGAGAACCTTCGCCAACTGCTCCAAGAACCTTATCCAGAATATCCCTACCTCTGCCGGATTCTGCGCGAACTCACCGATCTGAAACAGTTTACAGACGACCTGCAAAAGCGTCGCCTCGTGGTGAAAGTCACCAGCTTTGCCTACAAAAAAGGTATCCCCGAAGATTCCACGGGCAACGGAGGAGGTTTCGTCTTTGACTGCCGCGCTGTGAACAACCCCGGCAAGTACGAGCGTTACAAACCCTTCACGGGACTGGACGAACCCGTTATCCGCTTCCTGGAAGACGACGGCGAGATAGCCGTATTCCTGGAGCATGCCTACGCCCTTGTCGACGCTTCCGTGAAGCGCTACATGGAACGCGGCTTCACCAATCTGTCTGTCTGCTTCGGCTGCACCGGTGGACAGCACCGCTCCGTGTACTCGGCACAACACTTGGCGGAACATCTGCACAAGAAGTTCGGCGTGCAAGTGAACCTGATACATAGAGAACAGAATATTGAACAGACGTTTAAGGCCAAAGTTTAATGTGCTAATGTGAGAATATGCCAATATGAAAGCCATGATTTTCGCCGCCGGCCTGGGCACCCGGTTGCGCCCCTTGACGGACAACATGCCCAAGGCCCTCGTTCCCGTAGCAGGAAAGCCCATGCTGGAACGGGTGATACTGCGGTTGAAGGAAGCAGGATTCAACGAGATAACGGTCAATATCCACCACTTCGGGGAGCAGATTATCGACTTCCTCCGTGCCCACGACAACTTCGGCACGGAGATTCACATCAGCGACGAACGCGGCATGCTGCTCGACACCGGAGGAGGCATCAAAAAGGCACGCCCCTTTCTGGACGGACAAGAACCTTTCCTGGTGCACAACGCGGATATTCTGACGGACATTGACCTTGCAGGTCTCTACCGCCACCATCTGGAAAGTGATGCGGAATCTACCCTGCTTGTGAGCGAGCGCAAGACTACCCGCTATCTCCTTTTTGACGACGACTACCACCTGCACGGCTGGATAAACAAGTCCACCGGAGAGGTGAAACCGGCAGGCTTCGACTACCGGGAAACGAAGTACCGGGAACTCGCCTTCGGAGGTATCCACATCATCTCCCCCTCCCTCTTCCACCTGATGGACGATGGGCAGTGGAACGGCAAGTTCTCCATCATTCCTTTCTACTTGTCCGCCTGCACAAAGGTGCATATACAAGGCTATCCGCTGCAAGGATTCCGCTGGTTCGACATCGGCAAACCGGAGACACTGACGCAAGCGGAGGAATACTACAAACAAAAATAACAAGTAATGTAAAGCTGCCTGACATTACTTGTTAGCTCTCTTTACATTACTTGTTATCAAATCAACCTATGTACCATAGATTATCTATGGTGAAACTACGCCAACGCCAGTATCAGCAACTGAGCCGTCAGCACCCGCAGGAACATAGCCAGCGGATAGACTGTGGCGTATCCCACCGCAGGGGCATCGCAGGATGTCAAGTCCGAGGAATAGGCCAATGCAGGCGGATTGGTGTTAGCTCCGGACAGCACACCTATCAGCGTATAGTAGTTCAGCTTCCAGAAATAGCGCCCCATGAATCCTGTCACCAGCAACGGAACGACCGTGATGATGGCCCCATAGCCAATCCACACATAGCCGCCTTCGTAGATAATGGTATCGATGAATCCCTTTCCTGCACCCAACCCCACGCAGGCCAGGAACAAAGCTATACCGATTTCGCGTATCATCAGATTGGCGCTCATCGTCGTGTAGGTTATCAGCTTATATTGAGGCCCGAAACGGCTGATGAGGATGGAAACCACCAACGGTCCGCCGGCCAGTCCCAGTTTCACGGGTTGGGGAATGCCGGGGAACATGAACGGCAGACTGCCCAAGATACATCCCAGGGCAATACCCAGGAAGATAGGAATCAAGTTTGGATGGTTGAGACGCTTCAGCGAGTTTCCCAATACCTTCTCCGCATGGCTCACGGCAAGCTCACTGCCTACAATCGTCACACGGTCTCCCATCTGCAACTGCAAGTGGGGAGTTGCCACCAGATCCACGCCCGAACGGTTGATACGGGTGATGCAGGCACCGAAGTTGTTACGTATCTTGAGCTGAGACAGAGACTTGCCGTTCAGTTCCGGCTTGGTGATGAGGATGCGGCGTGAAATCAAGTTCTTGTCCTCCCGTTCCCACTCCACCGAAATTTTTCTTCCGAAGAAGGCAACAATGGCCTCCACATCTTTCGGGTTGGCAATGAACAGAATTTCATCCTGCATGTGCAGCACCGTATCGGCATTCGCCAGTTCTGTTTCCTGACTGCCGGTGTGCCGGATGCGGGAGATGACAAACGCACGGTTCAACAATGGTTTCACATCTCTGATCCGCTTGCCGTCTATTGCCTCATTGCGTATCTCTACCGATATGGGACGCACGGTCAGCTCCTGCAGATGGCCCAGCCCGTGCTCGGCATCCTCCTCTTCTTTTTTGGTGTTAATCCGCATGAAGAACTTCAAGGCAAGCAGCGCCAGGATGCAGCCCACTACACCCAACGGATAGGCAACGGCATATCCGAGTGCGATTTCCGGAGCATCCACCCCGTTGAGGTCACTGTTTGCCTGCTGGGCAGCACCCAGACCGGGGGTATTGGTCACGGCTCCGGACAAGATACCCACCATCGTAGTAATGGGAATTCCGGTGGCAAAGTGCAACACAATGGTGATAACCACGCTGAGGAAGACGGAAAGCATTGCTACCATGTTCAGCGTAAGTCCGCCCTTCTTGAAAGCGGAGAAGAATCCCGGTCCTACTTGCAGACCGATGGAATAGACAAACAGTATCAAGCCGAACTCCTTCAGGAAGTGCAGCAGATGTTCGTCGAGGTTCATGTCGAAATGTCCGAAGACAATGCCCACAAACAAAATCCAGGTGACACCCAGCGAGATGCCTGCCACCTTCAACTTGCCCAGCATGATACCGAAGGTGATGACCAGGGACAGAATCAGGACAGAGTGTGCCACTCCTCCGCCCCAAAGATTGGGATAACCCTCAAAGAGGTTTCTTAATAGTTCCATAGTTTCTATCTTTAGTTTTTACTTTTCAGCCTTATTGTTTAATTCTTAATTCTCTATTTAAAAAGTGTATCCCCACAGAAATCACTTCTCCGGGGATACGCATTTCACACATAAAAAATAACTACTATTATAAAGGCATGTTGCCGTGCTTTTTCGGTGGATTGCTCTGATTCTTGTTGTGCGCCATCTCCAATGCCTGCACCAGCTTGTAGCGGGTATCGCGCGGCATGATGACCTCATCTATGAGGCCACGCTCGGCGGCGCGGTAAGGGTTGGAGAACTTGTCTTCATACTCCTTGATAATCTCCTGCTTCTCTTCGGCAGAGGACTTACGGTAGAGGATGTTCACCGCACCCTCGGCACCCATCACGGCGATTTCCGCCTGCGGATAAGCCAGGTTCACGTCGGCACCCGTCGGTTTGCTGGACATCACGATGTAGGCGCCGCCGTATGCCTTGCGGGTAATCAGCGTTATCTTGGGCACGGTGGCCTCGGCATAGGCATAGACAATCTTGGCGCCGTGGCGGATGATGCCGTTGTGCTCCTGCATCGTTCCGGGCAAGAAGCCGGGAACATCTTCGAAGGTTATCAGCGGGATGTTGAAGCAGTCGCAGAAACGGATGAAACGTGCCGCCTTGTCGCTGGCATCAATATCGAGCACACCCGCCAAATAGGCAGGCTGGTTTGCCACGATACCTACCGAACGCCCGTTCAGACGACCGAAACCGATAACGACGTTCTTGGCAAAGTGAGGCATCACTTCGAAGAAGTACTGGTTGTCCAGCACCGGTTCTATAATATCCTTGATGTCATAAGGCATGTTCGGGTCTTCGGGGATGACGGTCTGAAGCGTCTCTACCCGGCGATGGATATCGTCGGAGCAGGGAGTGAAGGGAGCATCCTCCATATTGTTGGACGGCAGGAAGCTCAGCAGCTCGCGGATGCTCATCAGTGTCTCCTCCTCCGTATTGCACATGAAGTGGGTAACGCCGCTCTTGCTGCTATGCGTATAGGCACCGCCCAGTTCCTCCTTGTCCACCTCCTCGTGGGTCACGGTCTTTACCACGTCCGGACCGGTGATAAACATGTGGCTCTGCTCCTTTACCATGAAGATAAAGTCGGTAAGCGCCGGAGAGTAGCATGCCCCACCGGCACACGGCCCCAGAATGGCGGATATCTGCGGAATGACACCCGACGCAATGGTGTTCTGATAGAAGATGGAGGCATAGCCTGCCAAGCTGTTCACACCTTCCTGGATGCGTGCGCCGCCCGAATCGTTGAGGGCAATGACGGGAGCACCGTTCTTCAGGGCAAGCTGCTGCACCTTTACAATCTTTGCGGCATTCGTCTCGCTGAGCGAACCGCCATGCGCCGTGAAGTCGTAGGCATAGACAAATACAAGGCGGCCGTCTATCTTTCCGTAACCGGACACCATGCCGTCTCCGGCAATCTGTTTCTTCTCCATGCCGAAGTTGGTGCAACGGTGGTTCACGAACTTGTCCAGCTCATTGAACGAGCCTTTGTCCAGCAGCATGTCAATACGTTCGCGGGCAGTCATGCGGCCGGAGGCGTGTTGTTTCTCTATCTTGTCTACGTTTATCCAGTTCCTCAAACTGGCGGTATATTTCTTCTCTGTTCATATTTGCATTTACAATTTAGTGATTTATAATATACGGACTGAATGCGACTCGGGATTATTCCTCCTTTATCAACTCCAATTCAATCAATACTTGGTTGGCATTTACCGGTTCGCCCTCGCCCACGAGGATGTTGCGGACGATGCAGTCGGCATTTACCTTATAGTTACTCTGCATCTTCATCGCTTCCAGCACCACAGCCAGTCGGTCGCCCACCTTGACGGGGATGCTTACCACCTTGCCCGGCATCGGAGCCAAAATCTTGTCGCCCTGCTTCTCGTCGGCTCCTTTCTTCATGTGCAGATACTTGGCTTGCGTGTCTACAATGTCTACGTGGAAGGAACGCTGGAGCATGCTGATGTCATAGCTCTTGCCGCCCTCGCCGCGCACAAGGCCTGCGTTGAACGAGTTTCCGTTGTGCAGGATGGAGCAACTTCCGTTCTCTGCCATCACAATGTCCACTTCGTAGGGCTTTCCGTCAATGGTAAGTTGTACCTTATTCCCTTCCTTACCCACCAGGGTAATGTCTGCGATACGGTCTCCTATATGTATTTCCATTATTAAATCTCCATTATCAATTATCCATTCCTTAAATCCTGAGCACTCCCTTCTGCAAGCCAAATTCCCTCCAACGGCTGATGGGGCGGGCATCGGGTAGCTGTGCCGAAACATTCTCCTCCAGATTAACCAGATAGTCCATATAGGCAGCTATCATGGCGATGTTCTCCAACTCTTCGTTGGCAGTGTTGGTGCGTACCAGCATGCGGGCGTTCTTCTCGATAAAGAGGGTGTTGTACTCTCCCTTCACAAAGTCGGGCACGTGCATGATGCGCTTCAGATAGGCAAGGTTGGTCTTTACGCCCGTAATCTTGTACTCGTAGAGCACA
>ERZ779668.441-NODE-441-length-11860-cov-2.23261_pt1 | contig 11860 bp, 9 predicted proteins | sample MGYA00511101_ERZ779668 | MGnify/ENA primary metagenome ERZ779668 (study PRJEB29588, sample SAMEA2155636) | human gut metagenome | biome: human gut; feature: human-associated habitat; material: faeces | place: Denmark | collected 2008/2010 ...
AAAGGAGCTGCGAAGCAGCGGAAAGCATCGAAGATGCGTTTTTGCGAATGAAATGGCGCGGTGAACTGTTAGAATATTACGCCTGGATTTCCCGCACCAGACAATATTGTTTCAGGGAAAAATGCTTTTCCACGACGCCGTATACCTTAAACCCGAACTGCTGATAAAACGCAACGTTACGCGGGTTGTGCGTTTCCAGCGAAATCATCAGATCGTTGCGTTCCGCGTATGCAACTGCCTCTTCCACCAGCGTCGCCGCAATTCCGTGATGCTGCATTTCCGGATCAACCGCCAGATAAATGATATGTAGTCTCCGATCCTGATGTAGCTGATCCGTCCAGCTGGAATTCAGGTAATCCCTGCCGAGCACGAAATTAAAAAATGTTTTCAGGCTGTGATCCTCCCGGATCAGATAGCCCTCCGTGCGCAGCGTCGCCTGCACCTCCGTAAAATAACGATGCAGCAGATGGTACGGCTCCGTTTCATCCGAAACGACCAATATGCCGTTTAAATCCTTACTGTCTGCAAAAATTTCACACGTCTCATAAAATTCCGTCAGGTCGCATTGAAACAGCTCCGGCATCAGTCGTTTCCGCACCTCTTCATCCGGAATCAGCTCCACATACAACGGGTCCGCCGCAAACGAACGGCACAACAGCTCCTCAAGCTTCGACAAATCCTCTTCCTGTACTCGATACAGTTTTTCACTGTCCATAAAATTCCACTCCGGCTTCTCTCAAAAGCCGCTCCATCCTTTCCGTCTGCACGCACAGCGTATCGATTTCTTTCCGGTACAAATCGCTCTGGCGCTCATATGCAGCCTCCAGCTGTGCAATTTCTTCCGTAAAATCACTGCAGTCCGTCTTTTCTTTTTCCAGAAGTCCGGTCACAACCGGGAAAAAGTTTTCAAACCCGATAATTCTTCCGGTTCCCCATTTCAGCCGATCTGCGCTCTGATCCAATGCATATGATGTAAAATGTCGATAAACCTCTTCTTCAAACAAAAATGCGTACCGGTTGCTGTCGATCTCATACAGCTTGCGCAGTGCCGCTGAGAGCCTGCCCTCTTTCAGATTGCGCACCGCACCTTCCAGAAGCTGTAAACGATCCTGCAAAATTCCATGCGGAAACAACACGTTTCCATACCAGTCGATCCGGACATAGGCGTCCTGCTCCTGCTGGAAAACCTGTAAAAGCGCTCGTTCCAGCTTCCGGGTGTCTGCCGCAGGTACTTCTGCAGCAGTGTCCGTTCCCTGCACACATGCGATGAAATCTCCGTTCACCGCCCCGGCATCGCCAGTCTCCGCTACGCACAGTCCAGATGCATTTTCCACACCAGCGTGCCTCGCGTTCCGGTTCGTTTTCTCTACCTTTGCATACAGCTGTTGCGCCGTCGCCGTTGCCTGCTCCAACACCCGCAACAGCCGCTGTCCGTCCGCGCCGGTTTTTTCACACCATTCGCTGTCCAGCCGCTCCCTTGCTTTTCGGAATACTCTGGAAAAATCCAGCGGAACAACAACCGTACGGTCAATCGCCATCAGCAAAAGTCCAAACAGCTCATGGTGCATCCGATAAACATCCTCATCGTAAAAGCCGTCGTTGTCGAACTGTGAATGATAGTTCGTTTCCATAAAGCTTCCGCCCGTAAAATCATTTACCATCGACGGGATTCCGGCAATCGCAATGGAAAAATCGTCCGACCAGGTTTCAATCGGCGCGGTAATCCTCGTTTCCTCCGGATATGCGCCGGTCAGGCTCGGCAGCTCTTCCAGAAATTCTTCCAGAAAAGAAACGTATTCGAACGTGCTCCGAATCCTCGCCCGCGTCCCGTGTGCCAGCGCAGGGAGCTCAAAATTCAGGTCGGCAATCACGCTTCCCCGCCACTCCGGATGCACCGTAAATACCTGTTCATACGCGCCCGTCGACCAGTCGAACTGCGAATCCGCCACGCCCCATTCCTCGGACGCCATGCAGCAGAACATCAGCGTATTTTCGGGCTGATATCCAATTTCCAGCAGCGTTTTTCCCATCGAAAGCATCATCGAAATTGCGGTATTATCATCCTGAAAACCGTCAAAATAGGAATCGTAATGTGCGGAAAGCATAATTCTGCGCTCCGGGTGCGTTTTTCCGGGAATCTCCCCGACGATGTTATAGGTCGTCTGTGCCGGGATCACCTTTGTCGAAGCGTCAAACAGCACCTTTACCTCGCTGCGGCCCTGCAGCATTTTTTTCAATTGATCTGCATCGTGCCGGGCAATCGAAAACGCCGGTGCATTCGACGGTCCCGCGATATCCTGTGCGTTCAGTGCGCGTTCGTCTACCTCTCCGTAGCCGCCCGTCTGTGCGGCAATGACAGCTGCCGCGCCTTTTAAATGCGCCTGATAAACCGGATAATTGATCCACCACTCATCCCGCTGGTTGATATCCACCAATACGAGCTTTCCGGTCACATCCATTCCTTCATAATCCTGCAGAGTTCCTCTGCCTGCATACACAACCGAGTAGCACTCCGGTCCGTCCGTCACAAAATTCGTCTGATACGCGCCAAGCTGTATCGTTTCCTCTTCGCCTTTTTCGTTTAAAAAAGTCATTTTCGCGCGTTCAAATTCCCACGCATCTACTGTAATCGCATCCTTATGGATAATCGGAAAACCGATTGTGTGCATCTCCTGCTCCAGCATTTCCCCGGTTGCAAGCTCTGCCTTCGACCCCGCCGTCCGATAGCCGAGTTCTTCGTTGGTGCGGTGTTTTTCCATCCGTTTCGCCAGATGATAGGAATAGGAAATATCCAACTGCTGTCTGTATTTCTCCTGCATGTCCATCGTATGCCACTCCTGTCTGTCATCGCTTTTATGCCTGATCCGGTATCATAGGAGACAAAAGACCTTTTTGATCCCGACATCATTTCAGTCCCAGTATATCATTCCTGTAGCAAAAGACAAGAAGGTTTCCGCTGCATAGAGGGCAAAGATTGAAAAATAAAATTTTTCAATCGCGAGATTTGTGTCTGCGCTCACTTGACACAAACTCGACATGCGCAAAAAACGTGCGCAGAAAGGAGGAGAAATATGCCGCGCAGAGGCGACCGGTTGTGGCTTTGCGCGGCATATTGTATTTTGCGACGATGTCTGGTTACCCGATTACAAGCTCCCTGCCGCCCATTTTTTCATACAAACGGTGGGAAATGGAAACCACCGTCCGGTTTTCTCCGGCGCGCCTGAGCGCATACAAAACCTCCTGCTCTGTGCCTACATCGAGGTTCGCCGTGATTTCATCCAGCAGCAGAATCGACGGCTTCGCTGCAACCGCCCGGGCAATGGACAAAAGCTGCCACTGTCCCTGTGAAAACAATGCATCCGTGCAGGGCGTATCATACCCCTGCTCCATTCCGGCAATCACTTCATGCAGTCCTGCCAGCTTCGCCGCTTCGACCGCATCCTCTCTGGAAATCATCGGATCAGAAAGCGTAATCTGCTCCAGAACGGTTCCGGGAACCCGCTTAAAGCTCTGCTCCACGCAGCCAAACAGACGCCGTCTGATACTGTCCGGAAGCAGATAAGCGTCCTGTCCATATATTTTTACACAGCCCTTTTGCGGACGATACAGCCCCAAAAGCAATTTAAAAATTGTGCTCTTTCCTGCGCCGGTGCGCCCGGTCATCGTTACCTGCTCGCCGGTTTTTATCTCGAAGCTCAAATGCTTCAGAACCATCTTTTCCTCTTCATAGCCGAAGCTGACATCTTCCAGGGAAATGCATGCGACCGCAGGCGATTTTGCCGGCTCAGCGGCCGCAGCGCGATCCGAACCAGCGGCCGCAGCATAATCCGAACCAGAGACCGAGCCGGCTCTGCCAAGTTCTACCATCACTTTTTCTCCCGCCTCCCCGGAGGTTTCCAGCCGCGTCGGCAGCTCCAGAAATTCTCCGACGCGCTTCGCACCTGCCAGCGCCTCCTGGATCGTCTGGATTTCCATACCAATGCTTTCGATTGGGGAAAAGATTCTCGAAATATAGGAAATTACCGCAACCGCCGTACCGACTGACATGCCGAAAAACATTCTGACCTCCGGGCCGGACGAAGCCGACAGCAGCATGACAACGCCCGTCACCAGCGCATCTGTAATCAAAATAACCGGAGAATACAGTGCATCGTAAAAATTTGTACGCTCCATCGCAGCGTATCCCTCCTGCAGCGTACGGTCATAACGTTTGCGCATAAAGCCTTCTTTTCCAAAAACATGGATCATCCGAATGCAATGAATCGTCTCCGGCACAAGACCCGACGTCCGCGCAGCAGCCTTTCTGCTGTCCATCTGCGCAGCCAGCATTTTTTTCTGAACATGTCTTGTAAACAGTGCGATCAGCGGCAGAATCGCCAGCAGAGTAATCGCAAGTCCGCGGTTTTTCTGCCAGAGCACTGCGTAAATACCGATCATCGTGCAAGCGTCTGCAAACATGCTGATGATACCGGAGGTAAACAGCGTTTCCAGCGTATCAACATCTCCGACGAACCTGGATGCGATCGTTCCTGCGTCCATTTTACTCAACGTATCTGCGGACAGCTGCGACAGCTTTTCGCACATCTGACTGCGCAGACCGTGAGTCAGCTTCTGTCCGAATACGATCAAAAGGCTTTCCCGCGTAGATTCCAGCAATCCCGCCAGTGCTGTCACGCCGAAATAGGAAAATGCCTGTGCAATCGCCATCGGATTTCCCGCAGTCAGCCCGTCCACGATTTTTTCCAGAATCAGCGGCGGCACAAGTGCAGTGACGACTGCGCCGACTACGGTGATGACCAATGCAATCGGAAGCAGAAGATTCTGTGTGCAGATTGATCCCACCGCAGTGAGAATTTCATGATGCGCCTTTGACGGCATCGTTTTTTTCAAACGCTCACGCATGGTCTGCTCCCTCCTTCCATCCCTTGCACAAATTTGCATATTCCGGAACGATCTGCAGCATTTTTTCGTGCGTTCCTGTCTGCGTCTGTCCGTTTTCCATCCAGATGACCTGATCCATCTGATCAAACAAATACAGGCGGTGCGAAATCAGCAGGATAATCCGATCCTTTGACATCGCTTTTAATTCCCTGAAAATCTCCTCCTCCGTATTCCGATCCAGCGCCGCAAACGGGTCATCCAGAACGATCAACGGCTTTGCATGGGACAGCGTCCGTGCAAGCGCCGTTCTCGCCTGCTGCCCGCCGGAAAGCCGCACGCCGCGGCTGCCGACCAGTGTATCGATGCCGTTTTCCATTTCGGACACTTCCCGGTCCAGGCAAACGCGCGAAAGCTCCCTGCCGACGTCGATCTGCTCCTCTCCGAGCGCAACATTGTTTCGGACACTGTCCGTCAAAAGCTCCGGATCGTGTCCCTGCCATCCGACCATGCTCCTGCGTTCTTTGTCTGAATATTCAGATAATTCTTTCCTGTTTAACAAAACATGTCCGGTATAAGGCACTTCTCCCAGAAAAATTTTACCAAGTGTCGATTTGCCGCACGCAACAGGACCCGTGATCCCGATGATCTGTCCAGGCTTTGCACTTATCGTCAATCCGTCAAAAATCTGCTTCCCGCCCGGATATGCGACGCCTGCCTGATCCAGCTTCAGGCTGACCGCCCCGGCTGTCTTTTCTTCTGTTTCTTCCGGAGGCTCTGTCAGCAGCGGACGGATTCTTTTCCACGAAACGTTCGCTTTCTGTACGGAGTTAAACAGCTTCGCCGCCTTCGAGGACTTGACCGCAAGCTTTCCATAGCAGGATAAAAATGTCGTAAACGCTGCGATGTTCCAAACCGTCCATCCGCTGTTTAACACATTTTTCGAACCGAAATACAAAATCAGCACGGTGCTTCCCATGGAAATCACCTGATACAGCGGAGGCATCGCTACAACCTGCATCCCTGCACGGACTGCTGTTTTTTCGTAATCCTCCAGCTGTTTTTCATACATGCCGCTGCGCTGTTTTTCACAGCCGTAAATCCGATAAGTCACCGCGTTGCCCGCGCGGTCCAGCGTCGCTGTATTCAAGCGTCCGGCGCTCTCCTTATATGCGGCATTGCTGCGCTCTACCACGGTTTTCATCTTTTCCGCCATCAAATAGGAAAACGGCGGGAACAACAGACACAGCAGTGCAAGCCGCCAGTCGTACCACAACAGCATCGCAGCATAGGCAAGCAGCGCAATACCGGTATCAAAAATCTCCGTCGTGAACTTCCGGATTCCCTCTACGCACGCATCCACGTCAGACACCGCTTTTGTCAGAAGGCTTCCGGCCCCCTCTTTTTTCAGCTCACCTACACTTTTATGTACCAGATTTCCGTAAAGCACCTGCTTCATGCTCCGGTTGATATCGTTCGCAAACCGGCGCACATAAAACCGCTTGATGTAGCGCGCGCCCTGCACGAATCCGATCACTGCCACATACGCGCACACCAAAAGCAGCATATCGGTAAAAATTTTTTTCCCTGTAAATACATCCAGCAGGCACTGTGCAAGCCGTCCTTCAAACCACGGTCCCGCGAGCAGTCCGATATTATAAATCAGGCCGGAAACCGTCACCGCAAGCAGCGGCTTCCACTCCGTCACAAAGTAGCTTCCGATCTGATCCGGTTTTTCCCAGGCAGTCCGGATTCCCGATTCTTTCCTGTCGCACATCGTCGTCCCTTCAGCCATCCTTTTCTCCTCTATCCATCCGTTCCTTTACCTGCAAAAATCCAGACCGGCTTTCTTTTTTCGATCTCAGATACAGTCGATCCAGCATTTCGCAAAAGTGCTCGGTTTCTGATTCGTCCAGTTCCTCCATCAGCCACTCATAAAACGTCGATTCAATGCTGACCTTGGAGTTTTTCAGCCCTTCCGCCTTTTTTGTCGCATACAAAAGCTGACTTCTTTTGTCCTCCGGATTGTCCCGGCGAATCAGGTAGCCCTTCGCTTCCAGGCTTGCCGCCCGGCGCGCCGCAGCTCCCTTGTCGATCTTTAATTCTTCCCGCAGCTGCGCCTGTGTGATGCCGGGATGGTGCCGCACCAGATGGATAAAATCGAACTCCGCCGTCCCGATTCCTTCCTCCTTCATCGTCTGTACCGTCAGCTTATTTAACTCCCGCGCAATTTTCGTCATTTTCCGTTCGGTTTTATCCATCGCAAGCGTCCTCCTGAATTTAAGTTGCAGGGGCTTTCCTGCACGATAGTTTTTCAAAATGGATGTACCTACATCTTTTTTCATCCTAGTTTATCTGCAGAGAACTGTCAACCGTTTTCCTGCGCTTGAAATATCCGGAAAACCGCGCTATGATGTTCTTAATTGACTTATGTATCACACAAAGAAGGGAGCTTCGTATGACTTTAGAACCGCTTATTTTAAAAATGATTTCCTACGATCACTGCAGCCCGGAGCGCATTCAGCATTTTCTGAAGGTGCACAGCTTTGCAAAGACGATCGCTGTTTCCGAGCATCTCGATGAAAAAACGCTGTTCATTACGGAAGCTGCCGCCATCGTGCACGATATCGGCATCCGGCTGTGTCTGGAAAAATACGGAGACGGAAACGGAAAATTGCAGGAAAAAGAAGGTCCTGCCCTGGCAGAGCAGATGCTCTCCGAGCTGGGATTTGAAAAAGATGTGATAGAGCGCGTCAGCTTTTTAGTCGGTCATCATCATACTTATACCGGCATCGACGGTCTCGATTATCAGATTCTGGTGGAGGCGGATTTTCTGGTCAACCTCTTTGAAGGAAACACGGACACAGCCCATATCCGGGCGACCTATGACAACATTTTCCGCACAGAGACCGGGAAAAAAATCTGCCGCGAAATGTTTGGCTTATAATGTGGAGACATCATCAGCTCTTCTTTCCATTTCGCGGCATTTTGTTAAAAAGATGGGCCTCCCACAAAAACGGCGACGCTGCGCGGTTTCAGGATAAATTCACTGTCAATGACAGTCATCTGTGACTCCTTCTCGGGCATTTCCGGCTGGTCCGTATTGACCGCAAGCCTCCATACAAAGCCGTTTGGAAGCTTCGGCAGGAAAAACTGCTGATCCTCCCAGAAAACATTGATCGCCAGGTACACGAGATCTTCCGTTTCCAATTCCCGGGTTCGCTCCATTTCCAAGCTCCACACAGATTCCCGGCGTCTCTCTGCTTCCTGACTCCACGCGTTTTCCTGATTTCGTCCTGTTTTCTGACTGCTTCCGGCCGGAACCGCCCCCGCAAACATCACGCCCAGGAATTTACTTTCCTGGGTCACATTATTGTCCCAGGGCTGATTCGTATGGACGCTGACCGTCGGGAACCCAAGCCCGGACGGACTGCATTCTCCGCGGATTGCAGAGTGTTTTTTGCGGAATGCAATCATATACCGGAAAAATTCGTAAATTTCTCTATTTTTTTCCAACAGCGACCAGTCCAGCCAGGAAATTTCATTGTCCTGGCAGTAGGCGTTGTTGTTGCCAAACTGCGTATTGCAAAATTCGTCTCCCGCCAGAAACATCGGCGTTCCGCGGCTGCACAGCAACACCGCACAGGCATTTTTGATCATTCTTTTCCGAAGCGCTTCTATTCCGGGGTTGTCGGATTTTCCCTCGTACCCACAGTTCCAGCTCCGGTTATCATCTGCACCATCAGTATTATTCCAGCCGTTTTCCTCGTTATGTTTTTCATTATAAGAATACAGGTCGTACAGCGTAAAGCCGTCGTGACAGGTCAGAAAATTGATTGACGAATTGTAGCCCCGATACTGCCCGCCGTACAGATCCGGAGAGCCGGTAATCCGCTTTGCTGCCTGTGCAGCGAACCAGTACTCTCCTTTTAAAAAGCTGCGCAGCTCGTCCCGGTATTTGCCGTTCCACTCCGCCCACCGGTTCCACGCCGGGAAATTTCCGACCTGATACAAACCGCCCGCATCCCATGCCTCCGCAATCAGGTTGACGTCCTTCAGCACCGGATCTTCCGCCAGATTCCGAAGCAGAGGCGGCTGTAACAGCGGCGTCCCGTCCTCGTTTCGTCCCAAAATGCTCGCAAGGTCAAAGCGAAAACCGTCCACCCGATAATGAATTACCCAATGCCGCAGGCATTCCAGAATCATCTGCTGTACGACTGGATGATTGCAATTTAACGTATTTCCGCATCCGCTGAAATTATAATAGTTTCCCTCCGGCGTCAGCATATAATAAATCCGGTTGTCGATTCCCTTAAATTCAAAAAACGGTCCCTGCTCGTTTCCCTCCGCGGTATGATTGAACACCACGTCTAAAATGACTTCGATTCCGTTCTGGTGAAGCTCCCGGATGAGATTTTTAAACTCCGTCCCTTCCCGGTTATACTCCTGACGTGCCGTGTATCCTGTGTTCGGTGCAAAAAATCCAACCGTGTTGTAACCCCAGTAATCCAGAAGCGTCCTGCCGCCGATTTCACGTTTTCCCATCGTCTCGTCGAATTCAAACACCGGCATCAGCTCAACCGCAGTGATGCCAAGCGCCTTCAGGTAGGGGATTTTTTCCCGGATACCCTCAAACGTTCCCGGAAACTGCACGCCCGAGGAGGCATGCTTTGTAAAACCGCGCACATGCATCTCATAAATAATCAGCTCCTGCATCGGCTTTTTTGGCTCTCTGGCGTCACCCCAGTCGAAATCGTTGAACACCACCCGCCCATGATAACCCTTCTCCCGGTCGGGCTCTTTTCCCCAGATGCTCTGCTGCGTCACCGCCCGTGCATACGGATCCAAAAGCACTTTTGTTTTATCATAAATCAGCCCTTTTTCCGGGACGTTCGGCCCGTCCATCCGATAGGCGTACTCAAAATCGTAAATATCCAGACCGAACACGATCATCGAATATACCCGCCCGATCCTGTAATTTTCCGGAAAAGGAATCGTCCCGTAAGGCTCTTTTTCCCCTCTGTGAAACAGCAGCAGCTCCCAGGAAACCGCATTCTGAGAATGAATTGTAAAGTTGACGCAGCTTCCGAAGGAAGTCGCTCCGTTGATTTCATATAGCCCCGGACGGATATCGAATCCGTTGACGCGATCCAATGGGTTTAAAAACTGTTTCTCTGCCGCAAGCGGATTTAGGTTCATGCTGTGTGCCTCCTGTCCCTTTCGATTCTTACTCCCAGTTTATCATCTGTAGGGCAGGATGCAAGCAGGAAAGTCTGGTCATCGCTGTTTTTATCCGGAAAGAAGAGGTATCCACCGCAGCGGTTTGCGCACCCCGGCGGCACGCGCGCCATACTATATAGAAACGGAGCGTTTCAGGTGATCTGCATGGCAGTCTCTTCTCTGGATATTCTGAATCTGTCCCACTCTTTCAAGGACGTGTGCGAAGCGCACGCCAAATCTCCCGAATGTCTCTCCTGCACGCTCCGTCTTTTACTGGAATACAACCTGATTCAAGCAAACCTGGAATATTCCAGACGCTTTTGCTGCACCCCCCAGGCACCGGACGACGCAGCTTCTAAAAACTGCAAAAAGGAATTTCCATCTGCAGAATCGTAGATTGTCAACAAAGCTAAAAAAGTTTTGAAAAGAAAGCAAATTCTGGTAAATTTCAATAACATCTCTTCCTTTTTTCCATTAGAATAATGTCGATTTTATAAAAATTTCTTTTTTTTCTTTCCTTTTTTGTATTACAATGAAATTATCAAAAATCGATCGAAAGAAAGGGGTTTTTCCAATGGCAAACAGAATTATGCTCAACCAGACCTCCTATCACGGAGCTGGCGCAATCGAAGAAATCGCAAACGAAGCAAAGGCTCATGCTTTCCGGAAAGCATTTGTATGTTCCGATCCGGATCTGATCAAGTTCGGCGTAACCGCAAAGGTAACGGATATTTTAGACCGCGAAGGTCTTGCTTATGAAATCTACTCCGATATCAAAGCAAATCCGACCATCGAAAACGTAAAGAACGGCGTTGCAGCGTTCAAGGCTTCCGGTGCTGACTACATCATCGCAATCGGCGGCGGTTCCTCTATGGATACCTCCAAGGCCATCGGCATCATCATCGCCAACCCGGAATTTGAAGACGTCCGCAGCCTCGAAGGCGTTGCTCCCACCAAAAAGCCCTGCGTTCCGATTATCGCTGTTCCTACCACTGCCGGCACCGCTGCAGAGGTTACCATCAACTACGTTATCACCGACGTAGAGCGCAAGCGCAAATTCGTATGCGTTGACCCCCACGACATGCCGATCATCGCAGTCGTTGATCCCGATATGATGTCCTCCATGCCAAAGGGCCTGACCGCTTCTACTGGTATGGATGCTCTGACCCACGCAATCGAAGGCTACACCACCAAGGCTGCATGGGAAATGACCGATATGTTCCACTTAAAGGCAATCGAAATCATTTCCAAATCCCTGCGTAATGCCGTTGCTAACACCAAAGAAGGCCGTGAAGGCATGGCTCTTGGTCAGTATATCGCAGGCATGGGCTTCTCCAATGTCGGTCTCGGCATCGCTCATTCCATGGCACACACCCTGGGTGCTGTTTATGACACCCCTCACGGCGTTGCATGCGCAATGATGCTTCCGATCGTTATGGAATACAACGCAGACTGCACCGGTGAAAAATACCGTGAAATCGCACGCGCAATGGGCGTAGAAGGCGTTGATCAGATGGATCAGGCTGCTTACCGTAAAGCTGCGGTCGATGCTGTCCGCAAGCTTTCCGAGGATGTCGGCATTCCGTCCAAGCTCGAAGCCATCAAGGAAGAGGATCTTCCGTTCCTGGCAGAATCTGCCCATGCAGATGCATGTGCACCCGGCAACCCGAAGGATGCAAGCATCGAAGATCTGACCGCATTATTCCGTAAGCTGATGTAAAAAAGAATGTGCCTTGGCACATTCTCGCGCCGAGGCGCGGTT
>ERZ779668.443-NODE-443-length-11808-cov-3.33753_pt1 | contig 11808 bp, 9 predicted proteins | sample MGYA00511101_ERZ779668 | MGnify/ENA primary metagenome ERZ779668 (study PRJEB29588, sample SAMEA2155636) | human gut metagenome | biome: human gut; feature: human-associated habitat; material: faeces | place: Denmark | collected 2008/2010 ...
CTGCGGACGGGAGTTTTCCCTGTTGTATACTATCAGTGCCATAACTTTCTTACTTTTCCGTTAAACAATTTTTTCAATACATGAAGCTTTCCACCGCCAGCATCTGACTTCTCCATGCGAAACCGCTGTGGGTACGTACCGCGTCCACTATCCTGCATACTTTCTGCGATATGGCCGATGCCGAGATACCCATGCATTCCGCCAGTGCCTTGAACGAGAACTGCGCCTCATAGAACCTGAGCATGAACATCCGGTACTCCTCGTAGGAGAACTTCTGCCTTACGAAACGCAGTATGTCTCTTACCAGCCGCTCGCACCCGTTCAGGTCGTCCTCGGAAAGGAATTTTGCCTCTTCGCCACATCGGAGGAAGAAATCATCTTCAGGGTGTGCATACCGATTCTCCCTTTTAATCTTTACCAGGGCCGCCTTTTTGTAGCATCCGATGAAATACGCGTCATAGTCCGTTATGTCCTTTCCGGGAACCAGCACCTGCCTTCTTACAAAAAGGTAGGTGTCATGGAAATTGTCCTCGTCCAGCATTCCGTACCGGCGTAACGTCCCTCTCAACCTGTCATAGGATGCAGTGAACCACTCGTTGAACAGTCTTTCCTTTTCTGCGCTCTTGTCTGCCATAGCTTTATATTTTTTTGAGTTATACATGGCCTACACGGGTAGGCATTCTTATTTCTTGTGCTTCCTCCAGTTTGTTTTTCGGCGGTCTCCGGCAAGGCTTGCCGTGAAAAAATACGCTCACGCGAAGCGTGAGGAAGATTTTTTCACGTGCAACCAGCCCGAAGGGCCGCCTTGCGGGACCGGCCTGAAAAACAACTATTTTTGCCGCAAGAAATGAGGATGATGGATTCCTTCCTTCTATCTATTGTCTGTCCGGTGAGAATTTAGATTCCATGCAGCTTTTCTGTCTTTGGTATGTTTGGAGAAATATTCAAGGATATGAAATGAGAACGGCAATACGTGATGTTGCGGAAGGAGCAGATATGGGATTGGAAACAGGAAGCGTGCCCGGGCTTTCATGCAGTTTATACGGCGGTGTTGATTTTGGGGAGGATTACAGGGAAGTGACAGGAAAGTCGGCCGTTCCGGAGAAATTGTATGTGTACGTTGTTCCTTCCGAAATACGGAGTCTTTTAAAATCATGGAAGACCTCATTCGGGAGTGTGTCTCGATATTTGCCTGAGACAAAATTATAAGTCGCCTATTCATGGATAAGTATTTGGAATATATCAACGACATGCTACGATGCAATAAAGAGAATCGGAACGGCAGACTGAAACTCGCAATCTGCTGATAATGCGGACTATTCTAAAACAAGTGTGGAAAACTTGAAGACATCCGACGGAAAACCTTGGAAAAAGAAGAACCGGACAAAGTCTCCGCCTTCAAAATAATGCTCTATTATGCCACAGGTGCGGCATTACTTGTCATTCCGGATTGGCTTCCCATGAAATCCACCGCCCGCCATCAAGAAAACGGCCGGTGCCATATGGCAGGTAATCGTAGCGACAGCCTGTCTTTGGAACCCGTTGTCACCCTAAAGGATTTTACTGATATATTATTATGTCAGTCCTTTTTCAAATCAAAATACAGCAAACGGGTTTTCAAAGGTTCATCTTGCGGAATATCATAATATTGCTTTTCTATCACGTCTGTTTTATAGAGTGGAACGAAACCGTTTCTTTCATAATACCTGAGAATCTTTTCCTCATTGTATGCATCCACCACGATAAAACGGCATCCTGTCTTGTTGTCCTCATGACGGAACCAGTCTTTTATGAAAGCCATCAGTTGCCGTCCTACGTGGCTTGATGTACCCTGATATTCCAGGTTGACCCCCAGTCTTCCTATCAGCACGGCCGGATAGCTGCGTCCACGTTTAGGATTTACAATATTGCGTTGCAGCCTGTTTTTATCATTGGGGGATATTAATCTGGTCTTGATACTGTCATTGGACAAGGTAAACAAGGCCACAATACGATGCGGGATTTCAGTCGTCACCCAACAATATGTTTTCCCAAGGAGTTCATCCGCATACAGATCGGCATCATTGAGAAAAAAATCATCAAGGTCATTCTCGCCACAAGTGAAAGGAAGGCAATTCCTCCGTACTTCCTTGTTATAGGCAAGCATGACACAATCATCATATAAAGAAATACCGTCCATTGCTGTTAATTGAACCGGAATGAACGGGATTTCTCCAATACTTTTCGCAACCGTTTCTTTGCCTCCACTGATAACCGGGGTGTTACCTTTGCGGCGTTCTTGTCTGCACTGCGTACGAAATCTTCCGCCGTAACGCCCTCCAAAACCGGAATGTTCTTGATAGTTATAGCCATAATATTATTTTTTGCAAAAATACAACTTTGTTGTTATACAGCCAAATAATAGCCCGTCTTCCACTCTTTTTTCCGGAATGTTCCTCCATATCCGGAAAAGTCTGTGTCACGCCACCCGTTGCGGTAAGCCGTTTTTCTCAAGGAAAGGGCAGGCAATACCGGCGGACGTGGATATGGGCAAAACAACCCGCATATGCAATGCAGAGGGAGCAGGAGAGCCTTCACCACAGCCGGAGAGAAAAGTGGTTTCATGCCGGGGTACGGCATGAAAAGGGGGCTCCCGGACAGTTCTTTTCCTTGTCGCACATGCACTACGTCGGTCGCAGTTTTCGCCTTCTGAATCCCTCTTACGTCCGTCCCTGCGCTTTCGGAGCGTTTTTCCGGCAGAAAATTTCACCGTACGGAAATTTTCTGCCGGAAACCGGAGGGAAAACGCGCAGATCCGCGGGGACGGCGGAACTTTGATGAAGAAGGGGAAAAATCACTCGTCCCGTAAATGCCTTCCCTCAGATGGCATCGCATATCTCCTTCTCCATCTTTTCCAGCTTATGGGACAGGACTTCCATGTCGCTGCTGATCTTCTGGTTGGTTATCCGGGCATATATCTGGGTGGTTTTCAAATCCGTATGCCCCAAAAGACGGCTTACGGTCTCGATGGGTACACCGTGCGAGAGCAGCACGGTGGTGGCGTTCGTATGCCGGGCCACATGATAGGTCAGCCGTATCTTGAAACCGCACTGCCTGCCAAGTTCCTTCAATATGGTGTTGCATCTGCCGTTGCTCGGTACCGGAAATACATGACCGTCCTTGGACAGTCCCTTATACTTCTCTATGATGCGCTTGGGCACGTCCAGCAGGCGGATGTTGGACTCGGTGTTTGTCTTGCGACGGCGGGTGATGATCCAGAGGTTGCCGTCGAAGAAGGTCTGGAGCCGGTCGGTCGTCAGTGCCTTCACGTCCGCGTATGCCAGTCCGGTGAACACAGAGAAGATGAAGAGGTCGCGTACCAGTTCGCAGGTCCCGCTTTTCACCGGGGTCTCCATCAACGTCTGTATCTCACGCTCCGTCAGGTAGCCTCGGTCAACGCTCTCGGGGGAATTGATGTACCCGGCGAAGGGGTTGAAGGGAAGCGCACCGCTGTTGCGGGCGATGGAGATGACGTGCTTGAGCCCGATCATGTAACCCCATACGGTATTGGTGCGGCATTTCTTCTCCGTACGCAGGAAATACTCGAAGTTGTTGATGAAGGTCAGGTTGAGTTCCTTCAGGGGGATGTCGTCACGGCGGTATACTTTCGGGACGAACTCGCAAAGGTGCCTGTATATGGTACGGTAGCGGTTGTATGTTCCCTGCACGCGGCTGTGTCCCACTTTCTTGATGAACTCCTCGTTGTGCTGCTCGAAGAGCTTCAGCAGCGTCTCGCGTTTCACGCCCAGCCCGAGGCAGGCGTCCCTCAGCCTGGCGGCGGTGACATAGCCGTCGGACTGCATCAGTTCCTGGTAACGGCGGTTCACGTCCACGCGTATCCGGTCAACCGCCGCATTGATTTTCTGCGCCTCGGCGCTCTTGCCCGTGGCACGTGCCGTTTTCACGTCCCAAAGTTTCGGGGGCACGTCCAGCTTGCAGCTGAACTGCTTGATTTCGCCGTCTACCGTAAGACGGCACATCAGGGGGAGATAGCCGTTGGCTCTCTCGCTGCCCTTCTTCACGTAGAAGAGGATTTTGAAGGTCGATCTGCTCATACTCGTTTTCATACTTTTTTGATCGTTACAAAGTTAATATCAAGCGAGTTGTCCTCAGGTATGAAAAACTGTGCAAATTACTGAAATAGAATCTGTTGTGCCGTTTCTTGTTCCTGTTATATCAGTAACGATATGGGAACTGAAGTCTTTCGCAGCTTTTATCGGACCTCCTTTTTCAGCTTATGCAGTATTATGAGTTAAACACCTAACCACTTAATAGACTGCATTTTTGCTGTATTATCATCAACCTTGCTTTTTCTTTCTGCGTTTACTTTAGTATTAACCACACGTTCCCCCATCACGGGATACTTTGTTGTGTGGAAATTATTTAATTAAATATATTTAGATAGAGACGGGACGTGCCCGCCTCTACTGTATCATTTCGAATAAAATAATTATTTAACAACCACCTTAACAGCAGCCTCACCCTCTACAGCTACAGCTACGATACCGGCAGGTACAGCGATTGTAGCGTTATCAGATGAAAGAACTGTCTCAGCAACCACCTTACCTAAGATGTTAGAGATAACAACAGACTTGCCAGCGGCACCTTGGATTGTTACAGTACCATCGTTAGCGATAACAGAGATAGCAGACTCAGCAGCGATCTTGTCATTAGATGTAGGAGTGCTAGTTGTCATTACCTTGAATACTTCTGCTTGCTCAGGATCAGTTGTCCAATAAACAACATTGTTCAAATGAGCCAAATAAGCATTACGAGGTAAATATTTCTCTACATCATACTCTTCACCTTGCTCTTCAGCTGCTTCCTCATCATAAGCCGGATTCAAATATTCTTGAACAGAAAGGATCTTGTAAGCCTCATCGCTATACTCAGCTGCGACCTCAAATGCGACAGCAGCCGGATTCAAGTTCATCGCATTGATTGTATCACCCTTGATTGCGATAGAATCTATACCGCATACAGAACCAGCGATAAATGCAGCACGAACAGCCTCAGCGCCAGCAGCCTCATAAGCATAACCCTTAACCTCTGCAGAATCCAATGTATTCATCAAATAGTTTCTAGTTTTCACACCTTCTTCCGCAAATGCATTAGTAGAAAGATAATACAAAGGCATAGTCTCTTCGAAAGTCAAGCAAGCAGTATCCAACCACAAAGTCAAAGAATCATGCGTATATACATCGCTCTTCAAGATAGACTGTCCTTCTGCCTTCAATACAGCGAAACCATCTTTCTGGCTAGCGATCATCTTGTTATCATCCTCTGTATAAGAAGTGATCTGTACGTGACCGATATTCAAAGTAGCATATGTAGGAGCATCCTTCTTTGCGAACTCGAATGTAGTATTCTCAGTGTTGCACCAGCTAGCTGTATATAGCATTCCAGATCCAGCTAAAGCAGAGATTGCAGAACCATAATAACCATATTCTTCAGTATATTCAGAATAAGAAACCAACTTATATTCATTCTCTACACCAGTAGATAAGAAAGATAATGTAACAGGATAAACACCATTCTCTACATCAGGCTCACCCATTAAATAATAATCAGTTCCATTTTCATTTTTAGAGCATAAAGTAGCCTTACCTAAACGATCTGTTACATTATACTTGTAAACTTTCACTCCATTTGACTCAGCTACAGTTGAATTTGCCTCATCTAATTCAACCTCTTCTACCTTAAATCTATAAGCAGAAGCCAACTCACCGGCAGCTACATACAATTTGCCATCTTTAACAGTTACATACAAGTTCTCCAATAAATCAGATTTCAAACGGAATGACAATGCACCATTAACCAAATCTTCTTTAGAAACTTTCTTATAAGCTAACTCTTGAGCATCCTCCACTTTCGGGCCTTTTACCAATTGAACTGTATCTGTTCCAAAAGAATAAATAGCCTTCGCATCATCTATTACGCGGATAATAGCACCACCTCTAGTACTATTAGTATTCCACATATTAGCCAAATTATTAGTCTCAGTCAAATACCATAAAGCAGTAGGAACTTCTGTTACAGCACCAGCATGAACTGTACCGTTCTCACAGAAAGAGAATACATAGTATTTTCCTTTGTTCTTATTTGCGGAATGATCCTCATCAGACTTCGCATTGTTCATATCCTTAACAAAGTAAGTATACTCTGGATCCAATGTAGTCGGAAGCTTAACCTCAGCGAAAGTACATTTAGCAGCATCCTTAGTCCAGATTGTCAATTTCTCTGTACCTGCGAAGTTACCAAAAGCGATCATCTCACCATTAGCGGCAACCTCCATGTCATAACACATTTTTGACTTCTTCTCCGTATCATTTGCGCCTTTATATACAGGAGTAGCATACGGATAAAGGATCATCTTGCTATTATCGGAAGGATCTAAAACCACCTTGAAAGCATACAACTCTTTCGCACGACCATTCTCTAGGATCGTACCAGCTGTTACACCGGTAGCCTTATCAGCAGCAGCAGCCTCATCTTTAGGTTGTGCGTCTACAGTAAGTTTCCAGAATTTCTCAGAAGACAAATTAGAAGACCAAGAAGTAGAGTCCACAACTAAATACTTACCGGTAGTTCTATCCTGCAAAGTAACATAACCATCTAAACCGTCAATGTCTGTAGCGAACAACTCTTTGCCTGCCAAAGGATTTCCATCCAGATTTTTGTCGAAAGTCAAAGCGAAAGGAGAACCATACTTATTATTTAACAAGTCAGCAGTCATGTTTATCTTTGCTGGAGCTGCTACTGTAAAGTTAATCGCAGATGCAGATACAGCCGTTCCCTTTTCCAAAGTAACAATATCTGTTCTTTCAGCTTCCACATCATCTTTAGCGATGATAGAAACAACTGTCTTATTATCCAACTGAGCAGATAAAGTAACGGCAGTCACATTCTCCGGAGCGATAAACGCACCCTCATTTTTGAAGTTCCACTCAGCTTGCTTATCCAATGTCAACACTCTGCCTGTAGCGCTATTCGTCAATGTGTACGCCCAAGTATTCGCCAAAGAGACAAAACGATAAGTTACTTTCCATAAGGATTTTTGATAATCAGTGTTCTTGATATCCGCAGTAGGAGCATCAGCCAAGATCAAACTATCAGTCTTTGTATAAGACTCTGTGACAGACAAATATTTACCATCCTCATTGGTCAATTGGTAAACTTTGCCATTTTCAACCTTCGCATTAGCGGTAAAGGCAGTACATAAAGCCAAGCCCGCTACAAGAGTAGAAAACTTTTTGTTCATAATTCTAAAATTAATATTAATACTAGTGTTAATTAAAAGCTCTTTATATATGCATCCCACCTAAATGGGTACAAAACGACTAGTCTAAACGATCGTTTAAACTAGTCGTTTTATAAACCTATCTTCATACGATCAATAGCATATACTATATTTTCAATAGAATTTACCCTTTTATCATATATTATATATGTACGAGCGTACATATATAATATAATTATCAAGCAATCAACAGATATTCCTTATTCCTTCAAGTCTTATAATAATGAAACTTTTGTTCACCTATGAAGTAACTTTAGTTCCATAAGCTTAAAACTATAGCTTGATGCCGATGCAACTAAAGTCACAAGGGCAAAACGCCTCTTTCATGCTTTTATTGGTCAAAAAAGAGAGTAATCTATGTATTTGAAAGCTTTTTTCATAAATTTGTCGCTTTATAATAAACTGAGTAAAAAATGAATACACACGAACTTTGCTGCGTAGGACACATCACCTTGGATAAGGTAGTAACACCTAAGAACACCGTCCATATGCCGGGAGGAACCTCCTTTTATTTCTCGCATGCGATAAAACATTTCGATGATATCGACTATACTCTAGTGACAGCCTTGGCTGAATCTGAGATGAAAACGGTGGAGGAACTACGAGCCGAAGGTATCGACGTTGCCGTGATGCCAAGTAAGCACACCGTTTATTTCGAGAATATTTATGGAGAGAACCAAGATAACCGTACGCAACGTGTATTGGCGAAAGCAGATCCTTTCACCGTGGAATATCTGGAGAACATCAACTCTAAAATCTTCCACCTTGGTAGTTTGCTTGCCGATGATTTCTCTTTGGAAGTGGTAAAGTATTTAGCGGGGAAAGGCTTAGTATCGATTGACTCGCAAGGGTATCTACGGGAAGTAAGAGACAAGGATGTATTTGCCGTGGATTGGCCAGAGAAAAAAGAAGTACTTAAATACGTGCACTTCCTCAAGGCTAACGAACATGAGATGGAGGTGTTAACCGGATATACCGATGCCGTGAACGCAGGAAAAGTTATCTACGATTGGGGCGTGAAAGAGGTATTGCTGACTTTCGGAAGCATGGGATCTATCATTTACGACGGTTCCACTTTCCATAAAATCCCCGCTTACATACCGAAAGAAGTAGTAAACGCTACCGGAGCGGGTGATACTTATATGACAGGATATCTCTATAAACGTGCCAAAGGCGCAAGCATAGAAGAAGCCGGACGTTTCGCGGCAGCTATGACAACATTGAAAATCGAAGGAATAGGCCCATTCAACGGCACTAAGGAAGATGTGTTGCGATGCTTAGAGACAGCGGAACAACGAATGCCTGAGTAGTTGAAAATTGAGAATTGAAAATTATTCGCTCTCTCCTAATTTTCAATTCTCAATTCTCTATCTTTAATTATTCTTGAATGCTTTGCAGAATGTAGTCATTAGCAAGATACAAAGCCCTAACAAGCCGACCACGATATAAGCGTATTTCATATTGAAAGCCTGCGAGATCGCTCCGATCAACAAAGGTGCGATCAACGAGCCGATAAAGCTGATACTGGAAAGGATCGTCAAGGCAATTCCCACCGGAGTTCTCGATTTAGCGCCCACTAAGCTATAAATAGTAGGCACCATACACGAGATGCCCAAGCCTACCAACATAAAGCCTAAGGAATTCACGATCACCTTTACCGTCATCGATTCGAACATTCCACCCAACATGGCTGAGATAAAAAAACCTGCTAAAATAAAGAAACCCGCTAATTGCAACACCTTCTGCTTTCCTAAAACACTATAGGCGGAGTTCGTAAGAAAACGGCCTACCGTCATCATCACCATGAACACCAAGAAACCAATCTGTAAGGACTTAGGAACCTGCAATACCGATTCGAAGTAAAGTCCACTCCAATCAAACATCGCGCTTTCCACCACCAAGGCAAACAGCCCGACGATACCTAACTGGATCAACAGCATTTCCGGCTTACGGATAAAGCTCAACAATGCCGGAGCTTCTTTCTTCTCCGCTTCCTTCTCTTCCTCCGGTGACTCAACCGCCACGTCTTCCTGCAAATACTTCCGGCTTACCAAAACAGTCACTCCAATCAATAATGCAATCAACGTAAAATGCCAGAACGGAGTAACACCGGATACGATCATGATAAACCCGATCAAAGCCCCTAAACAAGCCGCCAGACTCCAACCTCCATGAAATGAGGCCATAATCGTACGCCCATAGAGTCGCTCGATACCAATTCCTTGCGTATTCAAGGATATATCGCAAAGATTCCAGAACACCCCAAAACAGAACAAATAAACACCCAGCAGATAAATATTATGTGCCGTACCTATCGCGAATAAGGCCAAGGCATACCCCAACACACTGACCTGCGCCATAATACGACTCCCCAACTTCGACACCAAATAACCCGCTAACGGTATCGCCACAAACTTACCTACCGGGATCAGGAACAAGACCAAGCCCCAATAGAAAGCGTAATTCACCTCAAAAATATCCTTCACGTCCGGAATACGGCTAGCCCAACTAGAGAAACAAAGACCTTGCGCTAAAAAGAAAGAAAGCATCGCATAACGAATCCGTTCCTTGGGAAAAGCGTTGCCCAATGTAGCATTCATTTTTTCATTCATTATCATTTACTTTTATTGTTATCATTTATTCGAGAAAGGGGCACGCCCCCCATTTCTTCGCAAAGCTATCAAATATATCCTAATATCCTAATCCCCTAAGTCTTAAATGTAGAATTTAAGAGATGGCTTCCCTAATGAAAAATATATTTTACACTTTGGCTGAAACACTTAATTATAACTTAAACCTTCGCTCAATTGAACAATTTGACGATATTCTCCAGCAACCCATACGTTGTCGTTTTCCTTGAATACGGTTTGGGATGGAGGATTCATCATTGACTTTCCGTCTCGTTCAATACCCAAGATCAGACAAGCGTTCTTATCCCGAATGTCAGACTGTTGAATAGATCGCCCGATCAACGGAGAGTCTGGTTCAATATTAAATTGCTCTATTTTGATATTATTATTAAAGCTTTGCGCCAACTGATCTCTATATTCTTTGTCCTGTTTTTGTATTATCTCCTGGAAAAGATCCAATTCCTCATCCGTACCAACAATTATAATCTTATCAAAAGGATAAAGGCGTTCCTCTCCTCTAGGTATATTGATTTGTCGTTCACCTCGAATGATGGAAACGATATTTATTCCATATTTTTGACGGAAGTTGATCTCTTTCAAACTCCGGCCGACAATGGAGGATTCTTGGCCAACAACGAAATCCATCAAGTGCAAATCATTGAAAGGCAAAGATTTCAAGATATTATCAGTCAAAGGACTTCCAATGTTTGAGTCCGTTGTTTTCCCGTTGAAGTTGTCAATAAATCTTTTCTCGATCGAGAGAGAACGCTTTTTCAGTTTTTTGGATAAAATAATCATTAGCAATATCAACAGGGTGATAATAAATCCAACACCAGATGCTACATTAAATATATGGACTATGACTGGCATTAGAATACTTGCGCAAAGGAGCAGCTTTATCGCTATCAAAGAAACCAATGGTCCCCGGTTGAATTTACTATCATTCCATAATTTCAGGAATTCAGGAGAATGATTCTTCTTCATAATGATAGCCCAAAGAAAAGGTAATATAATGGCCAAAATAATAGATAAGCTCAATAGAGCCCCTTTGAAGCCTAATATGTTCTCGCGAATAATTGGATTTACATAAGTGAAAAATATGATAATACTGAATATTGTCAATACTGTATATAGTATTACATCTAGTAACATAGATTTCAACAGCTTATTCCATGTACTTTTATGTTTGACCGTGTTGGATCCGGAAGAATAACGGTTCAACATTAGTTTTATAGATGAAGGCAAATAATTGTCAATCAATTGATAGACCGGGGTCGCCATGCGAATCATATAAGGAGTAAGAAATGTTGTAACGACTGATACAGCGACAATAACAGGATACAGATAATCGTCTGTTACCTTTAAGCTAACTCCCAATGAAGCGATAATAAACGCAAATTCACCTATTTGGGTCAGAGAGAATCCTGATTGTAGAGCTATCTTTAATGGCTGTCCGGACAAGAGGACACCAAGACTCCCAAAAAAGATTTGCCCAATGATAACCAATATGGTTAAGATGCAGATTGGGACAAGGTATTCAATCAATAAATCCGGTTGTATCATCATGCCTACAGAAACAAAAAATATGGCCGCAAACAGGTCTTTTACCGGTTTTACCAATTTTTCTATCTTCTCGGCCTCAATGGTTTCAGCCAATAACGATCCCATAACAAAAGCTCCTAACGCAGAGGAGAATCCCGCTTTAGCCGCAATCATAACCATACCTAAACAGAAGCCTAATGCTATGATTAATAAGGTTTCGTCGTTAAGAAATGGCTTAATCTTTTTAAGAAAACTTGGAATCAGATAGATTCCGAGTAATGACCAAAATATAAGAAA
>ERZ779668.452-NODE-452-length-11768-cov-2.18919_pt1 | contig 11768 bp, 10 predicted proteins | sample MGYA00511101_ERZ779668 | MGnify/ENA primary metagenome ERZ779668 (study PRJEB29588, sample SAMEA2155636) | human gut metagenome | biome: human gut; feature: human-associated habitat; material: faeces | place: Denmark | collected 2008/2010 ...
TCGGTCAGAAGCTGTTCCTGAAGCTGTATTTGCAGCTGGCAGAGCGGACATTCGGAATATTTGCATGCTCTGTTTATATCTGTTGTATTTTGATGTTTAGTTTTGTATGTACATGGCTTATTCGAAAAAGTAAAATAGTAAGAAAATTTATTTAGCAGATTGGTACAGTTCTTTTTGCGGAAGCATTTTTAATGCCGCATAAAAACCGAATATCGAAGCGATAAAGCCGCGGTAAGTATACCAGTAGCACCAGGAAGCATGGGAGGATGTAACGAAGATCCATGCAAAGGGAACAAGGCTGACGCAAAGAACTGGTATGATATTAGCAAAGGCGTGAACTGCTTTCCGCCAGTCGATTTTTAACAGAGAATATAAGGCATATCCGCCAAGGATGATGAAATAAGGCCATTTCAAAAGCACACGAAGGTTTCGAAAAATCGCGCCGAATTTGGTAATTGCCTCTCCTTCGATCACGGTTTGCCCAGTATGGACAGTGAACTCAGATATGGCATTGGCAATAATATTTTCGTGCAAAAGGATGCTGCTGATTGCCCATTTTCCAAACCACATGCTGACATATCCGAGTCCGAAACAGATTCCGAGGATCAGCCAGTGAAAACGCTTCTGTAATTTGGTATAGTTGCTGAAAACGAGAAAGGAAAAGCTTATGATATTTCAGTCTTATCTATTTTTGTTCGCTTTTTTTCCGGTATTATTTATCGTTTATTATGTCCTTCTGAAAAAAAAGAAGATAAAACTTGCAGATATTTTTCTGGCAGCGATGTCCTTTGTTTTTTATGCGTATGGAAATGTAAAATATCTATATTTCCTCAGTCTGGAAGTGCTTGTAAATTACGCTGTTTACAGACTTCTTGTGTGGCTGGAATATCAAAAGAGTTATCAGAAAGTAAGAAAGTGGCTATGTGGTGGAGCGGTTGCCGGAAATCTGTTCCTTTTATTCTATTATAAATATTATAATTTCTTTGTTGAAAATTGGAATGGAATTTTTCATACAGAGCATAGCATCAGAACGCTAATTGTTCCGCTGGGAATCAGTTTTATTACATTTCAGCAGATCGCATTTCTGGTGGATGCGTACAGAGGGGAATGTGATAACTGTACACTGTTGGAATATACGATTTTTGTGTCATTTTTCCCACATATTTCATCAGGACCGATTATGACACAGGATCAGTTTTTTCCGATATTGAGAAGTGAAAAACGTAAAGAGATCGACTGGGACAGGATCAATCGGGGAATGTTCCTGTTCATATTCGGACTTGGGAAAAAGGTATTGCTGGCGGATATGTTCGGACAGGCTGTGGATTGGGGATATGGGAATATTGCTAGTTTGAATGGTATGAGTATGTTTTTGATTACCGTTTTTTATTCGTTCCAGATCTATTTTGATTTCAGCGGATACAGCGATATGGCGATTGGAATCAGTTGGATGCTGAATTTGGATTTACCGGTCAATTTTGATTCTCCGTATAAAGCATATTCGGTCGTAGAATTCTGGAAAAGATGGCATATTTCGCTGACCGGGTTTCTGACAAAATATATTTATATACCGCTGGGCGGAAGCAGGAAAGGTGACCTGAGAACTTATTGCAACACGATGATCGTTTTTCTGTGCAGCGGAATCTGGCATGGTGCAAGCTGGATGTTTGTTTTATGGGGAGCGCTTCATGGCGTCGCTATGGTATTGACAAAGGCGTTGAAACGTTATGGGGAGAGGATTCCCCGGATTTTGAAAAGAAGCATGACACTGCTGTTTATCAATTTTACATGGATTATCTTCCGAACAGCGGGTTTGAAAGAACTGAGAGAAGTTTTCTACGCATTTTTAAAAGGTGGAATTTCGATCAATCCAGACCTGTTTCAGTTTTTTGGAATAGCAGGAAACCGGACTGGAGAATATGCGATTTTGTACAGCATTCTGCTTCTTTTTTCTGTAATCGGAATTTTAGTTTTTCTGTTAATTGCTCCAAATGCCAAAGAGGCAGCAGAAAAAATGAAGTATAAAGTCTGGCATGGTTTTGTTGCAGCAGGAATTATAGCGTTATGTATTTTGCACTTTTCCGGTGTGAGCTCATTTGTCTATTTTAATTTTTAATAGGGGAAACAATGGAGAAAAAATTTTTTTTCAAAATAATTGGAATTATTGTTGCTGTTGTCACAGCGATGGCAGGAATTGTGATCTGGATAGATCCTTTTTATCATTATCATAAGCCGCTTTCCTATATTTCCTATGTGAGTGGTGCCGATGTATATTCCAATGATGGAAAATTAAAGCATTTTGATTATGATACGCTGACCATCGGAACATCTATGGCGATGAATTTCCGAAAGGAAAAGGTAGACACTATATTGGGGGGAAATTCGCTGAATGTATATTATCTTGGAGAAGGATTTAAAGTCATCAATGAAGGTCTGGAAACTGCGCTTGAGACACATCCGGATTTAAAGCTGGTGGTTCGGACAGTAGATACGACATGGTTTGTGTCGGCTGTAAACTGGGAAGGAAGAGAGTCTTATCCGGAATATCTATATGATAAGAATCCATTCAACGATGTGTATTATATTTATAACAAAGATGTGTGGAAGGATAATCTGATTCCGTCAATCGTTCAGTCATTCGAAAATGGTTTTCAGGGAGAAGTGAAACAGGAGGGCTTCGGAAGCGGGAGCCTGACCGGAAAAGAAAATGTATTAAAAAATTATAAGCGACCGGAAAAGGAGATCAAAGAGGTTACGCAGGAAGAAACGGAAGACTTTCTGAATTATCTGGAAGAAAATCTGGATGTAAATGTTTTACAGGTAATCAAAGACTATCCGGATGTAGAATTTTATCTTTTCTTTCCTCCATACAGCATTTGCTGGTGGGATCAGCTAAACCAGAATGGAACCGCAGTACTGGAACGAAGAATTGATCTGGAAAAATATGCAATTGAAAAGATGCTGCAATTTGATAATATCCATCTCTTTTCTTTTTTCAACAATTATGATTTGATCTGTAATCTGGATTATTATGTAGATGATGTTCATTATACCGGCGATGTAAATAATATGATCTTGCGGTGGATGAAATCCGGCGAGTATGAATTGACAAAAGAAAATTATGAGGATTACATTGCAAAAGAGAAGGCGTTTTATACCTCCTATGATTATGATCAGCTGTTCGGGGATCAGGAGTAAAAATAGCGTATCGAATCCCTGCTTGTTAAAAAGCAGGGATTGGTAGTATGATAAAGAGTATCAGAACCACAGAAAGGAACACACTTATGCTGCACGAACTGGAATATCCATTTGACAGTGAATATATTTTAAAAAAATCAAAGAGCTTGAAGCGTCGTCTGCTGGAGGAGAACACTCAGCGGATTCCGAAGAAGATCGCGGTGCTGGGAGGCTCTACGACCCATGATATTATCCGGATTCTGGAGCTGTTTTTACTGAATCAGGGAATTGAACCGACCTTTTATGAATCGGAGTACGGAATGTACTGGGAAGATGCGATGTTCGGCAATGAAGAATTGAACGCGTTTGGACCGGATCTGGTTTATATTCATACGAGCTTTCGGAACCTGCGCAGTCTGCCGGAGGTAAAGGATTCCCGGGAACAGGTGGAAGACAAGCTCAGATCGGAATTTGAACATTTTCAGGTGATGTGGGAGAAGCTGGCGGATACCTGGCATTGTCCGATCATTCAGGACAACTTTGAACTTCCCTATTACCGTTTGATGGGAAATCAGGATGGTGCGGATTTTCATGGCAGAACCTGGTATGTGAATCGGATGAACCAGATGTTTGCAGATTATGCGGCAGAGCATCAAAATTTCCTGATCAATGATATCTGCTATCAGTCTGCGGCATATGGTCTGGATGAATGGTCTGCGCCGTTTTTCTGGCACATGTACAAGTATAGTCTGTGCCTGAAAGCGATTCCGTGGATGGCTCACAACGTTGCGAATATCATGAAGTCGCTTTACGGAAAAAATAAAAAATCGCTGGTGCTGGATCTGGACAATACGCTTTGGGGAGGCATTGTCGGGGATGACGGTCCGGAAAATCTGGAAATTGGACAGGAAACGAATCTGGGACAGGTTTATGCGGAATTTCAGTCCTATGTGAAGTCACTGAAAGACTATGGCGTGATGTTGAACGTCGCGTCCAAGAATGAAGAGGAAAATGCACTTGCAGGCTTGAATCATCCGGCAGGGGTGCTGAAGCCGGAGGATTTCCTGATCATTGCGGCAAACTGGGAGCCGAAGAGCCGGAATATTCTGGAAATTGCACATCAGCTGAACATTTTGCCGGATAGCCTTGTGTTTGCAGATGATAATCCGGCAGAGCGGGAGATTGTGCGGCAGCAGGCACCCGGCGTGACTGCGCCCGAGATCGGCAAACCGGAGGATTATATCCGCGTGCTGGATCGCGGTGGTTATTTTGAAGTGACGTCGCTTTCGGAGGATGACCGCAAGCGAAATGAGATGTATCAGGCGAATTTGAAGCGCGAAAAGGCGCAGGCATCCTTTGCGGACTATGCAGAGTATTTGAAATCCCTGGATATGAAAGCCACGATCCGAAGCTTTGAACCGGTTTACATGGCAAGAATCGCACAGCTGACCAATAAGAGCAATCAGTTCAATTTAACGACTCAGCGTATGACACAGGCACAGATTGAACAAATGGCGGCGGATGATTCTTATATTACTTTATATGGAAAACTGGAGGATAAGTTCGGGGATAACGGCGTTGTTTCTGTTGTGATCGCCCAAAAGGAAGAGAAAGCAGCGCATATCCGCCTGTGGCTGATGAGCTGCCGCGTCCTGAAACGGGATATGGAGCTTGCAATGCTGGATGAGCTTGTTGAACGGTGTCAGGAAGCAGGAATCGAAGAAATTTACGGATACTATTATCCGACGGCGAAAAACAACATGGTACGGAAATTCTACGGAGAGCTGGGCTTTGAGAAGTGTTCGGAGGATGAGGCTGGAAACAGTGTCTGGAAGCTGAACACAGCAGGCTATGAAAAACGAAACCATGTGATCGAAGTGGAGAGCTGAGTATGTTATTTCAGTCATATATTTTTATCCTGCTGTTCTTTCCGCTGTGTCTGCTGGGCTTCTGGGGGCTAAAGCGCCAGAAGCTTTTGCAGCTCTGGCTGATTGCCTTTTCCATGTGGTTTTACGGAGCAGCGAGTCCGTATTATCTGTTGCTGCTGCTGGGCAGTATTGCATGGAATTATGCTTTTTTTCGCGCCATAGAGCGTGGCATTGGGCGTGTTACAGAGCGTGTTTCCGGGAGTGCTATGGAGCGCGCAGAGTATGGGATGGAACGTGACAGCTCCCGGAAAAGACTTTTGTTAGGAATTGGAATTGCAGGAAATCTTGCATTACTTTGCTTTTTTAAATATTTTAATGCAATATCGGCTGGCTGGAGTCAGATGAAAGGGCTGGAGGATCCGATTCTGCAGCTTGCATTGCCCCTTGGCATCAGTTTTTTTACCTTTCAGCAGATTGGATTTCTGGCAGATGCTTATAAAGGAGAGGTTGGGGCGTGCAGCCTGATGGAATATGTCCTGTTCGTTTCCTTTTTCCCATATGTGTCGTCCGGACCGATTGTTAATGCGCAGGAAATGCTGCCGCAGTATCGGCAAATCGGTCGGCAGCGTCTGGATTGGGCAAAGTTTTCCGGCGGACTGTATCTGTTTGCGCTGGGGCTGTCAAAAAAGGTGCTGCTTGCGGATACCTTCGGCAAGGCGGTGGATGCAGGCTATGGCAATGTGGCAGGACTGTCCGGTACAGATGCCTGGCTGGTGATGCTGTTTTATACGCTGCAGCTGTACTTCGATTTCAGCGGCTATTGCGATATGGGGCGGGGCATTGCTCATATGCTTGGCATGGAGCTTCCGGTGAACTTCGATTCTCCCTACAAGGCGTCCAACATCATTGAATTTTGGAAACGCTGGCATATTACGTTGAACCGTTTCCTGAGAAAATATGTATACATTCCGCTGGGCGGCAACCGGAAAGGTACAACGCGGATGTATTTGAACTTATTTATTGTATTTCTGGTCAGCGGAATCTGGCACGGCGCAGGCTGGAACTTTGTCCTGTGGGGAGCGCTGCATGGTGCGCTGTATCTGGTTACTCGGGCATGGCAGCGAAAGCAGCCACGGCAGCAGTGTGCGGCGGATGTGCATGTTCAAAGTGGAACGAAAAAATCCGGCGTACTTTCTGCAGTCCAACATGTGCTTTGCGTCGCTCTGACCTTCCTGTTTTTGAACTTTACATGGATGCTGTTCCGTTCTGCAAATCTGTCACAGGCAGGTGAGTTTGTCGGACGGTTAATCGGCGGTGGCTTTGCAGCTCCGGCGGTTCAGATCACAGAGGCGTTCAATTTGGAAGAGTTTTGGTATGTGATCAAGATTTTACATCTGGATCGTCTGCCGGGAAGCGAGCTGTACTTATGCTTTGGTTTTTTGGCAGTGGCGCTTTGGCTCGTCTTTTTTGCACGCAACGCAGGTGAGCCGGAAAAGAGCTTTGAACCGAATGGGAAAACGATGTTCGTGACGGCATTTTTGATGATCTGGTGTGTGGTGTCATTAAGCGGTGTAAGCAGCTTTTTGTATTATCGGTTTTAGAAGGTGCCGGTTTGGCTTAAATTGAGGAGTAGTGTGAAAAAATAAGCGTGATCGCTTATTTTTCGCACTGCTATTTGTGCCGCAGGCGTCACAAAGTAGCTATGATCGCAGAGCAGAACTGGAAGTTCTGCTCGCGATTCCTTCGGCGCAAAGCGCCTGCGGAATGGAGATTACTATGACGGACAGGCATCCTTATTATGAATTTGAAAAAGATACATATGAAATCGATGAATTTGACTGCTCGTCCATCTTTTTATTTGTAGGAAAAGAGCGTGCGCTGCTCCTGGATACAGGCTGCGGAATCGGTGATCTGAAAGGCGTTATCAGAAAAATTACCGATAAACCGTACATTGTGGTTGCTTCCCATGGACATATGGATCATATCGGCGGGGCAGGCGCATTTGACGAGCTGTATATCAATCCGGCGGACAATTATTTTCTGGATGTATCCTTTGAAAAAATGCTGGAAAGCCGGAGAAATTATGCAGATTTTATCCGGACGCGGGAGGATAAATATTATCCTTACAGCACAGAGAAAGATATGCTTTGTTGGGAGAAAAAACCGAAGCTGCTTCCGCTATCCGACGGTCAGACATTCGATCTTGGAGGGCGTATCATTACGGCATATAGCTGTCCCGGACATACCCCCGGCGAAATGATTTTTATCGATTCGAAAACCAGGTATCTGTTTTGTGCCGATGCGTGTAACCGTAATCTTTTGCTGATGCAGTCAGGCGACCATACAGAGGGAAGATATGTCAGTGTGGAAAAAGCTGCAAAGGCGATGGAACGAATTGTGTCGATGAAAGACCAGTATGACCATGTGATCAATTCTCATCATGATTACCGGGGCTTTGGCGCACCGTTGGCGGATTATGTGGTCGATCAGGCACTGGAATGCATGAAGAAAATTGTCGATGGGACCGCAGAAATCAGGGAGATTCCAGATCCGTTGCAGCTGAATGCAACGAAAACGGTCGCTGTATACGGTGATGTTTTCATTACCTACAGCAAGGAGGGCGTTTATGAGACAAGATAAGACGCCTTTCGAAAAGGACGGAAAAATATTTTTACAGCTTGACTGCGAAAATGCGAAAGATTTATCCGGGAGGACATGACTGGAACGTGTGGCGGCCATGCTTTGCAGATTTTGCGCAGATGATTTTTAGGTAAATAAAAAAGAAGGGTAAAGCTCATGATCCCGGCGGCAGCCAGACAATCGTTTTGGCGCCGCTGGGATTGTTTTGTTCTTTCATAGGAATCATCACTTAGATGAATCCTGCATACAGGTGGCAATTTATGACGATCGCTTGGAAGTGACATCGCCCGGCGGTTTATACAATGGATTAACCTACGAGGAAGTAATGAAAGGTCATTCTAAGATTAGAAATAAGCTGATTGCTAATATTTTCGGTCAAATGGGACTGGTAGAAGCGTGGGAAAGCGGCATCAGAAGAATTATAAGTGCTGCCGGAGAATATGGACTGCCTGTTCCGACTGTGGAAGTATTCGATGATATGTTTCGAGTGAATTTATATAGAAATGTGCAGGATAACGTTAATGGTGGAGAAAAAGGTGGAATAAATGGTGGAGATAATTTCGGAGATAAAGCCCGTATCAGAGAAAAAGCACAGAAATTGACGGATATTCGAAAAGGTACACACGCTGTATTGTAATAGCGTATGTACCTTTGGTACAGAGCTCTCTGTGGTCAACGCACATCATTCTATGATCCCGATGGTATAGGTCTGTCTGCAATCTGTCATACCAGCTCACCACCAAAGGTCACTAATTTCCGGGCATATGCTGCATCTGTATGATGGATAAGCCACTGATATGCCGCTTCCAGATTCACTGGTCTGCTTACACAGTTATGTGCATCCGATGCAACTGCATCCACACCGTCTTTCTGTAACATATATTCCACGAATCTATGTATCCGGTAATTTCGGGGGTTCAGGATCGTATTTGCATTGACCTGCAGTAAAACGCCGGTTTCATGTCGAAACCGAAGCACTTTTTTCGGTGACTGCAAAAATATCAGGTACCTTTCCGGATGCGCCAGTATCGGGCGGTAGCCTGCGCGAGTCAATTGATTTACCGCATCCGTTGCTGCCTGCCAGGAAATATCTCTCCAAAACTCTAACAATACATAGTCTGTTCTGCCGATTGTAGGGATCTTTCCCTGTTGGAGTGCCATGGGCACCTGACAGGTCCATGCGATCTCTGCACCTGGAAGAAGCCGGATCTGCAAATCCTCCAGGTTGCAAAAAGCTTGTGCTTCAGCAAGCCGTTCTGTATAGAGTTCCATGTTAAAAGGATGAAATCCCGGTGCAGCGTGAGTTGTGGCCACAATTGTTTTTATACCCTGGAAGTGCGCCTCCCGGAGCATGGAGAACATGGTTTCCCGGGAATCTGCGCCGTCGTCCATCCCCCATATCGGGTGCTGATGAATATCTGTTAATTCTTGCTTCATTGTTTTTCTCTTCCTTTTGGTAGTAGCGCTTGTTATAGTGTCCGGCAGGGCGTCCGGAGCTGTAATAATGCCGGTTACTCATACTGCTGAACTTTACCGTTGGGAACTGCGTCAGGCGTTTTATATCCCGTCTGCCTGATCAGATTGCCCATAGTCTGGGCGTCCAAAAGCGAAAGCTCAGGTGTCTCCCCAATGGATTGATAATGCTTATCATATACAAAATATGTATAAAAGTCAACATAATATCGGTTTTAAGTAACTTAAAGACAATTTTGCGAGAAATTTATGAAAAAAGATAAATAAACGACGTTATATAATGAACTTTAGTAAATTCATTGCCTATACAAATCGGCTATGTTATACTAAACAGATCAAAAGAAAAGGAGCCGACGCTGTGACCAACCTGAACACATACTTTCAAAAGCATGGACTTTGTGCGGAAAATATCCTGTACATTTATCGTAGAGATCGTAAAACCGTTATCAAACGTATGCACTGTTCATTCCGATCAGCAGTATTCTGGCTGTTTTGCCGGAGTGTGAGTTCCTGAATATCAGCAAAGGGACAGTGGTATGCCGCAGCCACATTGTAAATATTAGCAGCGATGGTGTTTATACCATGTCGGATGGCTGCTCCTTTCAGGGGCGCAAGCGTGGCTTGAGCAGCCACCGTCGTCTGCGCACAGAAATGAGACTGGAGGACAAGCACACAAGTCCTCTGAATATGCTGGAAAAATGCAGCCTTCTGGATAATATGCCGCTGGCATTCTGTGTGATAGAGCTTGTCTTTAACGAGGACGGCCGCGGCGTGGATTTCATTTTTCGTTACTGCAATGCGGAAATGGAGAAAGTGGAGGGGGTTCCTGTGGAAGAAATGCTGAACCGCTCGTTCTACGAGGTCTTCCGCAATGGCGACAAAAAGTGGCTTGTGTCCTATGCGGACGTAGCTTTGAACGGCACGAAGCATACCATTCATGATTACAGTCCGGAGATAGACAAGAATCTTATCATCCATTGCTATCAGCCTGAGCCAGGTTATTGTGCCTGTGTACTGCAGGTGGTAGATAGCTGAATTGACGGTGAGACATTTCAAGTATAAAAACAGCCATAATCCTGATATTGATCAGTGCTATGGCTGTTTTTAGAGTATGGAAATCAGGAAGGAGCGCATAGATATGAACAGTAAGTCAAATACACAAGCTATGGAAACAGAAAAAATACCCCGTCTTCTGGCACGGCTGGCCATACCGGCTGTTGTGGCACAGATTATCAACCTTTTATATAATATTGTTGACCGTATTTATATTGGACACATTCCGGGCGTTGGTGCCGCAGCATTAACGGGTGTCGGGTTGTTTACACCGATCCTGATGCTGATCAATGCCTGTGCTATGCTTGCAGGGTCCGGAGGTGCTCCGCGTGCTGCAATTTCCATGGGAAAGAAAGACAATAAGACAGCGGAAAAGATTCTTGGAAACTGTTTTGTGATTCTTCTGCTTATGGCAGTTGCTTTGACTGTGCTATTTTTTGCGTTTGCACCACAGCTGCTGACGCTGTTTGGTGCAAGTGATCAGACACTTCCTTATGGGGTGGATTATGCAAGGATTTATATTCTTGGAAGTATTTTTGTTCTGATCGTGATGGGAATGAATCCCTTTATCACGACACAGGGATTTGCGAAGATCAGCATGATGACAACTGTGATTGGTGCTGTGATCAATATTATTCTGGATCCGATCTTTATCTTTGTATTTCATCTTGGAGTAAAGGGTGCTGCGCTTGCAACTGTTTTGAGTCAGGCTGTGGGGGCAATATGGATCCTTCGTTTCCTGTCAGGAAAGAAAACGATCCTGCATCTTAGAAAAGAAAACTTTAAATTGCAAAAGGAAATCCTCTTACCATGTCTTGCCCTTGGTATCTCTACCTTTGTCATGTTGTCCACAGAAAGCATTCTGTCTATCAGCTTTACCTCCAGCTTATCAAGATATGGCGGAGACCTTGCAGTAGGAGCGATGACAATTATTACAAGTGTCAGCCAGCTTGCAACATTACCGTTACAGGGAATTTGTCAGGGCGGACAGCCGATCATGAGTTATAACTTTGGTGCAGGAAACAGAGATCGGGTAAAAAAAGCATTTTTTACACAATTTACAGCTTGCACCGTTTTTACGGGATGTTTCTGGTTGATCATGCTTCTGTTCCCGAAGGGATTTGCAGGTATTTTTTCGAATAACACAGAATTGATCACATATACTGCATGGGCATTGAGAATTTATATGGCGGGCATATTCTCTCTTGGATTCCAGGTTGCCTGTCAGCAGAGCTTCATGGCATTGGGACAGGCAAAGGTCAGCTTATTGCTTGCCTGCTTAAGAAAACTGATCTTGTTGATTCCGTTGATCTTTATCCTGCCGCATTTTATCCAGAACAAAGTATTTGCTGTCTTTTTGGCTGAGCCGATCAGCGATATACTGGCGGCGGCAATCACAACCGCAACGTTCTTTCATCGGTTTCATAAAATTTTAAATAGAAAATAGTTACAGTTCAATCGTGTTTTTTTGAAAGTTTGGTCTGTCACACTGCGCTGGTACACGAACCGGAAACTCCTTGACAGGAACCTCTATTTCCTGCTATATTTGGTATATAG
>ERZ779668.467-NODE-467-length-11439-cov-2.22005_pt1 | contig 11439 bp, 8 predicted proteins | sample MGYA00511101_ERZ779668 | MGnify/ENA primary metagenome ERZ779668 (study PRJEB29588, sample SAMEA2155636) | human gut metagenome | biome: human gut; feature: human-associated habitat; material: faeces | place: Denmark | collected 2008/2010 ...
ATTACCCAGAATTTCATCGCCGGATAGCTGATCACAACCTGCACAAGGATATTCAGTATATTAGCGAGCGTCGGAATAATCGTTTCCGAAATGCCAAGCCCCGCAAACCACCTCTGGCTGTAAGCCGGAAGCGCTGTCGAAACAATCACCAGAACGACTGCCAGAATTGCATATTTCCATACTGCTTTTCCAAATGCCGCATCCGAATGAAAAACCAGGTTTTTCTGTACAAAAAAATTTACCGTTTGCGCCGCTGCCGTTGCCACTAAAAAGCTTAAAAATCCACAAAGCATCCTGCTTTCCTTTGTTGTGTAGTCAAACACAAACACCTGAAATGGGATTTCCCGAAAGCGTCGAAACCCAACCTCTGTACAGACCCACATCACTGCAAAATTCGTAATTGTCGCACAGTTTGACAGGATATTGAAGATGACAAATTCGTAGATATCCGGGTGTTTTTCTTTCCACTCTTTCAGCTCCTTCATAGTTCACCCTCTTCCCCGCCTGTTTTTTCCTGCTGTGCAAGAATCGCTGCATAAGCTTTATTGGCCTTCCAATTCTCAAAGAAACCGAAGATTACTGTTACAAGGCCCTTTCCTGTCTTTCCGTTTACCGCCAGAAGAAGTCCGTCCACCATTTTGGCGGACACCATTCCTCCTGTCATTTTGGCAATCGCACGGAACGGCATATTATATTGAAATAGTGTATTTAAGTCTGGCGTCTGCCCGTTTTCTTCCGCCTTTTCTATTTTATTTTTCAGCATTTTTGCAATATACCTTGCGACTGGATTTTTCGCATATCGCATATCCGACAGCGGATCATTTGCTTGCAGAACCTTATATCCATTCCAAACCGGATTTCCGGTATTTTCTCCCATCCCAGACATTTTGCATGCCTGCATCCTTGTCTTCCAGATCTGTGTTTTACTCCCCGGGACTTCCAGAATGTGCTGCCCGTCTTTTTGTAATCCAGTTTGGAAAATCTCTCCTGCCAGATGGATATCCTGACTGCTGCTGCCGACGAAAATCCGATACGTTCCCGCTTCCTCTACCCACATTCCGGCTTCTTCATCAAACACCCGAAACGTTTTGTCATCGAATAAAATGCAGACTTCCTTTTCTTCTCCTGCTTCCAGATAAACTTTTGCAAATCCCTTGAGCTCTTTCTCCGGACGTTCGATTTTTCTGTCCGGAAGCGCCACATACATCTGTACGATTTCGCTTCCGGCAATCTCTCCCACATTTTTTAACCGCAGGCGAATTCCGTTTTCTTCCACTTCCAGACCGCTGTACGTAAAGGTCGTATAGGAAAGTCCAAATCCAAAGGGAAAGGATACCGGAATCTGTTCTTTTTCAAAATAGCGATATCCCACATAGATTCCTTCCCCATATGGCAAAGTTCTTTCCTTCGCAGGATAAACAAAAGCGGACGGCGTATCGTCATAATGACAAATCCAGGATTCCGTCAGCTTTCCTCCTGGGTTAACTTTCCCGGTCAGTACATTCAAAACAGCTCCAGCTCCAGCTTCGCCGGACAATCCAGTATGCAAAATTGCCCGACAGTCTATTTTCCATCCGATGTCGACAACGCTTCCCGTGCTGAGTACAGCGACGATTGCCGGATTTTTTTCTGTAAGCTTCTGTAAAAGAGAAATCTGGTTCTGCGGTATTTCAAAATTTTTCCGGTCAAGTCCTTCGGATTCCTCCGTTTCTCCAAGTCCCAGAAAATACAGGATCACCTCCGCTTTGGATGCGAGTTCCAAAGCCTGCGCTTCCAGATTGTAATCCGCTTTTCCATCCCGTCTGTAACCTCTTTCCATCCCGACTACCATAAGGTCTGTATCGGATATTTTTTCTACTACATTTTCTACACTGATCGCATTGACACTGGATGACCCGACTCCCTGATATCTCGGCTCAAAAGCGAAATCCCCGATCACCGCAACCCTTGTTCCAGCAGTCAATGGAAGTATCTCTGCTTCATTTTTCAGCAAAACCATGCTTTCTTCTGCCGCCTTTTGCGCGAGCCTGTGATGGCTTCGATGCAGTTCTTCTTTCTGCTTTTCCAGCTCTTTTTTCTTTTCTCGGGACTGTTTGGGTAAGCTCAGCGCCGCCTGCAGCAACTCATCAACGCGTTCATCCACCTCTTTTTCTGTAATCTTTCCATCCTTTATTGCTGCCAAAAGTTGTCTTGCGCAGTCAAATCCGCAGCCCGGCATCTGAAGATTGGAGCCGTTTCGGATTCCTTTTGTAAAATCATTGCCGCCGCCCCAGTCGGTGACGACAAATCCCTGAAATCCCCATTCCTGCCGCAGAATCTGTTTCATCAGAAACCTGTTTTCATTCGCATACTCCCCGTTCACTTCATTGTAAGAGGACATAACCGCTCCCGGCTTTCCTTCTTTTACGGCGATTTCAAAGCCCGTCAGATACATTTCCCGGAGCGTCCGCTCATCCAGCATAGCATTTACTGCCATCCGCCTTGTTTCCTGGCTGTTTACTGCAAAATGCTTTGCGCAAGCGCTGACTCCTTCCCTCTGGATTCCTCTTATCATAGCTGCCGCCATTTTCCCGGACAAATACGGATCTTCTGAAAAATATTCAAAATTTCTGCCGCAAAGCGGATTTCTCTTTAAATTCAGCCCCGGTGCCAGCAATACGGCGACATCTTCCAATGCCGCCTCCTGCCCCAGCGCGCTTCCAACCTTTTCTTCCAACGCTTCGTCCCAACTGTTTGCCAGCGTGGACGAGGATGGAAAACAGGTGGCTGGCGTCGATGGATTCAAACCGAGATGGTCTCCGTTTCCATATTGTCTGCGGACTCCACTCGGCCCATCTGCAAAGGTAATACTTTCAATTCCGAGATGTTTATAGCCTCTGGAACACCACTCATTCTTTCCTGTCAGAAATGCGGCTTTCTCTTCCAAAGTCATTTTCTCTATCAGCTCCTGATGCCGCACTTTTTCACCCACCTCCTTTTTTTCTTTAGACGCCTTTTGTGATTCTCATTATAACCAAAAAACCAGAGGGAATATCCCTCTGGCACGAATGGTTCCAAATCTGTCACAAACTGCTTTCTATTTCTTCTTTCGGAATCAAAATCCTTATGAAAAAGAAATGATCTTTTACACCGAACTGCATCGTTCCTCCATATTTTTTAGCCGCATAGCTAATGCTCTTAATCCCAAATCCATGATTTCCCGCATCCCGTTTTGTCGTCATCGGAAATCCATTTTTAATTTTTATCTCCGTATCGCAATAATTTCTGACCTCTGCATACACAAACTGCTTTCGCGAAGAAATTTCCATATGGATAATTTTTTTCTCCGGATCGGAGATCATGGAAACATACTCAATCGCATTGTCCAGCGCATTTCCAAAAATCGTACAGATGTCTGTCACATGAATAAACTTCAACAATTCTCCGTCCGCGACGCAGGTAAATGCAATCCCGGCATTACGGATCAGCGGCATCTTTCCGTCCAGCACACCGTCCAGTACCTGATTACCCGTCTGGCGTTCCGGCTGATAGGCTGCCAGCTCGTCTTCCATCTGATCAATCCATTTCGACCGCTTTTCCGGGTCCTGTTCTGCCCGCAGTCCCGCAATCTGATGTTTTAAATCGTGATATTTCATATTAATCAGGTCTGTCACTTCCTGATAATTCCGGTAGCTGTCATACTGGGCGGTCAGTATACTCTGAATCTTGGACAGCTCCTTTTCTGCGCCGACTTCATGCCGTAGGCTCTGATAGGCATACAGGATTGCAAGCCCTCCAAAATCCACCAGCGTCCGGATCGTAAAAATATCCGTTGCAATGGATCCGCTGAACGGCGTATTGCGATAGACGAAGCTTAAATTGCTCAGCATGAACGCACTCAATACAATCAACAGCGTACTGTACAGCTCCTTCACGCTGATTTCCAGCTCAATCTCATCCCGTTTCATCCGGGATTCTATGATCCAGAGTATCATTGTAACTGCTCCATACACAATCGCCAGCGTCAGAATGCTTAAAACTCCTTTTTCAGTCCTTCCCCTGTAAGCAAAATATTCCAGCTGCCATTCCAGGGAAGCCATAAATTCTGCCGTCAGAAACGCTTTCATGCAGCAGTACGCTACCATTTTCCAGGTAGCCTCTATGACCATCCATAAAAACAGAAACATCATTCCAATTGCAATGATCATACAGGGAATCCAAAACAGCGTCGAGACGTTTCCGGTAAGCATCAGCCATCCCGTCTGTAAAACCAGCATTCCCGCCGCAATTCCTGCAAAGCAGCTCTTTTTTATTTTTCTTCTGTAAAAATAACAAAACAACATACAGGATATCCATTCCGCAATCGCCGTATAATAGCGTGGAATATCCTCATAAGTGCCTGTCAGCAATTCTGCCATCTTCAATGTTCCCCCATGTACTGTGCCAATGCTGTCATAAAATCGTTCTTCCTTGCTCGGCTGATCAACAACGCCTCTCCCTGAATCGTGCAGCATCCATCCTTTACACCTTCTACATATTCCAGGTTGACAAGATACCCCTTATTGCTGCGAAAGAATCCGAGCGGTTCAAATTTTCCCGCCGCGTCCTGCATCTTTGCCCGCTCTTTCAGGGTTCCGTTCGACGTATGATAAATCAGGTTATGTCCTTCGCTTTCAATATAATAAACATCCCCTGCATCGATCCGCACAACGCCGTCCGGGGTATTAACCTTTACCGGTTTTCCTGTTTTCTGCGGAATTCTGCTAATCGCCCGTTCCACGTTACCGGCTTCAGCACATAATCCATCGCGTCCACCTCATATCCCCGGATCGCATAATTGGTCATATTGGTGATAAACATGATGACGACCTTCGTATCGAACTTGCGGATTTCTTCCGCCGCTGTCATCCCGTCCATAAACTGCATCTGAATATCCATCAGAATGATGTCGTACTCTCCGGTATATTTTTCTACGATTTCATCTCCATCCGTAAACCGTATTACCCGAAAGCGTTTGCCGGATTCCTGTTGATACTGTTCAATATATTCTGTCAGCTGCTTTGCATAAGCTTCCTCGTCTTCCACAATGGCAATGGTAATCATTTATCAAAACCTCCACCTGATCTTTGGCATCACCTATTTGTTTCATTTATTATAGCAATAAACAAAAATCCTGCAAAGTGGAATTCTTCTGTGTCTCCGTGGGCGAAAAAATCCCACATCCACCACCGAAGCAACATAACGCTGCCGCGGCAGGAACATGGGATTTTATAATGTACCTTATTTTACAAAAGGGTGGATCTTACAGATACTTCTTCAGATCTTCTGCCTTATCCAGCTTCTCCCAGGGCAGATCCAGATCGTTGCGGCCGAAGTGACCGTATGCAGCGGTCTGCTTGTAGATCGGACGACGCAGGTTCAGCATCTTGATGATGCCTGCCGGACGCAGGTCGAAGTTCTCACGGATGATCTCAACCAGCTTCTCATCGGAAACCTTGCCGGTGCCGAAGGTGTCTGCCATGATAGAGGTAGGCTGTGCTACGCCGATTGCGTAAGACAGCTGGATTTCGCACTTGTCAGCCAGTCCTGCTGCAACAATGTTCTTTGCAACATAACGTGCTGCGTAAGCTGCGCTTCTGTCAACCTTGGTGCAGTCCTTACCGGAGAAAGCGCCGCCGCCGTGACGTGCATATCCGCCGTAGGTGTCTACGATGATCTTACGGCCGGTCAGACCAGCGTCACCGTGAGGTCCGCCGATTACGAAACGTCCGGTCGGATTGATGAAGAACTTGGTGTTCTCATCGATCAGCTCTGCAGGCAGAATCGGATCAAAGACATATTTTTTGATATCCTCGTGAATCTGTTCCTGTGTTACATCGGGATCATGCTGTGTGGATAATACAACTGCCTCCAGACGAACCGGCTTGTCGTTTTCATCATATTCTACAGAAACCTGGCTCTTGCCGTCGGGTCTTAAATAGGTCAGTGTGCCGTCTTTTCTTACTTTGGTCAGCTGCTGTGCCAGCTTGTGCGCCAGAGAGATCGGGTAAGGCATATATTCCTCTGTCTCGTTGGTTGCATAGCCGAACATCATACCCTGGTCGCCAGCGCCGATTGCTTCCAGCTCTTCCTCAGACATCTGGTTTTCTTTTGCTTCCAGGGCCTTGTCAACGCCCATTGCGATATCGGAAGACTGTTCGTCGATCGAAACCATAACGGCACAGGTGTTGCCGTCAAAGCCATACTCAGACTTGTCATAGCCGATCTCCTTAACCGTCTCACGAACGATCTTCGGGATATCTACATATGCGTTAGTGGTGATTTCACCGGTTACCAGTACGAAACCGGTACAGCTTGCTGTCTCGCAGGCTACACGGCTCATCGGGTCTTTTTCCATCAGTGCGTCCAGAATTGCGTCGGAAATGGCATCGCACATTTTGTCGGGATGTCCTTCTGTTACAGACTCAGAAGTAAATAAACGTTTTTCCATCTGTTCCTCCTTAGATGTTTGCTGTGAAAAATAGGATCCTGCTCTACAGGATTCTTTTCTGTAGAGCATTTTTGTATTGGAAACAAAGCTTCCTGTACAAAAAAGATCCGCTAAAAAGCGGATCCGATAGTTTGATAATCAAATCCTCTTATTGTTCGATTGCTTCCGTCCCGGAAATGGGACTTCTACTCGCTCAGGCTGGCACCTTCCGAAAAAACGGGGTTGCCGTGGCTTCACAGATCCTATGTATCTCCACCACTCTGAATAAGAGAAGGCACAATATTGAATTTTCTTATCAGGTACTCATTTAAAATACTATAGCGCCCTGTATTTGTCAACAGGACAATTTATGAAAAGTGTCTCAGCCAATCTTTAAGCGGAATTTCTGCAATTCCCGTTCGGATTCCACCTTTTCGATCTGGGCGCCGAGGCTCTGTAATTTTGCTGGAAAATCCTCATATCCGCGTTCGATATAACGGATATCGTCAATGACAGACATTCCTTCCGCTGCCAGCGCTGCGATAACAAGCGCTGCTCCGGCACGCAGATCCGGCGCATTGATGCTCGCTCCGGTATATCGGGAAACGCCGTCGATGATCGCAGTATTTCCTTCCACCTTAATGCTTGCGCCCATGCGGATCAGCTCGTCCACATAGCGGAAACGATTTTCAAAAATACTCTCTGTTACAATGCTCGTGCCGCAGCACAGACCCAGCGTCACCGCGATCTGGGGCTGCATATCCGTCGGAAAGCCCGGATACGGCAGAGTCTTTACCTGTGTATGTTTGAGCGGTCTGGAAGCCACTACCCGGACAGCATCATCCGACTCTGTCACTTCACAGCCGATTTCCGACAGCTTTGCAGAAATGGATTCCAGATGCTTCGGAATCACGTTTTTGACCGTCACATCGCCGTGCGTCGCAGCGGCAGCAAACATAAACGTGCCGGCTTCGATCTGATCCGGGATGATCGGATATTCCGTCTTATGCAGTCGCTCTACACCACGGATCCGGATCACATCCGTACCTGCGCCCTTGATATTGGCTCCCATGCTGTTTAAAAAGTTCGCCAGATCCACAACATGAGGTTCTTTTGCAGCATTTTCGATCGTTGTTCTGCCCTCTGCCAGCGCTGCAGCCATCATGATATTGATTGTCGCTCCGACACTGACAACGTCCAGATAAATGTGCGCACCGCACAGATGGGACGCTTCCGCCGTAATCATGCCATGCGCAATCTCAACCGTCGCGCCCAGTGCCTTGAACCCTTTGATATGCTGGTCGATTGCACGGCAGCCGATATCGCAGCCGCCTGGCAGTACAACTGTAGCCTTTTTATATTTCCCAAGAAGGGCTCCCAAAAAGTAATAGGATGCCCTGATTTTCTTGACAGAATCACCATTAACCGTTAAGTCATGAATCAGAGAACCGTTAATTTTAACGGTGTGACGGTCAACCCGCTCCACGTGAGTGCCAATCCCCGCCATCGCGTCCAAAAGGATGTTCGTATCCCGTACATCCGGCATATTTTCGATCAGTACGGTCTCATCCGTCATCAGGGAAGCAGCCAGAATCGGCAGCGCCGCGTTTTTTGCGCCCCCGATTTCAACCTCGCCGACCAGCGGATTTCCGCCATTGATTGCATACTGTTCCATATTTCCTCTTATTTCTGCTGCACAGGCAGCCTGTCCATCGCATCAATTTCCTCTTTCAGCGCCTGAAAAAAGAAATCCCTGAATTTTATTTTCAAATCTGTTTTGCTGCGCATGCAACCTCTGCACGCAGCATCTATTTATTATAATCTTCTTCTGTTTTTCGTCGTTTATGCACGTCAAAAACGGCAAAAAGAATCCTTTACCGTCCTTGTGGTTATAGCATATTCCACTTCATTTGTAAACTAAAACTTTCAGTTCAGGTAATTCAGCGGGTTCACTGCCTGTCCGTTAATCCGGATTTCAAAATGCAGGTGCGGTCCGGTGCTTCGGCCCGTGTTTCCGCTCAGGGCAATTTTCTGCCCCTGGCTGACCTTCTGTCCGACGCTGACCAAAACCTTGCTCAAGTGTCCGTAACGGGTTTCTCTGCCATCCGCATGCTGAATGTAAACGACGTAGCCATAGCCGCTGCCCCAGCCTGCCCTTGTAACCGTACCGCCGCTGGATGCCATGACCGCCGTACCGATGGGGGTTGCCCAGTCAATTCCCTTATGATTCGTGGACGCTCCCTTCTTGGGTGCTTTTCTGCCGCCAAAGCCAGAGGAAAGCCGTCCGCCGGAAATCGGCTTGATATAGGTCGGTGGAACCTTGGTTCCGCGCTCCACGATCTTCGGAATAGCCTCTACGATAACCTCTTCCTTCAAAATCTCCTGTGATTCCACAGCATCATTTCGATAAGTCACAAGTGCCGCTGCTTTTCGGAAGCCTGCAGAGGGCTGCTGACGCAGCTCTGTCTTTGTCGTATACCATTCGTCATTGTCGATATATACCACATCTGCTTCGTAGGTATCTTCCATATAAATCTGTTCCGTATGCACAACAGAAAGCTCCGGCTCCGGTACGGTGATGATCAGCTCATCACCGGTACGGATGACAGAATTTTCATTGTCCAGAGTCGGATTGATCGCAACGAGATTCGCAATCGCCAAACCGTTATCCTCTGCGATCTGGGAAAGCGTATCTCCCGCTTTTACTTCATAAATCTGCTCTTTCTGCTGATCCGCCGTCACCTCGGAAATTGCAGTTTCCAGCGGCGTGATCTCGTTTTCCATCAAATAGGCATCCACGATCTCGACCGTATCACCGAAATCGACGGAAACCGTGCCGTATTCCATCTGGGAAAAATCCACCGTTCCCTGATCCGGCTCAATCTCTTCAAACAGCTCGTCAAAAAAGCGTTCCGCCCCGGCACCTTCCCCCGCTGCGTGCTGCAGCTGTCCGGTGCTGTCGTCTTTTTTGGAAACCGAAGTCGTCAGGACGTTCAGCTGTCTGTCCGGGTCAATCACAATATCTGCACGATAGGCATGTTCTGTATCGTACCGGTCAAGTGCAGCCTGTAAAAGTGCCCGAACGTCACTGCTGCTGCCCAGGTTTACCGTATATTCGTTGATTTTTACCGTATAAGCATGCTGCAGCGTTGTGGAAATGCTGCTTTTTAAAACATCATAAATCGCTTTATATAAGTTGTGCCGGCTGTCTGTATTTCCAAAAAGCAGCTCCTGCCCCTCGGAAGTGATTTCAACCGGGATATATACCATCGTACCTTCTGTTTCAGTGATTTCGCGGCGCGCCTCGGCAACAAGCCTTTCTACCTCCTCCGGGTCGCTGCTGTTGCCAATTTCCGTTCCGTTGATGCTGACTTTATAAAAATTATCGCCTGTTTTCTGAAATCGTGGAAAAGACGGCACGCCAAAAAGGAGTACCAGCAATGTGATTCCCGTCGTCGCAAACCAGGTCTTTTTGATCAGTCCTCTATATTTCTTCAATCTGTTCATCTTTTCTTCTTTTTCTTTTTGGCTACGCTGTAGCCGAACGTCCCAATTGCTTCCCCAAGTCCGTAATATGTGCCGTGGGAGTACACGATCGGGTCCGCTTTTTCCAGATGAAACCGTCCCGTTTCATCCATCCACTTCTCGTCCACACTGACCGAAACGACCTCTGCCACAAACATCGTGTGGCTGCCGAGCTCTATCTTCTGCGTCACACGGCATTCCAGGCTGACCGGGCTTTCCGCGATCTGCGGTACCGACACTTTCTGTCCCGGCCACGGTGTCAGATTCATTTCTGCAAATTTGTCCACGTCCCGACCGCTTCTGACGCCGCAAAAATCTGCTGCTTTCGTCAATTCCTTCGTCGTCAGGTTAATGACAAATTCTCCTGTCTCTTCAATACAATGATAGGAATATCTTTCCGGGCGCACCGAAATCGACACCATCGGCGGATTGGAACAGACCGTACCTGTCCATGCAACGGTGAAAATATTCGGTTTTCCGTCTTTGTCCGCAACCGAAACCATGACCGCCGGAAGCGGGTAAAGCATATTGCCCGGCCGCCAGTTTACGCGGCCCATTAAAACAGCCCTGCAATCTGCGCCGCTGCCAGAACAATATTCGCCAGCGCGGTCACGAGGGTAATAATCATCAGAGGTCTGAGTCCTCTGCCCTGCTTCTGCAAATGCTCATTGCGGCGGACAAGTTCGTCATTCTGTGCCGCTATCGCTTCGGTCTGCTTCTTTACTTCATCTACGACAACCGCCTGTACGTTGCGGTATACCTTTACGTTTTCCTTATGGGTAAAATCATCGGACTGCTTTAAGAGCTGCTTGATCTCATCCATATGCTCCAGGATCGCCTGTTCAATCTGACTGACCTGCTCTGCAGTTTCCTGATTTTTCTGCTGTGCTTCGTCGAGGCGCAGCAGTCCTTCTTTTGTGTAGTTCTGCAGTCTAACCATACATTCCTGTGCGGTGCGGTTGATGCTGTCCTGGCTTCCCTCTGCCATCCGGCTTAAATTGCTCGTGCCGGTTTCGATAATTTTACGCAGTCCGCCGGCGCTCTCCGTCGTCACACGCTGGATTCCTTCGATGCTCTGCTCCGCCAGATTCTGCATTCCGGCAGCGCTCTGATCCGTATATTTCTGAATCACATCCAGAGCTTCCACATTTTTTCGTGTAACCTGACGGATTTCATTTAAGTAATTTTCGTATTCTACAAGCGATTCTCTCAAACGCTTTGCTTCCAAATCCTGCATGTATTTTCCTCTCTGTCTGTTCCGTTCCCAATCCTATGTCCCGGGGCAAAGTATCCTTTCCCCCAAAATCGCATTTTTTACAACAGTGCATACTCTGTTTTATTGTATCATTATTACCATTTTGAAACAAGATCAAAACGGAGATTCTTTCAGCGCTTTTGTTTTATTGCTACTGTTCACACGCGCCATTCGCAATACAATAGAATGTACGCTTCGCGAACATTCTATT
>ERZ779668.472-NODE-472-length-11308-cov-2.35546_pt1 | contig 11308 bp, 10 predicted proteins | sample MGYA00511101_ERZ779668 | MGnify/ENA primary metagenome ERZ779668 (study PRJEB29588, sample SAMEA2155636) | human gut metagenome | biome: human gut; feature: human-associated habitat; material: faeces | place: Denmark | collected 2008/2010 ...
CTATGTAGTTTTTTCTGCTATGCAGCAAACATGTTTTCATGTTACTCCATTTCCACAGAAAAATCCAGCGCCAATTCTGCGTTCCGTCAGCGTAGCGCAGTGAAATTTTTTACGAATACCAACCGCATTCCGCGCAGCACGCTCTGTGCTTCCATCCCAGATACCGCGTTTTATCCGACGGTGCCCGGTGCACCCGGTACATCCTACTTCTCCTGTGTCCGACGGGCGTCCCGCAGGCAACGCGAAAAAACCGCATATCCCAGCAGCGCACCCACGCAGTTCAGCAAAATATCATCCACATCAAATGCGCCGAATGCCGTAAAAAGCTGAAACAGCTCGATACAGCAGACAAGCACGAACGCGTCCAGAAACAGAATCCAGAATCGACGGCTCTCCTTTTGCAGAAACGGCAATAAGAAGCCAAGCGGCACAAAAGCAAGCACGTTGCCGAAAAGATTTTCAAAGCTGTTTAATTTTCCCCAGTAACGGATATACATCCGAATCGTCTTAAATAAAGTGAAGTTGGCGGTTCCAAGTCCCTCCCAGACAACCTCCTTTGTCCAGGAAGCAGCGATCGCCTCCAGCCGCGCAAGGGGATACTTAAAAACAATCACCTTGAGCAGCACAAGAATATAAAAGAAAAACACAGTCTTGAGAATGTGCTTTGTTTTCCGACTGCTTTCATCCTCTGCAAAAAGACTGTGTCCCAGTTGATTCCATATCTTTTTCATAAAGATCCTCTACTGATAATAAACCTCCATCAGGCAAAGTCCGGACGCCGGTGCCAGCATTCCCGCCTTCTTCCGGTCTTTTCCGTCCAGAATCGCAGCAATTTCTTCCGGTCTGCGCATCCCGAGACCGACCTCCACCAGTGTTCCGGTCAGAATGCGGATCATATGGAACAAAAATCCGTCTCCCCGAAAAGAAATCCGGATATCCGCGCCGTTTTGCTCGAATAAAATGGACTCTATCGAGCGGACAGTCGATTTTTTCTTGTTTTTTGCGGAGGTAAACGCTGCAAAATCATACGTCCCGACCAGATACTTCGCCGCTGTTTTCATCGCATCTACATCTAACTGCTGTTCGATCTGCCATACCAGCCGTCTGTCAAACACCGCAGGGATTTTGCTGTTGTGAATCCGGTAGCAATAGGTCTTACCGACCGCATTTAAACGCGCGTGGAACCTGGGAGCAGCCTCCTGACAGGAAATAACCGCCACATCCTCCGGCAGATACTGGTTCAGCTTATCCAGAAGCTCTTCGCAGGAAAGCTCCGTATTCATATGGAAATTCGCGGTCTGCCCTAGGGCGTGCACACCTGCATCCGTCCTGCCGGATGCCTGGATTTCCACCGGAGTCCCCGCAATTTTCGAAAGCAGCGCCTCGAATTTGCCCTGCAGCGTGTTCTGAGTCGTCCCCTGCCGCTGCCAGCCCTGATATCTGGTTCCTTCGTATTGAATCACAATTCTAAAGTTGCGCAAAACATCCTCCACTCTGCGGGCGCAGCGCGCCAAAACCCCCGAACAACCAAGCGTTTCCTCAGACTTTGGCGCGCCGCCCCGAACCTCACGACAACGTTTTTTATTCCTTTTTCTCCGAAATCTCTGCCTTATCCTCCGGGGTCAGGCGCCGGAACCGGTTAAAGCCATTCACCAGGATCCGCACACTGTCAATGGTTGTGTCAAAAAAACCCGCCTGATACATATTGGCAACAATAATGCCTGCAGGAACTGCCAGGATCATGCCGGCAACGCTGCCTACCTTATAACCGATAAAGATCAGAAACAGGGTCGGAAGCGGCGGAACGCCAATGGAATCCCCAACAATTTTCGGCTGGATGAGCTGACGCAAAAGCTGTCCAACTCCCCAGATGATCAGCAGCCCGATGGCCATTTTAAAGTCTCCGCCAAGCACCTTGATCACTGCCCATGGCCACAGAACCGTACCGGTTCCGAATACCGGCAGAAAATCCAGGATCGCAATCCCGATCGAAATCAGCGCACCGTAACGCACCCGCAGGATCAAAAAGCCTACCAGCATCAGAAGATATACCCAGATCTCGATCTTTAGCTGTGCTTTGAAATATCCGCCAATGGCACCGGTCAGACTGTGATACATCACATCCCACTTTTTGCGGAAGTTCTCCGGTACATATCTGCGAAACGCAGCAATCACTTCTTCCCGCTGCGCAACAAAAAAATAAGAGGACAACAGGCACATGATGACACCGACGATGATCGTCGGGATATTTTTGGCAAAATTGCCGACTGCAGATACCGTCGGACTGCCCATATGATCCACTGCGCTGCTCAACAGATTCATCAGCGAATTCAGAATTCTGGCAACCTGCTCCTGCACGTTTGGAGAAAAATAGTGAGAAAAGCTTTCCAGTGAGCTTCCCGCGTTGGAAATATCAGACTCCATTGCCTTCCAGAGTCCCGGCAGCTCTTCCACAAATCCCTTCAGCTGTCCTGCAAGCAGGCTCAGGATCCCGTAAATACCAGCTACGATCGCAGCGATAACTGCAATAATGACGATCGCAGAACCTGCTTTTCTGCGGATCTTAATCTTTTCATCCAAAAAACGCACCAGCGGGTTTGCGATCATCGCGATGATCCAGCCAATTACAAAAGGCATAAAATACGAAATAACCGATGGCACAACAAATACGACAAACAGCAAGATCACTACTGCAGTGATCAGGTTTAACACCGCTTTTACATATTTTCTGGATTGTCTCCACATGCTTTAATGCCTCCGTCTTCTGAGAGAATGCTGTCGAGCAGATCATAAATTTCTTCCCGTCCCTGCTTGGAAAGAGAGGAATACGGGATGATGATCGTATCCTTCTGTGCCTCTAAGCCAACCCGAATTGCCTTGAGCTGCTTTTGGATCTGACTGCGGTTGATTTTGTCCAGCTTGGTTGCAATGATGATCGGATCAAAGCCGTAATGACGCATCCACTGATACATCTGCTTATCGTTTGCAGACGGGTCGTGCCGGATATCGATCAGCAAAAAAACCGCCTTTAGCTGCTTGGAGGAATGCAGGTATCGTTCGATCATCTTGCCCCACTGCGCCTTTACTTCCTGATTGGCTTTTGCGTAGCCATAGCCAGGCAGATCTACCAGATAAAACACTTCATTTACATTATAAAAGTTGATGGTCTGGGTTTTGCCGGGCTGGGAAGAAGTTCTCGCCAGGCTTTTCCGGTTCATGATCCCGTTGATGAGGGAGGATTTGCCAACGTTACTCTTTCCGGCAAATGCAATTTCCGGCAGCATATTGTCCGGAAGCTTACTCGTAATGCCGCAGACCGTTTCCAATTGAACGGATTTGATTACCATATCAGTTGTTTCCTTTCCCGCCCACAAAAGCGTGCGCAATCACATCGTCCATCGTTTCTACAAAAAGAATTTCCAACCCATTTTTGATCTCCGCCGGAATCTCTTCAACGTCCGGACGGTTCTTTTCTGGCACCAATACTGTCTTGATTCCAGCAGTCTTTGCCGCCAGAGTCTTTTCCTTTAAGCCGCCGATGGGCAGCACTCTGCCCCGCAGCGTAATTTCGCCCGTCATCGCCAGATCGGCGCGAACCGGCGTATGGGTCAGCGCAGACAGAAGCGCCGTCGCCATCGTAATACCGGCGGAGGGTCCGTCCTTTGGAACCGCTCCCTCCGGAATATGAATATGAAAATCATTCTTTTTAAATACGTCGGGATCGATCTGATACCGCTCGCTGACCGAACGGATATAGCTCAGGCCAGTCATAGCGGATTCCTTCATCACATCGCCTAACTGTCCGGTCAGCTCCAGCTCGCCTTTGCCCGGCATCATATTGACTTCAATCTGCAGCGTATCACCGCCCACACTCGTCCATGCCAGGCCGCGCACAATTCCGATTTCGTCCGTCTGATTTGCTTTCAGGGAATGGAATCTGGGCTTGCCGAGATATTTTTCGAGGTTCCGGTCGTTGACGCGGATACAGCTTTTATCCTCTTTTAACAGCTCTCTCGCTGCTTTCCGGCAGATCTCCCCAAGCTTTCGCTCCAGACCTCTGACACCGGCTTCTCTTGTATAACCCTCAATCACGCTGCGCAGTGCATTATCACTGACGATCAGCCGTCCCTGCATACCGTTTTTCTTCAGCTGCTTGGGCATCAGATGCTCCCGTGCGATGTGGAACTTTTCCGCAGCGGTATAACTGCTGACCTCGATCACCTCCATACGATCCAGAAGCGGACGCGGAATTGTCTCGGTCGTATTTGCCGTCACAACAAACAGCACCTCCGATAAATCGATCGGAATTTCCACATAATGATCACGGAAATTGCAGTTTTGTTCGGCATCCAGCACTTCCAGAAGCGCCGAAGCGGTGTCTCCTTTATAGTCGCTCGAAACCTTATCCACCTCATCCAGCAGCATCAGCGGGTTTTTCACGCCTGCCTGTCTCAAACCATTGACAATCCGTCCGGGCATTGAGCCGACATAGGTTCTTCTGTGTCCCCGGATCTCCGCCTCATCCCGCACACCGCCAAGGCTGATGCGGACGTATTTTTTATTCAACGCCTCTGCAACGCTGCGTGCAATCGAGGTTTTACCGGTTCCGGGAGGTCCTACCAGACAGATAATCGGGCTTTCTCCCTGCTTGGTCAGCGCGCGCACCGCCAGAAATTCCAGCATACGCTCCTTTACCTGTTCCAGACCATAATGATCCCGGTCAAGAATCTCCTCCGCGCGGGTCAGGTCGGAGGTTTCGCGGGAGGTTTTGTCCCACGGAAGCTCCAGAAGTGTCTCGATGTAGGCACGTTCCACACCGGACTCTGCACTGTTTGTGGAAAGCCGTTTGAATCTGGAGATTTCTTTTGCGATCTTTTCCTTTACTTCTTTAGAGGCTTTGAGCTGCTGCAGCTTTTCTTCATACAATGCTGCATCCGACGCATCGTCCTCCCCCAGCTCCTCCTGAATATATTTCAGCTGTTCCCGCAAAATGTAATCTTTTTGGTTTTTATCCACACGTTCCCGCACTTTTTCCGTCAGATCAGTGCGGATTCTGGCAACCTCTACCTCCGTCGCAAGCACCTCTGCCAGCGCTTCGAAACGGCTTTCGAGATCCACCTGCTCCAAAATTTTCTGCTTTACGGTGTAATCTGCCGGAATATTTTCGATAATCTGATCCATCAGCTTACCGGGATCGTGAATTTCCTCCATATGGCGCAGAAGCGTCCGTCCCGTTCTGGGATAATATTTGCAGTATTCTGTGAAACGATCGCGCGCGCTGCGCAGCATCGCTTCTTTCCTGCTTTCGTCCATTGCTGGCACTTCCAGCACCTCGATGTCACCGCCGAGCCATTCCCACTCTCCAAAAAGCGTCCTAAGACGTCCTCTGCAAACGCCCTCTACGAGAACGCGAACCAGATTGTCCGGCAGCTTCGTGACCTGTTTTACCTTTGCAATACAGCCGATCTGGTACAGATCCTCTGCCTGCGGGTCCTCCGTCTCAGCATGGCACTGGGTTACCAGAAATACCTCCTGATCTTCGCTCATCGCCTGTTCTGCCGCCAGAATGGACTTCTTGCGGATCAGGTCAAAATGTATCATCGTATCCGGCAGGATCGTCATGCTGCGCAGGGCGATCACCGGAAGTTTTTTGAAATTTTCCATCGTATGCTATCTCCTATTGATGCGGAGTTTAGGATAAAATCCTGCGGAGTATTTTTTATCGTATGGAAACGAAGTTTCCTATACGATAAAAACGCCGTCCGTATCTGTCGCGGGCGGCGTCTTTTACTGTCATTCTATTTTGCTTCTTTAAAGCCGTCCAGAAGTCCCTGTTTTTCACGCCGTACCACCATCGGTTTTCCGGTTCCTTCTACCGCTTCTTTTGTAATTACGCACTGTGTAATGCTCGGATCGGAAGGGATCTGATACATCACATCCATCATCGTCTTTTCCATGATGGAGCGAAGTCCTCTGGCGCCTGTCTTTCTCTCCAGCGCGAGGTCAGCGATCTTTTCAATCGCTTCCTTCTCAAAGGAAAGCTTTACATGGTCGAATCCAAAGAGCTTCTGATACTGCTTGATCAGCGCATTCTTCGGCTCCATGAGGATTCGGATCAATGCCTCTCTGTCCAGTCCCTCCAGCGCTACCGTAATCGGCACGCGTCCGACGAACTCCGGAATCAGTCCGAACTTCACCAGATCCTGCGGAGTTACATCCGCATACAGCTCGCCTGCCTTGCGCTCTACGTTGGAAGAAATCTGTGCGTTGAAGCCGATGCTCTTTTTGTCCAGTCTGGATTCCACGATCCGCTCGATGCCGTCAAAGGCGCCGCCGCAGATGAACAAAATGTTCGTCGTGTCAATCGGAATCAGCTCCTGCTGCGGGTGCTTCCGTCCGCCCTGGGGAGGAACACTCGCTACTGTGCCTTCCATGATCTTCAGCAGTGCCTGCTGTACGCCCTCTCCCGAAACGTCGCGGGTAATCGATACGTTTTCACTTTTCTTCGTGATCTTGTCGATTTCATCCAGATATACAATACCGAGCTGTGCCCGTTCAATATCATAATCAGCCGCCTGAATCAGCTTTAACAGGATGTTTTCAACATCCTCACCGACATATCCGGCTTCCGTCAGCGTCGTCGCATCTGCGATCGCAAACGGTACGTTGATGATCTTCGCCAGAGACTGTGCAAGATATGTCTTGCCGCTGCCGGTAGGTCCCAGCATAATAATGTTGGACTTCTGCAGCTCAACACCATCGTCGTCCGCCCCGGCTGTCACTCTTTTATAATGGTTATATACAGCAACGGACAGCACCTTTTTGGCCTCTTCCTGACCGATCACATAATCATCGAGGAATTCTTTGATCTGCACCGGTTTCAGCAGGTTGATCTGTTTGGGATCTTCCTCCTGCGGTTCTTCTTCATTTTCCTCTTCGATGATTTCGGCACAGATGTCCACGCACTCATCGCAGATATATACGCCGTCCGGACCAGCGATCAGCTTATGCACCTGATCCTGTGTCTTGTGGCAGAAGGAACATCTCACCTGGTCATCAGAAAATCTGCCTGCCATATCGTTCTCCTATCTATCTCTTATTCATGACAATAGAATGCTCGCAGAGCATGCATTCTATTATTTCAGATAATCCTCGTGGGAAGTGATAATCATATCGATCAGGCCATATTCTTTGGCTTCTTCTGCGGTCTTCCAGTTATCTCTTTCGGTGTCCGCAGCGATCACTTCGTACTCTTTTCCAGTATTCTCCGCAAGAATTCTGTTCATTCTCTCTTTTGTTTTTAATATATGCTTCGCGTTGATTTCGATATCAGTCGCCTGTCCCTGTGCGCCGCCCAGAGGCTGATGGATCATAATTTCCGCATTCGGGAGGGCCATTCTCTTGCCTTTCGTGCCGCCTGCCAGCAAAAAGGCTCCCATGCTTGCCGCCATACCGATACAGATCGTAGAGACATCGCATTTGATAAATTTCATCGTATCATAAATTGCCATACCGGCAGGAATAGAGCCGCCGGGGCTGTTGATATACAGATGGACATCCTTGTCCGGGTCTTCAGATTCCAGGAAAAGAAGCTGAGCCACAACGAGGCTCGCCGTTACATCGTTTACTTCCTCACCCAGGAAAATAATTCTTTCTTTGAGCAGTCTGGAATAAATGTCATAGGAACGTTCTCCGCGGCTTGTCTGTTCGATTACATAAGGTACTAAACTCATATCTGAGCACTCTCCTTTCACAAGGGGTATGCCAGAGCAGTTAAGAGACCCTGCTCTGGCATACACAAAACCCTGCGGTTTTTTTTTATTGCAGCAGGAAACTGCCCCGCTGTCGGATTTGATCTGTTTCCAATCTTATCCCATGGCATTGTCTTTTGCAACAAATCCAGCTGATATTTAAGAAATATTTTAGATCATGTTCGAATCGTTCGCAGTTTGAAATTATTTTTCTACTGCTTCGCTTACAACGAAATCTACAGCCTTGCGGACAGCCAGATCTTCCATGATCTGCTTCTTGCCCTGCTCACCCATCAGCTCTTTGATCTTGTCTGCTTCCATCTTGTAGCCTTCTGCCATGCGCTTTACTTCTGCATCAAAATCTTCTTCCGTAGCTTCGATATTCTCAGCAGCTGCAACCGCTTCCAGAACCAGTCTGGATTTGATTCTGCGCTCCGCCTGAGGTTTTACCTGCTCCATCATGTGCTCGTAGGTAAGACCGGTGAACTGGAAGTACTGCTCCAGGTTCAGGCCCTGCATCTGCAGTCTCTGACCGAACTCGTCGATGGTCTGTCTCTGCTGAGTCTCTACCATAGCGTCCGGGATCTCCATCTGCGCATTCTCTACGATTGCGTCGATGACAGCGTCTTCCTTAGCGCCCTTAGCGTCTGCTTCTTTCTTTGCAAGCAGGCTCTTCTTGATATCTTCTTTGTACTCAGCCAGGGTTTCAAACTCGGAAACCTCGCCTGCGAACTCGTCGTTTAATTCAGGAAGCTGTTTTTCCTTTACTTCCTTAACAGTTACCTTGAACTGTGCAGGCTTGCCAGCCAGCTCGCTTGCATGGTACTCTTCAGGGAAGGTTACGTTTACTTCGCACGCTTCGCCTGCGTTCTTGCCGATCAGCTGCTCTTCGAAGTCGCCGATGAAGGAATGGGAACCGATCGTCAGATTGTAGTTGGTGCCCTTGCCGCCTTCGAAGGCTACGCCGTCGATGAAGCCTTCATAGTCGATTACAGCGATGTCACCATCCTGTACAGGACGCTCCACAACTACAGTTCTGGAGTTGTTTTCCTGCTGCTGCTTTAAGTCAGCCTCAACCTCTTCGTCGGTTACGGAAACTTCTACCTTGTCAACCTCAACGCCCTTATACTGGCCCAGGGTTACTTCCGGCTTTAATGCAACCTCTGCAGTAAAGATGAAGGATTTGCCCTCTTCGATCTGGGTAACGTTGATCTTAGGAGAAGAAACGATGGTCTCTTCACATTCTTCCAGTGCTTTTTCATATGCTTCCGGAATCAGGGCATTGGCAGCATCTTCGTAAAATACACCCTTGCCGTACATCTGCTCGATCATCTTCTTGGGAACCTTGCCCTTACGGAAACCGGGTACGGAGATTTTGCTTTTGTTTTTCTGGTAAGCATCTTCCAGTGCCTTGGAAAATTCATCTGCGGAAACCTCAATGGTCAGTTTCGCCATGTTCTTTTCAAGTTTTTCAACCTGTAAACTCATTGTATAAGTCCTCCTCGTGTTGCTTTTGTCCGTCTGACGGATATTCCAGTGAGCCGCCGGTACAAAAGCGTTTTTATAAAAAGACGCACAACCGCATCAAACTCACTACAGTCATTGTACGATTATATCATAAGGTGTTTTAAAATGCCAGTTTTTTTTGACAGTCTCCCGATTTTATGCTATTGTTAAGACAATTCGTGCTGACCCTAAAGATTTTTGCCGCAGTTTTTCGGATTGCGGGCTGATTTTCTGCGGGAGAAGGCGTACACAGGAGGCAAATCTATGGACAACCGCGTAGCCCTGATTGGAATTATGGTGGAAAATCCCGATTCTATCGAAACGATGAACCGTATTTTGCATGAATACGGACAGTATATTATCGGACGGATGGGACTGCCTTACCGGGAGCGCGGTCTTTCTATTATCAGCATTGTTCTCGACGCGCCTATGAACCAGATCAGCAGCCTGTCCGGCAAGCTCGGCATGCTGGACGGCATCAGTACGAAAACCATCTATCAAAACCTGAAAAAGGAGACATGATTATGAAAAAGTTTGGTTCCCTGCTGATTGGCACCCTGCTGTGCGCATCCCTGCTCGCAGGCTGCTCATCTTCCGCTTCCGTTTCGCAAAGCACTGTTCCCGAAACCATCAGCACTGCCGAAGGCGCTATCGAAACCGGCTCCGAGGAAGTTTCTTTAGAAGAAATGACTGCTGCTAAAACAGAAACCTCGACTGAAGCCCTGGAGGAAAGCTCTGACGACACCGTGGTCCGCATAGGCGGTCTCAAGGGTCCTACCACAATGGGACTGGTCAAGCTCATGGACGATGTCCAAAACGGCACTGCCGCAAATAACTACGAATTCACAATGGTGACCGCTGCCGACGAACTGACCGGTCTGGTTGCTTCCGGTAAGGTGGACATCGCCCTGCTGCCCGCAAACGTCGCTTCTGTCCTGTATCACAAGACAGAGGGTAAAGTTTCCGTGATCGATATCAACACCCTCGGCGTTTTATATCTGGTATCCGGCGATTCTTCTATCAGCTCGATTGAAAACCTGTCCGGCAAAACCGTTTATCTGCCCGGCAAAGGCACAACCCCGGAATATGTGCTCCGCTATCTGATCTCTGCATCCGGTCTTTCCGGCGAAGCCGTGACCCTCGAATTTAAGTCCGAGGCATCCGAGGTTGCCGCAGTTCTCGCAGAAGATCCCAATGCGATCGGTCTGCTTCCACAACCTTTTGTAACTGCTGCCATCGCACAGAACGACAGCCTGTCCGTTGTCCTTGACCTGACAAAAGTATGGGACAGCCTGCAGGAGGATGGTTCCAACAGCCGTCTCGTGACCGGCGTTTCAATCGTCAACAACGAGTTTTTAGCCGCACACAAAGATCTTGTAGATACGTTTTTAACGGAGCACGAGGCTTCGATCGCCTATACTGCAGCCGATCCTGAAGGTGCTGCTGCCCTGATCGAAAAGGCAGGCATCGTCGCAAAAGCTGCCATCGCACAGAAAGCATTGCCCGCCTGCAACATCACCTATCTCGACGGACAGGACATGAAGGATGCGTTAAACGGCTATCTGTCCGTACTGCTTTCGCAGAACCCACAGTCCGTTGGCGGTTCCCTGCCGGAGGATGATTTCTATTATCTGCAGTAAAAAAATGTGCTTCGGCACATTCTTGCGCCGAGTGCGCATCCTCGCGGAGCGTTTTTTATCATATGGAAACAAAGTTTCCATATGATAAAAAGTTACAGCTGCATCCCGGCGCTTTTGCGTGCGGCTGCAGCTGTTTTGATATGGAGCATTTTTTATGAATAAAAAAAAAGGATTCCCGAAGCTTTTCAAAAAGCTCGGCATATACGCATTCTGGCTGCTCGTCTGGCAGCTGCTCGCTGTTTTCTTTCACAATGACATCCTGCTCGTCGGCCCGTCAAAAACGCTTCGGACCTTTTTTTCATGTCTGATCACCGCCGGGTTCTGGCGTTCCATCTGGTTTTCGATTTCCCGCATCTGCGTTGGATTTTTCCTCGCCATGCTGTTCGGCATCCTGACCGGGGCGCTCTCCTG
>ERZ779668.500-NODE-500-length-10896-cov-1.72253_pt1 | contig 10896 bp, 9 predicted proteins | sample MGYA00511101_ERZ779668 | MGnify/ENA primary metagenome ERZ779668 (study PRJEB29588, sample SAMEA2155636) | human gut metagenome | biome: human gut; feature: human-associated habitat; material: faeces | place: Denmark | collected 2008/2010 ...
CTTATCCCCCTGATGCCGGCGGAAGCGGATATTTGCCCGGCGTGCCTGAAAATCAAGACAGTTGGAGCACGAGGAAATTTCTCTATACTTCTGCTGCCCTGGCATCCACACTTCGATATCATAAGTTTTTGCTGAGGAGAAACCTATATCCCCAGTGCAGAGACATACTACATGATATGGCAATTTCAGCAGCTGAAGAATTTTTTCTGCTTCTGCAGTCAAACTTTCCAATTCATCCCAGCTATCTTCCGGTTTACAATATTTCACCATTTCTACTTTGTGAAATTGATGCTGTCGAATCAGTCCACGGGTATCTTTCCCCGCAGAGCCTGCTTCTTTACGGAAACACGGGGTCAGTGCCGTGAGATGGACAGGGAGCACGGCTCCATCTAAAATTTCTCCGGAGAAATAGTTGGTCAGCGGCACTTCTGCTGTTGGAGTCATGTACATATTTTCCCCTTCCACTTTGTACATATCATCCTCAAATTTAGGGAGCTGTCCGGTTCCCTGCATAGAAGCACCATTAATGATATATGGTGGAATAACTTCCGTGAAATCATTCTGCTGTGTATGAACATCAAGCATGAAATTGTACACAGCTCTTTCCAGACGGGCTGCCATACTGAGATAGAAATAGAAACGCGCGCCTGACACCTTCCCCGCCCGTTCAGAATCGAGAATGCCCAGGTTTTCTCCTAATTCATAATGTTCTTTTGCAGGGAAAGGGAATTTACGAATTTCACCCCAGCGACGGACTTCCGGATTTTCACTGTCATCTTTTCCAACCGGCACAGAAGCATCTGTCATATTTGGAATGCGTAAAAGACGGTCCTGTAATATGAGCTCCACGCCTGCCAGCTCCTTATCAATGGCAGCAATCTTTGTCCCTACTTCTCTCATAGCAGAAATGGCAGCAGAAGCATCTTCCTTGTTCTTTTTTGCCAGAGCAATCTTTTTTGTTTCCGCATTGCGTTCACTCTTCAACGCTTCTGTCATCTGCAGAAGCTCTCTTCTCTTCCTGTCCAGCTCAATAACCTCATCCAAGTCAAAATCGTTATGGCGATTAACCAGATTTGCTTTTACCGCTTCCGTATTTTCCCTAATAAATTTAATATCCAACATAGCCATCTCTCCCTGCATAAACCTGCCATTCGGCTAAAACATAAAAAAAGACTTCCATCCTGTATGGGACGAAGTCATCACGGTGCCACCCAATTTGCATAAGCTAACTTGATTGTGGCATAACGTCCACAAACCGTCCGATTCATCACCGGCCATTCCCGATTGGAAAACACCTTCTCTGCCAAAGCTCGCACCAACCGCTTTTTCTCTGTACGCACTGAAAGAATATTTTCTCTTTCACTATATTTTTTTAATTATATAACCCTCGCAGTCTTTTGTAAAGTAAAACAGCGGTTCTGCAAACCCCCGCTGTACTTGATACTCATTTATTTACCACCAGTTCATCCCATGCATTGGCAAGAGCAGCATATTCCTCCATCGAAAACGTTTCTCCCCGGCGGCCGCCGTCAATCACCGCTCTCTCCAGAATCTTCTTTCCCAACTCCATGCTTATCCCGCCGGATTTCATAGCGTTGGTAAATACCTTCCTCCGCTGCCCAAACCCCATTTTAACCAGACGGAAAAACAGTTTGCGGTCTGCCACCTTCACCGCAGGTTCTTTTCTTCTCCTGATTTTCAGAACTGTCGACGTTACTGCAGGATGCGGCAAAAAAGCTGCCGGTGGAATATCCATCACCCTTTCCACGGTACAATCAAATTGTACCGCCAAGGTAAGCGCACCATAATCCTTCGACCCGGCCTTCGCCAAAATACGATCCGCCACTTCCTTTTGCACCATAAATACAAAGAGGGAAATGGGCAGTTCAGATTGAATCAGGTACAGCAAAATAGGTGTCGTAATATAGTAAGGAAGATTGGCCGCTGCGTGCCAGTCATTATCTCCCAGTATTTCTTTCAAATTTGCTTTGAGCACATCTTCATAGATAATATGCACATTATTATAAGCTTCCAGCGTATGCGTCAAAACATTTTCCAAACTTTTATCAATTTCAAAAGTTGTTACATTTGCCCCTGTTTCAGCAAGTGCCTGTGTTAATGTCCCTATACCTGCACCGATTTCCAAAACAAATGCTCCTTCTGCCAGTTCCGCTGCCGCCGCGATTTCTGCCACAATATCGGGACGTACGAGAAAATTTTGCCCTAAACGATGCTTCGCTCGAATACCAAATCGCTGCAATACATACCTTACAACTTTAATATCTGCTAAATTAGCGTCTTTCATACTTTCTCCCGCACTCTGCCAACGCGGATTCCCACTCCTTTCGTGTAATCCCAAAATGATTCAGCCTGCGCAAAAACTGCTTGGCATTCCCATATCCGATGCCAAGTATAGCCCCAACAGATGCTCTTTTCCCCGTGGCATCTTCCGCACCCGTAAGGCCGGAATTCCAAAGATCTTCCATATGAAATTCATGGGAACTTTCCTGATAAAGTATCCGTACTTTATCCAAAGCTTTTCTAATCGACTCCGGAGATGCATCTTCAATCCCCACATCATCCTCCGTAGACGCTTCACTTTTCGGAACAAAAGCATGAAGTGCTTCAGGAAACATAACGGAAAGTCTGCTTCTTATTTTTTCACCGGGACCATCCGGATCAGTCAGTATAATAATCCCTCTTTTTTCATAAGCGGCACGAATATCCTGTATAACAGCAGACCGGAGGGCATAGCCTCCGGTCGCAATCAGATCCGCATCTACCGCCTGTCTCACACGGGCAATATCCGATTTGCCCTCGACAACGATAACCTGCTGAATCATATCAGTCTCTTGCTACATACCCGATACCACGAACAGTATGGATATATTTCTTTCCTACTTTTTCATCAATTTTGCTTCGCAGGTAACGGACATATACATCTACAATATTCGTTTTCCCTGCATATCCATATCCCCAAACCTTTTCAAGAACTTCTTCACGTTTCAGGACACGATTTTTATTTTTGGCCAGGAATAAGAGTAAATCAAATTCCTTCTTCGTCAGATCCACGACTTCATCACCGACACGTACTTCATGGCGATCCGGATAAATTGCCAGGTCTCCGATATTAAAAGACGGGTCGGCCACAATTTTCGGCTCCTCATGACGGCGCAGTGTAGAACGGATTCTGGCAATCAATTCTTTTGTGGCATAAGGTTTGGTCAGATAATCATCAGCACCTGCATTCAGCACTTCAACTTTTCTGTCCACACTACCGTCAGAAGACAGGTAAATAATCGGAATCGTGCTGATTTCTCTTACGTTCTCAAGAATTTTATCGCCATCTTCCATGGGATCATCCGGATCAAGGACAATGATGTCCACTTGGCGCTGTCCTGCCAGATCTACCACAGAATCACCAATATTGTCTACCAAACAGGAAAATCCTTCTTCTTCCAGCTTAAGCTGCATGAAACGGCTGACACTCGGATCACGTTCAACTACTAATACACAATTTCTCATTTTTAGGTTCCTCCCCCAAAACACAACAAATACTACAAATACTACAAATAAAAATGCTCTTTTAAATTATTATTATTATTTTTCGTCAATCACTTTAAACGGGGAATTATTATTTTTTTACCATTTTTATAAAAGTAATCGCCAAAGAGCTTCATGGTTCTCCACTTAATAATACCATAACTTTAATTAAATTCAAGCAATTCATTTTAAATAGTAATTGATCGCTTATATTTATTAAACTTTTGCGAATTACTCTTATTCCTTTTTTCTCTTGTATTATTTCAAACCCCTACTTATTTACCGATACCGCCTAGTAAGACTCAATATATTCAAAACTTTAAATGATACTGTATCTCATTCATTTCTTTATAAAATTATTTTCCTTTTACCCAAAATACCCATACCCCCCCCATGTGTATAAAACTTTTTTATGATTGATCTTTAATGAATTTATTACCTTTATAATTTATTAGAGCCCAAGAAAAAAGAGGGGCATCCCGGAAGGAACCCTCTCTTCTGAACCGATTTATTATTTTAAGATATCTCTCATACGATGTGTCAATGAGCCGCTGCCATAAAAAGCATCCGCATCAAGCGCCTCTTCAATACGGAGAAGCTGGTTATACTTTGCCACCCGTTCGGTACGGCAGGGAGCACCGGTCTTAATCTGCCCCGCATTCAGCGCTACTGCCACATCAGCAATTGTCGTATCAGCCGTTTCACCGCTGCGGTGAGAAATAACTGCGGTGTATCCGCTTCTCTGCGCCATCTGCACCGCCTCAAAGGTCTCTGTAATCGTCCCGATCTGGTTCAGCTTGATCAAAATAGAATTGGCAACACCTTCATGGATTCCTTTGGATAAGCGGCTTGTATTGGTAACAAAAAGATCATCACCCACCAGCTGTACACGTTTCCCCAACACAGCCGTTAATTTTTTCCAACCTCCCCAGTCTTCCTCTCCAAGACCATCTTCAATGGAAATGATCGGATATTTATTGACAAGGTCTTCATAAAAAGAAATCATTTCTTCTGCCGTTTTAGCGGCATGATCCCCGGACAAATGGTACAATCCGTCATCGCCCAGAAGTTCAGATGCCGCCACATCAGCCGCCAGAACGATATCTTTCCCCGCCGTATAACCCGCTTTTTCTACCGCTTCACAGATAACTTCCATCGCTGCTTCATTAGACGGCAGATCAGGCGCAAAGCCGCCTTCATCACCGACTGCCGTGGATAAATGTCTCTTTTTTAATACTGTTTTCAAGGCATGATATACTTCTGCACACATACGAAGTCCTTCAGAGAAAGAAGAAGCACCGACAGGCATTATCATGCTTTCCTGAATATCCACATTATTATCCGCATGAGCTCCTCCATTAATGATGTTCATCATAGGAACCGGAAGATTATGAGCATTAATACCGCCAAGGTACTGGAACAAAGGAAGTTCTGCTGATTCCGCGGAAGCATGAGCAGCCGCAAGAGATACCCCAAGAATAGCATTGGCACCAAGGCGGCTCTTATTCGGTGTGCCGTCCAAATTAATCAGGATATGATCCAATCCGCGCTGGTCACTGGCATCCCAGCCAAGAACAGCATCAGCAATTTCTCCATTCACATTATTTATGGCGCAAAGAACACCTTTTCCATCATAACGGTTCTCATCACCATCACGAAGTTCCGTTGCTTCAAACATACCTGTAGATGCGCCGGAAGGAACTCCCGCCCTTGCGAAAGCTCCATCTTCCAGTGTCATTTCTACTTCTACCGTGGGATTTCCACGGGAATCAAGAATCTCTCTTGCGTGAAGATCTGTAATAACTGCCATGATATCTCCTTATTCACATGCTTTTTTATAAATAGACAATAATTCTTCTGCTTTCAGACTGGCACCGCCGATAAGAGCGCCGTCCACATCTTTTTCTCTAAGGAAAGAAGAAATATTCTCTCCTGTTACGGAACCGCCATACAAAATTCGTATCTGTTCTGCGACTCCCCCGGATGAAAACGCTTCTATTGTTTTGCGAATAAACGCGGATACAGTTTCCGCATCCTGCGCGGTGGCCGCTTTTCCTGTACCGATCGCCCAAACAGGTTCATAAGCAATAACTGTCCGTAATAATTCTTCCGGGGAAAGCCCCGACAGCGCCGCTCTCATTTCTTCCAGCAAACGTGTTTTCATCTGCCCGCTTTCCCGCTCTTCCAAGGTTTCACCAACACAAAGGATAGGCGTCATTCCATACGCAAGGACTATTTTCACCTTTTTCCCTACAAACTCATCGGATTCACATAAAATCTGTCGGCGTTCCGAATGTCCGCAGATGACATAAGAACAGCCTGTTTCTTTTAACATACCAGGAGATATTTCTCCGGTAAATGCGCCTTTCTCCGCCGGATACACATTTTGCGCCCCCCACTTTATGCCCGTACCTGCCAGGTATTTTTCCGCCAAGTACAAATCAGTGAAAGGCATACAGATTAAAAGTTCGGCTTTCCCCATTTCCGCATCGAATTGGCCGAGAAACTGTTCCGTTTCCATGGCGGTACGATTCATTTTCCAATTTCCCGCAATCAGTCTTGTCCGCACCGGCATCACTCCTTATCTGCAAGGACAGCCACACCGGGAAGAACCATCCCCTCCAGCATTTCCAAAGAAGCACCTCCGCCGGTAGACACATGAGAGAACTTATCTTCAATCCCCATCTGGTCCACAACGGAAGCGGATTCTCCGCCGCCGATAACGGTTGTCGCATCCAAGTTTGCAATAGCTTCCGCAATAGCAAAAGTCCCGGTAGCAAAAGGCTTCATCTCAAATACACCCATCGGTCCGTTCCAGACAACAGATTTCATTCTCCTCAGTGTTTCCACGTAGAGACGGATTGTCTTGGGCCCGATATCAAGAGCCATCCAGGGATCACTGAAATCTTTCGCTTCCAATACTTTTGTATTTGCCTTTTCTGAAAAAGCATCTCCCGCCATAAAATCCACAGGAAGTATTATGTCCGATCCCATTTCCTTTGCTTTTTTCATCAGGTTGCGTGCCAGTTCAAAGCGATCTTTATCCTGCAAAGACCGGCCCATATCATAGCCTTCCGCCGCGACAAAAGTATTTGCCATACCGCCGCCGATCATGATGACATCCGCTTTTTCCATCAGGTTGGCAATCACCTGGATTTTGTCACTGATCTTAGCCCCGCCGATAATGGCCGCAAAAGGACGCTTCGGATTTTCAATAACACCGTCGAGGAAATCTATTTCCTTCTTCAGTAAGAGTCCGGATACCATAGGCAATAATTTACCAACCCCCACAACAGAGGCATGGGCTCTGTGAGAAACGCCAAATGCGTCATTTACAGCTGCTGTACAGCCTTCCACCAGCGCTTTTGCAAAATCGGGATCATTCTTTTCTTCTTCTTTATGGAAACGAAGATTTTCAAGAAGCAGCACCTGTCCCGGCTGAAGCGCTTTTTTCATGGCGGCCGTTCCGCTGCCGATGCAGTCATCGGCAAATTGTACCGGCTGATTCAAAAGTTCTGACAGTCTTTCCGCCGCAGGGCGAAGAGAAAGTTCCAGTTTTCGCTCCCCTTTAGGCCGCCCCATATGGCTTGCCAAAACGACTGCCGCTCCCTCTTTCAGTAAATATCGGATGGTCGGGAGTGTAGAACGGATTCTTCTGTCATCGGTGATATGCCCATCCTTGTCACAGGGAACATTATAATCCACACGGACATATACCGTTTTTCCCGCTACATCAATATCGTAGATTGTCTGTTTATTCATCGCGGAGTCCTCTTCAGATCAAAACTTTCCCGCTACAAAAGCGACAAGGTCAATGATTCTCATGGAGTACCCCCATTCATTGTCATACCATGCGATTACCTTTACCAGGTTGTCTTCCATCACCATGGTGAGAAGACTGTCAACAGTGGAACTTACATCGGTGGTTTTGAAATCACTGGAAACAAGAGGTTCGTCAGTATAAGCCAGAATACCTTTCATCTTTCCTTCAGCGGCCGCTTTCAAAGCAGCATTCACCGATTCCTTTGTCGCCGGTTTATCTAGTTCAACCGTAAGATCCACTAAAGATACATCAGGCGTAGGAACACGGATAGCCAGTCCGTTCAGCTTTCCTTTCAGCTCAGGAATAACGATACCAATGGCTTTCGCCGCACCGGTGCTGGTGGGCACCATATTTTCGGCAGCGGCTCTTCCGCGTCTCGGATCTTTTTTATGTGCTTTTTCCAAAATAGCCTGGTCATTGGTATAAGAATGTACCGTAGTCATAAGACCGCGCTTGATTCCAAACGTATCATTCAACACCTTGCAGACGGGTGCCAGACAGTTTGTCGTGCAAGAAGCGTTGGAAATAATATCATCTTTAGCAGGGTCATAAATATTTTCATTCACACCTACGACGATGGTCGCGTCTTCATCTTTACCCGGAGCAGTAATAATAACCTTCTTAACTGTTCCGCGGATATGTTTCTCCGCGCTTTCTCTGTCTTTCAGTTTACCTGTGGATTCGATAACGATTTCCGTGCCGTAAGCACTCCAGTCCAGATTTTCCGGATTCCGATCCTGAAATACATGGATGCGTTTCCCATCAACAATAAGATCATCTTTATCAATTTCTACCTTTTTATTCAAACGTCCATGAACCGTATCATATTTCAAAAGATAAGCAGCTGTTTCCGGGCCGCTCGGATTGTTGATGGCGACAATATCCAGATCCGTTCTGTCAAGAAGCCCCCGAAAAACAAGACGTCCAATTCTTCCAAAACCGTTAATTGCTACTTTTGTCATTCTTGCACCCTCCTATAGACCCAACCGGAAATAAATTTTACCGCAATAAAACAGCCGCGCCCTAAAAGAAATACTGCAGTCACTCATGCAGTCTAACCGGCAATATCTTTTTGCGGCGGGAATAAAACAATAAAGTGATGACTTCCACCTCATAAGACTTCTGTAAGTATGCGGCAGAACCATACTTTGAGGACTCCTTACTTATGTAGTATATCACGCAGCCATTTCTGCTACAACAACAATAAACATTTTCAAAAGTAGTATATACTTATCTTAAACCAGCCAAATAAATGAAACATTATTTCCCGTAACCGCTTTGAATCTGTCTTAATTTCCATATGAAATACATCCTGCTGATTTCGCACAAAATTAACTTTCTCCTTATATCAATTTTTATGTTTTTCGATTTCTTTTTCCTTTCAGTAGTTATATAATGAATACAAGTCATTAATCTTTTTCTATTTATGATTTTTTTCAATCATTAGTATATGCGCAGAAAAGAAAGGAAATATTATGTCTTGGAATACGAAAATCACAAAGCTTCTCAACATTGATTATCCTATCATCCAAGGTGCCATGGCGTACATTTCTGACGGTGTCCTGGCAGCCGCTATGAGCCATGCAGGCTGTGCAGGCGTCATTGGTTCAGGCGGATTTACCCCTGATGAAGTACAGTCCCATATCCGCCGTTTTAAAGATATCGCCGGTTCGCAAAAAGTCTACGGTGTCAACCTGATGCTGCAAGATGATAATAAAGATGACATAGCGCAAATCATTTGCGATGAGAAAGTCCCTTTTGTCACCATTGGCGCAGGGAACCCTATCCCCTGGTTTGAACCGTTTCACCAAAAAGGAATCAAATGTATTCCTGTCGTTCCCAATGTGAAACTAGCACAAAGGGTACAGGCCCATGGCGCCGACGCTCTCGTAGTAGAAGGTATGGAAGCCGGAGGTCACGACGGAAAACTGACGCTCATGGCGCTTTTAGAGAACGTTCTGCCGGATATAGAAATTCCTGTGATTGCCGCCGGCGGTATTACCGACGGACGGGGTATCGCCGCATCGCTTCTTATGGGCGCATCCGGAGTCCAGATGGGTACACGTTTCCTCCTAGCTGAAGAATGCAGTCTCCACCCGAAAGCGAAGGATGCTATCATGGCAGCAGCGGATACGGATTCTGTTGTTACAGGATTTACCACCGGCGACAGTGTAAGAGGCCTCAAAAACCGATTCTCCGATCGTTACCTGAAAGCGGAGTACAGCGGTGCTTCACCTGATGAACTGTCATCTATCTCTGCAGGTACCACAAAGAGAGGGGCTCTTTTTGGCGATACGGAAAATGGTTTTATTCTGGCCGGCATGTCCCTTACCCATTTGACAAAAATTCAATCTGCAAAAGAAATCGTAGAGGAACTCGTTTCTGAAACGGAACGGCGCCTTGCGGCGGCTCCAGGGCTCATCTGAATTTCTTTCGAATATTTATAGAAAAGTATATAATAAAGATGACTTCTTAATTGATAGAAGTTATTCTGTATTTAAAATCTTTGCGGTAATTTTTATAAGTTTTATTTTCTGTCTTTCATGGAGGTTCCTCATGTACACACTTTCCAATCTTAATTTTATGGGGAAGAGTCCCAAAATTGATCCTGATGCTTTTGTTGCACCCCGCGTATTCCTGGCCGGCGATGTGCGTATAAGCAGATACGCCAGCCTTTGGCCCGGTGTTGTCGCAAGAGGTGATGTTAACTATATTTCCATAGGCGAATGTTCCAATGTACAGGATTTGGTATGCCTTCACGTCGCCGATGATTTCCCCTGCATCATCGGCGACTATGTTACCATCGGACACTGCGCCTGCGTACATGCCTGCACGATTGAAGACCATGTCCTCATTGGTATGAACGCCACTGTTCTGACGGGAGCAAAAGTAGGCAAAGGTTCAATCATCGCTGCCGGTGCCCTTGTCCTGGAAAATCAGGTCATTCCGCCAAACTCCCTCGTTGTCGGCGTCCCCGGCAAAGTAAAATCCACTATCAATGCACTTAAAAACATCCATGCCCAGGCTTTGAAATACAAAAGTGAATGGGCTATCGGCTACGGTGTAAAACCCGATATTGGAGGCGAGCTTTACCACGGAGAAAAAATCGTTTAATTAATCCATTGAAAAATCGGTAATGACACAAGTCTGCAACTGCATCATTACCGATTTTTTATTGCTTTATTTTTCCAGCTTATCTACATTTTCATGAAGTTCGGGATAAGTAAGAGTAGCAAACAGATCATGGAGCGTTTCATTTCTGCGAATCTGCTGCACGGTTCCATCTTCATGAACCATGATTTCCTGATGGCGCAGACGGCCATTATAATTGTACCCCATACTGTGTCCATGGGCACCGGTATCATGAATGATGATAAGATCCCCCATTTCAATTTCCGGCAGTTCTCTCTGAATGGCGAACTTATCGGAATTTTCGCAAAGGGAGCCAACCACGTCATAAATTTTGTTCTTAGGCAAATTTTCCTTGCCAAGAACACTTACATGATGATAAGCACCATATATACCGGGAC
>ERZ779668.503-NODE-503-length-10882-cov-1.99178_pt1 | contig 10882 bp, 10 predicted proteins | sample MGYA00511101_ERZ779668 | MGnify/ENA primary metagenome ERZ779668 (study PRJEB29588, sample SAMEA2155636) | human gut metagenome | biome: human gut; feature: human-associated habitat; material: faeces | place: Denmark | collected 2008/2010 ...
ATCAAAAAGGACGGGAGCAGAGGTGATTTTACACTGCGGCGACTATGAGACGGACGAAGAACTCTGATAGAAAAATAACCGACTGCAGGCGTACAGAAAAGGTGCGCAGGCGAGACAGCAGGAGAAGAATATGAAAAGAATTGCAGCATTTGAAAAGGTGAGCTTTGCACAGTACGAAAAGGATTTCGCGGACGCGTTCCCAGGCCATGAAACGGCGGAAATTCGTGCAATTTATGATGATATTACAAAACCCAAACGGGCGACAGCGGGAAGCGCAGGCTATGACTTTTCTGCGCCGGTGGCGTTTGTGTTAAAGCCGGGCGAGACGATTAAAATCCCGACCGGAATCCGTGCGCGGATGGACGAGGACTGGGTGCTGTGCCTGTTTCCCAGAAGCGGACAGGGCTTTAAGTACCGTTTGCAGCTGAATAATACCGTCGGAATTATCGACAGCGATTACTATAATTCCGACAATGAAGGACATATCATGGCGAAGCTGACGAACGATTCCAACGAGGGCAAGGTGCTCGAAATCCATCCGGGCGAGGGCTTTTTGCAGGGAATTTTCATGCCGTATGGCATCACGGAGGATGACGAGGCGGACGGAGTCCGCAATGGCGGATTTGGAAGCACGGACAGACGCTGAGAAACGGGGAACGTATGAAAAAGCGAATTTTATTGCTGACAACCGGCGGGACGATCGCCTCACAGGATGGCGGGAACGGTCTGGCACCGGTGCTGTCCTCCGACGATTTTTTGGATTATATGAAAGAATTTGAAGATGTCTGCGAGTTAGTTCCATACGAGGTCTGCAGCATTGATTCGACAAATATGGAAGCCTCGTGGTGGTTGAAGCTGGCGGGACTGATTCAGAAAAACTATACGTTATACGACGCGTTTCTGATCTGCCACGGGACGGATACGATGGCGTATACGGCTGCGGCGCTTTCCTATCTGATTCAGAATTCTGTCAAGCCGATTGTCCTGACCGGTGCGCAGAAATCGATTCTGCAGGAAATCACCGACGCACGGAAAAATCTGCACGACAGCATCCGGTGTGCACTTGACGACCGAAGCCGGGACGTTATGCTGGTGTTTGACGGCAAAATTATTGCGGGAACGCGGGCGAAAAAGACGGCGACCTTCAGCTATAATGCATTTTCCAGCATCAATTTTCCGGTGCTTGGGCAGATTCACGACAACACGGTGGTCTATTATATCCAGAAGGATATCTGCGGTCCGGTGCGTTTCTTTAACCGGATGGATCGGAAGGTGTTTTTGTTAAAACTGACACCGGGGATGTCCACGGAGATCATTCCGCATATTTTGAGCGTGTATGACTGTATTATTATTGAAGGATTCGGCGTCGGTGGATTGCCGGATCGTCTGCGTCAGGCGCTTTTGGAGGAAATGCAGCATTACAAGGCGCATGAAAAGATCCTGATCATGGCGACGCAGGTGACGTATGAGGGCAGCAGCATGGACACCTATGTGGTGGGTCGCGCAGCGCGGGAGCAGCTGCCGTTTCTGGAAACCTACGACATGACGCTGGAAGCGGTGCTTGCGAAGATCATGTGGATTCTGGGTCTGCACATGGAAGACCGAAAGGAAATCGAGCGTCTCTTTTACAAAAAGATCAATTATGATCTGTTTCGAAACGAGTAAACCGTTTGGATAAAACTGTATGCGGGATGGAGATTAAAATGGAGAAGAAGCGGACGAGGAGAATGAAAATGGCGATGCTCTGTTATGTGCTGGCGGCACTGTGTCTGGTATATTGTGTTGGCGTGGTTGCAACCAAGGCTGCCGGAACGAAATTTTACCTGATCTGGCTGGCAGGGACGGCACTGTTTGGTTTGTTTGGTTTTTCTGTACAAAAAGGGCTCTGGATGCGTTTGCCAATCGGACTGCGGGCGGGAATCGGCGTGCTTGCAGGCGTGGGGATTGCCTGTCTGTGCGGTCTGCTGATCCTGATCGGCAGCACATTTTCTGCAAAAGGGGAGCAGCAGCTTTCCTATCTTATTGTGTTGGGTGCACAGATGAAGCAAAGCGGGCCCAGCGTCGTTCTGGAAAAACGGCTGTGTCAGGCATATACCTATCTGACGGAAAATCCGGAGACGCTCTGCGTACTGTCCGGCGGGCAGGGCAGCAACGAGCCGGTCAGTGAGGCACAGGGTATGTATGATGATCTGGTAAAAAAAGGAATTGACCCCAAACGGCTGATTTTAGAAGACCAGTCCACCAACACCGTAGAAAATCTGCGCTTTTCCAGAAAGCTGATTCCGCAGGAGGTTCAGAAGGTCGGCATTGTGACAAGCAATTTTCATGTTTACAGAAGCCTGCGGCTGGCAAAACAGCAGGGCTTTCTAGATCCGGTCGGGATTTCTGCGGATTCCGGTGTTTATTTTCTGCCCAATAATGTGCTGCGGGAATGTTTTGGTATCGTGAAGGACAGACTATATGGCAACCTGAAATTTTTTTAAAAATTTTCAAACTATGTGAAACCGGACGGCAGCTGTCTGCGTGTATGTAGATAGCAGGGCACAAAAGAATCCTGCGGCAGGACGATTTCCTGCCGGAAGGGTTGAAAAACTGTCGATTTTACAACACCATATAGGAAGGAATTTTCGGATATGAGAAAAAAACAGATGCTTGCACTTTTTATGAGCCTGAGCCTGCTGGCACAGGGGATGTTATTTAGCGGCTGCGGACAAAAGAGTATCGGGGAAGAGCCTGCACAGACCCGGACGGAAACGGAAGAAGCGCAGTCTATGGAGACAAGCGATTCAAAAAAACAGGATCAGACGTCTGAAACGGATGAAAAAAATCAGACGGCTGCAGATAAGACACAGGATCAGGATGTTGCGCGGGATGAGGAAAACGGCTTTGCACTGCGTTTTACGGAGGCTTTGCTGAAGCAGAAAAAAGAGGGAGAAAACCTGATCGCATCCCCGTATTCCGCATGGCTGCCCCTGGCGGCGCTGGTAAACGGCTGCAGCGGGGCAACACAGGAACAGCTGTTAAAAGTGATCGGCGAAGCCGGGATCGACGCTGAAACGTTAAATCAGACGGTAAAGGCGGTCAATGCCGGGCTTTCTCAGGAGGAACGCAGAAAAAGCTACGAAGAATATGGAGAAACGTTTGAAAGTCCACTGAAAATCGCAAATGCATTGTTTGTTCAAAAGGATGCAGCGGTAAATCAGACGTTTGAACAGCTGTTTTCGGACAATTACGATGGAAAACTCTTTTCCGTTGACTTTTCGGATCCCTCTGCAGCAAATGCCATCAACAGCTGGGCCTCAGAGAAGACCGATGGAAAGATTGTAGAGATTGTGGACTCCTTCGATGCGGATACGGTAGCGGCGATTGCGAATGCATTGTATTTTTCGGACAGCTGGAGCAGCCCGTTTTTGGAAGAAAATACGACGGAGGGCACGTTCCACGGCGCAAAGCAGGACGAGAATGCAGAGTTTATGAATCAGAAGCTAAGCGACGGCATTTATTATGAGGACGAGACGATGCAGGCTATCGTGCTCTGGACGACAAGCGGAGGGCAGATGGTTCTGTGCCTGCCCAAAGACGGCTATAGTGCGGAAGAGGCACTGCAGAGCCTGACGACAGAAAAGCTGCAGAAAATCAGCGGAGCGGATTACCGCTGCGTACAGCTTTCTTTGCCCAAGTTTAAGCTGGAAAGCAATGTCTTCTCGATCAAAGAGGCTCTGGAAGCCATGGGGATTCCGCTGATGCAGGCAACAGACGCTGCGCTGACAGAGGTTCTGGATAACGAGGCTCTCTATATTTCGAGTGCACTGCAGAGTGCAATGGTTGAGGTGGACGAAAACGGACTGACAGCTGCCGCAGTTACTGTGATGGGACTGGAAAAAATGGCGCTGATGCCCGAAACCGATCCGATAGAGCTTACCTTTGACAGCCCGTTCGCCTTCGTTTTAACCGGAAACGGAGAAGATGCAGGCGATCAGATCCTCTTTACGGGTGTAGTGAACCACTTATAAGGCGTAACGCAGGCTGAAAAAAGCACTGGCTGGGTCAATAACATTTTTTCATCAGAATAAAAAATAAAAAAGCCCGGATTTTTCAGATGCTGTCATGGCAGGGAAAATCCGGGCTTTCGGCTGTATTGACTTTAATGAAGGAAAATAATATAATGATAACATCGATAAGTCCCGTTTGACAGGGTTCCATTTTATAGAAAAGAGAAGAAAAAGAGGCATAGGAAAATGAAAAAACTGGAAGAATATGTAAGAAGTATCCCGGATTTCCCGCAGGAGGGAATTATTTTCAGAGATGTTACGAGCGTGCTGGAGGATGCTGACGGCATGCACCTTGCAATCGATACCATGCAGGATCTGGTAAAGGATCTGGAGTTTGACGTAGTCGTAGGCGCAGAGTCCAGAGGCTTTATTTTCGGTGCACCCATCGCATATAACCTGCATAAGCCCTTTGCACTGATCCGCAAAAAGGGCAAGCTGCCCTGTGAAACCGTGTCTCAGGAATATTCTCTGGAATACGGCACGGCAGTGATCGAAATGCACAAAACCTCTATTAAACCCGGACAGAAAGTGCTGATCGTAGATGACCTGATCGCAACCGGCGGCACGACTCAGGCGATGATCTCCCTGGTAGAGAGACTGGGCGGCGAGGTTGCAGGCGTGTTGGTTTTGATCGAACTGGCAGGACTGAAGGGAAGAGAAGCAATTGCAGGATATCGTCTGGATTCCGCAATTGTATATGAAGGCAAATAATTGATTTTCGAAAAAGAGTTACGACGTAACTCTTTTTTGGCAGAAACTGATAAAACTGGACGATGGTAAGGTGTGCGGAAGATGGATAGAACGGAAGACAGATCAAAAGAGCCGAAAACCAAGCTGGTGCTGGATGACGGACGAATTGAGAGCATTCAGGAATTTATAAGCCCGGAAGAACTATATCAGGACCTGATCGAGCGGGTGCGCAAGTATCATCCTTCGGATGATATTTCCATGATTGAAAAAGCGTATCGGCTGGCAGATAACGCCCATCAGGGACAGGTGCGTAAATCCGGCGAGCCTTACATCATCCATCCGCTGTGCGTGGCGATTATCCTGGCGGATCTGGAGCTGGATAAGGAGACGATCGTGGCGGGACTTCTGCACGATGTGGTGGAAGATACCGTGATGACGGTCGAACAGGTTGGAGAACAGTTCGGAACGGACGTTGCCTTTTTGGTGGACGGCGTGACCAAGCTGCAGCATCTGCATCTTGCGGACAATTCCGGCAATAAGACAGAAGCACAGCTGGAGATGCAGGCGGAGAACCTGCGCAAGATGTTCATGGCGATGGCGAAGGATATCCGCGTAATCATGATCAAGCTGGCGGACCGTCTCCACAATATGCGCACCCTCAAGCATATGCCCCACGAAAAGCAGATCCGGATTGCGCGGGAGACGATGGACATCTATGCGCCCATTGCACAGCGTCTCGGTATTTCCAAGATCAAGGTAGAACTGGACGATCTTTCGTTAAAATATCTCGAACCGGACGTTTATTATGATCTGGTGGACAAGATCGCGATGCGCAAAAGCGAGCGCGAAAAGTATATTCAGGGAATCGTGGACGAGGTTTCCGAGCACATCAAAAAGGCGGGAATCGAAGCTAAGATTGACGGTCGTATCAAGCATTTCTTCAGCATTTACAAAAAGATGAAGAACCAGCATAAGACCATCGACCAGATTTATGACCTGTTTGCTGTCCGGATTATCGTAGATACGGTTAAGGACTGTTATGCGGCGCTGGGCGTAATCCACGAGATGTACAAGCCGATTCCGGGGCGTTTCAAGGATTATATTGCGATGCCCAAGGCGAACATGTATCAGTCTCTGCACACGACGTTGATTGGAAGCTCCGGGCAGCCCTTCGAGATTCAGATCAGAACTTATGAAATGCATCGTGTGGCGGAATACGGTATCGCCGCCCACTGGAAATATAAAGAAGCCTCCGATGGCAAAAAGGTTGAGGCACAGGAAGAAGAAAAGCTGGCATGGCTGCGTCAGATTCTGGAATGGCAGCGCGAGATGTCGGATAACAAAGAATTCATGAACATGCTGAAAAGCGATCTGGATCTGTTTTCCGACAGCGTATACTGTTTTACGCCGACCGGCGACGTCAAGACCTTGCCTGCAGGCTCTACACCTATTGATTTTGCCTACAACGTCCATACTGCAGTCGGCAACAAGATGATCGGTGCGCGGGTCAACGGAAAGCTTGTGACGATCGATTACGAAATCCAAAACGGCGACCGCGTGGAAATTCTGACTTCGCAGAATTCCAAGGGACCGAGCCGTGACTGGCTTACGGTAGTCAAGAGTACGCAGGCGAAAAACAAGATCAACCAGTGGTTCAAAAACGAAGTCAAGGAAGAAAATATCACTAAGGGCAAGGATCAGTTCAACACCTACTGTAAGGCACGTTCGATCAACCTGGGCGAAATTATGAAGCCGGAATATCAGGCAGCTGTCATGAAGAAATACGGCTTTATGGACTGGGACAGCGTGCTGGCAGCGATCGGACACGGCGCGCTCAAGGAAGGTCAGATTGCCAATCGGATGCAGGAGCTTTATGAGAAAGACCATCCGAAGGTGATGACCAATGAAGAAGTGCTTGCCTCCATTGCAGAAAATAATGCCAATCAGGCGAAGCAGATGCACCCCCACAGTAAAAACGGCATCGTGGTCAAGGGGATTCATGACGTGGCAGTACGTTTTTCCAAATGCTGCTCTCCTGTGCCCGGGGATGAGATCGTCGGCTTTGTGACAAGAGGACGGGGGATTTCGATCCACCGGACGGACTGTATCAATGTATTAAACCTGCCGGAGATCGAACGTGCCAGACTCATTGAAGCGGAGTGGGAGCCCTCAGATCAATATCTTTGCACATAACAGAAGCGGACTTTTAGCAGACATCAGTAAAGCACTGACGGAGCGCAATATTGATATCCAGACGATGAATACGAGAACGAACAAGCAGGGAATTGCTACATTGTCTACTTCATTTGAGATCAGCAGCAGGGAAGAGTTAAATCAGATCGTAGCGAAGCTGCGCAACATCGAAAGCGTCATCGATATTGAGCGTACAACGGGCTGACGCGATGCCGGCGGCAGGTACGAGCAGGTATTGGGAAAGCCGATATGGAATTGGCGGCGTTTCAACGTTTGCAATGCTATCGGAAAATAGCGATTTGCCGCTTGGCTTCTGGGAAAGGAAAACGAATGTCTGAAATTAAAATTGGGCGAAAGACGATGGGTGTCTGCGCAACAAACTGTTATTTTTTATACCGGGAAGGCGGGACAAAGGCGGTCGTAGTCGATCCTGCGGAAAACGGAGCAGGGATTTTCAAATTGCTCTCCGAAAAGGGCTTTACTGTGGAAGCGATTCTTCTGACGCACGGTCATTTTGATCATATTGGCGGCGCAGCAGAATTAAAAAAGGCATCCGGCGCAAAGGTGTATGCGCTGACAGAAGAGAAGAAAATCTGCCGGACGCCGGAGTTAAACCTGTCTGCCCAGATGCCTCCTGTTGTGACGATCGAAGCGGATGAATGGCTGACAGACGGACAGACAGTGGAAACTGCAGGGATTTCATTTCAGGTCATTGCAACGCCAGGGCATACTGTAGGCGGATGCTGCTATTACTGTAAAGAGGGCGGTTTCTTATTCTCCGGTGATACGCTGTTTGAGGAATCGGTCGGCAGAACAGATTTCCCGACCGGTAGCATGAGCAGTCTGGTACGCTCTGTGAAAGAAAAACTCTTTGTCCTTCCGGAAGATACAAAAGTTTATCCGGGACACGGAGATATTACTACAATTGGAAGGGAGAAGCAGTACAATCCCTACTGCCAGTAAAAAGATGATTATTGTAACGTTAAATGAAGACAGATATGCCTATGATATCCATTCTCTGGTAAAGGCCTTTTATCCGGAGCAGGAGATCAAAGTTTTTGTAAAAGGAACCAAAGAAGAACGAAGTGACGCCGGGCTGCCGGCGTTTTTCGTGGAATTTGATGAGACGTCCATCTGCGCAGGAATTGAAAATGGAGGGACTAAAACAGTCAATCTAAAGACGCCGGAGGACAGGGGAACGGTTAAAAACGATTTAAAACAGCTTTTGTACGCACTCCTTTCCGAAGAAACAGGAAAGACGCTTCCGTGGGGAACCCTGACCGGTATTCGTCCGACGAAAATTGCGAAACAGCTTCTGGAAAAGGGACAAACAGAACAGGAAGTTGCTGCCTATATGGAGCATACCTATCTGGCATCGAAAGAAAAAACGGAGCTGTCGATTGACATTGCCAAACGGGAAATGCAGATTTTATCCGGAATTCATTATGAGGAAGGATACAGCCTTTATATCGGGATTCCGTTCTGCCCAACGACCTGTCTGTATTGTTCCTTTACCTCTTTTCCGATCTGTGCATGGAAAAATCGCGTGAGCGACTATTTAAGCGCCGTGGAAAAGGAAATCGATTTCGTAAAAGAAGCCTGCGCAGACCGCGTTTTGGACAGCGTTTATATTGGCGGCGGCACGCCGACTACACTGGAACCAGAGGAATTGGAACGGCTTTTTTTGAAGCTTCAAAATACGCTTGACTGGTCACAGGTGCGGGAGTTTACGGTAGAAGCAGGGCGCGCGGACAGTATTACGGCAGAGAAACTGCGTGTGATGAAGCGTTATGGTGTGACGAGAATTTCGGTCAATCCACAGACGATGAAGCAGGAAACCCTTGATCTGATCGGCCGGCGGCATACTGTGGCGCAGACGGTTGAGGCATTTCGGCTGGCGCGGGAGGAAGGCTTTGATAATATCAATATGGATCTGATCCTCGGGCTGCCGGGGGAGACAAAGGAAGATGTGGAAGAGACCATTCGCCGAGTGCAGGAGCTTGGACCCGACAGTCTGACGGTACATTCTCTTGCAATTAAGCGAGCTTCCAGGCTGAGCCAGTGGATTTTGGAGCATGGCATCAGCACGCTGCACAACACGGACGAAACGATGGCGATCGCTGCCCAGGGGGCAAAGCAGATGGGCATGGAACCGTATTATCTCTACCGACAGAAAAATATGTCCGGCAATTTCGAAAATGTCGGCTACGCAAAACCGGGGAAGGCGGGTATTTACAATATTTTAATTATGGAGGAGGTCCAGACGATCATGGCACTCGGTGCAGGAACCATCTCCAAACGCGTCTATGGCGATGGCAGAATCGAACGCTGTGACAATGTCAAGGATGTCGGGCAGTATATCGAGAGAATCGATGAGATGATACAGCGCAAACAGCAGTTATTCTCAGAAGAATAGTTGGATTTTCAATAAAATATTGTAACGTGTTATGGAAAAATGAGTACAACAAAACCGTACAGATGCAACAGTTTGTTACTCGTGACAGTAACATCGAAACCAAGGGACATTTCTAATTACTTAGGAATGTCCTTTTTGCGCATTTGTGAATGGTTTTAGGTGCAACAAACACATGAAATAATGAAATGGAGATCCATTATGAACAACACAGCGTTAGGAGCAGAAAAATAAAAAGCCCTTTTGGATTAAAGTGGGCGCGGTTGCGGCTTGTCTCGCAATCGTGATTGCCGTAGACGGCATACTTGCTCCTTTTTCTGGCGGCATGATTGTATCGGCTTACGCTTATGGCACAGATGAAGAAATTACTACAGCCGGAGCAGTAATGAATAGCGGCACAATCAGCGATAGCGGAGAGATGAAAGGACAGCCGTTGATGTTCTATCTTTCTGGCAAAGATATTGCTGCAGTCCGTTTTTCTTGCAAAAACCAGCAAATCAATTTTTGGGACTGGACAGAAAAAAGAGATGAATATGGGAACGCCCAGAACTTTACCGTTGCCTATGGGGAGGACGAAAGCGAATATTATTATTTGACGATCAGCTGGGTGCCTAATGCTATCATTCGGGAACTGACTGACAATGAGGACAGTACGATTGCAGCTTTGCCGGAGGAAATGCGGAATGATATTATCGTCATGGAGATTACATTTGAAAACGGAAAAACTACAACAAAGGCAATTACAATCTCTCTGTTAGATGACGGTAGATTCTTTGCGTCCTTTGATGATTACCAAATCAGCGAAGAAGATACTTTTATAAATCGTCCCGATAGCGAAGCAATCGGTGCCGCACCTGTTATAGAGGATAATTACAAAGAAGCAGATCCGAATGAACCAGAGCAAATTGTCATTCCAAATAGTATTACTTTCACAGGAACAATCATTGACAATGTGATTGAAAGTTTAGTTCCCATTATTCTTGTTGATGTCGAGGAAAATTCAGGACTAAGCTATGATAAAGTGCTGTTTGAATTGACAGAGGAACAAAAAGATTGGAAATTAAAAACTGGTACGTGGGTACAAATAGTCTGCTCGGACTTTTTTCAAGAATCGACTCCCCCGATTGGCAATTTAATTTCTATTACAGAAGCAGCACCCAATGATGAGTTGAAAATAGCAGATGAAGCAGCCAGAGCCTATTATGAGAATACAGTCTTTGAAGTTGTTTCTTTGGAATTCAAGAGCCAGACAGAAAATAAAATTATTTTTTCTGTGTGTGCAAGCAAGGACGGAGTAATTCAAGGGCCTAATCGCACAATCACTTTACAACTGAATAATGAAACATGGGAAGTTGTGAACGAGGGATACTAAGAGATTGCACAGAGAGCCGACCAGCCGGAGCAGAGCCGCGCCAACCAAGCTCGTAAACACAATCATTGTAAATACCAAAGGGGAAGGACAGCAAGCCTCTGAGGATTTCTGGGTGAGTGCGACTCGTTCGCAGACGGTAAAAAGTCTGCGCACGAGCAACGG
>ERZ779668.505-NODE-505-length-10853-cov-2.00028_pt1 | contig 10853 bp, 8 predicted proteins | sample MGYA00511101_ERZ779668 | MGnify/ENA primary metagenome ERZ779668 (study PRJEB29588, sample SAMEA2155636) | human gut metagenome | biome: human gut; feature: human-associated habitat; material: faeces | place: Denmark | collected 2008/2010 ...
ATGCATACATGGTTTGAGTGCAAGATCCGTTACGAAAAAGTGATGGAAAACGGTATGAACAAGAAAGTTACAGAACCTTATTTGGTGGACGCACTCAGCTTTACGGAAGCGGAAGCACGCATCATCGAAGAGATGACGCCGTTCATTTCGGGAGAGTTCACCGTATCGGACATCAAACGTGCCAACTATAGCGAATTGTTCCCCAGCGAAGAGGAAGCTGCCGACCGCTGGTTTAAATGTAAACTGGTTTTCATCACACTGGACGAGAAAAGCGGTGCGGAAAAGAAAACCTCTACCCAGGTATTGGTGCAGGCTGCCGACCTGCGTGATGCAGTGAAGAAACTGGATGAGGGCATGAAAGGCACAATGGCCGACTACCAGATAGCATCTGTAGCGGAAACTGCCATTATGGATGTATATCCGTACAGTGCAGAGCCCGACGACAAACCGGAAGTTTAATTTAAGTTATGAGTTATAAGTTATGAATTATTATTGCGACCCATAACTTATAACTCATAACTCATAACTCAAAAAAACGATGATTGCAGAGAATTTAAAACAAGTACTGAGCGAACTGCCTGAAAAGGTACGGCTGGTGGCTGTTTCCAAATTTCACCCCAACGAGGCGATAGAAGAAGCGTATCGTGCCGGCCAGCGTGTGTTCGGAGAAAGTAAGGTGCAGGAAATGACTGCCAAATACGAAAGTCTGCCCAAAGACATAGAATGGCATTTCATCGGGCATCTGCAAACAAACAAAATAAAATATATCGTTCCTTACGTAGCGCTGATTCATGGCATAGACTCCTACAAGCTGTTGGCCGAAGTGAACAAGCAGGCTGCCAAAGCCGGAAAAACCGTCAACTGCCTGCTACAGCTACACATTGCCCGGGAAGAGACCAAGTTTGGATTCAGCTTTGACGAATGCCGGGAAATGCTGGCAGCCGGTGAATGGAGAGAGCTCAATCATATCCGGATATGCGGATTGATGGGCATGGCCACGAATACGGACAATGACGAACAAATCAAAACTGAGTTTTGTTCTTTAAGTAGCTTCTTCAATGAAGTGAAAACCAAGTGGTTTGCCGATGCAGAGTCATTCCGGGAATTGTCCATGGGAATGTCTCACGATTACCACGAGGCCATTGCAGCCGGGAGCACCTTAATACGTGTAGGAAGCAAGATTTTTGGAGAAAGAAACTATTAACCATAAAAAATCATTATCATGGCAACATTAGAAACTACTTTTGCAGGGCTGAAACTCAGAAACCCCATTATCGTCAGCAGCTCCGGACTGACAGACAGCGCCGCCAAGAACCAGAAACTATCTGAGGCCGGCGCAGGTGCCATTGTGCTAAAATCACTCTTTGAAGAGCAAATCATGATGGAGGCTGACTGGATGGGAGACCCGAACATGTACCCCGAAGGCAGTGACTACCTTGTAGGATATATCCGCGAACATAAGCTGGGTGAATATCTGAACCTGATTAAGGAAAGCAAAAAGGTTTGCAATATCCCCATCATAGCCAGCATCAACTGCTATCAGAATGCCGACTGGGTGGAATTTGCCGCCAAAATAGAAGAAGCCGGTGCAGACGCACTGGAAATCAATATCCTTGCACTGCAGACGGATGTACAATATGCTTACGGCAGTTTCGAGCAACGCCACATCGACATTCTGAGCCACATCAAGAAGACGGTCAAGATACCCGTCATCATGAAGCTGGGTGACAACCTGACCAACCCGATAGCTCTGATAGACCAACTGTACGCCAACGGCGCCGCCGCAGTAGTGCTGTTCAACCGCTTCTACCAGCCGGACATCAACATTGAGAAAATGATACAAGTATCCGGCAACGTATTCAGCAACGAAGCCGATTTGTCTAAAGCCCTGCGCTGGATAGGCATCGCTTCGGCAGCCGTTTCCGGTGGTATCCACTCGCCCGAAGGCGTTGTCAAGGCAATATTAGCAGGTGCTTCGGCCGTAGAGATATGCAGTGTGCTTTATCAGAATTCAGCTACCATCATTGAAGAATACATCCGCTTCCTCAACTTGTGGATGGACCGCAAAGGTATGGAAACCATCAGCCAGTTCAAAGGTATTCTGAACGTAAACGACCCGAAGGGAGTCAATACCTTCGAACGTACACAGTTCTTGAAATACTTCTCTTCACATGAATGAGACAAAAGGGTGACAAGAAGACAATAAAAATGAAAGGGTGATAACATCATTGCAGTGTTATCACCCTTTCATTTTATACTTACCCTATCTTTTTATTTCTTCTTATCCAGCGCCTCAAAGCAGGAATTCTTGCTCACGAACTCCGGAACAATATCCTTCATGGCAGCAACAATTTTCATCTGGTCATAAGTGTAACTTACATCAATCAGCTTCTGGATACGTTCCTTCACCTCGTCATAGTCATACTCACGCACCGTGGCAATCATAATCTTCTCATGGTAGGTGGGTTTTGTAAGCTCCTTCACATTCAAGAGTTCCTCGTAGAGCTTCTCGCCATGACGGAGACCGGTAAATTCAATCTTCACATCCGTACGTCCGGAAAGGCTGATCATACGCTTGGCAAGATCCACAATCTTCACCGGCTTACCCATGTCGAAGATGTAGATTTCACCGCCGTTGCCCATACTGCCGGCCTCAAGAACAAGGCGGCAAGCTTCGGGAATGGTCATGAAGTAACGGATTATCTCAGGATGGGTCACTGTCACCGGACCGCCACGCTGAATCTGGTCGCGGAAACGGGGAATGACAGAACCGTTGGAACCCAGCACATTGCCGAAACGCGTAGTGATGAACTGAGTGGCATGGCCTCCCTCCTTCTGCAACTTCTTCGCAAGAGACTGCACATAAATCTCGCAAATACGCTTGGAACAGCCCATCACGTTTGTAGGGTTAACAGCCTTGTCCGTAGAAATCATCACAAACTTCTCGGCACCGTATTTCACGGCAAGATCGGCAACGGTGCGCGTGCCGAATACGTTCACCTGGATGGACTCGGAAACGTTGTCCTCCATCATCGGCACATGCTTGTAGGCGGCCGCATGGAAAATATACTGGGGCTTGAACTCCCTGAAGATATCCTCCATGCGCGTGGCATTGGAGATGTCGGCTATGATGGTCTCGGCATCGATGTCGTGCCAACGGTCCTGAAGTTCCAGACGGATGTCGTGCAGAGGGGTCTCGGCCTGGTCCACTAAAATAAGTTTATAGGGATTGAACGAAGCCACCTGGCGCATGATTTCACTGCCGATGGAGCCGGCGGCGCCCGTAATCATCACGCGCTTGCCCTCCAGATGAGAGGCAACCTTACGGATATCTATCTCGATGGGATTGCGCTGAAGCAGGTCCTCAATCTGAATTTCCTTCAGCTGCGTACGGCTCAGCGCCTGGCCGTTCCACTCGCTCAAGGGGGGTGCGGTCATCAGTTTGATGTTGTGCACCAGCAGGCGGTCAGCCATGTCGGACTTCTTCAATTCTTCCATCTTGGCGGGAGAAATGATAATGGTCTGCACATCGCGGTCGTTCAGCACATCAATCAGCGTATCATCGTTGGGGAACACCTTGACACCCATCATCACCTTATTGATAAGCTCAGGTTCGTCCGCAATGAATCCGCGCAGACGGTAGTGGTTGCGCAGATTGACACGTAATGCCTTGGCAATATTGACCCCGGCTTCCTTGGCACCGTAAATGAACACATTGGCACTATGGGTGCCGTCGAAGTTCAGCGCCTCGAAGAAAGTCTTGACAATCACACGGGAGCATGCCATCATGGCAAAGCTGATGATATAGGACATGAACAGCACGCTGACCGGAGCCAGGTTAAACTCCAAATAGCTTTCCGTCAGGACGCTCGTTATCATCAGCAGTGCATACGACACCGTCAATGACACAAAAATGCGCATGATATCCACAAAGGAGGAAAAGCGCAGTACATTGGAATACGTACGGAAAACACGGAAGAAAATCAGGTTGACAGCAACCGTCCATAAAATGGTCTTGTCAATGGTAGATGATTCCAGAAAAATGCTTCTGAAATCATATCGGAGAGCATAGGCCAACAGACTGGATATGACGATGATAAATACATCAATTAACAGAATAGTCCATATCGGAAGCACTTTCGCGGAAAGATACCGATGAAAAAAATTTCGCTTCATTTCGCTTGACAGTTTTGTTTTAGGCGAGGCAAAGATACACTATTTTAGTCAAAACAGACAATAAATCGATAAAAAAATGTTATAACAATTATTTATCGTCTATAAAGAAACCATCCCACCTCCCCCGTTTTAACAGTCAGAAAGCGGGATAGAAATAGTTTTGCCCCGGAAAATGCGGTATCCGCTACATCAGATTACTTGCCAACTCGCTCAACTGGCTGCGCTCCCCTTTCACCAGATTGACATGGGCAAACAAATTCTGGTCCCTCATGCGGTCTATCATATAAACAAGCCCATTGGACTGACTGTCCAGATAGGGTTGGTCTATCTGCTGAATATCACCGGTAAACACCATTTTTGTACCTTCGCCGGCACGGGTGATGATGGTCTTAATCTCATGTGGGGTCAGGTTTTGGGCTTCATCGATAATACAGTAGGTCTCGCTCAAGCTGCGCCCGCGGATAAAGGCTAATGCCTCGATGACCAATTGTTCACTTTTTTGCATATCCTCCAAGCGTTTCACTTCAGAGGAATTGGCAGCGAACTGATGCTTGATTACATTCAAATTATCGAACAAAGGCTGCATGTAAGGAGCCACTTTCTCATTGGCATCACCGGGAAGGAATCCAAGGTCTTTATTGGATAGGGCCACGATGGGACGTGCCAGGAGAATCTGCTTGTAGTCGGTAAGTTTTCCCAATGCGGCGGCCAGTGCCAGCAAGGTCTTGCCGGTTCCCGCCTTGCCGGTCAGGGCAACCAGCTTGATGTTCGGGTCGTTCAGCACCTCAAAAGCAAAGCTCTGCTCGGCATTGCGCGGTTCAATGCCATAGTTCTTTGTCTTGTTGACCCGGCAAATCGAATGGGTAAAGGGATTATAACGTGCAAGCACACTGCTGCGGTCACTCTTCAGCACAAAGCATTCGTTGGGACGAATGATGTCCTTAAAATCGAACTCGCTGATGTCCAGTCCTTCTTTGGAAGAATAAATGCGGTCTATCAGCGCAGGGTCAATACCCTCGAACACTTCATTCGACTTTTCGAATATATCCACATTGATTACCTTATCATTGATGTAGTCTTCGCACAGCAGACCGATGGAACGCGCCTTCATGCGCAGATTCACGTCTTTCGTGACAAGGATGGTTTTCATTTTAGGCTTTTTGGTGGAAAGCCAGTCCACTACCGACAGAATCTGATGGTCGGGGATGCGTTCGGGAAAGGAATCACGTACTCGGGGAGAGTCCACCATGCCTGCCACCACAAACAGACGGCCTAAGCCCTCTCCCAATGGCGCCCCTTTGGTGAACAGATTATCATCGGTAATCAAATCAAGCTCACGGACGAACTCACGCGCATTGAAATTAATCTGCTCATTACCTTTCTTGAATTTGTCCAGTTCTTCAAGGACTACGATGGGAAGATAAATGTCATTCTCTTGAAAATTCTTCAAACAGTTATAATCGTGAAGAATCACATTCGTATCAATCACAAAATTTTTCTTAGCTCCCATACACGTTAGATTTAAATTGTTAATACCTTTGCATAAGCTTAAGATAAGCTACACTGCAAGCAATTTCAAGCAAGCTTGATTGCGTTCGGTCTGCATTATCTTTGTCGCTTTTAAAGATAACAAATTAATAGGGAGAAAGGATTGCTTCTCCGTTAAATATTATAAAAGATGGATTATCAGGACACTTTAACTTACTTATATAACAGTGTGCCCATGTTTCAGCAAGTGGGCGGCTCAGCATACAAGGAAGGGTTGGAAAACACTCTGACCCTGGACGCACACTTCGAACATCCCCACCGCAGTTTCCGCAGCATTCATGTGGCTGGTACCAATGGAAAGGGTTCCTGCTCGCATACGCTTGCCGCCATACTGCAAGAGGCAGGATACAGGGTCGGGCTCTATACCTCGCCCCATCTGGTGGATTTCCGGGAGCGCATCCGGATTAACGGACAGCCTATACCCGAGGAATACGTCATCCGTTTTGTAGAGCAGGAACGTGGCTTCTTCGAACCCCTCCATCCCTCTTTCTTTGAGCTGACCACCGCCATGGCCTTCCGCTACTTTGCCGATGAAAAGGTGGATGTAGCCGTAATCGAGGTGGGACTAGGCGGACGCCTGGACTGTACCAATATCATCCGTCCGGATGTATGCATCATCACCAACATCAGTTTTGACCATACCCAATTCCTGGGGGACACCTTGGCAAAAATCGCAGGAGAGAAGGCAGGAATCATTAAAAGCGGTATCCCCGTTGTAATCGGCGAGACCACTCCCGAAACGAAACCGGTATTTCTGGAAAAAGCACAGACAACGGGTGCTCCCATCTACTTTGCCGAGGAGAATGACCGTGAAGACTATCCCGGAATAGAATACGAACTGAAAGGGCTCTACCAGCAGAAAAATGCCCGGACCATCCTCACCGCCCTCCCGCTACTGAAAGAAGCCGGCTACCGGCTGGACGGACAAGCAGTGCGCAGTGGCTTTGCCCGTGTGGTGGAGCTGACAGGCTTGATGGGACGCTGGCAAAAACTGCAGGAGTCGCCCACCCTGATTTGTGACACCGGCCACAATGTGGGAGGCATCACCTACATTACAGAACAACTGAAACAGCAGGCTTACCGCCAGCTACACATCATCATAGGCATGGTGAATGACAAGGATATACGGGGGGTACTGGCCCTGCTGCCCCGGGAAGCGACCTACTACTTCACCAAAGCCAGCGTGAAGCGAGCATTGCCCGAAAGCGAACTACAGGAGCTTGCCGAAGCAGCAGGGCTGGAAGGACATTGCTATCCTGATGTCCCTGCCGCCGTGCGGGCCGCACAAGAAAAAAGCCTCCCGGAAGATTTCATCTTCGTGGGAGGCAGCAGTTTCATTGTGGCCGACTTGTTAGCGAACCGCGATGCACTCAATCTCTACTAAGGCATCTTTGGGCAGCGCCTTCACTGCCACAGCCGAACGTGCCGGGAAAGCACCGTCAAAATAAGTGGCATATACCTTGTTCATATCAGCGAACAAGGACATGTCTGCCAGGAAAACAGTTGTCTTCACAATATTCGCCATACCCAGCCCTGCCTCTTCCAGGATATGCTTTATATTCTCCAAGGACTGGCGAGCTTGCGCTTCCGCACCTTCAGCCATCACTCCGGTAGCTGCGTCAATAGGCAACTGACCTGATACAAATACCATTCCGCCGGCTTCGATAGCCTGGCTATAAGGGCCTATGGCGCCCGGTGCCTTCTGGCTGCAAATCACTTTCTTCATGATTGTCAAAGTTTGTTTTTATTAATAATCGAGTCTATTTTCCTTTTTTGAAATAAAAAAATCCGAAGTATATGCAGTATTCCGGAAATCCACGCATTTTATAAATAAAACAACGTAATTTCACTCATAACCTGTTATACCTAGACTTAACTCATTTAACACGGGGGAGTTCCCCAAAACAGAGGCTCTGCTTGCGAAAGCAGAGCCTTTATTCTATCCCATCCCTTTACTTGCAATGCTTCTCAATCAAAGCATCCACATTGGGGTCACCCAATTCCTTTGCCTTGGCAAAGCTGGCACAAGCTTCCTTGTCCTTCTTCATCTGCAGCTGGGCGATACCCATCAGACGGTAGGCCTCGGCATACTTAGGGTCTTTCTCCAGAGCAGCCTTCAGCACATTCAACGCCTCTTCGTAACGTCCCACGCGAAGATTCACCACTGCCAGTTCGGCACGGTAAGTCAAATCCTCCGGATTCAGTTCGATGGCTTTCGCCATATCGTCCAGCGCACGCTGGTACTGCTTGGCCTTCAAAGCAGCCTGCTCACGGTAATAGTAGAACATGTCGTTCACTTTACCGTTCACGGCATTGTAATAGGCGTCATAATCCAGCATGGCATTACGCGCCTGGTCTGCATTCATACGGGCTTGGGCACGCTCCAGCAAGTAAGGGGCGGCTTCCTCCGTATAGGGCTGGGTAAAGCGGGCCACACAACTGTCCATCAGAGCCAGTACCTCCTCGGCAGGCGCCTGCATCAATTCCTTGGTCTTGGCGGCACTGAAGAAGGTAGCCGGAGAGGCCAGAATGGTCTTATTCACTTTATCATAGCTGGTAAATGCCGACGGATAGTCCTGCTTGGCAAACTGGATGTCACCCTCCAACTGGACATAAACCGGAAGCTCGTCAATGGCTATCGCTTTCCGTACCTCGTCCAAAGCCTTGTCGAGCGACCAGTCCTTATAAACTTTCTCGGGCTTGCCCAATGCATAATTATAGATTATCTTGGCCCGGTTGTAATACACATCATCTTTCTTTGCGGCAACCTCCAAAGCCTTATCCATATCTGCGGCGACCTTATCCATGGAAGCATCTTCACGGGACATGAACAGATGCTGGGAAGCACGGCGCAGATAACCGTCGGCACTGGCAGGATATTGTGCAATGAAATCATTCAGAGTCTCCATATACTTCTCCGGAGACAGTTGGGAAGAAGCCATGTAGAGGAACACCAAAGCCTGCTCTTCGGTATCGGGCAATGCCTTCTTGATACCGATGCCCTTCAATGACATATCTCCATAAGACAATGCGGAGATATTCTGCGACATGGCGAAATTGGCATCAATGGCATAGCAGATGGTAGCCGTGTCTTGTCCGGAGGACTTCTGCGCAAGGCCGAAGACCTGCCCGTCCACAGTCATCAGCGGACAACTCACCATCTTGTCCTTCAGACGCATATCGAGCGTATAATAGGAATAGTTGCCGGAAATCTTATCAGCTTCCTTTACTTTCCCGGCAGTGAAGGAACGGTCCTTCTGGGTGGAATAAGGCAGCAGATATACATCCGCACCGGCAGCCGGAGCCACAGCAGCCAAAGTGAGTGCCGTGACTTTCTTTCCGGAGATGCCGACACGGAACTTGACAACATCGTACATGTCATCGGCCCCCATAATGGCCTCCACCGGCATCTGTGCCCCGTCCGAGCTCATCACAACGGCGCGCCGGGCACCTTTGAACAAGGTGTAGTCAGAAAGCGCAACGCCATCTTCAGTGACAAAAAAGCCGTTTCCAGTATTCAGTATCTTATCGTCCTGGTCGTAGGTCACCACCGAAAAAACGGCACGTTTGGCTTTGTCTACCCACTTCGGGGCTTGTGCCACACTCCACTGAGCCAATAAACAGAGAGTGAGCATCAACAGCAATTTCTTTTTCATATCTTAGTTGGTTCTTTGTTTTACCGCTTCATAAATCAAAATGCCGGCTGCAACGGAAACATTGAGGGACTCGATGGTTCCCAACATGGGAATCTTCACCCACTCGTCACACAACGCCAGGTTGTCATAGGACACCCCCTTGTCTTCGGCACCCATAATGATGCACATCGGACCGGTATAGTCGGCTTTGGTATAGTCGTAATCGCCTTTCTCCGTGGCTGCCACGATATGGAAACCACTATTCTTGAGGAATTGCAGGGTCTCTTTCAGGCTGTGTTCGCGGCAAACGGGCAAAGTGTGCAAGGCTCCTGCCGAAGTTTTCATGGCATCTGCGTTGACTGATACACTGTTCCGTGCAGGGATAATCACGGCATCTACCGCCGCACACTCGCAAGTACGGGCAATGGCGCCGAAATTGCGGACATCCGTGATGCCGTCGAGCATCACAAACAGAGGATTCTTGCCCTGCTCGAAAAGGAAAGGTACCAAGTCCTCCGTCTTCTGGTAAGTGACTGAAGAGATGAAGGCAATCACTCCCTGGTGATTCTTCCGCGTCACGCGGTTGATGCGTTCCACCGGAACGCGCTGTACCGGTATCAAAGTCCCTTTCAAGACAGCGAACAGCTCTTTTGACAAATCACTCTGAATGTCCTTCTTTACCAATATCTTGTCTATCTCTTTTCCTGCCTGAATGGCTTCTATCACGGCACGAACGCCGAAAATCATTTCACTGTTATCAACCATATATGGGTATTTACTATTTGACGATTTACTATTTACTATTTGATACTTCCAGCAATGCTCTGGCATTGTTCAGTGCGGCTTCGGTCAGCTTAGCACCACTCAGCATATGGGCTATTTCTTCCACACGTTCATCGTCGGTCAGACGACGGATGTGACTGTTTGTTTCCGTCTCGTTGTCCTGCTTGTACACCTTATAATGGGCGCGTCCGCGGGCAGCAATCTGGGGCAGATGGGTGATACTGATTACCTGGCGGTCCTGCTCGCCCATCTCCTGCATGATATCCGCCATGCGGTCGGCTATCTCGCCGGAGACTCCGGTATCTATTTCGTCGAATACAATGGTAGGAAGCTTGACGGCACCGGCTATCATTGCCTTGATGGAGAGCATGACGCGGGCTATTTCACCACCCGAAGCTACGGAGGAGACGCTTTGCAATGCCCCGTTCTTATTCGCGGAAAACAAGAAGTTCACAGTATCCGCCCCGTGTATGCCCGGCTCTTTGCGGGCACCTATCTCTACCTGGAAACGGACATTGGGCATGCCCAACGGAACCAGCCGCGCAGCCATCTGCTTCTCCACTTCACGGGCAACGGCAGTACGCGCCTTGGTGAGGACGGCAGCCTGCTTTTTCACCTTATTATATAAAGCGTCGCAACGCGCTTTCAGTTCCTCGATGTGCTCGTCGGACGAAGTGATGGCGGAGAGTTTGGCGGCGTATTCATCCGTAA
>ERZ779668.512-NODE-512-length-10729-cov-1.25745_pt1 | contig 10729 bp, 8 predicted proteins | sample MGYA00511101_ERZ779668 | MGnify/ENA primary metagenome ERZ779668 (study PRJEB29588, sample SAMEA2155636) | human gut metagenome | biome: human gut; feature: human-associated habitat; material: faeces | place: Denmark | collected 2008/2010 ...
TGCTCGATTTCTCGGACAAGGGAACGCCTCATGCCTTCTGGCTGGCCAAGTCCTTCCTTGTGCTGGGCGATATTTATGTGCAGAAGGGCGACATGTTCCAGGCCCGGGCGACCTACCAGAGTATCGTGGACGGCTACACCCCCGCCGATGACGGAATCGTTGCGGAAGCGAAAGAGAAAATCAAGAAACTCAATTAACGATATGAAGCGATCAGCTATTCTGTCCCTGATGTTTATCGCCGGACTGCTTGCGGTGCCCGGGGCGCTCAACGCCCAGGTCGAGAAGCGTGTCGAAGTATCCAAAGCCTATGTGCCGAGCGTGGAGCATGCGACGAAACTTGCCGTGCGCCCCAATATGGTCGATACGGCGGCCATACAGCCGGAAATCGACTATTCGATCACGCCGCTCACGCTCGAAACGCAGCTCGCCACGCGCCCGATCCGTCCTGCGACGATCACCTATTGGGAGTTCGATCGTCCGCTGCCTTTTTACCTGAAGGCCGGAGCGGGTTATCCGCTCAATTCGGCGCTCGATCTGTATGTATCGACGCAGAATCCCGACATCGGCTATGCGTTGGGCTATATCAACCACGACGGACGGTACGGACGGATTCCCTATACGCCCGACGGGGACCATAGCGCCCTGTGGATGGACAATCGGGTGGGTGTCGCCGCCGGGAAATACATCGGGCGTCATGTGCTGGAGGGCGAGGTGAGCTACCGGAACCGGATCATCGACCGTTACGGCCTTTTCCCCGATCCGGACTTTCCGACTTTCGACAACGGAAATCGCCGCGTGATCGGCGATTTGCAGGGAAAGATACGGATCGGCGACGATTTCAACGACCTCTCGCGGACGAATTTCAATGTCGAGGTCACGGCGGGCAACTGGTGGAATCCGCTGGATTCGAAACTCTATCTGGAGGATAATGTCGTTCCGGTGTTGGATTATCCGTACGAAAACGAGTGGAATTTGGGGGTAGATGCCGCCGTTGGACGACGTTTCGGCCGCCATACGCTCGTCTTCCGGGCCGGATTCGAGGGCCGGTGGGGTGGCGACCGCAAGGGCGAATCGGTTTGGGCCGCTCCTTCTGACTATTACAACCGGACCTATTCGGGAGCGTTCCGTTATGCCTATCGTGCCCGGTCGGTCGATATGGAGTTCGGTTTGGATTACTACCGGGACGATGTGGCGGGGCGCGATGCGGCGAATTATTTCATTCCCTACGCTCACTTGCGTTTCGATCTGGGCGGCGGCGGTTTCGTACCTTATGTCGAGTTGGACGGAACCCTGAAGCACAACGATATGCGGGAGCTTATGGAAACCAATCTTTATTACGTGCCTCGTTATACGGACCCGATGCCCCGCAATACGGTGGACTATTCGGTCCGTGTCGGTGTGAGTGGGCGTCTCGTCGAGGATAAGCTGATTTACCGATTGTTCGTCGGCTATTCTTTCATCGAGAATCATAACTTTTGGTATTGCTATACGCCGACTACCCGGTATGAGGGGTTCAGTCTGGTACAGGGACGGCTGAATGTCATGTCTCAACGGTGAGCTGGAGTTCCGTCCGGTGAGCAATTTCACGTTCTCCATCGGCGGGCGGGGACTGACCTATACCGAGCATCAGACCTTGAGCATCGGCCTGCCGGAGTTCGAGGGTACGGTCCGGGCCCGCTATCATCATCGTAAGTTCTCGGTCGGCCTCGTTTTCGACCTGCAGTCCAACCGCTATATTTCGCGAGTGATTCCGTGGTTCCCGAACGACGGGATCGTGGGGAATATGCGCATTCCCTATACGGTAGATCTGGGGTTGAATGTCGATTGGTACGCGTCCAAGCGGGTAACGGTATTCGCCGAAGGTCACAATCTTTGCAACCGCCGGATTTACGACTGGAGTACGTTTCCGCAGTACAGCGCCGGATTTACGGCAGGTGTGAAGTTGAGTTTTTAGCGGATCGACCCGATATGAAAAACGGCCGGTAACATACCGGCCGTTTTTTATGGAGTACGATTTTTACTCCAGGTTTTTCCGGACTCCGTCCAGAAACCGCTTCATCTTCCCGCTGTCCTTTTTGTCGATGATCTTCGACAGGTGGGTCAGCGTGGCGACGATGTTGTCGATCTGTGCGGGCGTCTTGGGGTTGAAGAGGATTTCCGTCAGCAGGTAGTCGTCTTCGGAGAGTAGTCCGCGGGCGATGGCCATGTGTTTCTTGAAGGTGGTGCCGGGGGCATCCTGGTGCTTCATGATGGAGGCGAATACGAGCGTCGAGGCGAACGGCACCGAGAGGGAGTAGGCCACAACTTCATCGTGCCCCTCGAAGGTGTATTCGCAGACGTTGAGCTTCAGCGAACCGTAGAGGTCCTTGAAGAAGATTTTGCCCATGTGGTCCGACTCCTTGATGATGATGGCGTTTTCGGTTTGCAGGTTGCCCAGGTTGGCGAACGTGGGGCCGAACATCGGGTGGGTCGAAACGTACCGGAATCCCGATTTCTCATAAAATTCCTGCAACCCGGTCTTTACCGAGGCGATGTCGGAGATGATACACTCTTTCGGCAGATAGGGAAATACCTCCTCGAATGCCTGGAGCGTGGCGTTCAGCGTTACGCAGTTGATAAGCAGTTCGGGCCGGAAGTCGGCGATCTCTTCGGGCGAGGTGAAGCGCTGGGCGTTGTAGATGAATCGCATCCGCCGAGGGTCTTTTTCGAGGACGGCTACGTCGTGGTTGAAACTCAACAGATCGGTGAAAAAGGAGCCCATCTTTCCCGCTCCCAAAATCAGTATGCGCATATATCGGTTTGTTTATGTTTTTTGATGATCCGGGCGGCATGGGACCGCCCGGGGATTGTTCTATTTCATTCTTCGTTTTTTCGCTCGGCAGAGGCCGTCGGCAACTTCCGTCCCCGTTTGCCGAAAACATTGAATCGCTTCTTCGTTTTCTTCGCACGGCATAATCCGAATAAATTCGGTGCTGTCTTCGCTTATCGGGAACGTCGTTATTTCATTATTTCCATCTGGACCTTTACCGACTCTTCGTGGATCGCCTTCATGATTTCCGAAATGAATGCCGGGTCGAGGTCGAGCGATTGCCCCATTTTGCCGCGTTTGTCCAGGATTTCATCGTAACGCTTGTTTTGCAGGATGGGCATGTTGTGCTCCTTCTTGTAGGTGCCGATCTCCTGCGAGATGTGCATCCGCTTGGCGAGGAGGCTCAACAGTTGCTCATCGACCTCGTCGATCTGGCGGCGCAGGATGCTGATGTTCTCCGTGGTTTGGGCATTGTCGCGCACCACGAGCAGTTGCAGCGTGTAGTCCAGCACTTCGGGCGTTACCTGCTGTGCCGCATCGCTCAGCGCACTGTCGGGATCGCAGTGGGATTCGATGATAAGTCCGTCGAAGTTCAGGTCGAGCGCCTGCTGCGAGATAGGAGCTACCAGTTCGCGTTTACCGCCGATGTGGCTCGGGTCGCAGAAGATGGTGAGGTTGGGGTACCTGCGGCGAAGTTCGATCGGAATATGCCAGAGCGGAGCGTTGCGGTAGATTTTTTTCTCGTAGGAGCTGAATCCCCGGTGGATGACGCCCAGCCGTCGGAGTCCGGCGTTGTAGAGCCGTTCGATCGCGCCGACCCACAGTTCCAGGTCGGGATTGACGGGGTTTTTTACCAGAATGGGGATATCTACGCCTTTCAATGCGTCGGCCAGCTCCTGCATGGCGAAGGGGTTGGTGACGGTGCGGGCACCGACCCAGAGGATGTCGATGCCGGCTTTCAGGGCTTCGAAAACATGAGCGGGGGTGGCGACCTCGGTGGCTACCAGCATGCCGGTTTCCTGCTTGACCTGCTTCATCCAGGGAAGGCCTTCGACGCCGATGCCTTCGAAGCCGCCCGGCTTGGTGCGGGGTTTCCAGATACCGGCCCGGAAGATCTTTACGCCCCGGGCGGCCAGTTCGGAGGCGGTTTTGAGTACCTGTTCACGGCTCTCCGCGCTGCAAGGGCCTGCGATAATCATCGGACGTTTGGGATCCACGCCCGGAAAAGTGAGAGGTTCTATTTCCATTTTCATTGTCGTTGTTGATTTTGCGATCGCCGGCTGTAACCGGCGAATCCGGTCTGTTTATATTCTGTTTACTGATTCTGTTTTGTTCGGGTCGTCGTGATCCGGTCGAGTGCCTGCTGCAACATCTCCTCGTTGCAGCAGAGCGAGATGCGGATGTAGTTCCGCCCTTCCGAGCCGAAGATGAAACCTGGAGAGACGAAGACCCGCGACTGGTGTAGTACCCGGTTGCAGATGGCTTCCCCGACACCGTTCGGGCACTCCCCGGCAGCCGTGAGTTGCGCCGCGAGTATCGTTCACCCGTCCCCAGAGGAACATTCCCACCTGGTCGTCGCGGACATCGCAGCCGAGGGTTTCCAGAATCCGGGCAGCCAGTGCGCGTCGGCGGCGATATACCTCGTTCATCCGTTGGTACCAGCTGTCGGGGGCTTTCAGCGCTTCGACGGCGGCCAGTTGCATCGGGCGGAACATTCCGGAGTCCATGTTGCTCTTCACGCGCAGGATCCACTCCAGGAACCGGGAATTGGTCGCCACCATTCCGATACGCCAGCCGGGCATGTTGAAGGTTTTACTCATGGAGTTGAGTTCGATGCAGATCTCTTTGGCTCCCGGCACGCTCAAAATGCTTAACGGGCGGTCGTTCAGGATGAAGCTGTATGGGTTATCGTGGCAGATCACGATGTTGTGCCTGCGGCCGAAGGCGACGAGTTTTTCGAACAGCTCCCGCGAACCGTTGGCTCCCGTAGGCATGTTGGGGTAGTTGCACCACATCAGTTTCACACCGGACAGGTCCATTTTCTCCAGCGCTTCGAAATCGGGCTGCCAGTCGTTCTCTTCTTTCAGGGCGTAGGGCAGGATGCGGGCGCCGGTGAGCTTCGACACCGAGGCGTAGGTCGGATAGCCCGGATTGGGTATGAGTACCCCGTCGCCTTCGTTCAGGAAGGCCAGCGAAATGTGCATCACACCCTCCTTGCTGCCGATCAGGGGCAGGATTTCGTTAGCAGGGGCCAGGTCCACGCCGTACCATCTCTTATACCACCGGGCGAACTCCGCACGCAGTTCCGGAATACCTACGTAAGGTTGGTACCCGTGCGTGTCGGGCCGCGCTGCCGCCTGGCAGAGCACCTGCACGGTTTCGGCCGACGGGGGCAGGTCCGGGCTGCCGATCCCCAAGTTGATGACACGTGTGCCGGATTCGTTCATCCGGGCCACCTCTTTCAGTTTCACGGAGAAGTAGTACTCCTCGACGTTTTCCACCCGGCGGGCCGGGGTGACGGTCGGTTTTGCCGGTTTCGTTTCTTCGGAGCCGCCAAGCTCCGCAGGTTGCTGTTTTTTCATACTGAAAACAAAAAAGCTCCCGCCTCAAGGCAGGAGCTATGATCTAAATTCGTAATTCTGTCGATCGAACTTTACAACACGCAAACTCCCGCCTTTACTCGGCCCGAATAAAGGTAATAATAATAGGAGTATGTAAACTGAACGTGTTGCATATCGTTTTTGTCGTCGAATATCCGTCCAGGGTATTTAACGGGACAAATGTATCGCATTTTTCGGAAAATGACAAAATTTTTTTCGCTTTTTTATTTCGGGCATAAAATTCCTAAATTTGTCGGGACAAACAATTCGAATAAACGTGAGTAATCTTTATATATCATCCGATTTCAGCGGTTTGGATGCCCTGATTCCGCAGGGCCGACGGGTTTTCGTCGTTATCGACAGCAACCTGAAGCCCTTTTTCGGCCTTTTCGAACGGTATGAACTCATTCCGATCCAGACCTCCGAGAAGGTTAAAACCCTCGCTACGGTAGAATATATTATCGAACAGTTGCTGGATCGGGGAGCCGACCGGAGCTCGTTTCTCGTGGGCGTGGGCGGCGGCATCACGACCGACCTCTGCGGTTTCGCGGCGTCGGTTTACAAACGGGGTATTCGGTTCGGTTTCGTACCTACGACGCTGCTGGCGCAGGTGGACGCTTCGATCGGGGGTAAGAACGGCGTGAATTTCCATGCCTATAAGAATATGGTCGGTACGATCACCCAGCCTGAATGGATCTATATCTGCACCGATGCGCTGCGGACGCTTTCGCCCCGGGAGTTCCGGGCCGGAATCGCCGAAGTCCTGAAGACTTTCATCCTGTTCGATGCGGAATACTATCGCAAGGCCGTGGATTATTTCGCCCGGATGGAGGCCCACTTGCGGAAAGCGGGAACCTGTTGCGGGGGCGAATGTGTGTACGGGCAAGAGGAGCTTACCGAAATCATTCGCAAAACGGCGTTATACAAGTGTGCCGTAGTGGAGCGGGATGCTTTCGAGAAGGGGGAGCGGCGCTTGCTGAATCTGGGGCATACCTTCGCTCACGCCATCGAGAAAAATTGTCCGATCATGCACGGCGAAGCCGTGGCGATCGGTCTGGTGCTGGCTGCCGGGGTGTCCGAACGGCTGGGACTCGCCCCGGCGGGACTGGCGGTCGGTCTGGCGGAGGATTTGAAGAAGGTCGGGCTTCCCACCCAGTCGCCCGTAGCTATCGGTGTTTTGCTGGAAGCGTTGGAAAAAGATAAGAAGGTGGAGGGCGATGCCATTCATTTCATCCTGCCTCGTGCGGTGGGGGAGGTGGTGGATCGTGCGATTCCATTAAAACAGTTGGAGGAGGTCGCCCGTGATCTGCGTTAGCGTACAGGAAAAGAGTTTCGGGGATTGCCGGGCGATCCTCGAATCGTGTGAGATGGCCGAACTCCGGGCGGACCTTTGCCGTCTTTCGGTCGAAGAGGTCGAGCGGCTCGTGGAGATTCGGCCGAACCTGATTGCCACCTGCCGGATTGCGAACTCTTCCGAGGCGTTCGCCCGCAGCTCGCGGCGGCGATCCGCAGAGGGGCGCGTTATGTCGATATAGAGATCGAAGCGCCCGACGAGCATCTGGAATACGTTCGTACGCTTGCCCGCGAGTACGGGTGCTGGCTGATCGTTTCGTTCCACGATTTCGAGGGAACTCCCTCCCTCGACGAGCTGAAGGGGATCGCCCGGCTGTGTCGCACGAAGGGGGCCGATCTGGTGAAAATCGTCACGACGGCCTGGAATATTTCGGATGCTGCCCGTACGATGCGTTTGTATGACCTGCAAGCCGACGGAGCGCTTTTCGAGGGTGCCGCCGCTGCGGAGCGTCCGCAGTTGGTCGCTTTTTCGATGGGCGAAGCCGGGAAATTCACCCGTCTGCTCTGCCTGAAGCTCGGTGCGCCATATACTTATGTTTCAGCTGGAGCATCCAACGCCACGGCGTCGGGGCAATATACCCGCGAGGAGATGGAGCGGCTGCTTTCGGCCGAAAATTATCCTTTCGAGGGATTTCGCGAGTTCCGTCGGACGACGGTTGCCGTTCCTTGTTCCAAGAGCGTGGCCCAGCGGGCTGTGCTGGCTGCTGCGCTGGCTGCGGGAGAGAGCCGGCTCGCCAATTACGCCCCTTGCAACGATATAGTCGGAGCCGTCGAGGTCATCCGGGGTATGGGCTGCCGGATTGCGTCGGACGGTACGACGCTGCATATCGAGGGTGTCGGAGCGGAGCGCTTGGGACGTTGCACGAAGATCGAAACCGGCGAATCGGGGCTGCTCACGCGGCTGTTGACTCCGCTGGCATCCCATATTTCCGCTTTGAACGGCGGTGCCCCGGTGGAAATTTCCGGGCATGGCAGTATTCTGAAGCGCAATCTGCACGAGGCGGTCGCCGCACTGCGCGAAGCCGGCGTGCATTGTTCTGCCCGTGAGGAGGGGTATCTTCCGTTTCGGATCGAGGGCGGTATTACCCGTCGTGAGATCTCCTTTTCGGGGCGGGAGAGTTCGCAGACCGTATCGGGTTTCCTGATGACTTTGCCGTTGTTGCAGGATGCGACCGTGCTGACGGTAACCGAGCCGTCGAGCATTCCCTACCTGGAGCTTACTTTGCGGACGCTGACTCGGTTCGGTGTCCGACTCAACAGGGAGGCGTTTTACGACGGGGTGTGTGGCGGGACGCCTTCGAAAATCGTATTTTCGGTACCGGGCAGGCAGGAGTACCGTCCTTCGGACGTCTTCCTGGAGGCGGATTGGAGTTCTGCCGCCTATTTCGCGGTGGCCGGAGCCGTCGCTTCGTCGCTGGGGCGGACCGAGGGAATTACGCTGCGCAATATGCGGCTCGATTCGCTGCAGGCCGATGAAAAGATACTCGACATCTTGCGTTCGTGCGGTGCCGATGTGAGCGTCGCGCCTGCGGACGCATCCGCAAGGGGCGATATGCCGGGAGATTTGCAGAACATCTCCGTTACTGCGACCGGCCGGCGGCTGAAGGCTTTCGAGGTCGATGCCACGCATTGCCCCGATCTGTTCCCGATCCTTGCGGTGCTGGCTGCCCATTGCGACGGTACGAGCCGTATCGCGGGTGTCGGACGTCTGACGCAGAAGGAGAGCAATCGGGCCGAAACGATCTATGCCGAGTTCCGGACGCTGGGGGCGCGGATCGACATCCGGGGCGACGAGATGTTCGTTACGGGCGGGCCGTTGCATGGAGGAGATGTCCGTTCGCACAACGACCACCGGATTGCCATGAGCCTGATCGTCGCCGGGTTGTTCACGCCGGAGCCGGTGCGGCTGGACGACGTGAAGTGCATCGACAAGTCGTTTCCTTCGTTCCTCGATCTGCTCGCCCGGCAGGAGTAGCGGGGCGGGCAGATGGTATTTCCGTTCCGGCGGAAAGAACGCTTTCCGTGCGGCGAAGCGCGGAAACGATGAACGGGCCGGACGACTGAAGTAAACTCGAAGAAATTTAATTGGCTATGAATTCATACGGAACAAAATTCAGACTCTCGATTTTCGGGGAGTCGCACGGTCCGCTGATCGGCGTGGTGCTCGACGGCGTGCCTGCGGGCATGCCGCTTTCGCGCGAGGATTTCCTCGCGGATCTCGACCGTCGCCGCAGCGGTGCGAAGGGAAGCACGCCCCGCAAGGAGAGCGATTTGCCGGAGATCGTAAGCGGCGTCTGCGACGGGCACACTACGGGTGCTCCGCTCACGATCGTATTCCGCAACAGCAATACCCGTTCGGGCGACTATTCGGACTTTCGCGCGACGCCCCGTCCGGGCCATGCCGATTTCGTGGCGGAACGGAAATACCGTGCCTTCAACGATCTGCGGGGCGGCGGCCATTTTTCGGGGCGGCTGACGCTGACGCTGGTGGCGGCCGGAGTCGTGGCCAAGAAGATGATCGGCCCGATCGAAATCCGGGCCCGGATCACCGAGCTGGGCGGTATTCCCCGCGAGCGGCTGAATTGCGAGCCGGGGAGGGAGTTGATCGCCCGCACGCTCCGGGAGTTGGATTCCGTAGGCGGGGTCATCGAGTGTACCTGCGACAAGGTGCCCGTCGGATTGGGCGAGCCGTTCTTCGATTCGCTCGAATCGCAATTGGCTCACCTGGCATTTTCGATTCCGGCGGTGCGGGGCATCGAGTTCGGCGACGGATTCGCCGCAGCCCGTATGAAAGGTTCGGAGCATAACGACTGTTTTGTGAACGGAGAGGGAAAAACCGCTACCAACGGGGCGGGCGGAATCAACGGCGGTATCTCGAACGGCAATCCCGTGGTGTTCCGCGTCGCTGTCAAACCTACTTCCAGCATCGCGAAGAAACAATATACGTTCAATTTTGCGACGGGACGGATGGAAGAGTTCGTCGTCAAAGGGCGGCACGACGCCTGCATCGCCTTGCGCTGTCCGGTCGTGGTGGAGGCGATCGCTGCGATCGCGCTGGCTAACAACTGATCGTTTTTTGCCGAAAATCAATTGATTTTTAGTAAGTCGGATATTTGCAGCGCTGAATATTATTCGTATTATAATATTTGTCCCGCAGAGGTTTCGTTGCTCGATTCGATGCTGAAACGAAAGGAATACAGCAATACCGGGAAATATGTATTTCCCGGTATTGCTTATGATTGTTCCCTGAATTGGTATCGACGGTTTTTGAAGTCGGCCGGAAATGGGCGGGTACACAAAAAAAGGGTAAGCTACTTATATCGCACCGCTACGACCACATACCCTTGCTTGATTCCTCACCTGGGGGAGTCTGTGGGAGCTGGTCGTATAAGACTTACCCCAGCACAAAAGTACGAATTTTTTGTATCTTTGCAAAGAAAAAAGGAACTATCTGCGATTTTGTCGCTGTTTTTCGAGAGCCGGATGCCGAAAAGGCTGCCTGGATGTGTCTCGGAGGGCGGTGCGGGGAGAGTTAATGAATGAAGAGAATGACGGCGAAAAAAAGATTGCTTGTCGTGTTTATTGCTGCGGTTGCAGTCGGGGCAACGGTGGCTTTGGTTTTCATCTTTCAGTTTTTCGGAGATGCCGTCCGGGAGCGGAGCGACCTTTATATAAGCGCCCGCACGGACTACCCGGGGCTGCTCGACTCTCTGCGTCCCCGTACGGACCATCACTGGGCTTTTGACCGGTATGCCGGCCGTCTGGAGCTGGAGCGCTCCTTCAAACCGGGGCACTACGTACTGGAACCGGGAATGAACGTCGTCGAAATCGCCCGGATGCTCAAACTGGGGATGCAGACGCCCGTGCGCGTTACGCTCAACTATGCCCGTACCCGCGCTTTTCTCGCTTCGCGGCTGGCCCGCCAGCTCGATGCCGATTCTGCGGAGCTGATGCGGGCGCTGACCGA
>ERZ779668.536-NODE-536-length-10449-cov-1.89561_pt1 | contig 10449 bp, 10 predicted proteins | sample MGYA00511101_ERZ779668 | MGnify/ENA primary metagenome ERZ779668 (study PRJEB29588, sample SAMEA2155636) | human gut metagenome | biome: human gut; feature: human-associated habitat; material: faeces | place: Denmark | collected 2008/2010 ...
CGCCAGCCGCTACTACACCCAAGGGAAAACCTATGACAAAGGCATCATTGTAGAGGGCGGGGTGACGATACTGAAATTATAAATTATTGTTTCTCCTTAATCAGCCCCGTCCTATACGCCACCAGCAGTTTCATCAAATCCTGAATCTGCGTAACGAGTTCACTTCCTTTATCCGTATCCTTCACCATCATACGCTGCGAATTGAATTCGACAACCAGGGTTGTAGACTTGATGTCTTGTCCTTCTTCAATGGCTTTCTGACGGCTCTGGAACGGCTCATGCTGCACCAACTGCAAGCCGTGGGAATGATATACCAGCGTATATCCCGCAATTCCCGTTTCCGGCTGATAGGCTTTTGAAAAACCACCGTCAATCACCAGCAGCTTACCATCCGCTTTGATGGGTTTCTCACCTTTAATGGTCTTTACCGGTACATGTCCGTTGATGATATGCGAATGTGGCCCCGGCTTCACGCCGAACTCTTCAAGAATGCGGTCACACACCTCAGCCTCGTTGCGCAAAGCATAGTAATGCCCTTTCGTCTCCTTATGCAATGTTTTGTCGGCCACAAAATAGCGTTCAAAGGTAGCCATCTTGTCTTTATCGAAGGAAGGGGCATCCGGTCCGCACCACATGTACCAGACATAATCCAGTGCAAACTGTTTCTCGTCCGAACCGTCCTCGTCAAAGTAAGCGGTACGTATCAGCTGGTCGGTCTTTTTCAGCAACTTACGTCCCCAGTATTCCTTTTGGCCGATGCGGACATGTTTAAAACTGCCGTCCGCATTCAGAGGCACGGAAGCATGATAAAGCAGGTTACTGTTGCACACCAGATACATGCCGCCATACGTAAACAAGCAGCGCATGTGCTTCTTCATCTTCTCGCTGTTCATGAAAGAAGAATGAATCCGGTGCATCAGTTCGCGCTCTTCGTCCGACAGACGATACGGGTCCGCCGGGTCTACGGTGGGGAAATTCACATCGCGCAACGGATATTCCTTGCCTTCGTATACAAACACACCACGCTCGAAATCCACCAGATGCAGCAGTTTCCGGTTCTCCATACCGAACTCAGGACGGCGGCTGATGATTTCCGCCTCCAGTTTCAACTGGATAACCGTAATCGCCTTGTGCATCTGTGTAATCAGCCGCAAGGTCTTCTCATTGTATTCCGCATCGGCAAAGTTCATTTTCGGCGCAAAGATGGTGCAAGGGTCATCCGCATAGGTATCCATGGCAAACGTTGCAAGCGGCAACAGATTGATGCCATAACCATCCTCCAGCGTTGCTAAATTGGCATAGCGCATCGACATACGGATTACGTTGGCTATACAAGCATCATTACCCGATGCGGCACCCATCCACAGAATATCGTGGTTACCCCATTGGATGTCGAAATTATGATAATCACAGAGAGTATCCATGATAATATGCGCACCCGGTCCGCGGTCGTATATATCGCCCACGATATGCAGCGAGTCGATGGTCAAGCGCTGGATAAGGTTGCACATCGCCACAATAAAATCATCCGCACGCTTCGTAGAGATAATGGTACTGATTATGACATTGATATAGGCATGCTTGTTAGGTTCGATGCTCGATTCGTGCAACAGCTCTTGAATGATATACGAGAACTCTGCTGGAAGTGCCTTGCGTACTTTCGAACGGGTATATTTGGACGAAACGTTCTGGCATACTTTTACCAACTGGTTCAGTGTTATCAAATACCAGTCATCCAGGTCCGTTTCCTGCTCCTTGATAAGTTGCAGCTTCTCTTCCGGATAATAAATTAACGTACAGATTTCCTTCTTCTCACTTTCGCGCAGTGTATGCCCGAATATTTCGTTCACCTTACGTTTCACTGCCCCCGATGCATTCTTCAGCACATGCTGAAAAGCCTCATACTCGCCATGAATATCCGTCAGAAAATGCTCTGTACCTTTCGGCAGATTCAGAATGGCCTCCAGATTGATGATTTCTGTACTGGCATCAGCAATGGTAGGAAAACTGCGTGATAATAATTGCAAATAACGCAAGTCATTGACAATACTTTCCGGAGTTATATTTCCCATAGTTATTTAATTGATAGTTGATAATTGACAGTTGATAATATCCCTCATTCTTCATTATCCATTAATGAAGAACATGAGCAGCACTTGGGCTATAATTACCCGTAGAAACATGCACAGCGGATAAACCGTAGCATAAGCTACAGACGGATTGTCTCCCGGAATGGTGTCGTTGGCGTAGTTCAGCGCCATGGGGTTTGCCATGCTTCCGCACAGCATACCCGCCATTGTTCCGAAATCTATCTTCAGCCACTTGAAAGTAACGATACCCATAATCAATACCGGAACCACAGTCAACGCAAAACCCGTAGCAATCCATAACAGCCCTTCCGGCCGGAATACCGTATCGAAGAAATGGGCACCCGCATCCAGTCCCAGGCAAGCCAGGTAAAGAGACAATCCCAATGCACGGAGCATCAGGTTCGCACTGCGCGTAGTATAAGTCACCATGTGCATTCTCGGGCCGAATGTTCCGATAAGAATACCTACGATGATAGGACCTCCTGCCAATCCGAGCCGCACGGGAGCGCTGATGCCGGGAATGGAAATAGGAATTGCCCCCAAAGCCAGACCGATGACAATGCCGATAAATACCGCCACCAAGTTCGGTTCCTTCAGGCTTTTCACAGCATTGCCCAGCACCTTCTCCACATTTTGTATGGCAGCGGCTTCGCCCACTACGGTCAGGCGGTCACCCAATTGCAAGGTCAGTTCCGCCGTGGCCAGCAGCTGCACGCCGCTACGATAGACCCGGCTGATATTGATGCCGTAATGATTACGCAGATGGAGAGAGCCCAGCTTCTTGCCGTTCAGTTCCGGGCGCGTCACCACGATACGTTGCGAAATCAACTGGCTGTCTATGGCATTCCAGTCTATATCTTCCTTGTTCCAGTCGGTATGCTCCTGCTCGCCGAAAAGCACGGTCAGAGCCGGCGTATTTTTCTCCGAGGTAATCACCAGCAGGCGGTCACCTTCCTTTATAATCTTTTCCGAGGTAGGGATACTCACATTCCCATCCCGCCACAAGCGGGAAATCACGAACTTCGGATAACTGTTCAGCCCACCTATTTCCTTGATACTCTTGTTGAAGATGGCAGGATTGTGCACCTGGAACGCAACAATGTAAGGCTTGTTCACGTCATCCTTCTCTTTCAATTCCAGGTCTTCCTTATGTGCCAGCGTCTTACGGATGAACAGTACGGCCAGAATGACCCCTACCACCCCCAGAGGATATGCCACCGCACACCCCAAAGCAGGGGTACTGGACTCCAATCCCATCTGTTTCAATGTCTGCTGTGCCGCACCGAGTGCCGGTGTGTTTGTCGTGGCACCGCAAAGTATGCCCACCATATCCGGCAGGGATACTCCCAATCCATAGCTGCCCAGTACAGTCAGCAGGGTGCCGATGAGCACTACACCCGTGGCGAGCATATTCAGTTGTACCCCTCCTTTACGGAAAGAGCTGAAGAAGCCCGGCCCCACCTGCAAACCCAAAGCATACACAAATATCACCAGCCCGAAGCTTTCCGCATAATTCAGCATCTGAGGGTCTATGGACAACCCGAAATGCCCGGCAATGATGCCGGCAAAGAATACAAACGTCACTCCCAATGAAATGCCGCAAACATGTATCTTCCCCAATCCCAATCCGATAGCGGAAATCAGTGAGAGTACCACAACCGCCTGCAAGGCGGAGTGTTCAACGAATAAACTATATAGCCAGTCCAATGTGCATTCTATTTTACAGTTTCAGGCTGCAAAGATAGTGCAAACCTAATGCAAAAAAAACGAACCCGTCTATTTTTTATGCGGCAGTACTTCTAAAAAAGGGACACGATACAATAAATCCCTGCTGCCAGCAAAGCACTGACGGGGATAGTCAGCACCCAGGCGGTCATCAGACTCTTCGTAACTCCCCAGCGCACGGCTGAAAGCCGCTTCGTGGCCCCTACCCCGATAATGGCTCCCGTAATGGTGTGTGTCGTACTTACCGGAATCTTCAGATACTCCGTCAGATAGAGCGTAAACGCACCGGCAGTTTCCGCAATCACCCCTTCCAGCGGCGTCACCTTCGTAATCTTAGTCCCCATGGTCTTCACAATCTTCCACCCGCCGGACATGGTACCGAGTGAAATGGCCGTAAAACAAGAGAATGCCACCCAGTCCGGCAGGTCATCAATACTGTTTATCCCCATCCCCAGTCCTTCCGAATGTCCGGCTATCATGGCCGCAGCAATGATACCCATTACCTTCTGTGAATCGTTCAGACCATGCCCGATGCTGAACAAAGCCGAAGACACCAGCTGCAGTTTCTTGAACCACACCTCGGCCGTATGGGGATGCGCCCTGCGGCAAATGTACAAGACCAACAACGTAAAACCGAATGCCACCACCATACCAATCAAGGGAGCCAGAAAAATGAATGCCGCAATCTTCAGAATGATACTCAACTGGATAGCCTCAAAACCGTGTGCCATGATGGCAGCTCCGGCAAAACCTCCGATAAGCGTGTGCGAAGAAGAGGAAGGGATTCCCTTCCACCAAGTGAACAGATTCCAGGCAATGGCCGCAATCACGCCGGCCAGAATGATAGGCAAAGTAATGTAAGGCTCCATCACCGTTTTCGATACGGTGTTGGCAATGCCGAAACCGCCGATGACACACTTGGCGATGAAAAAGGCCACAAAATTGAAGAAAGCCGCCCATATCACCGCCTGAAACGGTGTAAGCACTTTGGTAGACACAATGGTGGCAATAGAATTGGCCGCATCATGAAAACCGTTGATATAATCGAATATCAGAGCCAGTACAATGATAATCACTAATAGTTCCATGCGTCCGTCCGTTTATGCGTATTTCACAATCAGGCTCCTCAAAATCTTGCCCACGTGTTCGGCTGCGTCCGTCGTTTTCTCCAGCTCATACATAATCTCCTTGATTTTGATGAGTTCAATGCAGTCCTTCTCTTCTTCAAAAAGCCTGGTGATGAAAAATTCATAAACATCATCCGCCCGGTTTTCTATGTCATGCATCTGGTTGCAATATGCGCGCAGCTTATCCGGACTCTTGCGGAATGCCTCCAGCTCATCCATGGCCTGGCCGATGAGGGCCGCTTCTTGTTGAACCATATGTCCCAGCTCTTTCCCCTTGTCCGAAATAGGATAAGGATTATAGATAGTGATACGCTTGGCACAGCTGTTTATTCCATCAATCACATCATCCATGCCCGAAGCCAGATCGTGGATATCCTCCCGGTCAAAAGGAGTAATGAAAGTAGTGCCCAGTTCATCCAGAATCAGATTGGTCAGTTTATCGCCCTCGCGCTCCAAATCTTTGATTCGTTTATAATCTTCCGCCCTCTTCTCAGGCGAGTCATGGCCCAATATTTCTATCAACAGAGCCGACGAGGACAATAAAATCTCAGACAATTGCTTCAGCAAAGGAAAGAATTTCGGTTCTTTCGGTGTGAACCGGCTAAAAAAAGAATTCTTCATAATGGATAAATGTACTAAGTATATTAATTTATTTTTGTTTTCGTTGTTTCAGTCTTGCACGCAGCACTTCTACCACGGCCGGCAGTATGGAAACCACAATAATGGCCACAATCAGCAGTTTGAGGTTCTCTTGTACAAACGGAAGGTCGCCGAAGAAATAACCCGCATAACAGAAAATGGCAATCCAGCAGGCGCCTCCAATCAGGTTGTACAGCATGAAGTAATAGTAATGCATCTTACCCATCCCCGCCACGAATGGCGCAAACGTACGGACGATAGGCACAAAACGGGCTATGATAATTGTCTTGCCTCCATATTTCTTATAGAACTCATGGGTCTTGTCGAGATGGCTTTGCTTGAATATTCTGGAATCGGGATTATTGAAGAGCCTTCGCCCGAAGAAATGCCCTATCATGTAGTTGCAAGAGTCTCCCAATACCGCGGCAACAAACAATATCAAAGCCAGCACATTGACCTCGAGAGGCATGTCGGGCAGTGCAGCAATAGCTCCCGCCACAAAAAGCAGGGAATCGCCCGGCAGGAAAGGTGTGACCACCAGCCCCGTTTCGCAGAAAATAATCAGAAACAATATGGCATACGCCCACATATGATATTCCTGCACTATATCAATCATATACTGATCGATATGGAGAATAAAATCCAATAGAAAATCCATTATATATTGATTATCAGTACTTAAAAAATAGAGAAAAACTCGGCATGGGGAGACGGGCAATCTCTCCGGCTCCCGAAAGAGAGGAGGGGAAAGTACTAAATAAGAATACGCCTCAGCGTATATACATAATATCTATATGAAATCTTATGGGGATGGAAAGTAAAGGGAAAAGAAGTTGTCTTTTCTTCTGGGAGCAGAGTTTTCAGGGTTCTCGCAACCTTGGCGGCAATGAAGTCCGGATTAAGCCTCAACAATTTCGAGCAAGAGGCATGCCGTAATGAGAAGGTATTTCCTATGCAACCGGCATCTGCCAGACAATTGTAATTCGCATCCTCCCCTTTTTCCTGGCATTGTCTGCCATCTGCCCCCGACAAGCTGTGCTGGGCTCCGGAGAAATAATGCACATCCGCAGTAGGGAGTATCTTACATCCCTCCATATCATCAGAAACGGAAGTGAACTTCGATATGAGGAACAACCCTAACAAGATATAGAATATACATTTCGCCATAGCGGGTGCAAATATAGAAACTATTTTCGGATTACAACAGAAAAATGAAAAACAAAAAGCGGTCAACCGTTTCATCAGTCAACCGCTTTCTTGTTTTTGTAGTGGGTACGAGAATCGAACTCGTATACCATGCGTGAGAGGCATGTATCCTAACCGTTAGATGAACCCACCCTCGCATTTGTCTTGTACACCCTCAGGGATTCGAACCCTGGACCCACTGATTAAGAGTCAGTTGCTCTACCAACTGAGCTAAGAGTGCATTCATTTCTGATTTGCGGTTGCAAAGGTAGGTGTTTTCTTTTAAACATCCAACATTTTGCACCATTTTTTTACCTTTTCATCGAAATTTATTCAAACTCATAAACATCTGAAGGTGTATTCCGCTTTAAAGCAATGACTTGCACATCTTTGCCGACGATAATCCCTTTGTTTCGTAGTGAGAGTTCTACTGTCTTGTATGCCAGTTCGGGGTGGTTGTTGTCTTTGCTAAGATGACAAAGCCAAATGTATTTAAGACTTTCATTGATATTTTCTGCCAAAAAATCGGCGGTTTCGCGGTTACTCATATGTCCATTAGGCCCGGCAATACGTTCTTTTAAATATTGGGGATAAGGTCCCATTTTCAACATCTCTTCATCGTAATTCGCTTCCAATACCAAATAGTTTGCTTTACATATATATTCGGCGGCAGTGGGGGTGATATGCCCCAAGTCAGTAAGGAAAGAAAATATTTTACCGTCTATATTCATGCAATAGCCTACATTGTCAGTTCCGTCGTGAGGTACTTCAAAGGCAGTAATTGCGAAATCTTCCAATTCCATTGTCTCACCTTTGTGCAGATAGTGTACGCAGGTCGATAATTTCTCGGTCATGCAATAACTTTTGTTGATTCCTGCATGTACTTCCGGAGTGGAGTAAACAGGAATTCCAAATTTCTCTCCTAAATGCCCTACTGCTTTGATGTGGTCGGCATGATCGTGTGTTATGAATACTGCCCGGATGATATCCAGTCCGATTCCAAGTTCTTTTAATGTTTTTTTTATTGTACGGATGCCAATGCCTGCATCCACCAATATGCCATATCTGTCTGTTCCGAGAAAATAGCAGTTGCCGCTACTTCCGCTTGCGAGACTTATAAATTTGATTTTCATTTTGTTGCTCTCCCAATTCTAGTGAATCCCCACGTTTTTTGTGTTAAAAGAGCCGCAAATATACATAAAAAAAGGAGGAAATAAAATAGAAACAGGCTTTTTCGGAAAGATGATTTAGCGGATATTGTTTTAAAAGAATGCCTGGAATCTGGATTATGGAATACGTAGATAATAACCCTTTCCTCTGACTGTTATTAATTTATATTCTTGGAATTCTTTTAAAACTTTCCGGATTGATTTGATGTGTGCATCTATTTTTTCATTGGCATTATCATCCGTAGGCCAGAAACTCTTTTTTATTTCTTCACGGCTTACGCAAGTTCCTGCTTTTTCATAAAGCATATTTAGTAAGGTGAGGTCTAATTTCTGAATGTTGCACTTTTTGTTTCCTATATACAACTCTTGTTTCTCCATGTCTATGTTCATACGGGTAAGGAGTGTTTGAGTATCCTTTTCCTTTTTAAGAAAAATGAGTATGAAAATAAGAATCATCAATTGTCCGATGAGCCAAAAGAGTGTGTTGTCTATGTGTCGTAAAATAGTTTTGAAGTCATAGTTTACCCATGCTTGTACCTTGATGTTCTGGGTGATATCTACTATGTATCGGGGAGTATTGTATGCCGTTCGGGGAATTGCAGAACTTTGGTCGCTGTGTTGGGAAATGGATTTGTTATAATAAATAGTTCCGGTCCTGCCGGTTATGCCATGATCGGATAATATTTTTCTAAAGGTTGCATTTAACTCATCGGGCTTTATGGGTTTTAGTTGGGATAGAATGTATTGGTTCAGCATACGTTTGGCGGTCTGCTCGTCCAGACTGTCTTTAAAAGTATAGATTGTTTTTCCTTGTCTGGTTCTTATGGTGTAGCTTTTTACTTTTTGGTGTAGGCTGGGAGCGATAGTATACATTTTTATATCCCAGTTTGTAGGTTCGGGATGATAATAGCTGATGTAGGCAAGTCTTTCATTGTAATCTTCCGTAATGGCGGATTTGAAAGCGTGGTCTATTTGGGTATTCACTCGTTCGGCACTATTATGAAAAGCGATATAAACAGTATATAGAACGGTGATGGTGACTGCCATAAATAAGATAATGTGTGTTTTTGCCCTTTTCATCGTATGAATTTTGAATGCAAAAGTAAATAACGTTAAGGAAAAAACAGGTGTTTTATCTGATCTTTTTCTGAAAAAGGAGAAAATTCAGAAAGAGTTCAGATAAATATTTTGCAGAGATACAGGCTTTTCTTCTTCTTTGCGTCAGCAAAATATTTTGCGAATCAATAAAAGCAAGAAACGTATGAGAACAAAAGCTGTTTTATTTTTTCTCTTGTTATTGCCGGTGTATGTGGTGAATGGCCAAGATGACAAGAGAGAGTATTTGAAAAAGGTGTTGGATAATTTAGAGCAGATTAAGTCAGCAACGTATAAAGTAGAGAGCGAAGTCTGGAATCCTGGTGATACAATTCCTTCCAGTATTAGAAAATATATAGTGAAAGAGTTCGATGATCCGGCTGATTCTACGATAGGGGCAAGTTTTGTGAATTTGGGAACAGATGATGGTAAAGAGTTCCAATTCGGTTATAATGGTGAAGTACGTGTGTTGGTGAATCATGCTGTCAAGGAAATAAAAATCGATAATTTTACCACCAGACCGTTACCTTTCAGACCGTTGACCCCACCTTTCTTTAATTATTGCAAGAATATTGTCAGGTATGCTTTGGAAACAGAAGACAGCATAGTTACCACATTGGAAGATTGTGGGGATTATTTTCATTTTAAACTTGTCATAAACGAAGATACACAAGTGGAGTTCTTTGGTAAAGCTTATCACATGCCTCCACCTCCTTTTTATGTAGAGCCGACCTCTATTTATGAACTGTGGATTCACAAGTCGAATGGTTTGCCTTATAAGAAACGGAGAGCGATGTCCCATAATATATCGGTGGAAACTTGCTGTAATGTGGAAATAAACAAAGAAACAATTGACAGGTTTGATGTTTTCGATTATGTTCCGCAAGGTTATGAAACAAAAAAATATGATTATGGCGCTCCTTCCAGGAATATGGCCGCTAATCTGACGGGTAAGAAAGCACCAGAATGGACATTGAATGATATAAAGGAGCATCCCGTGTCATTGAGTGATTTGAAAAGTAAGGTCATCTTGGTAAATATAACAGGAATAGGCTGTGGAGCTTGCCAGGCTTCTATCCCTTTTCTGAAAGAACTGAAAAGAAAGTACCAAGAAGAAGATTTTGAATTGGTAGCCATTGAAGTTGGAGCCGGATGCATTCACTTCAGAATTATGCAAAGAGAAAGGAATTGAATTATATGTTTTTGGATGGAGATGATAAAGTGATAGAAGATTACCGGACGGGTGGGGCGGCTCCGTACTTTTTTATTTTGGATAAAGAACGGATTATACGGAAAGTCATCCGAGGATATGGCATGGGAAAAACCGACAAGGAAATAACGGAGGCTATAGAAGAATTGCTATGACTGGAATGAGGATGGAACAAAAAGTGAAAACTTTTGCAGACACATTTGTTCTAT
>ERZ779668.547-NODE-547-length-10277-cov-2.0226_pt1 | contig 10277 bp, 10 predicted proteins | sample MGYA00511101_ERZ779668 | MGnify/ENA primary metagenome ERZ779668 (study PRJEB29588, sample SAMEA2155636) | human gut metagenome | biome: human gut; feature: human-associated habitat; material: faeces | place: Denmark | collected 2008/2010 ...
GGATGTGGGTACCTCTCTGACGAACTATAATATTGCCAGGTCTTGCAATCATACCGTCATGCATTTTGGTTCCCAAACGCTGTGCATTAGAATCACGACCGTTTTTTGTACTGGAAACGCCTTTTTTATGAGCGAATAACTGAAGGTCAAACAGTAACATGTAATTCACCCCTTTACATTTATCAATTTAATAGTATCAGGATATTTTCCCTGAATCATTTTGAGTCCCTGCAACATTGTCTTTACAAGAAGTTCTGATTGCTCATCAGCCTTATCTGCAATGTTTACATTCATAAATCCATTCTCAGAATCATAAGTGCCCTGTTTTCCAAGGATATCACGAAGTCCCAATGCACATGTCAGTGTGACTGCGGATACAGCCGCACAGACAAGATCATACTGGCTATCTCCGACATAGCTGTCGGCATGACCTTTAATTGTAAATCCCTTACAGAATTCTCCGGCACTCAGATACATAGTAACGGTAATCATCAGCCTTCAATTTTTTCAATCTGTACTTTCGTAAATGGCTGGCGATGTCCCTGGCGACGACGATAATTGGATTTTGCTTTGTACTTAAAAATACGGATTTTCTTTTCTTTGCCCTGTGCAAGAACCTTAGCAGTAACTTTAGCCCCTGCAACAGTTGGTTGTCCAATCTTAACCGCATCACCGGATATAAGAAGAACTTCTTCAAAAGTTACTTCATCACCTGCAGCTACATCCAGTTTCTCAACAGTAATAATTTTGCCTTCCTCAACGCAGTACTGCTTTCCACCTGTTTTTATGATTGCGTACACGTGTGCACCTCCTTCATACTATACTCGCCGTATACGGCAGCTTCATAACAAAGCATTTACTGGGCCGGTTACGAGCGGTTGCGTCACAGCACCCTGTACAATGACTTAATTATTATACTAAGAAACGGAACTGGTGTCAAACGAAAACCTACCGTTTATTGAGCGTAATACTCTTCTCCTCATTCCGGACCTAATCCATCTCTTTTTTCGCGTTTCTGAACAATATAATGTGCCACCTTCTTTCCGGCCTTATTGATTCGATTTCCTGTATTTCTAAACTTACGTAATGCAGTTGTCTTAGATTCTGTTATCGGTTTCATATCCGTAATAGCACTCATATCCCCTCGTTTCACAGAAGTAGCACGAATACGTTCCGGTTTCAGTAATGCACGGATGGCTTTCATGGTTTTTGCCGGAATAAGTTCCGGATCAAAACTATAGATATCTATTGCTACATATCCCATATCCGGATAGGCATGAATACAAATATGTGATCGTGGACCATAGGCAGATACCGTGATTTCTTCTTCACCATCATGGAAATAAGTATCTTCCACATTAAGCCCTAGATATACCGCACTATCAGACATTGTATTTAAGATCTCCGCTGAGGATAAGAGTATTTCCTTCTTACACCCATAGCAATCTACAAGAAGATGTTTTCCTACATAATCACTCATAATTATTTTCCCTCAATCAAAAATTTACCTCATTATAACAAATACCATCTTTTTTTGCAGAAACTGGAAATACATAATAAGATATGAAAAAAGAAAACAGCCAATAACCGCTTTCTTTTTTCATGTCTTATGTTCTAAGAACCACGTTTACTTTCCCTAAGCTTATTACGATTGTTTCAATCCAATTATCTACTTCCGCATCAGTTAAAGTTCGATCTGACGCTCTGAAACTCAATCGGTACGCCATAGATTTAAATCCGGCCGGTACCTGTTTTCCCTGATAAAGATCAAAAAGATATAATTTTTCCAGATGTTTATTCCCAGCCTGCCGGATAATATTTTCGATATTTTCATTTGATAACTGTTCCGGTACAAGGACCGCAAGATCTCTTTCCGCAGAAGGAAATTTTGGAATTTTTTTATAGTTAGTCGCAGCTCCTGCAAAAATCATAATATCCGGCAGGGAAATCGTGAATCCGTAAACTATTCTTTTTATATTCCATTTATCAAGCACTGCCGGATGTAATTCACCAAATCGTGCAAGAATCACATCATTTTTTACAAATTCTGCTGATACTCCGGGATGGAAAACAGGATAATTCGTACGTCTGATCTTATAATCACGAATAGATAATGCTGAGAGAACATTCTCCATAACTGCCTTAATGTCAAAGAAATCATATTCTCTCTGATCATTAGGATATCCATTTTCTGCAGGCCCTCCACACATAAGTCCTGAAATAAGACTATATTCTTTGGGAAGTTCATCTAATGGAAATCTTTTAGGTTCATAAATATGTCCATATTCAAAAATAGCTACCTGATCATTTTTCTTTGAAAGATTGTATTGCAGAGTATGCATTAGCCCGGGCAGCAATGATGTTCTCATATCTGGATATTCATCCGAGATTGGATTCATGATTGAAATAGCATTATACACGCTGCTATCTTCAGGGAAATTCAATTTTTTCAAATCATTCTTATCCATGAAGCTGTAATTAACAACTTGAGATAATCCATTCTCCACAAGAATATCAGTAACCTTGAAAAGAACTTCTTGCGATAGACTCATAATCCCCTTGGTGACCGCGCTCCATGGTGTGGTAATCGGTATATTAGAATATCCATATACACGTGCTACCTCTTCCGCTAGATCCGGCATTCCATACAAATCCATACGGAAATCAGGAACTGTTACGCGTATTTTCCCATTATTTTCCGCCACTGAAAAGTGGAGACTCTCAAGGATGTCAATCATTTCATTTTTACTTAATTTGATCCCGATATAGTCATTAATTTCATCTATTGTGGTATTGATAATTTGCGGTTCTGATTTGATGGGGTATTCGTCCAACAGCCCCGGAGCAACGGTACATGCACCTTGCTCTATCAGCAACTGGCAAATCCGATTAATTGCCATTTCTGTTCTTGCGGGATTGATTCCTTTTTCATATCGACCGGAAGCCTCGGAACGCAGACCTAGCCGCCGTGACGTTCTTCGCACCGAAGCACTATCAAACACTGCCGCTTCCAGAAGTACACTCTTTGTTTTATCAGTAATTTCCGAGTTAAGTCCCCCCATTACGCCGGCAATACAAACAGGATTTTCTGCTTTGTCTGCTATAACAAGATCCGTATGATGCAAAATACGTTCAACGCCATCCAGAGTTTTTAAGTTTTCTTTATCACCTGCAAACCGACAGGTCAATTCATTTCCTTCTACTTTATCATAATCATAAGTATGGAGCGGTTGTCCAATTTCAAGCATAACATAATTCGCTGCATCCACAATATTATTGATTGGTCGAATTCCATTACTTCGCAAACGGTTCTCCATCCACATCGGAGAACGACCCATTTTTATATTTTCCATCAAACGTCCGCAAAAACGTTTACAATATCTAGCATCAGAAATATGTACAGCAGCACGCCCCTGGATAGGCATTCCACTTTCAGCCACATTTATAGAAGGAAGCGTTACTTTTCTTTTGAAAACAGCACCTACTTCAAGCGCCATTCCAATCATACTGAAACAATCTGCACGATTAGCAGTTAATTCCATTTCAAAAATCACATCATCCAAATTATACAAAGTATGAAAGTCGACCCCCACTTGCGTATCTGCAGGAAGAATCATAATTCCTTCCTTATTGACACCGGGGAATAAATTCTCGTCCAAGCCAAGTTCACTGCAGGAACACATCATTCCTGCCGATTTCACGCCACGAAGTTCACCCGCTTTGATTTTTACATCACCATACTTTAGTCCGCCAGGGGTTCCAGCATCATGTTTTGCAGGCACATGCGCTCCATCTAATGCTACGGGAACAATCAATCCTTCCTTTACATTATTTGCCCCCGTTACAATTTGAATGGAATCTGGTCTGCCAACATCCACATGGCAAATAACCAGCTTATCTGCGTTAGGATGCTTTTCGACCGATAAGATCTTTCCGGTAACAACCCCACTAATCCCTTTCCCAGGATAAATGACACGTTCAACTGGTATTCCATCTATCGTCAGAATCTCTGCCATTTCTTCCGGATCAAGACCTTTTATATCAACAAGCGTTCCCAACCATTTTAAAGAAACATTCATTTTCTCTCCTCCCGATCAGAACTGTTCCAAGAATCTGATATCATTTTCATAGAAATTTCTGAGATCATCAATTCCATAAAGCAACATAGCAATGCGCTCAATTCCCATACCAAAAGCAAACCCACTTACAATGTTTGGATCATATCCATTTAATTTCAGAACCATGTTGTGCACCATACCGCAGCCAAGTATTTCAAGCCAATCGGGATCATTACTTTCAGAATGTGTTCTGGAAGCAAAGGAAATATCAACTTCTGCGGAAGGCTCTGTAAAAGGAAAATAACTCGCACGAAAACGAATTTTTGTATCAGCCCCAAACAAATCCTTCAGAAATATTTCCAAAGTCCCTTTTAAATCAGAAAATTTAATGCCCTTATCAACAACCAATCCTTCTACCTGATGAAATACTGGAGAATGGGTTGCATCATTATCCCACCGAAAAACTTTTCCCGGTGCAATCATTCTGATTGGTGAATTAGGTATATGCTTTCGAAGTGTCCGAACCTGCACGGGAGATGTGTGAGTACGAAGTAAAATTTCAGAAGTAATATAAAATGAATCCTGCATATCGCGGGCAGGGTGGTCTTTAGGTAAATTCAAGCACTCGAAATTATAAAAATCTTCTTCAATCTCAGGACCCTCTTCTACAGAATACCCCATTCGAATAAATGATTTCATAATTTCACGTAAAGCCTTATCAAGTGGATGAATATGTCCTGACCTTTGGTGACGTGCAGGAAGTGTTATATCAACTATTTCACTTCTGATTTTTTCTTCAAGTTTTTTTGCTTTCAATTCTTCCAGTTTTTCGGTGAATTGCTTCTCAACCGTTTCCCTGATTGTATTGGCAAGAGCTCCCATAACAGGGCGTTCCGATTCGGATAAATCTTTCATTCCACGGAGAATAGACGTTAATTTCCCTCTTTTTCCGAGAAATGCCACTTTAGTATCCTGAAGCTCTTTTTCCTCAATGCATATACGAATCTGTGCCTCTGCATCAGATTTTAATCTCTTTAATTCGTCTTTCATAAATTCGATAATATACGTTTGGATTCGTTCCGTAATCTCGTTCAACGAAAATTTTTCTTCCCCTTGGTATTTCTTTAAATCACCAAGAATTCCTACCATTTGACTTCTTATTGCTGCAGATGCTTCTTTTGACGCAATATTATCTCGGCAATTATTGAGAAGCCCCAGTGCCTTTACCCGTAGTTTCTCCAGTTCAGCCATCTTTCATTCCCCCTTCACGTTACAGATGATCTCTTTTTAACATTCGAAAAACCAAAAAAATACAAAATAAAAAACTCACCCCTAAAGGGGCGAAGTTCATTTCGCGGTACCACCCTGATTTCTCACTTGAAAACTTTAACGCAGCTTTACGTTCAGCCTACTCTATTCAGCAGAATGCTCCGAAGTGAAATGGAAATCCCTATCCCACCGGTGTCTCACTATCACCGACTCCCTGAATGGATTAAAAGAAAACCTCTCTTCATCATTACAAATGATAATATGAAATTATTGTAGCATCATGAATATAAATGTCAAGATGCTGCAATAATACCTTGATTCACTAATAATTAAGTATGATTAAAATGTTGCCTCATTAGCAATAACTAACCTTTGTACCTGATTCGTACCTTCATAAATCTGCATAATTTTTGCATCACGCATATATTTTTCCACCGGGTTCTCTCTGGAATAACCATTACCTCCCATAACTTGTACGGCAGTCGTTGTTACTTCCATTGCTGTATCTGATGCAAAACACTTTGACATGGCGGAATATAATCCGGCTTTTTTATCTTTATTCATTTGTGCAACACATGCTTTATAAGTAAGGATTCTGGCCGCCTCAGTTTTCATAACCATATCGGCAATCATCTGCTGCACCATTTCAAAAGTTGCAATTTTTACGCCAAACTGTTTTCTATGGTGAGAATATGCCACAGCAGCCTCAATCGCAGCCTGGGCAATCCCAACTGAAATAGCCGCAACAACAGGACGTGACATCTGCAGCGTCTGCATAGCAATCATAAATCCGCGCCCTTCTTTTCCTACTCGCGCAGAATCCGGTACAAAGCAGTCCTCAAAAATAATTTCAGCCGTCGCTGAAGCACGGATCCCCATCTTATCCTCTTCTTTGCCAATGGAAATTCCTTTTGTATCAGCATCTACAAGAAATACAGTAAGACCTCTGATTCCGCCTCCTTCTCTTGTATTGGCAAAAAGAGTAATCTTGTCAGCAATAGGAGCATTTGTGATAAAACATTTTGTCCCATTTAAAATATAGCCGCCTTCAACTTTTTCAGCACGACAGGAAGCCGCCCCCGCATCAGAGCCTGCCCCGGGCTCTGTTAACGCAAAACATGCCATTCCTCCCCGGTTTAGACAGTCAAATAAATCCCTCTTCTGCATATCACTCCCCGCAAAAAGAATAGGGAATGACGCCAGAGAATTTGCTGCACAAATTGTAGCAACACCGGCACATCCTTTTGATAATTGTTCACTGATTAAAGCACCCGTCAGCAAATCTATCCCTGCTCCGCCATATTCTTTCGGCACAGACAATTGTGTCATTCCGGATTCCTTCAGAACCTTCAGCAACTCTTCATCCATGACTCCGCTTTTGTCAATCCGAAGAGCACGCGGCGCAATTTCTTTTTCGGCAATTGTTTTCGCCAGGTCTATTAATTCCTGTTGTTTTACATCTACTGAAAAATCCATCTATTCCTCCCCAATATACAAGATTCGCTGAAACATCGTTTATTATTATAGCAGATAAATAACGTTTTTCCATTTCAATATTTAACAGAGTAATATTCTTACAAAATTATAACTCAGTAAAAGGTCTGATGCCTGTACATAGGGCAATGCCCCTTTACTCATAGTGTAGTGCGTCAATTGGATTTAGTTTTGCTGCCTTCTGCGCAGGATACAATCCAAAAACTAAACCAATAATAACCGAAAACAGGAAAGATCCTATAATCGGCAGAGGAGAGATAACAGAAGACATACCGACTATGTGTGGAATCAATAGCGCTATCGACACACCTACAATAATTCCAATTAAACCACCGGCAATGCTTACCGTAATGGATTCAATCAAGAACTGGACAATAATCATATGGTAAGTCGCACCAATCGCCTTTCGTATACCAATTTCCCTGGTACGTTCAGTCACAGATACCAGCATAATATTCATAATTCCGATACCACCGACCAAAAGGGAAATTGCAGCTATACTTCCAAGAAAAACAGTTAAAGTCTGTGTAGTCGATTCCATAGTTTCAAGTAAATCTTGAGAGTTCTGAATGTTAAAGTCATCTTCTTTACCAATAACAATACGGTGGCGGGTCCGAAGCAAATTAGTTACATCCGCCTCAATCTGCGGTAAAACATTACTGTCATCAGCAGTAAGTACAATTCTGCTTACATAAGTAATCCCCATCATACGTTCCTGGACAGTGGTAAATGGACTGAGTATCCGATCATCCTGATCTATGAATGAGTAACCTTTACTTTCCAACACGCCAATAACTGTAAACGGATTCCCTTTAATTCTAATTTTTTGCCCGACCGGTGACTCTGATCCAAAAAGGCCTGTTGCTACCGTTTTACCAATTACACAGACTCGTTCGCGGCCAGTATACTCCTGTTCATTCCAATAGCGTCCCTCTGCTATTTTCAAATCAGAAATAGATAAATAATCCGATGTTACACCATAAACATTTGTTGTCCAATTCTTATTACCACTGACTACTACATAGCTATTACTTACTAATGGTGCCGCGTTAGATACATTAGGTAAATTCTTGACTGCCAGATAGTCTTTATAAGTCAAACTTTGCATAGAACCGGCTGCAGGTCTGACCCCGGGCTTTCTTGACGTTCCCGGAATAATAGTAATCTGATTGGAACCAAGACTTGCGATATTATTTTCAATATCCGCACGAACGCCGTATCCCAATGACATCAAGGCTATTACAGCTGCTACACCAATAATAATTCCCAACATCGTCAGAAGTGATCGCATTTTATTACTGAAAATTGAGTCAAAAGCCATCAGTATGCTTTCAAAATAAATATTTGTCATTCTAATTTTCCTCTTATATCTTTACTGATATGTCCATCAGAAAGAATTACATGTCTTTCAGCATAATTAGCCACGCCTAACTCATGAGTCACTAAAATAACCGTTTTCCCGGATTGATATAAATTTGAAAAAATTTCCATGACTTCTTTTGTTGACTTGCTGTCTAAATTGCCGGTTGGTTCATCTGCCATGATTATAGAAGGATCATTAATAAGTGAACGAGCAATCGCAACACGCTGGCGCTGTCCTCCTGACATTTCAGCAGGCATATGGTGTATACGATCTCCTAACCAACAGCCTCAAGCATTCTCTGCGCCCGCTGTTTTCTTTCATTTTTATATACATTTCCGTAAATCATGGGAAGAATCACGTTATCCAACGCAGATAACCGAGGTAATAGATTGAAACTTTGAAATACAAATCCTATCTTTTGATTTCGTGTAAAAGCAAGTCTCGCGTCATCTAAAGTAGCAACCTCTTCCCCGTCTAACTGATAAGAACCTTTTGTAGGCCTATCCAGACATCCAAGAATATTCATCAGTGTGGATTTTCCGGCTCCTGATGGTCCCATAATAGATATAAACGATCCTTTATTGATGGTCAGCTGAATATCAGTTAATACCGGAACCTCCTGTGTTCCGATGTAATAGCTTTTACATATATGTTCTAATTTTATAACGGTCTCTTCCGCCGCTGTTTCTTTCTCTTTCATAATTAGAACCCCGGTCCTCCATGTTGTGATTTAGTCACTCGAGTAGATGAGGTTTCCTGGCTCACAGTCCCACTGACAACAATTTGGTCATTTTCATTCAACCCGGAAATAATCTCTACCTCTTTATCTGTCGTAATTCCGGTTTTAACATATACTTTAGTCACATCATTTCCATCTTTTACGTATACATAGGAACCTGTCGCATCACTCCGAAGTGCAGTCACCGGAATAACCAATGCATCTTTACTTTCTCTTCCCATAATTTCTGCACGAGCTGTCATTGACGGATAGAGACCGGATAATTCATCCGCATTAATTGATACATAGACGGTGTAATATACAACTGAAGAACTGGATGAACTGGAAGAGGAAGAATATTCTTTTTTGGAAATATCACTGACTGTTCCATGAAAGATCCTTCCTGGATAAGCATCCACCGTGAAGGATACTGTCTGTCCAATGGCAACTTCTCCGATATCCGTTTCATCTACCAAGAGTTCTATTTTCATGGCTGAGAGATCTGCTACTGTAACAATGACCATTTGGCTCGACAATCCCTGAGATACGGTTTCACCTTCCTGCATCGGTTCACCAATTATTACTCCATCCAGGGGCGAGGTAATCACTGTGTCATTAACATCAGCTTGTGCCTTGGTATAAGCTGCCTGTGCGTTCAAATAAGATAATCTCGCATCATCCATGGTCTGATATGCAACAGCGCCTTGCTCATAAAGACTATTCAAGCGATTGTAATATGACCTTTTATTCTCCAATGTATTTTTCGCCTGCTCCATGGTAGATGTCAAGGATTTCGATTCAATAGTTGCTAAAATCTGCCCTTTGGTAACAGTCTCATTTTGCTTTACATAAACATGTTCCAATGTGCCTGAAGCAGTAGCGGATAATTTTACACTGTTAACAGGCTTGATGGTACCTGTCGCATCAACAATCATTCCGATATCAGAACGACTTACTTTCCCCAGTGTATAAGTATCTTTTTTCTCTTGGCTATTCCAATTATAAAGGCAGTAACTGCCCCCACCTATAATAAGAAAAATAATCAGTATAATCATCAGAAATTTTCTATTCATAAGAACCTCCTATATCTATTCACATTAAGAATCTTATTTTCTCATCCACAAAAGGTGAGCAAAATACCAGCATACATATCGATAATATTTATTCTATCATTCTCCATCTGATAAAAAAAGCTATTGATATCAAAATAAGATTATTTTCCTACCACCCTTTTAAGTAAATAAGACAAAAAAGAAACCTGATCCAGTTGTTATATCGATAACTAATAACTAGACCAGGCTTATACCATAAAGAATTTATTTCAATGTCGCACCATCAACTAAATTTCATTATAAAGTGGGTATTTTTTACAAAG
>ERZ779668.551-NODE-551-length-10219-cov-1.70769_pt1 | contig 10219 bp, 7 predicted proteins | sample MGYA00511101_ERZ779668 | MGnify/ENA primary metagenome ERZ779668 (study PRJEB29588, sample SAMEA2155636) | human gut metagenome | biome: human gut; feature: human-associated habitat; material: faeces | place: Denmark | collected 2008/2010 ...
CGTAATCCCTCTGCAAGCTTTAACAGTGCCTGGTTTTCTCCGGGAGCACTTGCATGTCCGCCGGTTCCCTCAGCACTTATTTTTATTTTGCAGACTGCCTTTTCCCCGACCGTCAGCATCATATAGTTTTTCCCGTTAATATGTAACGGGAAGCCACCGCCTTCATTGATCACCATCGCATTTTGAAACAGGTTTGGTCTTTCCTGTCTGACATATTCCATGCCAAAACTGCTCCCTGCTTCTTCATCGATAGTAGCCAGAAAATACACATCCCTGTTCAGATGGTTTTCCTGTTTTTTGAGATTCAGGAACGCATACAGCTCCATCATTGTAAGCTGCTTGGTATCCAGCGTTCCTCTTCCGTAAATTCTCCCGTCTGCTTTTTGGGCTCCGAATACCGGATGTGTCCATTCCTCCTGTATGCCGGGGACAACATCTATGTGGGAAATCAGCACAACCGGCTCTTTTTCAGCCCTCGGTGCATGAATTGCTGCAAGAAGGTTTGGTCGATGCAAATCTTTTGCAATCCGCTCCGTTTTTATTCCGTTTTCCTGCAAAATATGTTCCAGAAACGCACAGGCCTTTTCTTCTCCATCTGCACCGCTCCCGGTTACAGACGGGATTCGGAGCAGTTCCATAAATGCCTTCTTATTATCCTCCAGATTCATAGGCTGCTCCTGTTATGCTTCCTCACCGGTACGGTAAGGAATTTCAATCAATGCTGTCTGCCGTTTGCTGATCAGAACACAACCATCCTCCGTCAGGAGCACATTATCTTCAATAATTGCGCTGCGCTTATCGCGGTCCTGCAAAACAGTCGGCTCCAGCGCATAAATTTCATTTTTCCGGAGAATTCCGGAAGCAGAATATCTCTTTTTGGGTCCAAGTGTCGTACCGCCATCATGCACCTCCAGTCCTACCTGATGTCCGGTCGCATGCGGGAACGGAGGAAAACCACTGTCAATGATCGACTGTCTGCCAATTGCATCCACTTCATAGCCTCTCATGCCGGGTTTGATCTTTGCCATAACCGCTCCTACTGCATTGATAGCCGCATTTGCACAATCAACCGCATCCTTGGGAGCATGCTCTTCGCCTGGTTTCAGGAAATACATGGTACGTGCAATATCCGATGTATAACCGTTATAACGAATGGAAAAATCGATCACCAACATATCTCCGGCTTCGATTTTGTTGATGTCGTTAGGGTCTCTGTGGGACATTCCTCCCTTCGGATTCAATACCAGAGGATATTCCGGAGGATTCCCAAATGCAGTTACAACATTTCGCTTTGCACATTCCTCCATCATCATCTTTGCTACGCCGACTTCTGTCAGACCAACATGAATCCGCTTAAAAAGTGCATCGTAAATATCTGTTGTAATACGGCTGCATTCTTTCATAATCTCAATTTCGCTCGGTGTCTTTACCGCTCTTAACTCCTCCAGCATAGAGTAGCTGCAGCATTTCACTTTCGCCATTGTTTCTGCACCGATCGCTTTTTCCAATTTTTTAAACAAACCAACTGTCAATCCATCACATCTGGTATCGATCGTAGAATCATTGACTGCAAGACGTTTTACCTGATATTGATCGAATTTTTCTTTGAATACTTTTTCAAACCCGTCACCGGATACTTCAATTACTTCTGTATACAGCCCGGATTCTTCATATGCTTTGGTATCCGCAGCGGTTGCAATCGCAATTCTGTCCCCGCTTTTCGTCAGCAAAAACATCACTTCATTTTTACTGTCCGTATTGAACATCAGTTCCAGTGCAGTATCTGTTTTCAGCCGCGCATAAAATACCCACATATCGATATTGTTATCCTGCAGCATTTCTGCAGCGCGCTGCATTTTTTCTTTTGCTACTTCGTTTCTGTTAATCATGTTTACCTCCCGCTCTGCCGTATGAACCGGCAATCTCTCGTGCATTTTTTCGGCAATTGCCGTTTTTCTTTATATTCCGCTCTGTGCTGCCCGGCAGACTGCAAGCGTCAATACTTTACTTCCAAACACGACCGAATCCCTGTGGATTCTTTCATTTATGCCATGAACCATTGTTACAGCACTGTCAAACGTCATATCCCAAGCATAAACCGGGCTGTATCCGTATACTTTTGTATCCCGGTCTGCCAGGAAACGTCCATCACTGGAGCCCATCGACACAAACGGAAGAATTTCCGCTTCTTCTTTTGTTTTTCCCAGAATCTCCAGCGTTGCTTCTTCCAGAATTTTTAACATTTCTCCATCCGGGCTGCTTTCATACCCCTGGCTGAGAGAAACAATTCTGTAACTGCAGTCCCATTTTTCTGCAAGATTTTTTAAAACTTCCTCCAGATATTTCTGTCCGAAACCAGGGAGAAGTCTCACATCGCAAACCAGTGTCACTTCATTTACATTTTTCCCTGTAATCATCGTTACCGTCATGGAATTTTGTTTCATGGCTGTCAGTATTTTCTGCATCCTGGGAGACAGCTGTACTCCTGCCAGCTTTTGTTCAAACTGCTTTACCGTATCCAGAACTCTCCCGTCAAGCTTCTGCTTTCCGATGTCCTCAGCAAGCCCCATCGCTCGCTCCATACCATCTCCGCTGGTAAAAAATGCACCTTTCGCGCTTTTTGCTTTCACGGTAAATTCCACTGTACCGCAGGATTTCTGTCCGGATTCGCAAAGGTAAAATTCCCTTTTTCCTCCAACTACCGGGAATCCGCCGCCCTCGCTGATCACATCACTGCCCCGAAAGAGCTCGCGGCCTGTTTTTGTCGTTTCACCAACTGTAATCTCATGATCCAGAAACCACTGGAGCCCATATGCACTTCCACTTTCTTCGTCCGAGGTTGCCAGAAAATATACATCCCGCTTTAACGGAATTTCTTTCTCCTTTAACGCCAGAAACGCTGTCAGCTCCATTGCTGTCAGCTGTTTTGTATCCACCGTACCCCGTCCATAAATATAGCCATCTACCTCCTGTGCTTCAAACGGAGGAAATTTCCACTGACTTGCCTGCGCGGCAACCACGTCGGTATGACTCATCAGGATCAACGGTGCCTCTTCTGCCTGATCTGCCAGCTGCCATGCCAGCAGATTTCCGCGTCCCTTTGCACTTTTCTGATACACATAAGGAATCCTGTGCTCCTGCAAAATACGTTCCAGATACAGGAGAAGCTTTTCTTCTTCCCCCGGCGGGTTTGTCGTATTGATCCTGACCAGATCCTTTAACAAAGCAACTGGTTCTATCATTTTTTCGTTCCTTTCTTTTCCTGTATCAAACAACTGTCCATTTATACTTCAGGGGTCTCGGACAGTAAGCCCGAAACCCCTGACCTGTTAAAAGTCTGTCATTTCTTTTATTCTGCAATATTCCACTTTTCAATCTGGAAGGTAATACCGCGGTAATCACATACAAAGTTCTGTACTTTGTCACTTACGCCTGCGATACCAGCCTTGTTATACAGCGGAATCCACGGAAGATCCTTGGAGATCAAATCTGCGATTTTGTGGAAGCATTCCGCTCTCTCATCAGGATCTGTCAGCAGCAGCTGATCTTTAAACAGCTGATCCACCTCCGGATTGCTGTAATGAATAAAGTTCCAGGAACCAGCGCCGGTAGAAGTGGAAAAGTACTCATTATATTCATTCGGATCTGCTTCAACGCCAAAGCCCAATGTATAGCACTGGAAAGAATCTCCGGTTGTCTCTTCTGTTGCTTCACCAGGAAGCAGCTTTGTATATGCCAGTGTTGCAAAATCCTGTTCAATTACTTCCATCTCAACACCGATCGCCTTCCACTGCTGCTGGATCAAAGCAGCAACTGCTTTACCATCTGTACTGGTGGACATATCATAGGTCAGATGTAAGGTCTTTCCGTCTTTTTCATAATAACCGGTTGCATCATTCATGGTATATCCTGCTTCCTCCAACAGCTCTTTGGATTTTGCAGGATCATAATCATAAACCGTTACATTATCGCTGTGAGACCAGTGGTTGCTCGGAAATACATCATCACAGACATATGCATTGCCGTCACCATAAACTGTATTAATGATTGCCTGCTTATCAATGCCATATGCCAGTGCCTGACGAACACGCAGATCACTTAAGCTTTCTGTCAGCTGGTTTAATCCAATATAATTAACCGTCAGCTGCTCGTATTTGTAATCGGATACACCATCCATCGCTTCTACATTTTCTACCTCTGCAGAAGGAAGATTGTACAACACATCGATTTCACCGTTCAGAAGCGCTGCAGTCAATGTTGTGTCATCACCGAACTGCACGGTTACATTCTGAATAGAAGGCTTTGTGCCATAATAGTCGTCATTCCGTTCCAGTGTGATGTACTGACCAGATTTCCATTCTACAAATTTGTACTTACCTGTACCAATCGGAGCGCGATTGAAGTCATCATTGCCCCATTCTCCGGGATCCTCTCCTTCCAGAATATGCTTGGGAAGAATACAGGTATACATATTAGAAAGAAATGCCGCATTTGCAGACTCCAGTGTAATCTCTACCGTATAGTCATCTACTTTTTTGATACCGGAAACACTGTCTGCATTACCTGCCTGATAATCAGCAGCACCTGCAATCGACATAACACGTCCGTCTGCGCCGCCGTTATAATTCGGATCAGCCAGAGACGTCAGAGTAAATACCACATCGTCTGCAGTAAAGTCTTCTCCGTCATGCCACTTTACGCCTTCCTTTAAATGGAACGTATAAACTGTTCCATCATCGGAAATATCCCAGCTGTCTGCCAGATCACCTTCATAATTCAATTCTTCATTCGGAACAACCAAGTAGCTGAAAATCATGTTCTGAACATTGCTATCGGGTGTTCTGGGCTGAATCAGCGGATTCAAATTTGCTACCTCAGAAGACTGACCGATTACTACACTGGTATCAGTTGCTACTGTTCCATCTGCGGCAGTGCTTTCCGTAGCTTCTGCTGCTCCCGCGCTGTCTGTGCTATTGCTGCTCCCGCATGCTGTTCCAAATACCATCATGCCTGCAAGCAGTAATGCAAGGGGCTTGGACATTTTTTTCATAATGTTTCCTCCTTTGTCGATTTATCACTTTTACTCATTAAAGTGCCGGCTTATAAAAAAAGCAGAATCCTATTCTCTGATCCTGCTCCTTTGCACTTCACAGTGTCATAATATCACGCACCTATTTGAGTGTCAATATTTTTTTGAAATATTCAAATATTTTAGTTATTCAAATATTAAAATTCTATCAAAACCATATGTTTTTATTCCATTTCTCATCCTCACAAACTTTATGATAAGTTTTTCGTTTTTTCTAAATTTTCCAGTTGACTTTTTCAGAAAAATTCGTTATGATAATAAGGCTTGATGAAGCAATCGAAGCGTGGCTCAGTTTGGTAGAGCGCTGCGTTCGGGACGCAGAGGTCGCGTGTTCAAATCACGTCGCTTCGACTTTTAAAGACTGTTGAAATTTCAACAGTCTTTTTTGCTACAAAAATCACATAAAGCGCCCATAAGCGCCGTAAAACACCAACCCGATGGAGGATTTTATGGAACAGGATATGACCCAGGGCAAACCGTTGTCCATCATACTCAAATTTACTCTGCCGCTGTTAGTCGGCAATATTTTCCAGCAGTTTTACAACATGGCCGATACGATCATCGTCGGCCGCTTCGTCGGAGCGAACGCTCTGGCTGCCGTGGGCTCCACCGGCACAGTCATGTTTCTGATCATCGGTTTTGCACAGGGCATTACCGCCGGATTTACGATTCTGACCTCACAGCGTTATGGAGCAAAGAATGAAAAAGCCGTCCGCGCCAGTGTGGCAAACGGTATCCTGCTCTCTGTTCTTGTCACAATCCTTATAACCGTGGTCGGTCTGAGCACCATGAAGCCTCTGCTTCTCCTTATGAATACACCGGAAGATATTTTTGCCGATGCGTATACCTACAGCATGTTGATCTGCAGCGGAGTCGTTGCCTGTATTTTTTATAACCTGTTTTCCTCACTTCTGCGGGCCATCGGCAACAGTAAGGTTCCGTTGTTTTTCCTTGTATTTTCCGCCTGTCTGAATGTGGTGCTCGATCTGCTCCTGATCCTCTGCTTCCATATGGGTGTAGCAGGTGCTGCAATTGCAACCAATATTTCACAGGGCGTTTCTGCGGTACTGTGTCTGATCTATATTTATAAGAACGTTCCCGTGCTTTGCCCGGAGCGCACCCAGTGGCGACTTTCTGCATCAGACACGGCATATCAGATGAGAATGGGCATTCCGATGGCGCTGCAGTTTTCCATTACTGCATCCGGAGCAATGGTGATGCAGGCTGCCATCAATCTGTTCGGCTCTGTAGCAGTCGCTGCCTTTACTGCTGCCAGCAAGGTGCAGAACCTCGTAACACAGGGTATGATGTCGATGGGACAGACAATGGCAAGCTACGGCGGTCAGAACTACGGCAAGGGCGATTATCACCGTCTGGAAAAGGGCGTCCGTTCCGCTCTCCTGATCAGCGTCATCTACTCGCTGCTCGCTGCAGCTGCCGTCGGTCTGTTCCTGCGCCCGCTGCTTTCCCTGTTCTTCTCCGGAGACATCGATATAGCTTCCCTGATGCCCTGGGCAAAAACCTATATCTACATGTGTGCGGTCTTTTATATTCCGCTTTCCACGATTTTTATTTTCCGAAACATCATGCAGGGCTGCGGCTACAGCTTCCTGCCGATGATGGGCGGCGTAGCCGAGCTGTTTGCCCGCATGATCACAGCACTGATCGCCATGAAGCTTGTAAGCTTTCCCCTCGCCTGCTTCTGCGATCCTGCCGCATGGGTCGGCGCGGCGCTCTTTACCGGATTTTCCTGGTTATCCGTCAAGAAAAAGCTCCGTGCTTCTCTGCCGCCAGAGGATACCAGTTCTTCCAGCGAAGCAAAATGATACCCCATTTCCTCCCACTTTGTTAAAACCTCATCCAGAATTTCTCCGTTCGTCCGGGACGTATTGTGCAGCAGTACAATCGCTCCCGGATGAACTCTTTTTAACAGCTTTGACATCGCCTCTTCGTGAGTCGGCTGTTCCTCCTGCTTCCAGTCCACATAGGCAAGGCTCCAGAAAATCGTCCGATACCCAAGCTCCTTTGCAAGCTGCAGATTGTTGTCGCTGTATTTGCCCTGGGGCGGGCGGTAAAACTTCGCCATTTTTTCGCCGGTAGTCTGCTCGTACAGGTCTTCCAGCTGCGCCAGCTCCTTTTGAAACTCTTCTTTTCCGGATGATGGTAGCTGTGGTTCCCGATGATATGTCCCTCCGCCCGCATCCGTTTGACCAGATCGGGATTTTTTTCCAGATAATTTCCTACAATAAAAAAAGCAGCCGGCACATGATGCTTTTTCAATGCGTCGAGAATCGCCGGTGTGTTGCCGTTTTCATATCCGCAGTCAAACGTCAGATACAAAACCTTTTCCGTCGTATTCTCCGCATAAAACGCATCATATTGCGCCAGCTGCTCCATATTTTCGTCCGCCACAGGCGGTTTGTTGTCCTCCTGAAAGGAAAGTCCCCAGTCCTTCTGTGCAGGACGCGCCATAACTGCCTGATCCCGCACGCTCACCGTATGCCCCACAACGCTTCCGAGGCAGAACGCCACGCCAAAAATCAGACACAGGGAAAGCACCGCTTTTAATTGTTCCATTCTGTCCATGCCGTTGTCCGTCCGAGTCTTTTTATTATGTATATCGGAAAACGGCTTTTCCTATGCAGGGGAGTGAACCTCACATGACTAAAGTCACGTGCTTCTCAGTCGTTTTAAACGACAAGACCAAATATCGGCGGATACGCCAGTAACTTAGAATTCGTGCGGATACGCACTTTTTCTGCGCCGGATACGGCCAGTTTCCACATTACAGGTAGTCCGCTGTATATCTGCCTGTGTTTATGCTGCTTTTAATTCTGCATAAAGCTTTCTTAAATCCGCATAAACACATGAGGTTCTACGCTTTACTGCAGGTACTTTTGCCTCCAGAGAAGACCTTTCCGTTTCCGGTAAGGGTTTTAAAAGTTCCCGTATAAAATATCTCGCTCCAATATTATAGGATGCTGACAGGTCGCAGTTATACTGTTTTCCTGTCTGAAAGGTACACAGGCTATGGTTCTCCGGATTTCTTACCACTGCTCCACTTCCATCACAGGCCAGCCTGCTGGTGTTTTGGGCGCTGACTCTGGATACACGGATCCCGTTCCGGTGAGCCTGATGCTCACACAGCTTCTGAATATCCCGCTTTCTCCATAAATGAAGTTTCTGTTTCTTTTTTCCGGATAGCTTCCCCTGCGTTTCCAGATATTCGAACACAATTACATCCGCCTGATATTCTATGGCACATTTCGTGATCGCCGCAGCTATTTTGCGGGACAGCTCCATATTCAGCCTTTTTGCATAATTCCACCGGCTTTGTACCTGTCTGGAGGAATGTTCTCTCTGAAAACGGCGGATTCTGCCAAGTACATGATACAAATGGTCTTTATCACTGGTAAAATTGATAAATTTCCGTCCCAGGATAGTGCCATCCACACGCATGATACTGCAGACCGCATCCGTATTGATCCCTAAATCAACACTGCATATCACCTGCTCTTTTACCGCTGTTTTCGATAAGCTTACTTCCTCTGTGTACGAAAATCGAAGGAAATATGTATGATGTTTCTTTTCCAAAGTTGGGGCAGATGCCTTTTTTCCGCTCCACTTTTTCCGAAGATATTCCATATCCGTATGGAGTAATTTTACCTGGAACCATTTCCACTCGCGTCCATCAAATAACTTTAAATAAGCAACATCTTCTCCATATTCTGCTTCCTTATACATGACATCCCGATAGAATACCGGCATTGCATGATTCTCACAGACCAGCTTTGGTTTCCCCTTTAACTCTCCCTTTTCCCACAAACCGAGACGTGTTTGATAGGAGGACACTGCTCCAAGTGCGTGTTGGATCGCCGCTCTTCTCAGGTAAGATGGCATTTTAGGAAAATGCCGATCAAACGCAAACCTGGCATGATTCTTTTTCGTTTCATGTACCAGATGCTCCGCTGCATTAAAGCGTTTTTGTGGATTCCGGATTTCTGAAAGTTCTTCCCAGGTCTCTGCATACACCGGAATCAGATAGGAAACTGCTTGCCTAAAAATATCCAGCGTAGCACGGAGCGGTATATTCTTTTTTTTCATTTCTACTCCATAGCTGGATACAATCTGCATAAAGTTCCCTACTTTCTTTTTGTCCCTCGATATATGCCGTTACCTGATCCCGGCTTCGGTCACTTACGGTAACTGCGCAATGCGATGGATTCCACAAACAAGATGGTATTGTAAAGAATATACATATCCTCTACCATATGAAAGTTCACTTTTCTTAACAGCAAACATATCTTTTTTCATATTTGTATTATACAATACGTCTTTCTACATAGCAAACATTTGTTCTGTTTTTAATAAAAAATTTGGCACACCTAACTCATCACTAAAGTAACGAGAATGCGGTGTTCCGTTTTTCAACGGCTGATAATGTACTTGCAGATCGGATTTCCCTGTGCCGAAAACCGTTCCTCATACTCAGTCATGACGTTTCCTTCGTTTAAGCGCGCATCCGCGTGAAGGTCAAAGGTTTTTTCCTTCAAGGTCCATCCCGCTGCTTCCACCTCTTCCAGTGCAAAATCAAACAGGGCGCGGTTGTCCGTCTTAAACTCGATCGTTCCGTCTTTTTTCAGAATTTGATTGTATCTTGCCAGAAACTGTCTGGACTCCAGGCGTCGCTTCGCGTGACGGTCCTTCGGCCACGGATCGGAAAAATTCAGGTAAATGCGATCCAGCTCTCCCTGCGCGAAGACATTTTCCAGATCTTCTGCATCCATGCGGATCAGGCGAACGTTAGGCAGCTCTTCCTCCTCCAGCTTCTGAACCGCGCGCAGCAGCACGCTGGAATATTTTTCGATACCGATAAAGTTGATTTCCGGATAAAGGCGCGCCATATCCATCAGGAAACGTCCCTTGCCCATGCCGATTTCCACATAAACCGGATGGTCGTTGCCAAACGCTTCTCTCCACTTCCCTTTCATCGTTTCCGGTTCGTGTACGACAAACTCGCTCTCCCCGATCATTTCCCGACAGCCTGTAATATTGCGCAATCTCATGAATTATCCTCACTATTTTTCATTATTATTTTATTGGGTTTTTGTCTTTCTCCCACTTATGAGC
>ERZ779668.564-NODE-564-length-10029-cov-1.29106_pt1 | contig 10029 bp, 8 predicted proteins | sample MGYA00511101_ERZ779668 | MGnify/ENA primary metagenome ERZ779668 (study PRJEB29588, sample SAMEA2155636) | human gut metagenome | biome: human gut; feature: human-associated habitat; material: faeces | place: Denmark | collected 2008/2010 ...
TACCACCTTGTCCATGAAATAACGGTCGTGGCTTACTACGATTACACAGCCCTTGAAGTTCTGCAAATATTCTTCCAATACCTGAAGGGTGATGATATCGAGATCGTTGGTAGGCTCATCCAGCACCAGGAAGTTGGGATTACGCATCAATACCGTACACAGGTACAGGCGGCGGCGTTCTCCCCCACTCAGTTTATATACATAACTATGCTGTGTTTCGGGAGTAAACAGAAAATGTTGCAGGAACTGGGATGCGGTCAGTTTCTTGCCATTTCCCAATTCGATGACTTCGGCAATATCCTGCACCACGTCGATGACCTTCATTTGCTCGTCAAACTTCAGGCCATCCTGAGAATAGTAACCGAAACGGACTGTCTCACCGATATCCAATGTTCCACTGTCCGGCTTCTGTTCGCCCATCAGTATTTTAATGAACGTGGACTTTCCCGTACCATTGTTTCCCACGATGCCCATCTTCTCATAACGGGCAAAGATATACGAGAAATCTTCCAGAATCTTCAAATCACCGAAACGCTTGTACAGATGATCCGCCTCAAAAATCTTGGAGCCGATGTAAGAGGCTTTCATATCCAGTTTCACATTGCCGTCGTTGAAACGCTGCTTCGCCACTTTCTCCAGTTCGTAGAAAGCTTCTTCCCGATAACGCGCTTTATGTCCGCGTGCCTGGGGCATGCGGCGCATCCACTCCAGCTCTGTGCGGTACAAGTTATTGGCGCGGGCTATTTCGGCATTGGTAGCCTCGATACGCTCCTGCCTCTTTTCCAAGTAATAGCTGTAGTTCCCTTTATATGAATAGACCTGCTGATTGTCTATCTCGATAATTTCAGAGCAGACGCGGTCCAGGAAATAACGGTCGTGCGTCACCATAAGCAGACTGATGTTTCCCCGGCCGAGATACCCCTCCAGCCACTCCGTCATATCCAGATCAAGATGGTTGGTAGGCTCGTCCAAAATCAGAAAATCGGGCTCGGTTATCAGCACATTCGCCAAAGCCACCCGTTTCAACTGACCTCCGGAAAGATGTTTGATCTGCTGGCTGAAGTCCCGGATTTTTAATTGAGAAAGGATTTGTTTCGCCTTCCGTTCATAATCCCATGCCTTTTCGTGCTCCATCCGTGCCAACAGCTCTTCCAGTCCCGGATTGCCTTCGGTTTCCATGCAGCTTTCATATTCTTTGATGAGTTCCACCGTGCTGTTTCCGTGATAGAAACAGGCTTCGAGCACGGTCAGGTCTTCGGGATAATGTGGGTCTTGCTCCAAATAGCCCACCCGCAAATCACGACGAAAGACGATGCTTCCTTCATCATATCCCTCCTTACCGGCTATTATATTAAGTAAGGTAGTCTTGCCTGTACCGTTCTTTGCTATCAGACCGATGCGTTGTCCTTCGGCCACTCCAAATGAAATCTTCCGGAACAATACCAAGTCACCGAATGACTTGGTAAGCCCGTCTACTTGCATATATGGGGTCATTATTTGTCTATTTATTTAAATCATCCAACACTGCCTCCGCCTCTCGCTTAATTTTCCTGAATTCGGATTTCAAGTCGCAGGGAAGTCCCTTTTTAGCTTGTCCCCACACCAGTGCGGCAGGGTCCAGCACCATATCCGAACACATAAACTGCAAGGCGGGATATTCTTTCTGTCCCTCAATGACAGTCACCCATTCCATACCTTCCATCTCATTCACCAGAATGGCTCCGAAGGCAATACCGAAATTCTCCCACGCCATACGCTGCTGGGTCTGGAAACGTCCGCTGTCCATTACTTGCTGTATACTGTCAATATCGCTCTCCGACGCAGTGAAATCCTTGGTGAGTTGCTTTTTAATCGTGGTAGAAGCCCACTCAAAGGCGGTGTTCACCTCCCCGATTTCCAAGACACGGATCGGAATGATCTCACGCGGGTGACTTACACCTTCTTTGCGGATCTGCAAAGACCGGATGATTTCTTCTGCCGGATGCTTGTCACCTCCTTTGGACACGGTAAAAGAACATTCGAAAGAAAGATCCCCCTCTCCTGTCACCCAGATATGAGTGGTGTACCAGGCGCCTTCTTCCTGAAAAGTTTCCGCGCTGTAAGCACAATCCCACTTGCCCACTTTCACCAGGGTGGAAGAAGTATTTTCTTTCAATTCGTATGCGATGCACTGCGGACCATAGTCAGCCGCTTCATCCTTATAGGCCGATATGCGGAAATTACCTGTCCACCGGTCAGGATTATAGAATAAAAAACTCTCTTCTGTATCTTCAAACTCGTGCCAGCCCATCGGGTATTCCAATGAGAACCAGCCACCGGGAGAAATGTATTTCATAGTCTCTATCTTTTTAATTCATTACTAACGGAAACGATCGTCTTACTTTACCGGCAATATCTCAATCCAGTAATCATCAGGATCATTGATGAAATACAAGCCCATAGCGGTGTTCTCGAAGCAAACGCATCCCATTTCCTTATGGAATTTACGGACTTCGTCATAATCACCTTCCACACGCAGACACAGATGGCTTTCGTTCTCACCCAACTCGTATGGCTGGGTATGGTCACGCAACCAGGTCAGTTCCAACAAGAAATTGCTGTGGTCATCGGCCATATACACCAGCACGAAGGAACCGTCCGAAGCTTCCTTACGATGAGACTCATGCAAACCTAACGCTGTTTCATAAAACTTGATACTCTTGTCCAGATCAGTTACATTGATATTGAAATGATCAAATCTTCCTTTTACTTTCATATTGTGTTATTCTTTTGTTATTCAATCTCTATTTTTTGTCCGCGATGTGTCAATGACACAAAACGCACTCCATGCGCTTCGGCAAAGTCGCGGAAAGCATTTGCCTTGGCATACTCCGGTGTGAAATGCATGGGTACAAAGATATGAGTTTTTATCTTTGTTACAAACTGTCCGGCACCCCGCATGTATTCTTTTCCCAAACGGGGGTCAACGGGAAACATCGCCACATCCACTTCGGGCGTATAGGCGTAAAGATCATCCAGCTCATGCAGGAAATTCTTCTCGGCTCCCTTCCACTCCGCCTCGGTACTCTCGTCCATCCAATGCCAGTTATTCAAATCACCGGCATGAAAAATCTTTTTTCCACCTGCCTGAAGCAAAAACGATACTCCCACATCCGTGGAACCGAAAGCACGCACGCTCAATGTTTCATCCTTATATTCCTCTCCTTTTTTCAGCCAGACGGCATCTTCTTTCTGCGCCCTGCGATGACGCAAAATGTCTTTCGAGAAAATATAGATAATATCCGGCCGCTGTTCACGCCATTGCAATACCTCTTTATTAAAATGATCCGGATGAAAATGACTGGCCAGCACATACAGTTTTCCGGGTCTCCGCAATAATTCGCTGTGTACGGTTCCTTCCGGCATTCCCGTCTCTTGATTGCTGAAAGTCCCATCCATCAACCGGTTCAAATCCGCCTGCGCCTGTCCATCCTCCGAATCACGGTAATAATCCATGATTACAGTGAAGCCATCGCCTGACAAGGCGAATCCGCTATGATATATATAAGTAAGTTCCATATCCATACAACAAATTTATTTACCGATAGGTTGCACCTGCGCACGGGTCTTTTTATCAATCTCCAGAAACATATAATTCACTTTACCCGAATGTATCAGGGAGTCATTCTCCCGGTATTTCCTCGTAGCGTATTCCTTTGATTTCTCGTAGGTCAGTTTCGACATCTGGTTCTGGGATTTGCCCACCATGGTAGAATCCAGCTTCTCATCCGGAAAGAAATCATCCAGATTCACATCCCCTATCATCGTGGTTTCCAGAAAATTCATATTCTTATGTGATTTGTCTGTGTAATAACCCACAAACATATGTCCCGGAATACGCACCAGGATAGGATTGATATTGATGGCTTTCATCAGTGAGGCCAGCAACACGCTGCCATCCACACAGTTTATCTGCGAGGATTCCAGCGCATCGTCCAAGGTACGGACGCGCTGTGTATAAACCACATTGGACGAAAGACTGGTATTGGTGGTGGAGCTGTACTTAAAGTTCCGCTTTTGCAACACATTCCACAATGCATAGACCTGTTTGTCCACATTCTCCGACTGGTGTGCATTACCTTGATACCCAAGAAAACGATTGACGATACGTGTATCCAAGGCTTCACGCAATAATTTGTCAATCTGAGGATGCTCCTCGTTGACGTAGGCCGCAAAAAACTCTCCCGTATCGTGAAACTTCATTTTATCGTCCACATATCCTAAAGGGCACTCATTGATACTGCGCATCGAGATGGTTTTCAAACGCTGTGGAAGTTCTTTCTTATTCAATTCCGCCTTGACGGAGATGCTAACGGGCACTGCCTGATTATTATCACGCAAAGCCTGATAGTTCCATATAATATCCGGGAAAACCAGATATTCTTTCCCCGCCTTGGGTAAAATAAACTCAGATACAGACTGAGAGAAAAAAGGAGTCTCGGCCACTTCTATACGCAATTTGCTATTGGCATAACTGTTCTTCAGCCGGATGGCGATACACGACTTGGGATTTCCGATATAATCGGAATCGGCAGGTACGATTAAACTGGCATCTGTGGTTGCGGTAGAAAGAATGGTTGCAGGGAAAATATTACCACCCAGCTGGTCGGTAATCTCGAACCCGGATTTAAAAGGCTCATACCGATAAATAAAGACTGAAAATGCCATTACCAGTATAGCAGATAATATTAATGTGGACCATTGCCACTTGTTCAGTTGTTTCATATTCCACTTTTCTACGCTATCTGTTAATCAGTTGTTTTTATGATTCCCCATCCACCATCATTCACTACAGACTACACTGATTGACACAGGTTCCATATCAAGCAATTGCTTTTCAATAGAAATAATCTGCATCAATCCGTGCAATCGGTGGCGAAAAGCTCGTTATCTCACTGCGATACTCTCTATCTCCACAAGCGCTCCTTTCGGCAAAGCCTTAACAGCTACAGCAGAACGGGCAGGGAAATCTCCTTCGAAATACTTGGCATAAACAGCGTTCATTTCAGCAAACAAAGACATATCTGCCAAAAATACGGTTGTTTTTACGATATTAGCGGTAGTCAGACCGGCTTCTGCCAATACATTCTTGATATTCTCAAAAACCTGGGTAGTCTGTTCAGTCACTCCTCCCGGAACAAATTCACCGGTAGCAGGATCAACGGGAATCTGACCTGACAGGAATACCATACCATTCACTTCAACAGCTTGACTGTAAGGACCTATAGCAGCAGGAGCCTTTTCTGTAAAAATCACTTTTTTCATCTTTTCTCTATTTATAATTAAGTAAAAATCAAATTTGACGGGCTAAATTAGTATTTTTTTCGCTATTTCATGCAGACTCTGCTGAACAATCTGACCTATTTTTACGTTCATTTAACATCAGGGTTTTCACAGACAGAAAGGATGTTTCCCCACGTCGTTTTTTTTATTAATTTCATTAAATTCGGCAAAAAATCTTCTGTAATATGCATGAGATTAAAAAAAAAATATCTACTTTTGTCCTCGGTAAATACGTCAGTTCCCTATCCGGGAAAGTCTGTTTACTTCCTGATAACAATCAAAACAACATCAATCCCATAATCGTAATTATGAGTGCATTTCCCCCTTCTAACACATTTTTGTGTAGATTGCGCTCCTTAATTATACCATTAAAAGATTATAAAGAAATATATTACTAATAACTATACTCTATGTATAACATTATTCAATTAAACGACAAAGACTTGTCGGAATTACAATCGATTGCCAAAGAGTTGGGTATCAAGAAAACAGACTCTCTAAAAAAAGAGGATCTGGTTTATAAAATTCTGGACGAGCAAGCCATAGTCGGAGCAACCCAAAAAGTAGCGGCAGAAAAAGCCAATGAAAGTCAACCCCGTAAAAGATCACGTATCAACGTTAAAAAAGACGGTGACAAGGTCTATACTGCAACCAAGGACAAGGCACAGAAACTGGAAGCCAATACCCCGCAGCCTGCCGCCGCAGCTGCCGAAACAGTAAAAGAGACTGCTCCTGTAGCGGTAACACCACAAACAGAAGCCGTGGCCGAAACAAGCGCGGAAGAAAAAACACCTAAAAAAAGAGGACGCAAACCGGGTAGTAAGAAAGTAACAGCCAAGACAGAAGAACAACCTGCAACGAAAACGAAAGAAACTGCAAAAGAGGAAGTGAAAGCTGAAGCACCGGCGAAACCGACACCCAAAAAAGCAAAAAAAGAAGAAACACCGGCTATTCCCGAAGAAAAAGAAGTGATTCTTCCCGAACTGGAATTCGGCAGTGAAACCGATGATTTTATTCCCATCGAGGATCTTCCTTCAGAAAAAATAGAACTTCCTACTGAGTTGTTCGGCAAATTTGAGGCTACCAAAGTAGAAACACCGGCTCCGGTACAGACACCTGCCCCCAAATTCCAACCACGCCAGCAGCGCGATCAAAATCAGAAGTACAACAATCCTCGTCAGGCAAACAATAATAACAATACGACGGCTGAGGGAGAAGCGTCTGCCAGCATTCCTCAACAACCGGAACGCAAACAGGTGGAAAAGCCTTACGAATTTGAAGGTATCCTGACCGGTACCGGGGTATTGGAAATCATGCCCGACGGATACGGTTTCCTCCGTTCATCCGATTACAACTATCTTTCCTCACCCGATGATATTTACGTTTCACAATCGCAAATAAAACTGTTCGGTTTGAAGACCGGTGATGTAGTGGAAGGCTCTATCCGTCCGCCCAAAGAAGGAGAAAAATATTTCCCGTTGGTAAAGGTGGAAAAGATAAACGGTCTGGATCCCGGATTGGTACGTGACCGCGTTCCGTTTGATCACCTGACCCCGCTGTTCCCCGATGAAAAGTTCAAACTTTGCAAAGGGGGATATAGTGATAACCTTTCAGCCCGTGTGGTAGATATGTTCTCACCTATCGGTAAAGGACAGCGTGCTTTGATTGTGGCGCAACCCAAAACCGGTAAGACGATCCTGATGAAAGACATCGCTAACGCAATCGCAGCCAACCATCCGGAAACGTACATGATCATGCTGCTTATTGACGAACGTCCCGAAGAAGTGACAGATATGGCGCGCAGCGTAAATGCCGAAGTGATCGCTTCTACATTTGACGAACCGGCAGAACGTCACGTAAAGATTGCAGGTATCGTACTGGAAAAAGCGAAACGCATGGTAGAATGCGGTCACGATGTGGTAATCTTCCTCGACTCTATCACCCGACTGGCACGTGCATACAATACCGTCTCTCCCGCTTCCGGCAAAGTATTGTCCGGTGGTGTGGATGCAAATGCCCTGCATAAGCCCAAACGTTTCTTCGGTGCTGCCCGTAACATTGAAAACGGTGGCTCGCTGACCATTATCGCAACCGCACTGATTGACACCGGTTCCAAGATGGATGAAGTAATCTTCGAAGAATTCAAAGGTACAGGTAACATGGAACTCCAGCTGGACCGCAACTTGAGCAACAAACGTATCTTCCCGGCAGTAAACATCGTGGCATCAAGCACCCGCCGCGACGACTTGCTGCTCGACAAGACTACTTTGGACCGTATGTGGATTCTTCGCAAGTATCTGGCAGATATGAATCCTATCGAAGCCATGGATTTCGTAAAGAGTCGTTTGGAAAATACCAAAGACAACGAAGAATTCCTGATGAGCATGAACTCATAAAAAATAAATCTCTTTTATTAAATGATGCAGGCTGTACCTTTTCATTAAGGTATGGCCTGTTTTTTATTATACTTCAATTAATATATCAATGCATCAATTTGCTAATATGCCCATGACCACGCAGAGTAGAATGCAGCAAATTGACACATTGGCAAATTATCCAATGGGTACAAAACCAGATTCCTTCCGTCTGATTAAAAAGACCTTTAAATCCGGAGAACCCATGAAAACAAAAATAATCTGCTTTATCGCATTTGTCAGTTATACCTTTTATTTAACCGCAGGAGATATTTATGTTTCTCCCTACGGTAACGACAATGCTGCCGGTACACGCCAATCTCCCCTCCAGACTCTGGAACAAGCCATCAAGCAAGCACGCGAATGGAGAAGATTGCAATCACCCGAAACAACCGGAGGCATAAATATCCTATTGGAGGAAGGAATATACCCACAATATAAAAGCCTGTTCATCCGCCCCGAAGATAGCGGGACAACAGACTCTCCCACCCGTATCACCGCTGTTCCCAATGCCCGTGTAGTCTTAAGTGGCGGAGTTCCTGTGACAGATTGGGAACAAGGATGCAAAGATACCAGAATACCAGAAACACTTAGAAATAAAATATGGGTAGCGGAAGCGCCCCGTATGGGAAACAGGATATTGGAAACCCGGCAAATGTGGGTCAACGGAACAAAAGCACAGCGGGCCGCACAGTTTCCCGACGGAGTAATGGAACGCATGATTGATTTTAACCCTGAGGAAGAGACGATCACCATTCCCACTCCACAAACAGCAGAGTTGAATGCCGCTTCACAAGTAGAGATGATCGTTCACCAACGTTGGGCCATCGCCATACTGAGAGTGAAGGAAATGATTACTGAAGGGGCAAATACAATCGTCCGTTTTCATGATCCCGAAAGTCGGTTGGAGTTTGCCCATCCCTGGCCTCAACCTGTCATTGACGGAGAAAAAGGAAACTCCACCTTTTGTCTGGTCAATGCTCTGGAACTATTGGACCAGCCCGGAGAATGGTATCAGGATTACCCTTCCGGACGCATCTATTATTACCCGCGTCCTCACGAAGACATGACGAAGGCGCAAGTCATTATTCCGGCTTTAGAGACTTTACTGACTATAAGCGGAACATTAGAACGCCCGGTAAGGAATATATATTTTCAAAATATATCTTTCGAACATACTTCATGGATGCGCCCCTCTTATCAAGGACACGTTACATTGCAAGGAGGCTTCCATCTGCTGGATGCTTACAGACTACCCATACCGGGGCTACCCGAAAAAGCGGAACTGGAAAACCAGGCATGGATAGGCAGACCCGAAGCTGCAATACAGATAAAATGCGGCAATAACATAAACTTCAACCACTGCACATTCCAGCATTTAGCAGCCACCGGAGTAGATTATGAACGCGCCGTATCGACTTCCATTGTCGAGAATTGCCATTTCACCGATATTGGTGGCACAGCCTTACTGGTGGGCACCTTTCCTGATGAAGGATTTGAAACCCATGTGCCTTATACACCTTTTCATGAACAGGAATTATGTACGGGAATCACCATACGGAACAACCTGATTGAGGAAGTGACCAATGAAGATTGGGGAGGTGTAGGCATCGGAGCCGGATATGTAAAGAATATCCATATCGTACATAATGAAGTCTGCCACGTCAATTACTCAGGTATCTGTGTGGGCTGGGGATGGACCCTGCAGGAAAGCGGAATGAGCGGCAATCGGATTGAAGCCAATTACGTCCACCACTTTGCCCGGAGGCTGTATGATGCAGGAGGACTTTATACCCTCTCCAACCAACCCGGCTCCGTGATGCGCAATAACCGGATTGAACATTTAATTGACGCGCCCTACGCTACCAACGACCGTGCGTTTTACATCTACTTTGATGAAGCGACGGATGGCTATACCGTAGAAAACAACTGGTGTCCGTCCGAACGTTTCGACTCCAACCGTCCGGGACCTCATAATGTGTGGAAGAAGAATGGTCCGCAAGTAGATGAAAGTATAAAGCAAAAGGCAGGCAGGGTCGCTGTAGATGGGGTATCACAACCAAGAATCATTATAAAAACAAAATAACAAAAAAAGAATGAAACCAACCAATTACCACTTATTCGATTTTCTGGACTTTGATCCCGATCTGTCAAGAGACGAATCATTATGGAAAGCATACAAGCCCACCTCTGTCTATGAAAAAGACGGGGATATCTGTATAAACGTCCCTTTTCAAAAGCAAGTGCTCTCTAACGATATGGCACCCGATACTGCATTCCCCCGTGAAGAATA
>ERZ779668.577-NODE-577-length-9870-cov-1.72797_pt1 | contig 9870 bp, 10 predicted proteins | sample MGYA00511101_ERZ779668 | MGnify/ENA primary metagenome ERZ779668 (study PRJEB29588, sample SAMEA2155636) | human gut metagenome | biome: human gut; feature: human-associated habitat; material: faeces | place: Denmark | collected 2008/2010 ...
AAAGTCAGCCGGGCAGAACGGAACCCTGCCAAACTTCGTGTGCTTCATGGCGAAGGATATAGAATCGGCATGATGCGCTTTGATGAATTAATGAGGTGGCTTCATGGATAAAGTGAATTTGACAACTCATAGTGAAGAAGAAACAATGGCCTTTGGTGAGTGGATTGGCGCTCATGCAGTGAATGATCTGTTTATCGCCTTAAATGGTGACCTTGGTACGGGAAAAACACACTTTGTACAGGGGCTGGCTAAGGGAATGGGTATCAATGATGCGGTTGGCAGTCCTACCTTTATGATTATGAATTATTATGAGGGGGTACTGCCACTGAAGCATTTTGATTTTTATCGGTTGGGTGACGAAAAAGATTTATATAATATCGGATGGGAGGAGTACAGCAGCGGTGGTGTGACAGTCGTAGAGTGGGCGGATGTATTTCCTGCTTTGCTGCCGCCGGAAAGTATTACTGTCCATATAGAAAGAATCAATGAGACTATGCGCCATATTTCCCTGTGCTGGGGAAAAGACGCTCCGGAATCAGTTGTAAAGGAGATTATAAAGTATGTTGCTTGCCATTGATACCTCTTCTTTTGTTCTCAGTTGTGCGCTGGCGGAGAAGGACAAGCTTGTAGCCGAGTGGACAGTACAGAAAAGGTTAACCCATTCAGAACAGCTCATACCACATATGGATGAAATACTGAAAGATGCAGGAGTAGATCAAAAGGAGATTACTGCCATTGCTGCTGCCAAAGGACCGGGGTCGTTTACCGGTCTCCGTATCGGACTTGCTACTGCGAAGACAGCAGCTTATATATGGAAAGTTCCGCTTATTGGCGTAGATACCCTGGAAGCGCTGGTATGGAATCTGGTTGGCGCGAGAGCTTTTATTCTTCCCCTGCTGGATGCCCAGCGTGGAAACGTTTATGCGGCGATGTATGGCTCTTTTGATGAAGTGGTTAAAGCAGCAGCCAGCCATGGCGGACCGATTCTTGCTGTAGGTGAAGGTGCAGAAATGTATCGGGAAAAGCTTCTTGCAGAAGGGATACAGGTGGCACCACCCCATAATTGCTGTGCCCGTGCCTCTTCAGTGGCGATGGCCGCATTTGTCCGATGGGAAAAAGGACAAATTGATGATTCCCTTCAGCTTATGCCAAATTATATTCGCAGAAGTGAGGCAGAGGTTTTATGGGAAAAACTTCACGGTATGAATTAATAGTTATAAAAGCAGAAGAAAAGGATATCAGCGATATTTATCAAATTGGGACAGTTTCTTTTTCTGATGCTTGGCGTGAAGAAACTATAAGAAATGATATGAAGGGCGGACACAGCTGTTATTTCATTGCAAAACTTGCCAAAAAAGTTATTGGATATGGATGTTTTTGGTTTATTGCTGATGAAGCCCAGCTAATGAATATAGGTGTGCTTCCTGAGTATCGTCGTATGGGAGCAGCGGAAAAAATATTGAAGCAGGGGTTGGAGGAAGCTGCGGAGCGTCATATGGAAGTCATTTTTCTCGAGGTTCGTGTGAGCAATCTGCCTGCCCAGTCGCTATACAGGAAACATAATTTTCAAACGGTCAGCGTAAGACAGGATGTCTATGAACTGCCCCGTGAAAATGGATATATCATGTCCCGGAAGGTGTAAGGAGATAAAATGAAAATCTTAGCGTTTGAAACAAGTTGTGATGAAACTTCCTGCGCTGTTATCGAAGACGGACGGAAGATTTTATCCAATGTTATTTCCACACAAGTTCCTATACATAAAAAATTTGGCGGCGTTGTGCCCGAGATTGCATCCCGGCACCATATTGAAGACGTTCTTCCTGTGGCTATTGAAGCACTGGAAGAAGCTCGAGCCGGCTGGGAGGATATCGATGCTGTTGCTGTTACACAAGGGCCGGGGCTGGTGGGTGCTCTTTTGGTGGGCGTAGCTGCAGCCAAGACGGCAGCATGGGTTTTAGGAAAACCGTTAATTGCGGTGAACCATATGGAAGGACATATTTTTGCCAACCTTCTCCAGTATTCTGATTTGGAACCTCCCTTTTTATCGCTTGTCGTTTCCGGTGGACATACTATGCTTGTTGTTGTTCGTGACTACAATACTTTTGAACTCCTTGGACAGACGAGAGATGATGCGGCCGGTGAAGCTTTTGATAAAATTGCACGGGTCATGGGGTATCCTTATCCCGGCGGTCCTTATATCGATGAATTGGCAAAAGCGGGAAATCCTAATGCCATAGAATTCCCGCTGGCCTTGAGGAAAGAACATAGTTTCGATTTTTCATTCAGTGGATTGAAATCTGCTGTGATTAACTACATTCATGCGAAAGAGATGAAGAAGGTTCCCGTTTCTTATGAAGATGTAGCTGCTTCTTTCCAAAAAGCGGTTGTAAACGCATTGCTTGAAAAGACAATGGCAGCTTTGGATAAAACGAAGTTGAAAACAGTAGCCTTAGCAGGCGGCGTCGCGGCGAACAGCGGACTTCGTGAAGCAATGGAGAAAAACTGTCTGAAAAGAAATGTTCGTATATGCAGTCCTGCTCTCGGGCTTTGTACGGATAATGGCGCTATGATTGGCTGCCGGGCGTATTACATGGCGCAAAAGGGGGATTTTGCGCCAATGACATTGAACGCAGATCCACGCCTTCCCTTTCTGGCAGAACGGGGGAAGGTTTAAAGGTAATTTAATACAGGCGGTACTTATGAATCAGCTCTATTCGCTGGCCCGTGAGATGACGAATCTTACGGATGTGCAGATTCGTATTTTGGATCATATGGAAGCAGCTCTCCAGTTCGCTGCTGATATTTCCAAAAATCAAATTTACATCTGCGCAAAAGGAAAAAATGAAAGTGTAGAAATAGTTCTTTTGGCGGCAAAGCCTTCTTATTCTATGGGGAATACCTTTTTTGACAGAGGGGATGCCTATTTAGATGAGGAATTTACTCTTGTGGAAAATGTATTCTCTACAGGCAGTAAAGTCGTTGGACGAAAGGAACTTGATTTAGGGCGGTTGGTAGCGCTGACAGCATATCCTGTTTTTGATAATGCCGGGATTCCTTTTGCTGTGGCTGCTTTTCTGTCTAATTCCCAGTCTCAGCAGCAGGTTCTTACCGATACGGCTTATATGATGCTCCAAGTGCCGATGGAAGAAGGGGCGTACCATTATCTTCGTCCTCAGGATGGGATGGTTATCCTTGATTCCGTAGGACGTATCATGTATGCCAATGATATGGCGGATGATTTATATTTTGTTCTTGATAAGGAAACGGTGGAACGGAAAGAAATCATTGGGCATTCCATGCTTCATCTGCCATTGGTGGATAAAATTATGGAAACGAAAAAGCCGGCATATGGCGATGAAGTATCCGGGAATATGATATTGTCTGCCTGGGGAATGCCTATTCTTTCCGGCGGCCGTGTGTCTCGCACGATTCTTCTTTTAAGTGATGTAACTGCAATCCGTGAAAAGGAACGACAGATTATGGTGAAGGACTCCGTTATTCGAGAAATACACCATCGTGTGAAGAATTCTTTGAATACTATTGCCGGGATACTTCGGATGCAGGCGCGCCGGGCAAAAGATACTGATACGAAAGAGGCATTGAGAGTTGCGGTGAACCGCATATTGGGGATTTCCCAAATCCATGATGTTTTGGCGAGCCAAAGCGGGGACCATGTGAATTGGAATGTATTTTTGGATAAAATCTGTCGGCTTTCTATCGACAGTCTGGCAGTATGCCCTATCGAATTAGTACGGCCGAATAATGAAATGAAGCTGCTTATTAATTCGGAAAAAGCGGTTCCATTGGCTATTGCTACAAGTGAATTAATTCATAATTCTATTGCCCATGGTTTTAAAGGTATGGAAGACGGTGTACTTATTGTAAGTGCTTCTGTAGAAAATGGTATGCTCCATACCTGTGTGAAAAATAATGGGCATATCTTAGATACACATTTCAGTACGAAATCTTTCGATCTGGGGTTGCAGATTGTCCGTACCTTAATAGAAATAGAATTAAATGGTTCTTTTATATTGGAAAATAAAGGAGATATGGCAGAAGCCCATATCCGAATCCTTTTATCGATTATGGAGAATAAAAGATGAGTGAAACATATCGTATCGTTATTGCCGATGATGAAGCGATTATATGTATGGATTTAAAAGAAATATTAGAAGAGGCAGGGCATGAGGTGGTCGGTATATGTGCAGATGGCGTACATGCCTTGGAACTGGTAAAAGAGGAAAAACCGGATCTCGTGATTCTAGATGTACAGATGCCGAAGCTTGATGGATTACAGGCTGCAAAACTGATTGCCCATGATGATCTGGCGCCTGTTGTCCTTTTAACTGCTTATGGTGATGCGGAGACGGTGGAGAAAGCGAAACGATCCCATGTTTTTGGCTATGTCATGAAGCCGGTAGAAGAAAGAAATTTATTTCCTGCACTTCAGATTGCTGTCAGTCAGTATCGCAGCAGACATGAAATAGCACACCGTGTGAAAGAAATGGAGAGGGAACTGGCATCACGCAAGATCATTAACCGCGCCAAAGGGCTGCTGATGGATTACTATCATATCAGTGATGAAGAAGCTTATCATAAAATGCAGCAGACCAGTATGCGTCGTGGAATTCTCTTGACTGATGTGGCGCAAAAAGTTATTAAGGAAATTATGGTGAGAAAGAATATGCTGTCATAATTGTTCATGGTGTCCATATTTATATTCGATCAAAGGAGTGATGAAAATGAAATTTATATTTTTGGGACATGCGTGCTTCCAGATTGACATAGGAAAGGAAAAACTGCTTTTTGATCCTTTCCTCACCGGGAATGGACTTGCCGAAGAAGCTGCCAGCAAAGTAGAATGTGACTATATTTTCCTTTCCCATGCCCATGGGGATCATTTTGGAGATGCTATTGCCATTGCGGAACGGACAGGTGCAAAAGTCATCGCTATTCCTGAAGTCATCGGACTTTTTCCGAAAACCGTAATCAATTTCCAGCCCATGAACCTTGGGGGAACTTTTACGGCGCCTTTCGGTAAAGTGAAAATGGTGTGGCAGGCGGTATTCCTTGCGGATTTGTACTGTCTTTCAATGATGGTTTGACACTTTACTTTGCCGGAGATACGGCACTCTTTGGCGATATGAAACTTTTTGGGGAACTTTTTGATATTGACTATGCTGTTCTTCCTATCGGTGATAACTATACTATGGGACCCAAAGATGCGATTTTGGCAGCGAAATTTTTAAAAACGAAAAAAGTTATTCCCGTCCACTATAATACATGGCCTGTTATTTCACAAAATCCTGAAGAATTTAAGAAGGCGGCAGCGCGGGAAAATGTTTCTGTTGTAGTTGTGAAGCCAGGAGAATCCGTCGAATTATAATTGTAGGAGATGAGAAAATATAAAGGGCAGGTATTATTTGCGTTCTAAGGCTGATAATACCTGCCCTTTAAACAGAGTAGCGAAAGTGGTCGACTAGCACAAAATATCATACTGTGAGAGGGATGGATTTAATCTCCGATGAAAACGTATTGACAATTCATGGGGGCAAGAATATACTAATAACGTAAGTTTAGCACTCGATATGAGTGAGTGCTAATAAAGGTGATGAAGATGGCAAAATGGACAATGAATGATGCTTTTGACGGACTCAATGAACTGACTGAAAGAAAAAGAAGAGTGCTGTGGGCTATTGTTCAGGATTATTCTTCTACGGCTGAGCCGGTTGGATCCCGTACTATTGCACGGAAATATGATTTAGGCGTAAGCAGTGCCACTATTCGCAATGAAATGCAGGATTTGGAAGATGAAGGGTATCTTGAACAGCCTCATACTTCCGCGGGACGGATTCCTTCTATTAAAGGGTACCGGTACTATGTGGATTGGCTTATGCAGCCGTCTCCTGTGACTCCTGAAGAAGAGTCTCTCCTTGTGGAGGCATTGACTGGTCACGTGGCAAAGGTAGATGAGATATTTCGAAATATGGCTAAGGTTGTGTCAATGCTTACACGTTCATTGTCAGTAGCAGCCTCTTCCGGACAACAAAGTATATTGAATTATATCCGTTTTCTTCCATTAGATGGCAGGCGGGCAATTCTTCTTGTAGTTACCGGTGGGGGGGAAGTGTCAAATGCAATTATAAAGATTCCTGATGATTCATCTTTTGATGAGATGCAGCTGCTTGCTGATAAATTGAATCATTTCCTTCATGGACGGGATTTGGCGCGTGTGGATGAAAAGTTTATTATGTCTTTCCAAAAAGACGTGGAAAGAGATTTATCCCCTTATATACATATTTTTGCAGCTATGCAGGAGGCAGTGAAAACGCAGAAACAGGTTTATTCTGACGGTGCGTCACAGTTGATTGAGCAGCCTGAGTTTCAAAATGTGGAGAAAATGCAGGATATATTAAATTTATTGGAAAAGCGGGATATACTGGAAAGCATGCTTCTCTCCACTATGGATCGTCCGATTGCGGTCCATATAGGTACAGAAAATGCATTTAAGAATTTTGAAGATTTATCTGTGGTACGGGCGCAATTTACGGCCAATGGCAAAGTGATTGGATCTATGGCTGTTTTGGGACCTACCCGTATGCAGTATGAAAAAGTAGTAGGGATGATGTATTTCATGCAGCATCAATTAAATCAACTCTTGGAAAAGGATGATGATTAAATTTTTGAGTCAATGGTAATGATTCATAAGATAAGAAGAGTCTCAAAAATAAAGTGAGGAGGTTTTGTGAATGGCAGAAAATAAAGATAAAGTAAAATTAGAAGATACTTTTTCTGCTGATGAGGCAGCTGTAAAAACTACTTCTGAAAATAAAGAAGAAAAAGCTGCAGTGAGAGAAGAAGTCCTGGGAAAGGTAGAAGCTGATTTGGCAACTTATAAAAATAAGGCAGATGAAGCAGAGTCCAAACTGGCAACTACAATTTCTCAATATATAAGACTTCAGGCGGATTTTGAAAATTTCCGCCGCCGCAGCCGTGAAAATGAGGCGAAACTGTCAGATACGGTGAAAGCAGGTACAATGAAGGAATTTCTTCCGATTGTGGATAATTTTGAAATGGCTCTTGCGCAGATAAAAAGAAGTAGCGCTCCTGATACATTTATTCAGGGGGTTGAATTGCTGCTTAAGCAGTTTGTGAAATTTTTAAATGATTCCGGTGTTACAGAAATCGAAGCGGTAGGAAAGCCTTTTGATCCCCATTTCCATGAAGCAGTTATGCAAATTTCTTCTGATGAATGGGAAGACGATACAGTTTCTATGGTATTAAAGAAGGGATACATGTATAAAGATATGGTGCTCCGGCCTTCCTCTGTACAAGTTTCCCATAAACCTTAATTTTCGTAAAAAAGTCATTAATTATCAGGCAAAACCTGAAAAGAAAGGGGACATAGTAAATGTCAAAAGTAATTGGTATTGATCTTGGTACAACCAACTCTGTCGTAGCTGTTATGGAAGGTGGTGAACCTGTCGTCATTTCCAATGCGGAAGGTTCCCGCTTGACTCCGTCAGTGGTAGGGTTTTCTAAAAATGGAGAAAGGCTGGTAGGACAGCTTGCGAAGCGCCAGGCCGTTTCCAATCCGGATCGCACCGTTGTTTCTATTAAGCGGCACATGGGTGAAGGAAATTACAAAGTAAATATTGATGGAAAAAGTTACACGCCGCAGGAAATTTCTGCAATGATTTTACAGAAACTGAAAACAGATGCGGAAGCTTATCTTGGAGAAACAGTTACTGATGCGGTTATTACCTGCCCGGCATACTTTACTGACAGCCAGCGTCAAGCGACAAAAGATGCAGGTACTATTGCGGGTTTGAATGTGCTCCGTATTATCAATGAACCGACGGCATCTTCTCTTGCTTATGGTCTGGATAAAATAAAAGACGGCAAAGAACATCGTTTTCTTGTTTATGACCTTGGCGGCGGTACTTTCGACGTGTCCATTTTGAATTTAGCTGATGGTGTATTTGAAGTGGAAGCTTCCCATGGCAATGGACATCTTGGCGGTGATGATTTTGATGCCCGTATTATGGACTGGATCGCTACTACCTTTAAAGCACAGAATGGTTTTGAATTGCACCGTGATCCAATGACCAATCAGCGTTTGAAAGAAGCGGCTGAGAAGGCAAAGATCGAGTTGTCCAATGTTATGTCTACCGACATCAATCTTCCGTTTATTACCATGGATGTGAATGGACAGCCGGTACATTTCAATGCCGCTCTGACCCGTGCCATGTTTGACAACATTACGGAAGATCTCGTTATGGATACTATGGAACCGATTGACTTAGCATTGAAAGATGCGGGGCTTACCGTAAACGATATTGACAAGGTTCTTCTTGTCGGTGGCTCTTCCCGTATCCCTGCCGTACAGACGCTGATTAAGAATAAGTTCGGCAAAGAGCCGAGCAAGAGTGTTAATCCTGATGAATCCGTTGCTGTTGGTGCGGCTATTCAGGCGGGCGTACTAAAAGGAGAGGTCAAAGATGTTCTCCTTCTCGACGTAACACCATTGTCCCTTGGTATTGAAACACTCGGCGGTGTATTTACGACTATGATTAAAAGAAATACAACGATCCCGACATCCAAGAGCCAGGTATTTTCTACTGCCAGCGACAATCAGCCGTCTGTAGATATTCATGTGCTCCAGGGGGAAAGGCCGATGGCTGCCAACAATAAGACATTGGGACGGTTTGAATTGTCAGATATCCCGCCGGCTCCTCGTGGAGTACCACAGATTCAGGTTACTTTTGATATTGATGCTAATGGCATTGTCCATGTTTCCGCAAAAGATTTGGGAACAGGCAAGGAACAGAAAATTGATATTAAATCTTCTTCTGGCCTGACTGATGAAGAAATTGAAAGAATGCAGCAGGATGCGAAAGCCCATGAAGAAGAAGATAAGAAGCATAAAGAAATTATTGAAGAAAGAAATAAGGGTGAAGCACTAATTTATCAGGCTCAGAAAACGATTAAAGATCTTGGCGATAAGGCTGATGCGGAAAAGGTAAAAGAAATCAATGAAGCGATTACCCGGCTTCAGGAAACACTAAAAGGGGAAGATGCAGAAAAGATGAAAGCTGATGCGGAAACGCTCACAAAGCCCCTTTATGAAATGACCAGCAAGATGTACGAGGCGGCCCAACAACAGGGTGCATCGGAAGCAGGAGCTGCCCAACAGGATTCCCAGCAGAAAAAGAAATCGGATGATAATGTGGTTGATGCAGATTACAAAGTGGTTGATGACGATAATAAATACCAGCCAGTGGTTAGTTAGCATGCGGGCTGCGGGTGATTTTCGGTTATCCGCAGCTCTATGCTGTTTATTGTAGCAGAAAAGGATTGTGTTTCTGGAATGGCAAATCGGGATTATTATGAAGTCCTTGGCATTGATAAAAACGCCACGGAAGCAGATATAAAAAGAGCATACCGGAGAATGGCCCGCAAATACCATCCGGATTTGAATAAGGAACATCCGAAGGAAGCGGAAGAAAATTTTAAAAAGGTAAATGAGGCATACCACGTTCTTTCTGATGCGGATAAAAGAGCGCAATATGATCAGATGGGGCACGATGCCTTTCGTCAAGCGGCGCAGAATGGCGGCGGACCGGGACCGGGAGGTTTCGGCGGAACTGGCGGTTTTGATTTCAGCAGCTTTGGTGGCGGAGCAGGCGGTTTTGACTTCGGTGACATTTTTGATATGTTTGGCGGAGGTGGGAGAAGGAGCCGAAATGGTCCGGAACAGGGGGCGGATCTCCGCTATGATATGGAAATTACTCTTCGTGAGGCGGCCAGTGGTATTCATAAGACCTTTACTGTAACGAAAAATGAAACTTGTGACCATTGTCATGGGGA
>ERZ779668.585-NODE-585-length-9756-cov-2.21049_pt1 | contig 9756 bp, 5 predicted proteins | sample MGYA00511101_ERZ779668 | MGnify/ENA primary metagenome ERZ779668 (study PRJEB29588, sample SAMEA2155636) | human gut metagenome | biome: human gut; feature: human-associated habitat; material: faeces | place: Denmark | collected 2008/2010 ...
TGCGCTGCCAGTGCCGCCGCTGCTGCTTGGGCCTGTGCCACCTGCTGTTTCACCGCTTCCGCCTGTGCAGCAAGCGCTGCCGTCATCGCTACATCCACGCAGACCGGCTGGCAGGCTGTCTGTGTGATATAGCCGATCGCATTTCCATAGACAATCTGGTACATGCCACTTTTCCCGCTGCCGGTCTGCCCGCATACGTTGACCGTCGTGCCGACCGGTAAAATACCAAGTGCTGCAGAGGTTTTATCCGCCTGCTGCGTCACCGTTTTTTCTTCCCCGACGACTGCTGCCATCGTAACCGGCGTCACTTTTTTCCCGGATGCTGCCTGTGCCGTCATCGATATCGACAATCCGAGACAAAGACACAACGCCAGACAGCAGATACGGGCGATCGCGCCGCCAAAAACCGTTTTTCTGATTTTTACACGTTTCTCCATAGTCATTCCCTACATTTCTTTCTAAGCAGCCATGCGACTATACTGTCCTGTCCGTGTGTAGGGCTACCGCGTCTGCAGAAATACCGCTTCCCGCTGTGCCTTTTCATCGTCCGGATACAAAGCAAGGTACTGATCCATCGCAAGCTTCGCTTTATCGTACTGCCCAAGGTATTCATACGCTACCAGTTCGTTGAACATCAGCGACTGCGTCGCCGTATTGCCCTCTACTTCCAGCCCCGCCTGGAACGCTGCAAGCGCCGCTTCATAATCGCCGCCCTTTAATTTGCAAAGTCCGAGCTGATTGTACAAAGACGCGTCCGGCGTTTTGTTCTGCAGGTAGGTATTATAGACACTCGCCGCATAATTGTAGTCACCGAGCGCCTCATAGGTCTGACCGAGCAGGGACGCTGCTTCCGCACCGCCGTTTTCCTGCGCCTTTTCCAAAGAGGTACGGGCCTGCTCATAATCGCCCAGGTAGTAACTGATTCTGCCGAGATCGAAATCCGAAATCCGCTTCCTGTCGCCGTCCAGAACATTTTCCAGATAGGATTTTCCAAGATCGTCCTGTCCGTATTTACTGCAGCTGCAGAAAATATCAATCCGGATGTCGTAATCGTTCGGCGCAGCCTCAACCGCCTTGTCAAAATCGGCTTTCGCAGCGTCCATACTGCCCTGCTCCAGCTCCATGGTTCCTTTTAAGTACCAGGCGGTCTTTTCCCCGGGCTTCAGATCCGTGATTGCCTGATAAACATTGATCGCCTTGTCGACCTGTCCGTTCCGATAATAGGCAGTCGCCAGATAATAGTTGATGTCATAATCCATCGCATCCGGACGCGGGCTGCTCTGCCCCAGCGCCTTTTCAAAGCTCGCCGCTGCATTCTCATAATCTGTCATGCCCATGTAAGCCAGCCCCTGCCCTCTGTAAACCTGACGCAGATCCTCTTTATTCAGAGCTGCCGCCTCGAAGCAGGTCAGCGCGCCCTCATAGTCCATCTGCTCCACCAGCGCAATTCCCTGCGAAAGATTGTCCTCCTTCGCAGCACCGCAGCCGGTAAGGAGCGCGCACGCCAGAAGCGCCGTCGCGAACACAATGCAGATCTGTCTATCCTCTCTGTCTTTTTGTTTCTCTTTCTTCACGTTTCCTCCAGTCCGTACGCAAAGCCCCTGTATGCCGTTTTATTCCTGCACCAGAAGGATTTCATCCATGCGAACCCCGCTCTCGCCAAAGAACAGCGTCAGCTGGTTTTCCCCGCTTTCCGGGAAGCTTATCGTTACCGCACGCTCTATGATCTTGTTGTCGGTTCCGTTAAAGGTCGTCGTCTGCTGCAGGACGCCGTTGACAAAAATGGAAACCGGCAGCTGCGCAAACGGATTTTCTCCGGAATGCATTTTAAAAATCATCTGATAGCTGCCTGCTTTGGAGACGTCCAGCAGATACCCGGCGCGCACGCCCTTCTGGGTGCTCAGCTTTGTCAGATCGAGCTTTGTCTCTTTTTCTACTTTCTGGCTTGCGATCACATTTCCTGCCATCGCATCCTTTGCCGGATTGTTAATTTCTTCACATACATCAAATTCCCGATCACAGAAACGGTTCATCACCGGAGAACGCATCAGAAAATGACAGATATTCTTTGCATTTCTGACCAGCTGTCCTCTTGTGAGCCGTCCATCTGCCAGGCCCTCCATCGTGTTGTCATTTGCAGAGTTCGAAGCAGAATCCGAAACAACCATGTAAACGTCGTTCTGAGCGCGCACCATCGGAATCGTATTGCTCTGGAAGCCTTCCTCGCCTTCCTCGTTCATCTTCGCCCACCAGTCGGTCATTACCACGCCCTGATAGCCCCAGTCTTTCCGCAAAATCGTCGTCAGCAGGTCGTAGTTGCCTGCTGTCCAGATTCCGTTGATCGGTCCGTAGGTAGACATAATGCTGTAGGCATGTCCTTCTTTTACTGCGATTTCAAAGCCCTTTAAATAGATCTCGCGCAGCGCACGTTCGGAAACAACGCCGTTTGCATCGTGCCGCTTAAATTCCTGGTTATTTCCCGCAAAGTGTTTAATCGTTCCGGTCACACCATATTTTCCCATGCCCTTTAACTGAGCTGCAGCCATCGTACCTGCCACACAGGGGTCTTCCGAAAAATATTCAAAGTTTCTGCCGTTTAACGGATTGCGATGAATGTTCATGCCAGGCCCCAGCAGCGTATCAATCTGATTCTTGCGCAGCTCCATTCCTTCCATCTCATAAAGCTGTTCCACCAGCTCCGGATTAAAGGTGCAGGCAAGCAGTGTGCCGTTTGGCAGGGAAAAGGCGATGGTTCCGCAGTCCATACGGATTCCGGAGGGTCCATCCGAGCAGCCCGCAACCGGGATTCCAAATGCCTTTAAGGAATCCGTCACACCGCCGAATGCAGATGCAATGCCAGGTGTTGCCTTCGGAGAGCACATGCCCTCTCCCCGGACCAGGCATGCCAGATCTTCGTCCGATAACTGGGATAAAAACTGTTCCAGCGTCACCTTTTTATCACAAACATCCGCTAACTTCCAGCCCTGATCGCCGATGCAGGCCTCTGCCTCCGGACGTTCTGTCCGGATTCTTTCTGCCAAATCGACGCTCCGCAGAGGCGCTGCCTGTTTTCCGATTTCCAGAACCGGCTCTCCGTCTGTGCCCTTTTTGCCCGTTTCGACCGGAACCAGACGCTCATATGGCTGTACCGGTGCAAGCGCCTCTTCCAGTCTGGAAATGACGCACAGCTCGTCTAACTGCACCTCGCAAACCTTTTTCGCGCTGCGGACATCCGTTCCGACATAGATGCCATAAGCGCCCGCTTCCAGCACCCAACAGGATTTCTCCCCGGTTACGCCGCTGTCATCATAGGATGCACTCTTTTCCAGGGAAACGACGAGATTTACCTCCTCCCCCTCTCCTGGCGTAAGCAGCTGCGTCTTGTAAAAGCTGTTTAGATTCCGGACAGGCTTGCCAAGCTTTCCCTGAGGCGGGCAGACATACACCTGCACGACTTCTTTTCCGGCAGTCTTTCCGATGTTTTTAACCAAAACGGTAAGTTCTGCTTTCGTACCGTCCGTTCTTGTATTCAAAACCTCCACGGAAAAATCCGTATAAGACAGACCAAAGCCGAAGGGATAGCTTACTTTTTCCTTTGCAAAGGTTTCAAAATAACGGTAGCCAACGTAAATATCCTCTGCATACACATTGCATACAGCATCTCCAAAATTATCCGTAGACGGATAATCCGAAATATCTGCTGCGATCGTATCGCTCAGCTTACCACAGGGGTTCACTGCGCCGGTCAGGATATCTGCCGCCGCGTGTCCGCCCTCCTGACCGCCCTGCCATACATACAAAACTGCCTGGGGCTGGTAGCGGTCCACCCATTTCATATCGATGATATTGCCGACGTTTAACACAACGGCGGTCCGTTTAAATGCGCTGCAGACGGTTTTGATCAGCGCCTCTTCCTCTGCTGTCAGCAGATAGCTTCCCGGCTCTGCGCTGTTGTCCATGTCCTCGCCTGCTGTTCTGCCCAGCACAACAACAGCAAGGTCAGAGGATGCTGCCGCTTTCTGTGCAAGCGCCTCGCTGACCGGCATTTCCTTCTGGCTCCAGGGCTCCTGCGCCCAGCCTTCTCCCATATCAAAGGGATTTTCCCGGATCCAGTCCTGATAAACCGCTTCCAGCTCTTCGTTGACAGAAATATCCCTGCATTCCTTTAAGCTATCCAGGATATTTGTCACATAGGGAGCATTTACCATACCGCCCGATCCGGTTCCGCTCTTATAATAGGTAAAGGCAATCCGTCCAAACACGGAAACTGTCTCTCCTTTTCGGATCGGAAGTGCCTCCTTCTCATTTTTTAAAAGAACACATCCCTCTGCTGCCGTCTGTCTTGCCAGGGCAGCGTACTGATCGTAATTCAGTGTAAATCTCATAATGTTTTCCTCCTTTTTTTGGTTCCTGCATATGTAAAACAGAGTCCTGCTCCGCCTGCAGCGGGTTGCACAGACAGCACATCTGTCACATTGTTTTGCGCAGTCCTTTGGGATAATGATTTTTTAAAATCCCGCCTGCCAGCTTTCCCCAGCCGAGGCTGTATCCATCTACGCAGACCAGCTGCCAGCCCTTTTCCCCGTCTTTGGAAAGCGTCATGCCGTTGATCCACTGCCTTGCCTCCTGGCTGTCACCGGAAAGGTTGCAGCAATGCACTGCATCTTTGGGCGAAAGCGAAAGTGCCAGCGCATGTGTCGGTTCAAACCGCCCTTTTTTCATCGTGCCCAGATGCAGTCCCGGACGCAGCACCTTTAAGCCTTTTAAAGCCGGCATGTCCTTTGGTGCAAGATAAAGCTGGTCGCCGAACAATAAAAAGATTCCATCAAACTGCTTCTTCAGGCTTTCTCGTTCAAATTCTTTCCATGCAGCAAAATCCTTGGGCGCAATTCCTTTCTGGATTCCATACAGGCTGCGCGCCCGGTATCCCTCCGGCACTTCCCCTGTTTTTTCAAGCACCGCCAGAAAATGTCCTTCTCCATGCAGCTTATGGGGCCAGAGACGAATGGTCTTTTCCATTCCGTCCGGGACGGGCTCGGTTCCCGCCCAGTCCGGTCTGCCTGGCTCCATACCGTCATAACGGTGCGTCTCTTTTATGGAAAATTCCGGATGCCGCAAAAGGAATCGTGCAACACTGCCTTCATCCTCCTGCAGCGCAAACGTACAGGTCGAATATACCAGCCTGCCGCCTTTTTTCAGCATTGCGGCAGCTTCGTCCAGCACGCTGTCCTGCCGCTTTGCACACAGCTCCACGTTTTCGGGACTCCATTCGCTGCAGGCTTCCTCGTGCTTTCGGAACATCCCCTCACCGGAGCAGGGGGCGTCCACCAAAATTTTATCGAAATATTCCGGGAAATAAGCGGACAGTCGCTCCGGGCTTTCGTTCGTCACAACTGCATTGGTCAGTCCCATCCGCTCCACATTTTCCGAAAGAATTTTTGCCCGCGCCGGATGGATCTCATTGCAGACTAAAATACCTTTTCCCTGCATCGCAGCACCGATCTGGGTGCTTTTCCCGCCGGGGGCAGCGCACAGATCCAGCACATAATCCCCCGGCTGTACGTCCAGATATCCGACAGGCGCCATCGCGCTCGCTTCCTGAATATAATAAACACCAGCCTCGTGATACGGGTGCTTGCCCGGTGTATCCTCTTCGCTGTAATAAAAACCGTTTTTCTCCCATGCAACCGGCGTCAGATGAAACGGCGATTTTTCTGTAAATTCCTCCCGGTCCGTTTTGCGCGGATTGAGCCGCAGCGACTGATAATGACCGGATTCATAGCTCTGCAGAAATGCTTCGTATTCCTCTCCCAGCATTTCCTGCATGCGCGTCAAAAACGCGGACGGCAGATTCATAATATTCCTCACTTTAATTCATGATTTATCCTTATCATAAACCAGACGCGTAAACTGCGCAAGATTATTGTTTCCGTTCACCCGCTTCCTCTGTCTCCAAACCCGGTTCGTCCTCCGGCACTTCTTTCACCATGAATCGAATCATGTTTTCCTGAATTTTGCCCATCAGCTTTTCCATCTGCTTCTGTTCCTCGTCCGAAATACCTTCCATGCAGACGCTGTAGAGGTCTTTTTCCACGCGCAGCAGCTCTCCGGAAAGCTTCCTGCCTTCCTCTGTCAGGAGCAAGCGGTTCTTTTCTTTCTTTTCGCTGCTTTTTTCCTTTTTGTCCGCCGTGCGCTCTTTTTTCTCCGCTGTGCTTTCTATCCTGTCGGCGGGCTTTTCCTTTGCACTCTTTTCCTTAACCGGCTTTTCCGGCGCGATCAGCTTTTTGCGTTCCAGCTTCTGCATCGCAAGAAACAGTCTCGGCTGTCCGACTCCGGCGATTTCCCCGAGCCTGCGTGCGCTGTAGCAGGCGCTGCACTGGGCGAGGGCACACAGCAAAAGCGCCTCATCCAACGTCAGCATATTTTTCTGCGCCGCCAGATCCAGCTCATATTCATACAGCCTGCGGAACCGGTACTGCCCGATCACTGCGCCGTTTCCTTCCACTTCTTCCCGGGTAATCCGCCTGCGCTCTTCCCCCAGCTTCTTGCTTCCCGGAAGTACGCCGCCGTCCTTTGCCGCAGCCCATAAAAAGCTGTAGACCTGCAGCCGGATATCGGCATAATCCTTATCCTCGTAAACGTCTTTATAAAACTCGTTATAATACTCGAAAATGTTGCTCTTCATCCGCACCGTATTCGTGATGCTCGCTCCCTGGCTGACCAGGCTGCCGCGGCGCTTCAGATAATAATAAATCGGCACCTGCAGGGCAAAAAAGCTCTCCGCATGGCGGATATATTCCAGATTAAACAAAAAGTCCTCACACCAGCTGATGGAGGTATCCATCCGGATATGATATTCTTCGATGATGCTCCTGCGGTACATTTTGTTCCAGAGTACGCCGTAATAAAAATCCGCCGGATTTTCAATCATATAGGAAGCAAACTCCTGACGGCTCATCACCTTGTCCTCTTCGATGTCGCCCTTCTGCGCCAGCCTTTCCCCGGAAACCCGGTAAAAGTCGGAAATGACCATGTCGCAGTTATATTCCTCCATCGAACGCACCAGAAGCCTTGTCGCCTCCGGCACGATCCAGTCGTCGCTGTCCAAAAACTGAAGAAACGTTCCCCGCGCCAGCTCCAGTGCCTGATTTCTCGTATCCGACACGCCGGTATTTTCTTTATGGATTACGCGCACGCGGCCATCCTGCTGTGCATAGGCGTCGCAGATTTCGCCGGATGCATCCTTACTGCCGTCATCCATCAAAAGCAGCTCAAAGTCGCGGTAATCCTGACTTAAAATGCTGTCCACACAGCGTTTCAAATATTCCTGTGCATTGTATACAGGAACAATAATGCTTACCTTCGGTTCCATACTTCCTCCTGTTTTGAATTGGTTTCCTCTGTTTTCAGATATTTCTGCTCCATATCTTTTATCCGTCTGCTGCACGGTTCATGCAGATTTTCCGGTATTCCCGCGGGGATATCTGCATCCGCCGCTTAAAAATCTGATTAAAAAATTTTATGTCTTCATAGCCGACTCTGCGGGCGATCTCCACCACCCTCAGATCACTGTCTTCCAACAGTTCGCAGCTTTTTTCGATGCGGACATTCTGGACATATTCGCGCAGCGTCACCCCGGTTTCCTGCTTAAACCGCCTGCTGATATAGGCAACGCTGTAATGCTTCTGCTCACAGAATGTTCCCAGCGTCAGGCTGTCCTGATAGTTCCCGTTTACATATTCCAGCACTTCCTGCACAGACGTACTGTAGGGGCGCTCGTTTTCCGGTTCGATCAGCCCGCGCAGCGTCAGAAGCAGGATTTCCAGAAGCTTGAACCGAAGCAGCGGATAACATCCGACTTTTTGCTCCTGATATTCCAGAAGCATTTCCTGCATCAGCTGCCCTACCTGTCCATCCCGGTCGTGAAACACTCTGGCAAACTTCGCCTGCCCAAGTGACATCCGGTAATATTTTAACAGACAGCCCTGCAACAGCTGGGAAAAACTCCGGCAGCCCTGCAGTGTTTCATCCACCGTCTCCGGCAAAAACAGACAGTTGATCAGCGTCAGATTTTTACAGTTCTGAAATCCATGGAGACAGCCGTAATCCACAAAAAAATAATCGCCTGCAGAAATGGTTTTCCCTTCGTTTTCCAGCGTATGCTCCGCTGTCCCACCCGTGATGTATGCCAGCTCAAAAAAATTATGGCCGTGCATTTCAAGATCCTCCTGACAAAACGGCATCATAATGAGTTTTTCCGCTTTCCTGTTCTGATAGAACTGGAATTCTGTAATCTCCCCTCGGAACATAAAGACAAGTTCACCCCCATTTTCAGTCAAAATCAGGTGCTTTTCTTTAGGCTACTATCTGTTATCATAAAAGTCAAGACGAACCAAAACAAGGAGGGTATGTTTATGATTCCAAACGCAAAATGGATTCGTCCGGCACAGACAACAGGGGACGTCTGCCCGGTCTATTCCAAACAGTTTTCTCTTTTTTCTTCTCCCAATCAGTCGTTATCTTCTGTTGCGCACGCAACACTTTCTGTTACAGCAATGGGAGTTTATGAAGCATCTTTAAATGGAAAACGCATCGGCGATTTCGTCCTTGCTCCCGGCTGGACATCCTATCGCCACCGTCTGCAGGTGCAGACCTATGATGTTACCGAGCTCCTTTCTTCGGAAAACGAACTTTCCATCCTCGTCGGAAAAGGTTGGTACCGCAGTCCGCTTGCCTGGCCCGATGAAGCGCACCGTCAGCAAAAAGCACAGATTTCAGCCGGACTGATCGCACTTTTGACGATTACCTATACAGACGGCAACACGCAGCTTCTCCCGACCGGAGCAGACTGGTCGGCATATGAAAGCAATGTCCGTTTCAGTGAAATTTATGATGGCGAGACCTACGACGCGGCATTTGATCCGTCCTCTGCTCCAATTGCAATCGAGGAATTTGACGGTCCGTCCGATACGCTGATTGCCCAACAGGGCGAAAAAATTACCGAACAGGAGCGTATCGTGCCTGCGCGGATCTTCACTACGCCCGCCGGGGAAACTGTCATCGATTTCGGTCAGGAAATTACCGGTTATGTCGAAGTTTCTTTAGACGCCCACGCAGGCGACTGTGTTGAGCTTTCCCATGCGGAAGTTCTTGACAAACACGGAAACTTTTATACAGAAAACTATCGCGCTGCCAAAGCGAAATTTTTATATTTCTGTAAAGAAGGATTCCAGACCTGGCATCCGAAGCTGACCTTCTTTGGCTTCCGCTATATCCGTGTCGATCACTTTCCCGGCGGAGCGGACGCAGTACGTCCGGACATTTTTACCGCAGTTGTCGTCTGCTCCGACCTGCAACGCACCGGTTTTCTTTCCAGTTCAAATCCGCTGTTAAATAAGCTGTTCGACAATATCATCTGGGGACAGAAAGGCAACTTTGTCGATGTCCCGACCGACTGCCCGCAGCGCGATGAACGTCTCGGCTGGACAGGCGATGCGCAGGTATTTATCCGTACCGCCTGCTACAATTTCGATACGGAAGCATTTTACCGCAAATGGCTTTCGGATCTTGCCGCAGACCAGTATCCGGACGGTCATGTAGACCACGTCATTCCTGCCATACTCGAAAATCAAAAGAGCAGCGCAGCCTGGGGCGACGCAGCCTGTGTCTGCCCGTGGGAACTTTATCTGGCATTCGGCGATGCAAACATTCTGCGCAGCCAGTTTAACAGTATGAAAAAATGGGTGGGCTATATCA